>Ga0335071_10000352_pt1 | contig 52386 bp, 49 predicted proteins | sample Lox_Sample_15_FD_206724 | JGI IMG/M metagenome (GOLD analysis project Ga0335071, IMG submission 206724) | Soil microbial communities from Loxahatchee National Wildlife Refuge, Florida, United States - Lox_Sample_1.5 | ecosystem: Environmental > Terrestrial > Soil > Wetlands | place: USA... | reverse complement strand
CGTGCTGCACGTCAAGCCAGGGATGCCCGCGCTGAACGCGATTTACTTCGGGATCGGCATCTCCGGAATTGCGCAACTGAGCGCGTGGTCGGCGGTCTTTTCTTGCAAGACCGCGCCGCTGTCGCGTACGCCGATGTGGCGGCTGGTGTTGACGCATCTAACCGCAGCGGTCTTGCTGACCTTGCTGTGGATGCACTTCACGACTTTTCTTGCAAAAGTGATGGACACCGTGCCGGGCTGGCAAGGAACGGCCACGTACGTGAACTTCCGCGCCGGATTGATCTTTGGCGCCGGGCTCTTCTATTACCTGCTGAGCGTGGCGATCAACTACGCGCTGATCGCGCAGAAAGAATCGCTGAAGGCGCAAGAGTTGGCCGTGGAATCGGGCATGCGCGCGCGCGAGGCGGAGTTGGCGGCGCTGAAGGCGCAGATTAACCCACACTTCCTCTACAACAGCCTCAATTCAATCAGCGCGTTGACGAGCATTGACCCGGCGAGGGCGCGGGAGATGTGCGTATCGTTGGCGGACTTCCTGCGGATGACGCTGGGCATGGGCGAAAAAGGGGTGATCCCGCTCGGCGAGGAGTTGCGACTGCTGGAGAAATACTGCGCGATCGAAAAAGTGCGATTTGGCGATCGATTGGTACTAAAAGAAGACGTGGAAGAAAGCTTGAAAAAGTGCCTGCTGCCGCCGCTGTTACTGCAGCCGCTGTTCGAAAATGCGGTCGTTCACGGAATCGCGCAGATGCCGGAAGGCGGATGGATCCGGCTGAAAGCCGAGAGAGAGGGCGAGCGGCTGTCGCTCCTGGTGGAGAATTCGTGGGATCCGGAGGCGGGAAGTTCGCGGAGAAACGGAGTGGGATTGAAGAACGTGCAACGCCGGCTGGAAGCGCGATACGGAGATAAGGCGCAGTTGGAGGCGAGCGCGGAGGAGAACGTGTTCCGTGTGAAACTGCAGTTTCCGGCGGAAGAAGAGCTGAAGGCGTGACGAGCTGGACCCAGGCGCAATAACGGCGCACGGGCACCCTCGAATGATTTGCAGCGAGGCGCGACAGTGAGCAGGAAGTGGAAAGCACTGATTGTGGATGATGAGGAACTGGCGCGGAAGCTATTGCGCGAGATGCTGGCGCAGCACCCGGAGATTGAGATTGCGGCCGAGTGTGGCAATGGCATGGATGCGGTGAAGGCGGCGGCGGAGCATAGGCCGGACTTGCTGTTCCTGGACGTCCAGATGCCGAAGCTCACCGGATTTGACGTGCTGGAGCTGATCGAGCATGACAGCGTAGCGGTTGTGTTTGTGACAGCGTACGACCAATACGCGATGAAAGCCTTCGACGTACACGCGGTGGATTATTTGCTGAAGCCCTACAGCCGGGAGCGCTTTGAGGCGGCACTGGAACGGGCGAAGTCGCAGAAAAGCACGAAACAGATTGATGCCGGTGAATTGGCTGCGGCAGCGCGCCCCGCGGGGCAGTATTCGGAGCGCATCGTGGTGAAGGACGGAACGAAGGTGACGCTCATTCCAGTGGCGAAACTGGATTATGCAGAAGCGACGGACGATTACGTGACGCTGGCCAGTGAGGGGAAAAAGCACCTGAAACAGCAGACGATTTCAGGACTGGAAATGACCCTGGACCCGTCGCAGTTTGTGCGCATCCACCGGTCGTTTGTGGTGAATCTGGAGCGGGTGGCGCGGATCGAGCCGTACGGCAAAGACAGCAAAGTGGCGATTCTGACGAACGGCGTGCGGCTGCCGGTGAGCAAAACCGGGTACGGAAGGCTGAAAGAGCTACTGGAAGAAAAGAAGTAGCCCGAAGAATTCCCGACTAAAATCATGTATGTTGCTGCTGGACAATGGTTGGATCGCCAGTCAGCAATTTGGTGTGAATGGGAGGGGCCATGAGCCTTCGCACGCATGGGTGCGCACTGACGTTAGGGATCTTGATGATGTTTGGCGCCGCGCGGGCGGGGATGGCGCAGCAGTCTGGCGGCTATCGATTCTCGGTTTCGTTTCCGGCGGCCCAGAACGCCGGAGCGCTGGACGGGCGGTTGCTGCTGGTGCTTTCGACGGATGGGTCGGCAGAACCGCGGAAGCAGATCAGCAACGGCGTGAAGACCCAATTGCTGTTTGGAATGGATGTGGACGGAATGCGGCCCGGCGAGACGGTGATCATCGACGATGCGGCGTACGGGTATCCGGTGCGCTACCTGCATGACGTGCCCGCGGGCGAGTACTTCGTGCAGGTGGTGTTGCATCGCTACGAGACGTTCCATCGCGCGGACGGTTACACCGTAAAGTTGCCGATGGACCGGGGAGAAGGTCAGCATTGGCAAGTGGCTCCGGGAAATCTTTATTCGAAGGCGCAGAAAATTACGCTTCGGGCGGGAGGAGAGGCGGTCCCCATTGTGCTGGACCAGCTCATTCCAGCGATTCCCGAGCCGAAGGACACCGTGTACATTCGGCACATCAGAATCCAAAGCGAGTTGCTGACGAAATTCTGGGGACGGCCCATGTTTCTGAGCGCGAACGTGCTGGTGCCGGAAGGATTCGATGCGCATCCGGAAGCGCGCTTTCCGCTGATGATTTTCGAAGACCATTTCAATGACGATTTCCATGGATTTCGAACAACGCCACCGGATCCCAACTTGAAGCCGGATTACAGTGAGCGGTTCCACCTGGCGGGTTACAACCGGATCCAGGAGGAAGAGGCGTACAAGTTCTACCAGGAGTGGATTGGGCCAAAGTTTCCGCGGTTTCTGGTGGTGCAGATCAATCACGCCAACCAGTACTACGACGATTCGTATGCGGTCAATTCGGCGAACCTTGGCCCGTACGGCGATGCCATCGAGACAGAGCTGATTCCGGCGATTGAAAAGAAGTTTCGCGGGATCGGGCAGGGCTGGGCAAAATTCGTGTACGGCGGCTCCACCGGCGGATGGGAAGCGATGGCCGTGCAGGTGTTCTACCCCGAGCACTACAACGGCGCGTTCGTGGCTTGCCCGGACCCCGTGGATTTCCGCGGCTTCACCAACATCAATCTGTATGAGGACAAAAACGCGTTTTACATCAAAGGACCGCACATGCGCGTGGAGCAGCCAGCGATGCGCGATTACCTGGGCCGGACGCTGGCGACCACGCGAGCGGTGAATCAATACGAACTGACGATCGGGTCGCACGCCAGATCGGGAGAACAGTTCGACATCTGGCAGGCGGTGTATGGCCCCGTAGGAAAAGACGGGTACCCGCAACCGATCTTCGACAAGGAAACCGGGGTGATTGATGCCGCGACCGCGGCGTATTGGAAAGAGCATTTCGACCTGAGCGCGATTCTCAAGAGGGATTGGAGCGTCCTGGGTCCGAAGCTCGAGGGAAAACTGCACGTCTACGTGGGAAGCGCCGACACGTTCTTCCTGAACGACGGGGTGTATTACCTGGAAGACGTGCTGAAGGAACTGAAGAACCCGCCGTACGGAGGAGAAGTGAAATATGGCGACCGGTTTGAACATTGCTGGAATGGCGATCCGAACGTGCCGAATTACCTGTCGCGGCTGAGATACAACACGATGTACTTGCCGCAGATCCTGGAACGCATCGAAAAGACCGCGCCAACGGGAGCTGATTTGAAGTCGTGGCGATACTGAGAGCACGGTTCGACGCAGTGACCGCCTGAATTGACTTCGCAACTGCGAGAGACTCATGCTGTTCGTGTGAATGGGTCGGAAAGTGCGCCGGTGGACGCCGGCGACCGCAGGCCGGGCCGCTGGAGCGTGCTGGCTGTTCTCGTCCTGATCGGATTCACGGCGGTAATCGCGCAGATTGTGCTGATGCGCGAGTTGATGGTGGTCTTCCACGGAAACGAAATGTCGCTGGGCTGGATGCTGGCGAGCTGGCTGCTGTGGACGGCCATCGGCAGCGCGGCGATAGGCCGGCTGGCGTCCCGGATTGGCGAAGCACATCGCGTAGTCGCCATACTCCAGATTCTGGCGGCGATTGCACTCCCCCTGTCGATCTTTCTGGTGCGCTCCAGTCGAAATGTGCTGCAGTCAGTGCCCGGAGAAGTGTTGGGGCCGGGCCCAATGCTGTTCACTTCCCTGCTCGTCCTGAGCATTTTTTGTCTGGTTTCCGGAGGACTGTTTTCCGCTGGGAGCTTGTTGTATGCACGGGAAGCTGGCGCTTCGACGGCAGAAGGCACCAGCAGGATGTACCTGGTGGAGGCTGTGGGCTCAGGCTTGGGAGGAGCGCTTGCGAGCCTGCTGCTGATTCGTTCCTGCCAGCCATTCACGATCGCGTTGCTACTGAGTTGTTTGAACATCGTTGCGGCGATGTGGTTGGCGACTCAAACGAAGCGACGCCGCAGGATGGCTCTGTTCGTGGTGACGTGTGTTATGGCATACGCCATTTTGCCGTTGGGCGCGCCGTGGCTGGAAAGAGTGTCGCTGGGGGAACTGTGGCGCGGGTACACGCTGATCGACACACGCAATTCGATCTACGGGAATCTCGCGGTGGTGCAAACGGGCGGAACCAGAAGCCTGCTGGAAAACGGTTTCGTCGCCTTCAATGCGCCGGATCGGATGTCCGCCGAGGAAGCGGTGCATTTCGCAATGCTGCAGCACGCCGCGCCGAAGAGTCTGCTGCTGATTGGCGGGGGAGCGAATGGGAGCCTGGCGCAGGCGCTTCAATATCCCACACTGGAGCGCATCGACTACGTGGAGTTGGACCCGGCGGTAATCGAACTATCGAACGAGTATTTTCCTGAAGAATGGGCGTACGCAACAGCAGATTCGCGCGTGCACGTTCATAACCAGGATGGGCGGTTGTTTCTGAAGACCAGCGAAATAAAGTTCGATGTCGTGATCGTAAATCTCCCCGACCCGCAAACGGCACAGGTCAACCGCTTCTATACCGCCGAATTTTTCGAGGCAGTGGCCCGCAGGCTGACACCGAAGGGAGTTTTCTCGTTCCAGTTGAAAGGCGCGGAGGATTACATCGGCCCAGAGCTGGCGGATTTCCTGCGGTGCATTCAAAAGACGCTGGCGAGCGTTTTCCCGCAGACGTTGACGATTCCCGGCGACACGGTGCATTTCCTTGCCGCAACGCAGGCCGGCGCACTGACCCGGGACCCAACAGAGCTGGTGGCGCGGCTGAGAGCACAGCGAATCCGCACGAGTTATGTCCGCGAATATTATTTGCCGTTTCGGATGATGCCGGACCGTGTGCTGGACCTCGAATCGCAACTGCGGGCGCAGCCTTCGACGCGAGTGAACCGCGATTTCGCACCCGTGGCGTATTACTACGACGTAGTTCTGTGGAGCACACGATTTGGCAGCGTTTATCGGCGGCTGTTTCAAGGGCTCGGCCGGATGTCGTTTGGCCGGTTCGCTGGCGGCGTTGCCATCGTCCTTTTTCTTGCGGCGCTGGCGGCGACCTGGCGATCAACGGTGGCAGACCGCGTGCGCACCAGTGCCGGATTCGCTGTCGCGACGATGGGATTTACGTTGATGGCCTTGGAGCTTTTGCTTTTGCTGGGATTCCAGGCGATCTATGGCTACGTTTATCAGGAGCTCGCGCTCCTCATTGCGGGGTTCATGGCGGGCATGGCGGCCGGAAGCTGGATTGCGTCGCGGGCAACTAGAGAGACTGAGTGTGGCGAACGCAATCGTAAAGACATACTGCAACTCGCCGGGCTGCAGTTGTTCGCGGCGTTTTCTCCGCTTTTACTTTACTTCGTGTTTGGACGACTCGGATCCGCTGACACGCTGCCCGGCATTCTGCTGGCGAGCCGGATTCTGTTCCCCGTTTTGGCCGTGTTGTGCGGAACGCTCGGTGGATATCAGTTCCCGATTGCAAGCCGGGTGTTCTTTGCGTGCGGGGATCGCCGTCGCGCAAGCCCAGGCGCGCTATACGCCCTTGATTTGGCGGGAGCCTGTTTCGGCGCCTTGCTGCTGAGTTCCTACCTGGTGCCCACGTTCGGGTTCGAGAAGACAGCCTGGATCATTGGCATGGCAAACCTGGCGCCGATCGTCGTGCTGCGATTGGCTGGAACTGGGCAAACGTCAGAGGCGTGAGCAATTTGCGCTAATCAAACACCAGGGCGGAAAAAGCAAAGATGTCCGTCGTATCGTCCTGCCACGCCTGACGAGGCAGGCCAGCCTTCAAGCAAGTTTCCTCGAGGAAGGTCTTGCGGTCCCAGCCTTGTTCGGTTGGAACCTGTGGGAGAAGAATTCCCTCGTACTGGCCCTGAATCATGAATAAACCGTCGCGGCCAACCTGGATGTCCCTTACATCGAGGACGCGGTGAAACGGAGTGATCACAGAGATTTCGTATTGGAGCTGAGAGAGTTCTCCCGTGGACACGGGGCGAAAGCGGGGATCACGGAGCGCCGCAGAGACCGCCGCGTCGCGGACAACGAGATACAGCGGCTTTACGGCGGTGATCAAACCAATGCATCCGCGCAGATCTCCCTTTTCCTTCAGGGTCACGAAAGCCCCGTGGTCTTCGAGGAGCGCGGGTGAGTCGGGCGCGGGCGGGTCGTACAACTTCCCGTCGTGCACCGCAGTCTCGACGGAAGTCCTCGCGAGGCGGAGCAGAAACGCCTTGTCGTTCGGGGTCAAGGAAAAGGCAGACGCGGACGCGGAAGAATTCGCGGCTTTGGTGAGTGCAACCGCGCTGTAGCCGACGACACGGTTATGGTCACCGGTTACGTCACCGGTGTTCGCGTACTTGAGAATCCTGGCCTGCCTCGCGCCGAGGCGTTCGGCCGCGATCATGGTGGCAACGATGGGGCCCCCGCCGCAAGCCTCGAGCGAACGCATTTCGAAATCCCGCGAGAGGCTCAGATAATCCCAGCGCTCGATAGTCTTGAGCGTCTTCTGATCCATTTTTGTGGCGTCGTCGTAGGAATGATAGTGGGAAAGGTCGGAGCTCGCGATGATCAGAGTGTTGTTCGTTCCCTTGAGCAGCTTGGCCAACGAGACGCCGAGCGCGCGTTCGATGTCGTAATTCTGTTCGCCCATGACGATGGGAACCAGCTTGAAATTGCCGAGGACGCGCTGCAGGAAGGGCAACTCCACTTCCACCGCGTGTTCGCCCTGCTGTTGGGCGGGCTTGTGGCCGCGGCTGGAAAGTTGAATCAGAGAATTGGATTTCGCCAATTTGGTGGCAAATTCCTTGTCTATGGGAACGTTTCCGAATGGCGTGGCATAGGCATCGCCGTCGTAAACCGAATTGAAGGCAAACGACTCAAAGTGCGAAGGGGCAATGACGACAACCCGGTCGTACTTCAGCCCTTTTAGCTGCGCGTAGCTGTAAGCGGCCACCGGTCCGGAGTAGACGTAACCGGCGTGCGGCGCGATGAGGGCAACAATCTGGCCGGAAACAACAGGGCCAGCGGCCTGAGCCAGATACTGATCGATCATGCGGCCTAGTTCGTCGGGAGCCGCCGGGTAGAACTGGCCAGCGACGGCGGGCTGACGCACCATGGATTTTTCGTCGGCATGGCCGTGGACGGCGGTGAACTGGCGAATGACAAAGACGGGCAAGAGGCATAACAAAAACACCATCCAATACCAACGTTTTCTCATCGTTCTTCACCAAAGCGCGCGGGGGTGCCGCAGCGATTCACTTCCAAACCCCGGGGATCGTTTGCTGACAATAATCACACTTCCCTTTCTTCAAATGCATCTCGGTGATCGTGAAACCGACGCGTCCGATGATCAGGCGCTGGCACTTGGGGCAATAGGTATTTTCCGCGGGATGCCCCGGGATATTGCCGAGATAGACGTAGTGGAGGCCTTCCGCGTCCGCAATCGCCTTGGCGCGTTCGAGCGTCTCGAGGGGAGTCGGCGGAAGGTTCTTCAGCAGATACTCGGGATGAAATCGCGAGAAGTGCAGCGGCACGTCGGGGCCGAGGTTGGCCTTGATCCATTGGGCGAGTGCGCGAAACTCCGGGTCGCTGTCGTTCAGCGTGGGGATGACCAGGTAGACGATCTCGTTCCACATTCCGAGCTTGTGTATGGTAACCAGGCCGTCGAGGACCGGCTTAAGCTCGCCGTTGACCACTTCTTTGTAGAATTTTTCGGAGAATGCCTTCAGGTCGACCTTGATGGCGTCGACGCCCGGGCAAAGCTTCTTCAACGGGTCCTGCTGGATGAATCCACCGCTGATCACCACGCTCTTGATGCCGAGGGCATGGCCGGCATCCGCCGCGTCGCGCATATATTCATAAAAGACGACGGGCTCGCTGTACGTGTAGGCAATCGCGGGACAACGATTCTGTTGGGCCAGCGTGGCGAGATCCTTGGGCGGCAGATACGTGCTGCGAACTTGCTCCGGCCGGGATTGGGAGATGTCCCAGTTCTGGCACATTTTGCAGTTGACGTTGCACCCGGCCGTAGCCACGGAGAAGGCCAGCGCGCCGGGCTGGAAATGGAACAGCGGCTTTTTTTCAATGGGATCGATGTGCGCCGCACAGACGCGCGAATGCACGAGCGTGTAGTAGGTCCCGCCACGGTTTTCGCGGACCCCACAATAGCCGCGCTCCCGGTCATCAATGACGCACTCGCGGGGGCACAGTTTGCACCGAATCTTGCGATAGGTCAGCTTTTCGTAGAACTGAGCTTCCACAATGTAACGGGAATCCTCGGCGGTGGGAGAAACACCTGGGAACGCGCATGACGGCACGCCAGTCAGACAAGAGCCGACACAGGCGCCAACGCACGGAATGCCGGCGAGCTTCAAAAAAGTTCTGCGATCGTGATTCGCTGGGACAACTCTTCGCAGATCACTGAGCACCGACTCGCCGGCCCGCGCGCGGTCCGATTCCACGGGACGCTCCTGCGCGGTGTCGTTCAACGGATTGGGCGCTCGCACCATACGAATCGTTTCGAGAAGATCAGACCTCCAGTTGTTCGATCTGCTTCAGATTGTCGGTCCCCAACCGATGTTGCGCGTCGGCGGCGGTGGCGATGTAAATGGGCGCCCGGTTGAGCGCCGACAGCGGTTTCAAGCCTTTTTCGGCGCGTTTTTGCTCCAGAATTTGCCAGCCGATGGCATCGAGGGCCACCGGATCGGTGGAAAGCAGCAGTCCGTTGTAGGGCCACGTCCATTGCGGCATAAATGTCGGGCCGCCCTCGTACTGCGCGGTGGTCGCGTCGCAAATGTGCAGCCGAACTTTGCTGCGAATGGCCGGAAACATATTGACGTCAGCCACATACGGATTGCCCACGTTGGGGTGGTACTTGTTCGGATTATGAATCGCACCGAACATGTTTTTCAGAGCGATGGTCACGCCGGCGATACCGTGATCCTTGAGGACGGGCAGATTGATGACTACATCGCAGACTTGCGTGAGGGTCTTCGACAGACGGCTGCCCACAGTTCCCCAAATGGCCAGATCTTCTTCATATCCGAGCGCATCGTTGCCGATGCAGCGAGTGCGGTCCTGCCGCGAAGCAACGCCGAAGCCCGCGCTTTCTAGGTCTTCGCTCAGCCGGTCCCAAATCACGATGTTCTTCTGCGGGACGCCCGCTTCCCTCAGACGCTCACAGATGCATTCGACCAGGACGACATTCGTGGACATGCCGCGCCCCGCCAGGCAATTCACTTTGAGGCCGACGACTTCGCCTGGCCGAACGACCTTTTTCCACGCCTCGAGCGGAGTATCGCTGGAATACGCAGCTTGCATGCTCCGATCCAGCAATTTCAGCAGCCGGCCGGAATCCGGACTGGACCCGCCACCACGAAGCAAAGCGTCTTTTGCGATGACGACTCTCGATTTGTCTGTAGAGAGAACGGAAAAACGAGAGAGAGCGTGCGCCGCGCCACAGTAGGCCAGGCCAGCGACACACTCGCCGAGGAATTTTCTTCGGCTGGATCCTATCGTGAGGCGCATGAGCGGTCTCGAGAGGTCCGGTGAGCGTGCCGGGCACTACTGAACCCCTTTTACCACGTTGCGTGGTGTACCGCGAGGTCAAGGCTAACACGCCGGGCAGGCAGGAACACTGTTGACGCGATGGCAAACAAATCGATAGATTAGCAGCGCCCACACGTCTCGAAAGTCCTCGCGACGACGAAGACGGATACTGGTTCGATTGCTCAAACACTCTTTTTCCGAGGGCTTCGCGACGCAGGTCCAATCGTCGGGCGGTCAAATTCGATCGCCCAAACCTGGGTATTGACGAAGGGGTGCTCTCGATGAGAAACGAAATCTTCCGTTTCGGCTTCCTGCGGAACGCTGCGCGGACTCTATTGGCCATAGTGTGTTCTGCATCACTCGCGGCGAGCGAACCCGTGCTGCAAGCACCATCACAAGCACAACAGCCGCCTGCCGAGGGACAAGCAGCGGAAGCGGCAAAGCTGCCGCCCGACCAGCTTGATTCGTTGGTGGCGCCAATTGCCTTGTATCCGGACCCCATGCTCGCGCAGGTGCTTGCGGCCTCCACCTATCCGCTGGAAATCATCCAGCTGCAGCAGTGGCTGGCGAAACACAAGGACTTAAAGGACAAAGCGCTGGCCGACGCCGTGGCGAAACAACCCTGGGACCCGAGTGTCCAGGCGCTGGCCGGGCTGCCGGACGTGGTGAAACGTCTGGCGGAAGACATCCAGTGGACGACGGAGATAGGTAACGCTTTCCTGGCGCAGCAAAGCGACGTAATGGACGCGGTGCAACGGATGCGAAAGAAGGCCAAGGATCAAGGCAACCTGAAATCCAACGAGCAGCAAAAAGTAGAGACCAAGGTTATCGAGACGAAAGAAATCATTGTGGTCGAGCAGGCGAATCCCCAGGTGGTTTATGTGCCTTCGTATAACCCCGTCGTCGTCTACGGGCCACCGGTGTATCCCTACCCGCCAATCTATTATCCTCCGCCAGGATACTACGCAGCAGGCATGGCGATTTCGTTCGGCGTGGGGGTGGCAATGGGGGCGATGTGGAGCGGCGGATGGGGTTGGGGTTGCGGCTGGGGAAGCAGCAACGTAAACATCAACGTCGACAACAACTTCAACCGGAATACGAACATCAACGGGGGAAACCGCAACCAGGTGAACCCGCAGGGCAATCGCGGCCAAGGCAATCGCGGCGGTAACAACAGCTGGCAGCATAACCCGCAGCACCGCGGGGGAACGCCCTATGGCGATCGCAACACCGCGAACAAGTTCGGCGGCACAACACGGGATGCATCGGTGTCCGACCGGCAGGCGCAAGCTCGAAAGAATCAGGGTAACCGGCCACAGACCAGCAATCGCGCGAGCCAGCAACCGAGCGCAGGCAATCGTGGCGGACCGGGAGCGAGCGACCGCAGCGGAAACCGTTCGTCGGGGGGCGGTGGTGGGGACCGAGTGGGTAATCGGAGCACCTCGCCGGGTTCCGGCTCGCGAGGTGGTGGCGATGCGCTAGGCGGCGGAGGCCGGACGGGGAGTTCCGCACGGGCCAGCAGCTCGCGGGGAAGCTCGAGCATGGGTTCACGCGGCGGCGGCGCTCGCGGCGGCGGTGGCGGGCGGAGGAGGTAAGCGGCCATGACCAAGGACAACACCATGAACTCAAGAGAGAAACATAGAATGATGCCGGGCACCTTCAACGCTGCACTTCTTACTCTGTGCTTGCTGGCAGCGGTTGCCTCAAGCACCTACGCGCAGCAAAAGACGGCGCAGACAACGACTCCCGCTCAGGAAACGTTTGCAACCGCCCAGGAAGCCGCTGACGCTCTCATCAAGGCTTCGAGCACATATGACTTGACGGAACTGAGGAAGATTCTGGGCGCCGACGGAGAGGATCTGGTGGCGTCCGAGGACCAGGTTCGAGACAAGAGCATTGCCGCGGAGTTCGTGGATCGGGCGAAGCGGAACACCTCGGTGGTCACCGACCCCAAGAACCCGAACCGCGCAACGCTGGTGGTGGGTAACGGCGATTGGCCGATGCCCATACCGATCGTGAAGGCGAACGGGCGGTGGCACTTCGATACAAAAGCCGGCAGGCAGGAAATGCTGTATCGACGCATCGGGTCGAACGAACTGGATGCGATCGAGATTTGCCGGGGCTATGTGGATGCACAGGAAGAATACGCGCTGACGAAACACGATGGTTCTGCGCTGAACCAGTATGCGCAGCGGGTCATCAGTACACCTGGAAAACACGATGGCCTTGTGTGGCGAGAGCCTGACGGAACCCTGGGCGGGCCGATCGCCGAGGCCATCGCCGACGCACTGCAAGAAGGCTATACGGACAAAGGCAAGCCCTATCACGGGTACTACTTCAAGATTCTGAAGGGGCAAGGCCCCGCGGCGCCGCTCGGGCAGATGGACTTCGTGGTCGAAGGGGCGATGATCGGCGGATTCGGTCTTGCCGCGGCTCCTGCCGACTATCGAGTCACGGGTGTCAAGACGTTCATTGTGAGCTATGAGGGCGTTGTCTATCAGAAGGATCTGGGACCCGATACGTTAAAACTCTTCCAGGCGATGGAGTTGTACAACCCGGACAAGACCTGGCAGCCGACGAACGATAATTGGCCACCGGATGCGTTTGAAGGGACTTCGACAGCGGCGCAGAATTGAGGACGGCTTATTTTTTCAGGTGGCGGTCTGCAGAGACTGCCAACGATGACGAACCGAGGAGGGATGGGATGAGGAAGCTTGGTTTACTCGCATTTGTGTTGCTGGTTCTTGGCGTTGCAGGCGTGGCGGCCCAGGACGTCCGCTACAACTACGCGCAGGACGTGGATTTCTCCAAGTTCAAGACCTACAAGTGGGTGGACATCAAAGGCTCCGATCACGCCAATGAAATTACCCAGAAGCAGATCATGGCGTCGATTGACGCGGAATTGGCGAAGAAGGGCCTGACCAAGACGGACTCCGATTCAGCGGACCTGTATATCGGCATGCAGACGGCGATTGGCACAGAGAAGCAGTTCACTTCGTTCAACACCGGGTGGGGCTACGGGCCCGGTTGGTACGGCGGTGGATGGTACGGATATGGCGGGATGACGTCGTCGACAACCACAGGCACCACGACGACGATTTACGTCGGGCAACTGGGTATCGACATGTATGAGTCCGTGAAGAAGGACCTGGTGTGGCGCGGCGTGGCCAGCAAAACGATTGATTCGAAAGCCAAACCGGAAAAGCAAGAGAAGAACATCAACAAGGCAGTGGCAAAGCTGCTGAAGAACTTCCCTCCGCCACCGAAAAAGGAAAAGAAATAAGTCAGGATTTCAACATAACTGCAGAACCACTCTCACGAGGGTAGACGGCGAACCCAGATGCGGCTGGTGGCGGGCTTTCCAAGGTGGATGGTCTTCCCGGCGGCGCGGAGGGTGAGAGTCTCATCGTAGCCGCGCTCGAGGACGTCGAGTTTCGTGGAAGGCCGGAGTTCCAGGTTCTCCAGGAAATCCAGGAAACCCACGTCTTTTTCATATACACAGAGAATTTCCGCGCTTTCGTTCGGGCGAAGGTCCGACAGCAGGACGCCGCCTCCCTCACGTAGCTGGGCGATGCTGCCGTTGATGGGCACGCCGTGAGGACAGGTTTTGTGATCGGCGAATCGCTTCAGGAGAAGAGCTTCGACCTCGGGCGAAATGGCGTGCTCCATGCGCTCGGCTTCGGCGTGCGCCTTGGTCCAGGAGAGGCCGATCACTTCCGTGAGGAGCATCTCGGCCAGTTGATGGCGAAGCATCAAGTGCTGGGCGAGCTTGCGCCCTTTGGCGGTGAGGTGGATCACACCGCCGCGCAGCACTTTCACGTGGCCGTCGCGTGCCATGCGCTTGACGGCGGCGGTGACCGCGGGGGGAGTGACGTCCAGTTCTTCCGCGAGACGCGCACTGATGGGAGTTTGCTGCTCTTCCAGCATTTCCCAAATCGCTTTGAGGTAATCTTCCTGCGAGACGCTGGTTCTATCCCTGTGCAAGGGCGCTCCGTGTCATGCGTGATGGGAATGATTGGGATTGCGCTGCGACCGGAAGCGAGCCGCAAGCGTTAACACCCGACCTTCGATCTCTTCCAGAATTCTCTGGTAGGTAGCCGGATCTGCCCCGTAAGGATCCTCGACCGGCCACTCCTCTACTTTAACGCGGTCGGGAAGGCTGTCAATCGGATGGCCGGAAAGATTGACGACGACGTCAGTCTCATCAATGGCCTGGCGGGAGAGGCGTTTGGAAGCGAGGCCCTCGGTGGGATAGCCATTGGCGGCCAATGTTTCCGTCGTGGGATCGACGATGTAGCCGAGCGGAGCGAGCCCGGCGCTGGAGGGCTCAAGGACGTCGGAAGCATGGTGGCGGGCGATGGATTCTGCCATGGGGCTGCGGCAGGAGTTGCCGATGCAAACAAAGAGCACACGGAATTTTCCGGGGACGGGCACCTAAGGATTGTATCTCTGAAGAAAGAAGAGGGAAACGGCGGCGAGGGCACGGAACATCACCTGGGAGTGCTGTGCTTGCGCACGGTTGGAACTTACGCGATACTCACAGCCCCTGCCGCTGGCTGGTTTTCAAACGGCTGGTGACACACTTCGTTCGAGAAGACGACGAATCCATGAAACCACCATCGAACGTCAAGACGCCGGCCCAATACATCGCCTCACTCCCCGCCCATCGTGCGAAGACCATCGCGACGGTGCGCGCATTCGTCAAAAAGCATATTCCGCGCGGCTACGATGAGTGCCTCGTCTGGGGCACAATCGGGTGGACGATCCCCCTGTCTCGATATCCAGACACTCATAACAAGCAGCCGATCTGCTACGTCGCGCTCTCTTCGCAGAAGAACTACTGCTCGCTCTACTTGATGGGCGCGTTTTGGAGTGCGACTCAGCTCGATCAGTTGAAGGCGGCATTCAAGGCGGCGGGGAAGAAGCTCGACATGGGGAAGTGTTGCGTTCATTTCGAATTGCCGGACGATTTGCCGCTTGAAGCGATTGGCAAGCTGATCTCGGCGATTTCGACCGAGAAGTGGATCGAGATGTATGAACAGTCGCGCTTGCTGACTAAGGCGGGGCAGGCGCAGAGGGCGAAGCAAAGCGCTCCATCGGTGAGCAAGGCGGGCGCCAAGCGCGTCAATACAAAGTGTCGGCGATAAACATTCCCAGCATGACTCGCCAATACCGGGCTACCACGTTTCCCATTGCTGCTAAGGTAAGCGGGCTTATTTTCGGTCACGAGATTTTGTGGGGGCGGCACCGTTGGGGTGAGCGACGAGCTTCAGGAAGTGCTCGTGGACGGCGGGATCGGCGCTGAGTTCGGGATGAAACGTGGCGGCCAGGATATGGCCGTTTTGGACCAGGACAGGTTTCCCGTCATGTTTGGCGAGGACTGTGATTCCCTTCCCAACTGTTTCGATAACAGGGCCGCGGATAAAGACCATTTCCAGGGGTTCCTCGCCGAGGGTAGACGGGCCGAAGAACACATCGCTGGCGAGCTGGCGTCCGTAACCGTTGCGGAGAATGGTCATGTCGAGGAGCTTGAGGGAGTCTTGCGCGGGATTCTTGACGTGCGTAGCCAGGAGAATCGCGCCAGCACACGTGCCGAAAATCGCGTGCCTCTTTGCGAAGGCGCGGATCGCGTCGAACAGGCCCTCTTCCTGAAGGAACTGCAACTGAGTGGTGGATTCGCCGCCGGGAAGGACAAGGCCGTCGCAGCCATCGAGGTCGGCAACCGTACGGACCTCGATGCTGTCTGCGCCGAGTTCACGAAGGCGAGCGGCGTGGGCTTCGAAATCGCCTTGGACAGCGAGGATGCCGACTTTCATTGGACGTGGGATCGGATTGGAGTTGGTCGAAAGCATCTTGCGTTGAGATCCCTCGGGCCGCATACAGTGCGGCCCCCGGATGACAATTGTCGCGTTCGTGACGCGTAACTCTTACCAGCCGCGCGTGGAGAGAAGATCCTTCTCTTCCAGGATGCGAACATCAATACCCGGCATAGCCTCGCCCAGCTCTTCGTGAGCTTCGAGAACGGCCTTGGCGTCCTCGAAATGCGTGGTGGCCTTTACGATGGCCTTGGCACGCGTTTCCGGATCGCTGCTCTTGAAAATGCCGGAGCCGACGAAAACCGCTTCCGCGCCAAGACGGCGGACCAGCGCCGCATCGGCGGGCGTGGCGATGCCGCCGGCCGAAAAGTTGGGAACGGGCAGCTTGCCGTTGCGCGCAACTTCACGAATCAGATCGAGAGGAGCGCCATGTTCCTTGGCTTTGCGCATTAGTTCATCGTCGCGCATGGTGGTGAGGGCCTTCATTTCGCTCATGATGGTGCGCATGTGCCGGACGGCCTCGACCACGTTGCCGGAGCCTGCTTCGCCCTTGGTCCGAATCATGGCCGCGCCTTCCGCGATGCGCCGGAGCGCTTCACCCAGGTTGCGCGCGCCGCAAACGAAGGGCACGCGGTAGTCGTGCTTCCAGATGTGGTTCTCTTCGTCGGCAGGGGTGAGAACCTCGCTCTCGTCGATGAAATCGACTTCGAGAGCTTGCAGCACTTCCGCCTCGGCGAAGTGGCCGATGCGAACTTTGGCCATCACCGGGATGGTGACGGTCTTCATGATTTCCCGGATCACTTTGATCGCGGCCATGCGGGCCACGCCGCCTTCCTTGCGGATGTCAGAGGGCACGCGCTCGAGTGCCATCACCGCGCAGGCGCCGGCCTTTTCGGCGATGCGCGCCTGATCGGCGTTGGTGACGTCCATGATGACGCCGCCCTTGAGCATTTCGGCGAGGCCGACTTTCACGCGCCATTCGTTAGAGCCCTTGGGAGCGCCATTGTTCGAATGAGCGCTGCCGTTTGTTTTCTTGGTTGCCATTTCCCTTCTCCTCTCGAAAATCAGAATCTCGTGTTCATTACGGTGCGGCTTCGAACCGCTTCCAATCGCGGTCCTTGCAAGAGCGTCAACGGGCCTTGGCTCCACTGAAATGGCCCGGAGTGACGGTGACGAAGCGCGCCTTTCCGCGAGCGAGCAAGTTGCCTGCGGCATCACGGATTTCGGCGACGCGAAAGCGGCTGCGTCCTTTTTCTTCCTCTTGCCAACCTTCGACGTGGATAGGCTTGTCAATGGGCACAGGTTTCTTGTACTCCACGGACATTTCGGCCGTCACCGCGCGTTCATCGACAAGACTGGACAGCTTGCCCATCGCTTCGTCGAGAACGACAGCGATGATGCCGCCGTGGGCGAAGCCGGCGCCTCCGGCATAGTTCGCGCCAAGAGTGAAGGAACCACGCGTGCGGCGCGCATCGAGGTCCAAGTCGAACGCCAGCCGCATTCCGGCAGGATTCGCCGCGCCACAGCCGAAGCAGCGGTTGGTGGCCTTGGGTTCGAGCTTGACGACGTTGGGCATAGTTCCTTGACCGTTTCAGACCAGCGCCACGTGGGTGCGTTCGGCGCGGCGCGTCCCGCGTTGGCGCTTGCGCATTTCTATGCGCAGCAAATCCGCAAGAAGCGCGACGCCGCGGACCAACTGCTTTTCATTGAGATTGGCAAAACCCAGCCGCAACGTGTTGGGCATCGGCGACTGCACGTAGAAATACCGGCCGGGAGCGAACAACACACCGCGCTCGCGAGCGTGAATCATCAGTTCGCTGGCATCGAAACCAGCGGGAAGCTCGAGCCAGAAACACATCCCGCCCTCGGGACGGTTCCAGCGAACGCCTTCGGGCATGTGCTTGCGCAACGCTTCGTCGAGTGTCTGCAGGCGATCGGTGTAGACCTTGCGCATCCGCGCCAGATGCTTCTGGAAATAACCGCGCTTGAGGAATTCCGCAAGGGTAGCCTGAGCAAGCTGGTCGGTGTGCAGGTCCGTCATCTGCTTGACCAGGCGCAAGCGCTCGATGGCCGCGGCGGGAGCCACAATCCAGCCGACCCGAAGCCCGGGGAACGCCACCTTCGCGAAACTATCGATGTGAATCACCAGATTCGAACGCTCGAGCTGCTTCAGGGATGGCATGCGCTCATCGTGCGAATGCAGTCGCGCGTAAATGTGGTCTTCGACAATGGGCACCTGATACCGGCCGGCAATTTCCAGAACGCGGCGGCGTGACGCAAGCGGCATCGAAATGCCGGTGGGGTTGTGGAAGTCCGGCGTAAGCACCAGGAGCTTCACGCGATTGGCGGCCAGCGTCGATTCGAGTGCCTCGACATCAATGCCGAGGGGGCTGCCCGGTTCCGCATGGGTGCGAACGGGAACGCCCAGGCAACGCGCGCGGACTCCGCTGAAGACCGCGGCAGCTCCCGGGTAGGTGGGATTCTCCATAACCACGGTGTCGCCGGGCCTGACGAAAGCCTTGGCGATCAAATCCAGGGCCTGCTGGCAACCGTCTGTAATCAGCAGCGTGTCGTCCTTGGCGGGAATCCCGTCGCGGCGGAGAAGTTCGAGCAGCGCCTCTTTCAGCGGGGCGTAGCCATCGGAAGCGCCAAGATTCAGGATTTCCTGCCCTTCGCGACGAAGCGCCGCGTGGCAACAGGTCTGCAATTCTTCGATCGGGAAGAACTCCTCAGCCGGCCGGGCCATTACGAAAGACAGCGAATTTACCGGTGCGGAAGCGGTGAGTCGCGAAAGGATCTCCTCGCTGCGCTCGTCGGCGAAGAGCAATTCCCACCGGATGCCGCCATCCCCATTTCCGTTGAGCGCTGGAGGAGCAGGCGGCGTGATGCGCAGAACGTTGCCATTCCCGCGGATAAAGGTGCCCCGGCCGACATGTCCCTGGATCAGCCCTTCGGCCTCGAGTTCAGCGTAGGCATTGGCGACCGTGGTGCGATGAACTCCAAGAATCTGCGCGAGCTCGCGGCTGGCGGGGATGCGGTCACCGGGCCGCAGATCGCCAGCGTGAACGAGGGAACGAAGCTGGTCGCGGAGCTGAATATACAGCGGAATGTGGCTTTCGGGCTGAAGGTGTAATGGCAGCATTGTCTCTCACCCTATCGTGTATTTTAGCAGAAATTGGACTGCCACAAGAGCCATTTTGTCTTTCAGGAAGGCGGCCCTCAGCCGGCGCTCGGGAGACAGCAGAGCGCGGCGAAACACCCACTCACGGGTTCTGCGAGAAAAAGGGGTTGGTAACCGGGTGGTAGCCCAGGCGGCCGTTCTTTTCGTCTTCCGCAAGATCGCGAATGCAAATCTGCGCCAGGTCGCGCGCGTCGCACTGGTAGATCTGCTTCAAGGGCAGGTCCTCTTCCTGCACGTCGTAAGTGCCGGACTGCATATCTTCGCTGTCGTCCACCGAGCCGGTGACCACCGGACTTCCCTGCTGCACGCGCACACGGAATTGCTTCGTGGAGGGCTCATAGTTCGAGACCAACCAGCAATGATCGATGCACGCGCGATCGGGAATGTGCAGATAGATGGTGCGGTAGTCGTTCGGAGCGAAGATTGTGGACAGGGTGCGCGTGCCAAAGGGCAGTTGCTCGGTGATGCGCCGGGTGTTGTCTTCCATGCGATTCAGGAAGGCCGTGTCTTGATATAGGAACGCGAAAAACACAAGGGACACGCCGGAATATGCAAGAAGGTGCCAGAGTCGTGCCGGCAGCGAGGCGAGAAACGCCAAGCCAAAGATAGCGGTCACCAAAGTGAGCCGTGTGGCAAGGGCGCCGATCCAGCCACTGGTGGGATCGGTGTGTAGATTTTCGGGAAGGATGACCGTTACAAGAAACGAGATTGCGTAGAGTTCCAGCAGAATACGCCGCTCTTTCCAAAACTTGCGGCGGTCGCGCGCCGCAACGAGAGCGAGAAGCGTGCTGACGACCGCGAGCACTGCAATCGCCAGAGTGAAGAAGATGTAGCGATCGCCAAAAACGTGGAACTGGCCGGCGCCGCTGAGGGTCCAGATGGGCGCTTCACGCCATTCCACCTCATACGCTTTGTGCTGGGCCACAAACACGCGCGCGGCAAGGCAAATCGTGATCGCGCCAATCGGCAGAATGGGTTTCCAGGAATCGCGGAACTTCAGGAAGAGCAGCCGATAGAGTCCCGCGCCGACAAACCAAAGACAACCGAGCGGGTGAGCCAACAGCATGACCGGCGCAAGAATGGCTGCGGCAATCAGTCCATTTTTTTGCGAATTCCAGACCAGTGCCAGCCCAATGCAACCCAGTCCAAGAGACAAGTAGTAGTTCAGGAAACCCATGTGGAAGATGTAGCCGTAGGTGAGCATGGCCAACCATGGCGCCAGGAACCACGACGAGCGGCCAGATACGGCGCGAGCCAAAACAAACAGCCCCCAGAAAAAGACCAAAACGCAGATGGACGTAGCGACCTTTTCCGCGATGAGCAGTCCAAATACCTTAGCGAGATAGAAGAGTAATAGATCAAACAGGACGTTGTTGTATTGCCGCACAAGGTAGAGACCGGGGGCTCTTCCCTGCTCGATCAGCTGCGCGAGCCATGCGTTGTAGACGTGGCTGCCCAGGTCGCCTGCTTCGATATGGTGGTGCCAAAAGCACGGAATCAATAAGAGTGCGGAACTGACTAGGATGAGGTACAGATTGGGTCTCAGCGCGGCGACGCGATTCTGATTCAATTGTGGCGGCATTTTCGGATATTCTAGCGCCCGATTGAATTTCTTTGCACGACTAAAGAGCGAGTCCGGAAGGAAGCGATGAACAGAACGCAGCGGCAGGCGGGAATTGTGTGGCGAGGCAGGATTGACACGGGTATCGGGCTGGTGCTGGTGTTGTGCTTCCTGGCGGCTCCTTCGCTGCTGCCAGCGCAGACAGCGCCGGCGTGCCCACCGAAAACGCGTGTGGACAACGTGACCGATACCTATGGGCAGACAACCGTCGTGGATCCCTACCGGTGGCTGGAGGACCAGGACAGCCAAGAGACCCGCGCGTGGATCGAGGCGCAGGACAGGTGCACCGAAGCCGCACTCTCGAAATTGCCGGGACGCGAAGCGATTACGAAGAGGCTAGCGGAGTTGTTTCACATCGACGAGTACGGGTTGCCGAAGGAGTTCGCTGGACGTTATTTCTTCAGCAAGCTGCTGGCCGGGCAGGATCTGTCGCGAATCTACGTTCGGCGCGGAATCAGTGGAGCCGATGAATTGCTCGTCGATCCGTTGCCGTGGTCGGCCGACCATTCCGCAAGCGCAACCATCCTGAATATCAGCCGGGATGGAAAACTGCTGGCGTATGGACGGCGCGAAGGCGGGCAGGATGAGGTGACGGTCCATATCGTCGATGTCGACACGCGCAAAGAGCTACCAGATGTGCTGCCTCATGCGGACTACGCCTCGGTGGAGATTACCAACGATCACAGCGCCATTTACTACGCGAAAGCCGGTCCGGACGGCCCGCGCGCCTTCTACCACAAAATGGGCACGGACCCTGCGCAGGACAAGCTGATCTTCGGGGAAAAACTCGACAAAGAAAAGCAGTTGGCGCTGGAAATTTCCGACGACAACTCGTTTGTCTACTACCTCGTGGTCTTCGGCACCGGCTCGGAAAAAACGGAAGTATACCTGCAAAACCTGGAGAAAAACGGGCCGGTAACGCCGCTGGTGAATGATCTGAATTCAGTTTTCTGGACCGAATGGGCGGGAAACACGTTGCTGCTGCAAACCAACTGGAAAGCGCCGCAGTGGCATGGCTACGCCGTCGACCCGAAGAACCCGGAGCGGGAGCACTGGAAGGAAGTCGTGCCGGAAGCGGATATCAAGCTGGACGTGATCGCGCCGGTCGGCGGAAAACTGGTAGCGAGTTACCTGCGAAACGCAACCACAGAAATGAAGGTATTCGACGCGGACGGCAAGAACGAGTACCCCGTGAAGTTGCCGGGACTGGGGACGGTGCAGATAGCGGGACGCTGGGGCTCGCCCGAATTGCGGTACATCTTCACGAGCTTCAATTATGCCCCGACCGTCCTGAGCTATAACGTGGACACGAAGAGACCCGCGGTATGGGCGAAGAGCACCGCGCCCGTGGATCCGGAGAAATTTCAAGTGGAACAGGTCTGGTACAAGTCAAAGGACGGAACGAAGATTCCAATGTTCCTGTTTTCCAGGAAGGGCCTGAAGCACGACTCCGCTGCGCCAGTGTGGCTGACCGCATACGGCGGCTTCGACCTGAACATTACTCCCGATTTTCAGCAGGAAATGATCGTCTGGGCGGAACACGGCGGAATCGTGGCTGAACCGGATCTGCGCGGAGGCGGTGAGTTCGGCGAGGAATGGCATCGCGCTGGCATGCTGGGGAAAAAGCAGAACGTTTTTGACGATTTCACCGCCGCCGCGGAGTTTCTGATTGCGGAGAAATATACGACGGCCCAGCGTTTGGCGATTGAAGGCGCCAGCAACGGGGGATTGCTCGTGGGTGCGGCGTTGACGCAGCGCCCGGATTTGTTTCAAGCGGTAGTTTGCGAGTACCCGCTCGAAGACATGCTGCGCTTCCAGAAATTCCTGGACGGGCCGTATTGGGTTGCGGAGTATGGAAGCTCAGACGATTCCAAGCAGTTCCCGTATCTCTACGCGTATTCGCCTTACCACAACGTGAAGGACGGCGCGAAATATCCCGCCGTACTTCTCATCACCGGCGATGGCGACACCCGCGTCGCGCCCCTGCACGCACGGAAATTCACCGCGCGGTTACAGGCGGCCACCGCGTCCGACCGGCCGATTCTGTTGCTCTACGACACGAAGTCAGGGCATTCCGGCGGACGGCCGGTGCAGAAGTTAATTGAGGAAGGCACAGACGGTTTGAGTTTCATGTTCTGGCAGTTGAAGGTGCCAATGGAGTGAGGCTGCTCGACAGCCCGAAGTTTACTGAGACTGGACTTCGCCGAGGCGCTTCAGGCGATCGCGCAGCTTGCGCTGCAGCGGTGTTGGCGTGTTGGGATTGAACGCGACAAGGTACCAGAGCGGCTGCGTTTTGTCTTTGCTGAGATAGGTCAGCGTGCCAGCATCGGAATTCGGGTGCCTCGCCACGTTTTCGCGGATCGCTCCGTACGGGTGGCGCGCCAGGCGGCCCAGGGTCTTGGCGTTGGCGCGTGGATGCTCGCTGATCAGCCGCAGAAGATAGAAGTCTTCCTTGGGCGCCTGCTTGGCCAGCTTTTCGAGCATTTCCGGTTTGGCTTCAGCGCTCAGCACCAGGCCGATCTTCTCGTCCCACGCCGTGTTGATGTGGTTCAGTTCCCGCGTGCGCGCGTGGATCAATTCCTCCAGGATTCGGCGTTCCTGCTGCATGCGCGCGATCGGCAGGCTGGTGCCTTCCAGCGAGTCCAGCACGCGGAGCAGATGCTGGCGTTCGCCGAAAACGATCTGAGAAGTGCGGCTGATCTTGCCGTTTTCCTTTTCCTTGTATTGCACTAGGTCGGAACGTCGCATGGTTCGCTGCTCCCAATTCCCTCCGGGTACTTCTCCGAATGGGACATACTGGCCTGAGGACTGCGTTGGAATCGTCATCCCTGTGGTCGCTTTCGCTGGGCTAAAGTGGATTATGGCGGCAGGCCGGAGTAGCGTAAAGTTTGCAGGGGAAAGGCTGTGCCCGAAGGTGCAACCGGAGAAGCACCTGGAGGGAGAGTTCAGGAAGGCGGGAACATGTCGGCATTTCAGGAGCATCGGGAAGAGCTCGAACACTTCGAGCAGATGTTTGGGAAGGACCGTGGGAGGCTGGCGGTATCGCTGGACCGGATTACGAACGCCCTGGTGTTGGTGGGGCAACACGGCGTGTATTGCACAAGCCAGAGAAACCCGACCGTGCCGGCAATGGATCTGCGGATGATCGACCGGGAATTGACGCACGCGAAGGAATTGATCCAGTCCGTGATGGAAGAATTGAGGAAGGCGAGGCAGGGCGCCTGAAGCCAGTCCGACCCGTCGATGCTAGCGCCTGGATTTGGGAATCACGAACTTTAGCGCGGTATGCGTGGGACTGAAGCTGGCAACTTTGATGTCGGTGAGACCGGACTTGAGGCCGGCGGAACGGACATCCGCTTCGGTAACGGTCTTCTGGCCCTTGGGATAAACAATCCAGAGTGCAGTGGCGCCCCGCATGGATTTTGCTATGCCGGCAACACGGCGCACATCCTGGGCTGATTCTGCCGCCAGGAAGATCCACGGCGTGGACGACGCGCTGCCCTGCCTTGCGACTGTCGCACCGTGTTTCTTGAGGCTGGCTGCGAAATCGGCGGGAAACTCTCCTTCCAGAAGAACCGACTCTCCTGGTTTGACTCCGAGCTTTTCCACCAGGGACTTCGGGTTGGCGATTTTGTTGCGCCATTTTTCCGCCTGCGGACCGAGTTGGAAGACGGCTAGCCCTTCCGCAGTGGGAATGTGAAGTTCCCCGTCTTTGGCGGAGGCATTCTTGATCGAAGAAAAAGGGATTTTCAGCCGAGTCTCACCTCGAAACACGATCTCCGTGGTTTCGAGCAGCGCTTTTCCGGCGAAGGTCTTGCCTCCGTAGCGCAGTGTGCACAGGGCTTCGTTTCCCATCCTCGCTCCGTGGAAATCCGTGAGGCGAAGAGAGCTTACTTCAAAAAGGGATTGCTGTCGCGCTCGTGACCGATGGTGGTGCTGGGGCCGTGGCCGGGATGGACAATCGTGGAATCGGGCAGTTGCAACAACTTTTCTTTTAGAGAAGAGATGATGTCGTCGTAGGAACCGCCCCACAGATCGGTTCGTCCGATGCTGCCGGCAAACAGAGTATCACCCGCAAAAAGCTGCGGGTGGCTGAGCGAGTGATTGCCGCTGTCGTTGGGCAGATAGAGCGAGACGCTGCCCGGAGAATGGCCGGGCGTGTGGATGATGCTGGCGAAGAAATCGCCCCACTGCAGGATGTCGCCCTCCTTCAGGAGTTGGTGGACATCGACAAGTTCCGGCGCAGGTAATCCGAGAAAAGCGGCTTGCATTTCCATGCCGCGATACAGCGGAAGGTCGTCGCTGTGCATCATCACCGGCGCGCCCGTGTATTGGTAGAGTTTGGCGATTCCCCCGACGTGATCGATGTGCGCGTGCGTGCTGACAATGGCCTTGACCTGCAGTTTGTAGCGGCCGAGGAGGCCGAGGATGCGCTCCACCTCGTCGCCCGGATCGACCACGATCGCTTCCCGGGTACGCGGATCGCCGATAATTGAGCAGTTGCACTGAAGCATCCCAACCGGGAGCTTCAGATAAATCATTGCCGGATTAGCCGCGTCCGGCAGGCTATGCGATGGGTGAAGGTGATCCACGATGAAAGTATAACAGTGGCCCGTCTCGGGGCGAAAAGGCGAAGGTGGCAGGCCATAGCAATCGAAGCGGTTGCGGCATCGAACAAATGACACCGCACGGCTGTAAACTGAGAGTGCGAGGGTGACGTGAGCGAGCAGAGCGAAACCTTGAAAACCGCGCTGAGCGAGATGCACCGCGCGAATGGAACGCCGTTGGCAACTTGGTTCGGGTGTGAATTGCCAGACGATTTCGGCGACTGGAAGCGTGAATACGGCTTGTTGCGCGAGGGCGTAGCTGTGTTGGATAAGAATTACCGCGCCTATCTGAAGTTCACCGGGCCCGACCGCGTGCGGTATTTGAACGCCATTCTGACCAACGATATCAAGGGACTGAAGGAGAACCACGCGAACCTGTCACTGTTTCTGAATCCGCAGGGACATATTCAGGCGGAAATCGAGACTCATGCGCTGGCCGACAAATTGTTCTGTATTTCGTACGCAATGATTCGAGAACGGCTGATTCCGGCGATGGACAAGTACATCATCATGGACGACGTGACTCTGGAAGATCGCACCGCGGAATGCGCAGCGCTCGCGTTGGAAGGGCCGAAAACCGCCACGGCAGTCGCCGAGTTGACGGGCGTGGATCTGAACGCGATGGAGGAACTGGAATCGCGCCTGGTCTCGGTGAACGGGATGGAGGCCAGGCTGGTGAGGCGGACACCCGCCAGAGAGCCGAGCGCCGAGTTTCTCGGCCACGCCAAAGATTCCGTGGCCCTTTGGAACGCTTTATATGAAGCGGCAAAGAACCACGGAGGAGGACCGGCGGGCTACACGGCGCTCAATTCCGTCAGGCTGGAGCAAGGAATCCCATGGTTTGGGTATGACTTTGGTGAAAAGCAGATTCCCCACGAAGCGGGACTTCAGAATTCGCACATTTCGTATACCAAAGGCTGCTACACCGGCCAGGAAATCGTGGAGCGCGTCAGGTCGCGGGGACAGGTGAACCGCGTGCGAGTTACCCTGCGATTTCAGGACGGCGCCCCCCCGGCAAACGCACCTCTCCTGAGCGAGGGAAAAGAAGTCGGGCACGTCACGCGCGTGGGCTTCTCTCCCGTACTGAACGCCAACATTGGAATGGGTTACCTCCGTCGCGAAAAGGCCAACGAAGGCAGCGCTCTCGAAACCACGACAGGTGCGGCCACGGTCATCGCTGCGCCAATCTCGTAAATCTGCGTTTGATTTAGGCGAGCAGGAGTCTGGTCATTTCCGCGAACAGCCGCGCCCGGTCGGTGGGATCCATCGCAATGATCTGGACCGCGACGCCGCGCCGTTCGGTCGTGCGCCGCACGATTCCGCGGCAACGAACCTGACCTACGGGAAGGTCGATCAGCACCTGGATCAGAGAGCGAAGCGGCAGTACTTCCTTTGTGCGGACGAAGAGGCCGCCCACGGAAAGGCTTTCGAGTAAAGACACCCCTCGCTGCGTGCCAACCTGCCAGGCGGCAACCACGCTCTTGGGCGGCATCACGCGTGGATATTTTCTTTGCTCGGAAGCGAACACGGCAAAGCCCTCAGAAATTCTGTTATTCGAAACGCGGGCGGGCGTTCAGTGAGCAAAAGTCTAGTCGTGCGGGCGTTAGCCGTCCAGAGAAAATTCAGTCAAATTCGAATTTGGGCGTTGGCTGGTCTTTTCCGACGTGCCCCGTCGAAATGTCGGCCTTGTAATAGTTCTCTCCCCGAATGGGCACTCCCGACAGACGTCGGAGAATCGCCAGTTGGCCAACGTGGTTGAGGGCATCGGCGACAGGTCCCTGGAAAAGCTTCTCCACCGAGGTGTGCAGTTGTTCCGGACCAGCCAGGAAATTGTCGAAGCGCTTCAGGGTGTCGAAGAAGCGCTCCACTTCATCGGGCCATGGCAGAGGCTCGGAGTCGTGCCATGCGGGCTTGCCTTTGGCCATGGAAAGCGCCCAGTCGAACAAATCGCCAATGTGCCCGAGGATCTGCACCGGTGTGCGGCAATTCTGTCCGGCGCTGAAATCGACGTAGCCCTGCGGCGCATCGCGAACAACCTTACCCGCGCGATAGGCAATGGTGGCCAGTGAGTGGCGCAACAGGTCGCGAGCGCTGACTTCTTCGTTTGGCATGCGAGTAACGCTAGCAGCTTGGCGATATCGAGAAAAGGTGTATTTCGCTGGATTCCGACTACTAGGCCAGGTTGAGGGCGCGCTTGAACGAACCCTTTTCGGATTCGATCTTCTTCTGGAGCTGAAGAATGCCGTACAGGACCGCTTCCGGGCGCGGCGGGCAGCCGGGCACATACACGTCAACCGGGATCACCTGATTGCACCCCTGCACGATGGCGTAGTTATTGAACACACCGCCGGAAGTGGCGCAGGCGCCCATGGAAATCACCCATTTCGGCTCGGGCATCTGGTCATACAGCATGCGAATCACAGGAGCCATCTTCTGCGACAGGCGGCCGGCGACGATCATCAGGTCGGCTTGGCGCGGGGAGGGACGAAATACTTCAGCCCCGAAGCGCGCCACATCAAAGCGCGAAGCGGCCATGGACATCATCTCGATGGCGCAGCACGCCAGACCAAAGCCGAGCGGCCAGATCGAGCTCTTGCGCGCCCAGTTCACCGCTTTGTCCAGCTGCGTGAAGATAATGCCCTCATCCTGAAGCAGCTTGCCGAAATCGTCGGGTTTCGTCAGCGTGACGTGTTTCGCCAGGTTCGTTTCCATCGGGTCCCCTCGACAGTATTTTGGCATAGCGGGGCTGATCCGACAAACACCGCTGAATTGGCCACGGAAACCCTGCGCTTTCGCAGATTAGCCGGGTGGGCACACCCTAGTCGACGCGCAGCACCACTTTGCCGAACTGCTTCCCTTTCTCCAGGTAGCTGTGCGCCGCGATGCAATCATCCAGCGGCCACACCTTATCGACAATGGGCTTCAGCCGGCCCTGCGAGACCAGCTTCAGAACCGTGCGCAGCTCATCCTTCGTGCCCATGTACGATCCCATGATGGAAAGCTGCCGCGTGAACAGGAAACGCAGATCGATCTTGGCGTCATAACCGGTCGTGCACCCGCAGGTGACCAGCCGGCCCCCCATCGCCAGGCTCTTGACGCTCTCGTTCCAGGTAGCCGTGCCGACATGCTCGATGACCACGTCAACGCCTCGATTGTGCGTCAGGGTGCGGACCTCCTTGCCAATGGGCATGATCCCGTGGTGAATCACGTCGTCGGCGCCAATGGCCTTCGCTTTTGCCAGTTTTTCGTCGGAGCCGGCCGTCGCGATGACGTGGGCGCCAAAGAATTTAGCGACCTGAATGGCAGCGCTGCCGACGCCACTCCCGGCGGCCAGAACCAAAACAGTTTCCCCCGGGCGAAGTTGCGCGCGGTTCGTGAGCATGTGCCATGCCGTCAGGAACACTAAAGGAACCGCCGCGGCCTGCACCCAGTCGAGATTCTCCGGATACGGCATGCAATTTACTTCGGGGACGCGAACATACTCCGCGCAGCCGCCATCGATCATGAACCCGAGGTTGGTGTAATCGCGGCACAGGTTGTCGTGCCCGGAGAGGCACGCCGGACAGCGGCCGCACGTCACGCCGGGAGCCAGAACCACCTTCTGGCCGATGTGCACGTTGTGGACGTCGTGACCGATCTTCACCACTTCTCCCGCGACGTCACTGCCAGGAATATGCGGCAGGGGAATTGGATAGTTAGGAAGCCCGTGCCGGACCCAAAGGTCGAGATGGTTCAGGGCGCACGCATGAACGCGGACAAGCACTTCGTGCGGATGAAGGTGAGGCTCATTCACTTCCGTGTAGTGCAACACACTCGGTTCACCATGCTGGTGAAACACAATGGCTTTCATCGAAGACCTCCTGCGGAAGGAACCGTGGAGCGAGACGACCGGCCGACAATGCTACAAACGCATGCTGGAGGTGCTTGACCGGCTAATCCTGACTTTACGTTACGCCCCTGCGCTTGTGCTGTCCAGATGCCGGCCACAATTGACACTGGCAGACGCGGCACGTACGCTGAACCCATGGACCTGTTTGAGGAAATTGTGCGCATGCGCCGGGCTGGCCAACGGGGGGCGCTGGCCACGATTGTACATACCAACGGCTCGATACCCAGCTTTGAGAGCTCGCGCATGCTGGTGCGAGAGGATGGCAGCGCCGCGGGAACCGTCGGCGGCGGATGCGTGGAAGCGGACGTGTGGGCCGCCGCCAAAGAAGTGATGGTGACCGAAGTTCCGAAGAAGCTCGTCTTCCACCTGAACAACGAAGCGACCTACGACAACGGTTTGATTTGCGGTGGAACTGTCGAAGTGTTCGTAGAGCCCATCCTGCCCCAACCCGTCGTCTATCTGTTTGGCGGAGGGCACGTCGCCACCGCCGTGGCAAAGGCAGCCCAAATGGCGGGCTTTGCCATCGGCGTGATTGATGACCGCGAGGCCTTCGCCAACACCCAACGATTCCCTATGGCGCAAGAGGTTTACACCACCTACGAAGACGCGTTTGCAAAGATACGGCCGAATTCCTCCAGTTACCTTGTGATCGTGACGCGCGGTCATAAGGAAGACATGCGCGTGCTGGCGTGGGCCGTCCGGACTGGCGCCCGCTATGTCGGCATGATCGGCAGCAAGCGTAAGGTTCTGAGCGTCTACAAAGCCCTCGAGAAAGAGGGCTACGGCATGGAGGAATTCGAGCGCGTGTTTGCGCCGATGGGACTGGAGATCGGGGCTCTCTCGCCGGAAGAAATCGCGATCAGCATCGTGGCGGAACTCGTCGCGGTTCGCCGGAATGCCGCCGCCGCTTCTCACAAGAAGCTCGAGCTGCGTAGCGTGGTCGAAAAGTAGCCGGCGAACACACGCCACAGTGACGTTGGTCCTTGAGGAGAGATACCGCAAGGGACACGATACGGATTAATTAGCAGTGCCCAGCCATACGGGTCAACACGGTTCGGTCGGCCTTAATCCCAATTCGGAGGACCCGCAGATGCTTGCTGCGCTTATCCTCTCCGGCGGTGCCTCGAGCCGCATGGGCTCGCCGAAAGCGCTGCTGCCCTATCAGGGAAGACCGTTCCTCGAACATCTACTGGACGTGGCAAGAAACCCGCGAATCGGCACGCGTCGCGTCGTGCTCGGAGCGCACGCCGAACCCATTACCAGCGCCATTCCGCTCAGCCCCGACGAAATCGTGATCAATCCGGACTGGCAAAGCGGCCAGTTGAGCTCCATCCGGGCCGGAATTCGCAGCCTTCCTGCCGGAACCGACGGGATACTGCTTTTCCTGATCGACCATCCCCTGATCAGCACGACGCTGGTGGATGGGTTGATCGATCAGTTTTATTCGACGCGCGCACCCATCGTGCTGCCAGTCTTCGAAGGAAAAAAAGGCCATCCCGTCATCTTCTCGTCGTCCCTCTACCGCGAATTGGAATGCGCTCCCGACGATGTTGGAGCAAGAAGCGTCGTGTGGGCGCACTCGAGAGAAATCAGCGAGTATCCGACGTTGGAAGAGGGTTGCGTGTTGAACCTGAATGACCCAGAGGCGTTCGAGCGGCTGATGGGAACAGCCGGCTGACTTATTTCGGTGCGCTGCGAAGAAGATGTTGCAAGCCGTCATGAGCAAGCGTCGCGCCATGAAAGGACGCCGGCGGCAGGCCACCCAAAGCCGTTGCCAGAGACTCCGCCGTGATCGCCTCCAAAGCACGCAATTCCCTGCCCTGCATCAATTCCGTGAGTGCCGATGCGCAAGCGATCGAAGTTGTGCATCCGCGGCAGAGAAACCGCACCTCGCGAACGATGCGGTTCTCGACCCTCGCCGAAAGCACCAGCACGTCCCCACAGACTGGATTCGACACTTCGACCCGCGTATTGGCTGACGGCAGTTCGCCCGCGTTGCGCGGGTTCTGAAAATGATCCAGCAGCGACGCTGTGAACATGTGCGAATTATCGCAAGCTCATCTCGTTCAGCGCAATGAGAGCCCGCCGGAAGGATGCTCCTCCGAATCCGGGAACAAGCCGTTTCTTCGCCCGCCGGATGCTACGCACCCTGTCGATTTCCTTCTCTCGGCTAAATCAATATAGTGGGACAGTAACTCGGTCCTGGTGTACTAGAGGCGAGGCTTATGAGCAACGTGCGCGAGTGGTCCGGCACTTTTTTGCTGTTAGTTGTCTTCATCGCATTCACAACTCCCACCAACGCTCAGGAGAGTGTGGCTCCGACCATCTCCGAAGACCCGGCGCGTTTGGATGAGCAGTGGGAGAAGGCGTCGTCGAAATATGACGGCGCGCGCAACGCGATTCTGCGGCAGGTGGAGGAGGCCGTTCAGAAAGGGCCTTTGCGGCCCGACTGGCAATCGCTGGGCGGTTATCAGGTTCCGGAGTGGTATCGCGACGCAAAGTTCGGAATTTTCATTCACTGGGGAGTGTATTCGGTTCCCGCATTCGGAAATGAATGGTATCCGCGAAACATGTACAACGAGGGAAGCGAGGAATACAAACATCACCTCGCGACCTATGGATCGCAGGACAAGTTCGGCTACAAGGAATTCATCCCGATGTTCAAGGCGGAGAAATATGACCCTGTCGCGTGGGCGCAACTCTTCAAGGACGCAGGAGCGAGGTACGTAGTCCCGGTGTTCGAGCACCACGACGGGTTCGCCATGTACGACTGCGGCTTGTCGGACTGGACCGCGGCGAAGATGGGTCCAAAGCGCGACCTGTGGGGTGAACTGGCCGTGGCGGTGCGGCAGGAAGGGCTGCACCTTGGCGCGTCCTCGCACCGCGTGGAGCACAACTTCTTTCTGGAGACGGGCCGGAAAATTCGGTCTGACGTGAACGACCCCCAAAACGCGGCGCTGTACGGCCCGGCGCACAAGTGGCTGGTCAACAAAGACGCCACGCCACTCGCCAATGACTTTACGTACGTATCACAAGCATGGACCAACGACTGGCTGGCGCGCTCGGCGGAGATCGTCCAGAAGTATCATCCTGACGTCATGTACTTCGACTGGTGGATTGGCCAGCCGTCGGTGCGTCCGGCTTTGACGCGATTCGCCGCGTTCTATTACGACTCGAACCTTCAGGCTGGCCGGCCTGAGGGCGTGATCAACTTCAAAGACTACGCCATGCCCGCGGACGCGGGAGTTCTGGATATTGAGCGCGGGCAACTCGGCAACATCCGGCCGCTCTATTGGCAAACCGACACTTCCGTCAGCAACAAGTCGTGGGGCTACATCGAAAACGACACCTTCAAATCCCCCGAGTTCATCGTTCATCAATTGGTGGACATCGTCAGCAAGAACGGCAATCTGCTCCTGAACATCGGCCCTCGCTCGGATGGCACCATCCCCGAGCCGGTACAACAAGTGCTGCGCGCAATCGGTGGCTGGCTGAAAGTAAACGGTGAAGCGATCTACGGCACGCGTCCCTGGCGGATATATGGCGAGGGGCCGACGAAGGTCATCGAGGGCTCGTTTCATGACGAAGACACGCGCCCTTATACCGCGGAAGATTTCCGCTTCACCACCAAGGGGAATGTCCTGTATGCCATCGAACTGGGATGGCCTGCGAACGGCGAAGCCGTGATTCGCTCGCTATCCTCCGGCGTGGCGGGTCAGGAAAAAATCGCGTCCGTCGAACTGCTCGGAAGCGACTCCAAACTCGCGTTCCAACAATCAGCGGATGGCTTGCATATCAAGATTCCCGCGCAGCCACCGGTAAAGTATGCCTACGCCTATCGGATCCGTTTCGCGGCAAGCGAATGAGACGGAGCCTCGCTTACTTCCTCGCAGGCAGGTACTTTTTCTCGATCGACGCGATCACCACGTAATTGGGATCGACCATCTCGGTGAGATGCAGTTTGCCAACCTTCGAAAAGAGCTCGTAGGCATCCAGGTCGGACAGGCCGTAGTCCCGGTGGATCCAATGTACAAGTTCTGTCACCGCGATGCGCACGGCATCGTCGACGGGTCGGTAGATTCCGGCGGCCATCAATTCGTGATCATTTTCCAGCCGCGGCCACTCTGTGCTCTTTCCTTTTACCAACTCGAATTGCAAACGGGCTTTCATGGGCACTTCGACCGCGGAACCCGCAACTTCGCCGTCGCCCATTGCCGCGTGGCCGTCGCCGAAATAGAACAGCGCCCCTGCGACGTTCACGGGCAGATAGAGCGTGTTACCGGGAGACACTTCCGGCGCGTCCATATTTCCGCCGAATTCAGCGGGCACGATGCTGCTGCGCGTTTCGCCGTTGGCTGGCGCAACACCAATGCAGCCCAGGAATGGCTTCAGTGGAAACTCGGTCTTGAAATTGGAATCGAGAGCCTGGAACGTGATGAGTTTTCGCTCCGCGTCGATCGGGTAATACCACGCGCGCGACGGCAGCGGCTCCTTCTCCAGCATTGGCGTGTAATGCGTGGAATTGGCCGCGCCGAATCCCGCGCCGAACGTGCCCACCCCCTGCTTGCCGTCCACTTGCAGATCGAGTATGCGAATCACCAGCGTGTCGCCCGGCTCTGCACCCTCGATAAAGAATGGGCCGGTCAGCGGATTGTCGATCTTGATATTCGAGAACGGATCGCCCGGCTTTTGCAGCGCGTTCCCGAAACAATCCAGCGAGTTGGCCTCCAGAATGTTCCCGGGCTTCAGGCGCGCAACCGGCTCGGCCGGACCAAATGTAGCCTTCACGTTCTCCATCGTGGCGTGGAAGTGAACAACATTCGTATCAGACCGCGGAGTTTGAGCAGCCAAGGGAATCACGAAAAAGAGTGCAGCCAGCAAAGACGGCGCGCGCATCAGGCCTCCGATGACAAATTCGACGAATGCATTATACTCAGCCCTTAGCATTTCCAGCGGAGCTCAGTCAGGACATGAGGCAGGTTGTGGCGGCGGTAATCGAACGCAGAGACCGGCGGCTGCTGATCGGCCAGCGGCGGCGCGACGATACCTCGCCGCTCAAGTGGGAGTTTCCCGGCGGAAAAGTGCGCGACGGCGAAGGATTGGAAGGGGCCCTGGCCCGGGAACTGCTTGAGGAATTGAGCGCGACCCTGCAAAAGTGCCGGAAGATCGCGGAAGTCCGCTACCAGTATGCGAATTTCCCGGAGGAGTTGCAGATTCACTTTTTTGCCGCCGCCATTTCAGACGGCGACGTCGTCCCGCATACCTTCGAGAAAATCGCCTGGGTCTTGCCGAAGGAACTCGGCGGCTACGACTTTCTCGCCGCCAATCGCCAGTTGATTGCGCAGCTAGCCACCGGCAAGATCAAGCCGGGCGAAATCCTCGAAGCTACATAGAACTTGCCGGCAACCATGAGCGCTTCGTTGCGTTTTGTTCCCGCCGGCTTACACCGTCAGCGGGTTGGGCTTGTCCTGATCGATCCCAAGGTCCTTGATGGCGTTCTGCACCGTTGCCTCGCCGACCAGTCCGTCCTGCGCCAGTTCGTGGAGCGTAGCCAGCGTGATAAACCGCGAATCAACCTCGAAGAAGTCGCGGAGCGACGTGCGGCCCTCGCTGCGGCCAAATCCGTCGGTGCCGAGTGTGGCGATGCGCCGCGGCGCCCATTTGCCGATCATCGCGGGAAGCACCTTCAGATAATCGCTCGCGGCAACCAGTACGCCCTGCTCGTCCTGCAGACACTGCGCAACATAGGGAACACGCGGCGTCTCGTCGGGGTGCAGGCGGTTCCAGCGTTCGCACTCGATGGCGTCCGTGTAGAGGCACTTGTAGCTGGTGACGCTCCAGACGTCCGCGGCGACGCCGTAATTCTTCTCCAGAATGTCCGCGGCCTGGATGACTTCGTTCAGGATTGCGCCGCTTCCGAAGAGCTGCGCGCGCAGTTTGGACTTGCGATTCGCGGCCGCGCGAAGCTTGTACATGCCCTTCAGGATGCCTTGCTCCACTCCCTTGGGCATCGCCGGCATGGCGTACGGCTCGTTCATCACCGTGATGTAGTAGAAGATGTTCTCGCCGTTCTTGTACATGCGGCGAATGCCATCTTCGATGATCACCGAAATTTCGTAGGCGTAGGCCGGATCGTAGGCGAGGAGATTCGGCACCGGCAGCGCCAGCACGTGGCTATTGCCGTCCTGGTGCTGCAATCCTTCGCCGGAAAGCGTGGTGCGTCCGGATGTGCCGCCCAGCAGGAAGCCGCGCGAGCGCATATCCGCGGCCGCCCAGATGAAATCGGCAACGCGCTGGAAACCGAACATCGAGTAGTAGATGAAAAACGGAATGGTGTTCACGCCGTGCGTCGAATACGCCGTTCCGGCCGCGATAAACGATGCCATGGAGCCGGCCTCGGTGATTCCCTCTTCGAGAATCTGTCCGTCTTTCGCTTCCTTGTAGTAGAGCAGCGTGTTCACATCGACAGGCTCGTACTTCTGGCCGACGCTCGAGTAAATACCAACGGTGCGGAACAACGACTCCATACCGAACGTGCGCGCTTCGTCCGGTACGATCGGCACCACCAGCTTGCCGATTTCCCGATCCTTCAGCATCTTGCGCAACATCGCGACGAACGCCATCGTTGTGGACACTTCCCGCCCGTCGCTCCCATCGTGAAATTCCCGGAACAGTTCCGTGAAGTCGCTCTCCACCGGCTTGGAACGCACCTGGCGATGCGGAACATAGCCCCCAAGCGCTTCCCGCCGCGAACGCAGATAGCGGGTCTCCTCGCTGTCCTCCGCGGGCCGGTAAAACGGAACTTCGCTGATATCGTCGTCGCTCAGAGGAATGCCGAAACGCGAGCGGAACTCGCGCAACTCATCTTCGTTCAGCTTCTTCTGTTGATGCGTGACGTTCTTCCCTTCACCCGCTTCCCCAAGGCCGTAGCCTTTGATGGTACGGGCGAGAATGACGGTCGGACCGCCCTTGTGCTCGAACGCGGCTTTGTATGCGGCGTAAACCTTGCGCGGATCGTGTCCGCCCAGGCGGAGCCGGCGCAGCGCCTCGTCGGGAAGCGGTTCGACTAGTTTCAGCAGGCGCGGGTCGCTGCCGAAGAAAAACTGCCGGATGTAATCGCCGGAGGAGACCACGAGTTTCTGGTATTCCCCGTCGACCATTTCTCCCATGCGCTTGACCAGCAGCCCTTCGGTGTCGCGCTCAAGGATGGGATCCCACTCGGAACCCCAGAGAACTTTGATGACGTTCCAGCGTGCGCCGCGGAAGGCGGACTCCAGTTCCTGAATGATTTGGCCGTTGCCGCGCACCGGGCCGTCGAGACGCTGCAGATTGCAATTGATAACGAAAATGAGGTTATCGAGCTTTTCACGCGACGCAAGCGTGATGGCGCCGAGGGATTCCGGCTCGTCGGTTTCGCCGTCGCCCAGGAAGGCCCAGACCTTCGCGTCTGTGCGCGGCTTAAGCCCGCGATCTTCCAGGTAGCGGTTGAAACGCGCCTGGTAGATGGCCATCAGCGGACTGAGGCCCATCGAAACCGTGGGAAATTCCCAGAAGTTCGGCATCAGCCAGGGGTGCGGGTAGGACGACAGGCCGCCGCCTGGCTTCAGTTCGCGGCGGAAGTTTTCGAGTTGTTCGATGCTCAGGCGGCCTTCGATGAACGCACGGGCATAGATGCCAGGCGCCGCGTGGCCCTGGAAATAGATCGTGTCTCCTTCAAAGGATTCGCTCCGCGCGCGGAAAAAGTGGTTGAAGCCAACTTCGTAGAGCGTAGCGGCGGAAGCGTACGTGGAAATGTGGCCGCCGATGTTGTGTTCCATGCGATTGGCGCGAACCACCATGGCCAGCGCGTTCCAGCGAATCAGAGACTTAATGCGCCGTTCCAACTGCTGATCGCCGGGGAAAAGCGGCTCGAGCCGCGCGGGAATCGTGTTGGCGTACGGCGTGTTGGCCGTGAAAGGGAGATCGATACCGCTGACGGTGGCATGCGCCCGGAGCCGCTCCAGGATTTCTCGCGCCACGTCGGGACCGCTCGAGAGCAGGACCGAATCGAGCGATTCCAGCCATTCCTGGATTTCAACGTCCTCGATATGGTGTGGTGCAAATGTGTCCTGATCCATGGGAGCGATAGCCTTTCTTCTTTGCTAGCCGGTATGCCGCAGACAGAATCCCGCTAAACACGTGCCGCAACGCACAATTTATAAGAATACACCGGGATACCGCAGAGCGCACGAAGCCAGCTAGAAATTATCCCGATACATTCCAACAGATTCTTGGATGAGCCCGCAAGGGGTGGTGCTGCATGCGGTTACAGCGTGCGGCCGCCGTCGATCACCAGTGTGTGTCCGGTGACGAACTCAGCCGTTAGGAGAAACATGATCGCGTCCGTGATTTCCTCGGGCCGGCCGGAACGCCGCAGAGGTGCGTGCTCGATGAAATCCTTCTGCCATTCGGGTGGATCCCCCGGCATGGTGATCGTCCCGGGCGCAAGGGCGTTCACGCGGACGGACGGGCCAAGCTCTTTGGCAAGAGTGCGCGTCAGCAGAATGATGCCGGCTTTCGAAACCGAGTGTGGCAGAAACTCCTTCCAGCCCACCAGGCCGCCGATGTCGGCAAAATTAATAATCGCGCCGTGCCCGGATTTGCAGAGATGCGGCGCCGCCGCCTGACACAGAAAAAAGGGAGCTTTGAGGTTTGTGTCCAGCGAAGCATCCCAGATGTTCTCGGGCGTTTCAGAAAACTTTGTCTGAAGGAAGTTGGCTGCGCTATTGATCAGGATATCCAATCGGCCGAATCGCGCGATCACCTCTGCGACGAGATTGCGAATCGCGGCAACTTCCCGCAGTTCCGCAGGAAAAACGGCGGCCCGGCGCCCTAGCTTTTCCACTTCGGAGACGACTTGCTCCGCTTCCGTCGCCGACTTGCCGTAATGTGCCGCGATGTCAGCGCCCTCGCGGGCTAGCCGCAGCGCGATGTGGCGGCCCAGCCGCTTCCCGGCTCCGGTCACCAGCGCCACCCGCCCCAGAAGTTTCGGTTGTTCAGTCATCCCGAAAACTTAACACAAAGGCCATCGACCTCGTAACGCGGCCCGGGCTTGGTGTTACAATCGCCGCCGAGTCAACGAGGTCTGCGATGAGACTGGACGTTCTGGCGTTGGCAGCGCATCCGGATGATGTGGAACTGACTTGCGGTGGCACGCTGCTGAAAATGGTGGAAAAGGGCTACGCTACCGGCATTTTGGATTTCACCGCCGGAGAGATGGGCACCCGCGGCACACCGGAAACTCGCGCGAAAGAAGCCGCCGCGGCGGCGAAGATTCTGAAGGTGAGCTGGCGTGGGAACCTGGGTGTGCCGGATTCCGACGTTCAGCCAAGTCGCGCGAACAAGATGCAATTGGCCAAGGTGATCCGTGAACTGAAGCCGCGGACCGTGATTATCCCCTATTGGGAGGCGCGCCACCCGGATCACTACCATGCCTCTACCCTTGCCTATGAAGGATGCTTTCTCGCTGGACTGAAGCAGCTGCCGCTCGAGGGTGAACCGTACCGCCCGTTCAAGATTCTCTATGCGACCTCGTTCGAGGGCATGCCCCCGACGTTCGTCGTGGATATCACCAAACAGTACGATCGCCGCCGCCGCGCAATTCTGGCTTACGGTTCGCAGTTTCGTCCGGCAAAGACCGAGAAGAAGCAAAAGGTGTTTCTGGCCATCGATGAACTCGAGGCACGGATGGATCTGCTGGCGCGCCACTGGGGCCAGATGATCGGCGTGAAGTATGGCGAGGCGTTTCTCCAGAAGGAACCGATGCAGGTGGAAGATGTGGTGGCGCTTCCGGTCCGCTCGATCTGAACCGGGGCACATCGAAGCGCGTCGCAGCGCAAGTGTCGTGGTAAAGTGCGGCAACACACTCTGCCGCAAGGGAAGCCCGATGAATAGAAGAGCGTTTGTTGGCCTTACGGCCGCGGCCGCAACGTCGTTGGCCTTCGAACCCCTGGCATCCGCAAAGCAACAGGAAAGGAAGACGCCGGCTGTCTATCCGGATCCGGCAGTGGAAGCCGTCGATCCACGTTTTCAGAAGTACATGGTAATGAACGCCGCCGTCGAGCGCCTCTACACCGGGACGCGATGGGCGGAAGGCCCGGTGTGGTTCGCCGACGGCCGCTACCTCCTCTTCAGCGATATTCCCAACAATCGAATCCTGCGATGGCTGGAGGACACCGGAGAGGTCAGCGTTTTCCGCAACCCGTCGAACTACGCCAACGGCAATACCCGAGACAAGCAAGGAAGATTGCTGACTTGCGAGCACGATGCGCGGCGCGTCACCCGCACCGAACTCGATGGCACAATCACTGTCCTTATGGATGGCTTCCACGGCAAACACCTTAACGCGCCAAATGACCTCGCCGTGCATTCCGATGACGCGATCTGGTTCACCGATCCCGGTTACGGCATCATGTCGAATTATGAAGGACACAAGGCCGCATTTGAGCTGCCCGCGAACGTCTATCGCCTTGATCCCAAAACACGCGAAGCTATGGTGGTGGTGAGCGACCTCGGCAAGCCGAACGGCATCTGTTTCTCGCCCGACGAGAAGAAGCTCTATATCGTGGACTCCGCGGAACCGAAACGTCGCGGCGATCCACGCCCCATTTGGGTCTACGACGTCGAGAACGCCGTGCGACTCACGAATCCCCGCATGTTCGCCAATCTCTCTCCCGGCTCCTCGGATGGGATTCGCTGCGACGTCGACGGCAACGTGTGGTCGGCGGCCGGGTGGGCAGGAGAAGGTTTCAACGGTGTGCATGTGTTCATGCCCGACGGCACCTTGATCGGCAAAATCCATCTACCCGAAACCTGCGCGAATCTTTGCTTCGGCGGCGCGAAGAAGAATCGGCTGTTCATGGCAGCCAGCCAGTCGCTGTATTCCGTCTATGTGAACACCGAAGGAGCGCAAACACCCTGATCGCCCCGGCCGGCGAAGCTCCATACCTCTTTCAGAGCCAGCGATAACCCGTCTAGTTTGCAGACTTGTCCGCGGCTGGCACTGCAGAGAGGATATGAATCGGGACCGGCGGATTCTTCTGCCGGTAGAACTCCTGGTACAGGAAGTTTCGGTTCCAGGCGCGGCATTCCCGGACTTGCCAGGACCGGCCCATCTGGAACCACTCGGCGGAGAGTTGCCAGTCCCCTGCTTTAATTGGTCCAGGCTCGATGGGGGCTTTGTCTTCGAGCTTGATTCGAACCGAAGCGGTAATGCTGTCGCGCGGTTGCAATGTCAGTTCGCTGCCACTCAATTGCTTGCTCCCGTAGAGCCAGCCCGTCACGCTGGTCAGCGCGATTTCGTCGTCATCCTCGTTTGACAGCGAGAATTGGAACGTGGCGGTCTCCCATTCGAGGTGCTCGGGATCGCGCGGATTCTCAATGATGCTGGGATCCGTGCTCCAGGGGATTCGAATCGGGTGCTTGCTGGCGTTTTGCAGGCGCACCTGCGCTTCCAGCACGCTTCCTGCGGCCACTTCCGATCCCTTCAGCTTCACAATTTCAACCACGATATCCCGTGGCACGCCATCTTCCGACTGAATGATGCCATCGGCCGTGCCGCCGTCCGTGATCTCCGTGCATACGTTCGCAGGAATGTTCTTCTTGAACACCTCAGGAGCAGCGGGGCTGACCGCCGGAATAGTCAGGTCGACCGAGCGCGGGTCTTGTCCGGCTGAGGCACAGATTGCAATGATCAGAAGAGGAACGACGCGATGCACCCGCATACATTTATTGTCTCTCGACTGCCGACCGTCCAACAAGTCTGCGGCCTGACTGCGAACCGGCCCGACGGATCCCCGGCCCGTGTGAACTCGAACGAATCGCCGGCCTCGTTTTCGGGAACTTTCGCATTATTTGCGGGAATCTCCAACTGGGTTCCCACCGTGTTCGAGCCCCGAGGGCTAGGTGTGCGAAGATGAGTATGCGAAACTGGAGTGGATTCTGATCGGCCGATTTCTGTGAGCCAGGGTGTGCTACGTGGCACACAGCCCAGTTTCCTGATCGATGGAAGCAACCTGACAGGACCTCGGAACGATCCTAACCACTAATTCCGAGATATTTGTGGAACGCGTCAGGCACCGGCTTGTGTTCCGGGTTGTATGGGTGGGTCAATCCGTGAGGGAGATGCTCGTGGAAAAGCCTGAGGAGGCAAAGATGCGGGGTCGTTGGGTGCGTCTGCTGGCTGCCGTGGGATTGGTCGCATCCCTGTGCGTTGCAGGGTGCGGGGGCGGTGGCACGACCATTAAACCACTGGTCGTCACCACGACCGCATTGCCGAAAGGGACCGTCGGCGTTCCTTACATGTCGCAACTGCTGGCGACCGGGGGAACCCCGGGATACACCTGGTCGCAAACCTCCGGTGGAGATATGCCGGCCGGAGTCACGCTGAGCAGCTTTGGCCAATTCATCGGCACACCTACAGCTCCTGGAACATTCGGACCCTACGTCTTTACGGTGACCGATTCCGCCAGCACTCCCCTGACCGCTACCTCCGCAAGCCTCAGTATTGACATCGCAGAAGCGTCGCTCGCCGTAACCACAACTGCTCTGCCCAACGGCACCACCGGAGCCGCCTATTCCACTTCGCTGGCAGTCGCTGGCGGAACCGCTCCGTACACTTGGGCCGAAAGCTCCGGCGGAGCATTGCCTCCCGGTATTGCGAACATCACCAGTGCTGGCGTGATCGCGGGAACACCAACAGCTCCCGGAACCTACGGCCCGTACGTGTTTACCGTGACCGATTCGAAGGGCGCGACCTCCGCGTCGCCCAATCTGACCATCACGGTCACGGGATCTTCGGCAACCCAATGCACGCCTCAGGGAAATGAAGGCGCGCTGACTGCGTCAACGCCGTACGCATTTCTGTTGCAGGGCACCGACGGCCGCGGCCGGTCGCTGGCCATTGCCGGAAGCTTCACGCCCAACGGAAGCGGCGGAATCACCTCGGCCTCTCTCGACTACAACGGTTTCTCCAGTGGGCCGCAGCAGATCCAGGTGGACCTGACAGGCAGCTCATATTCCTTCGGCACTTCCACAACTGGCTGTTTGAGTCTGCCCTTTCAATCCGCCAGCGCCACCTCAATCGTTGGCGTAACAGGTGTGAACTTCAGCTTTACTCTGACGGCGCTGGACGGTAGTGGTGTCTATCACACTGGCCGAATCATCGAGTCCGACAACACCAATGGCACGGGCACCAATGCCACTGGCAGTATTCATCTGCAGACGACCACCGACTTTGCGCTGTCCGCGCTTCAGCCGCAGTTCGCTTTTGGCGTCGCGGGTTGGAAAGTCGCCCCGGCGAACTCCGGCCTGTACCGCACCACGTTTGCAGGTTCCTTCGCTAATGCGGCCGGCGTTCTCTCGGCTGGGTATGCGGACTTGAACGAAGGCGGCACTCCGAGCGGCGAACTGACACGTGGAACCGGGCAACTCGGGGCGATTGATTCGACCACTGGGCGCGGCACCGGAACCTTTTCGATTTCCGTCGGCCTTGGAAACACTTACACGTTCAATTTCGCTTTCTACGTCATCAATGGCTCCGCGCTTTATCTGCTGTCTTCCGATTCCCCCGTCGGTGTCGGCTCGCCGGCTTTGCTCAGTGGACGCGCGTTGGTCTCCAGCACTTCCTATAGTTCTGGCGCGCTGGATGGCTACTACGCCGCGGCGACCCAGGGGCTCGACTCGATGGCGGATTCCGGCCGGGGCAGGAATGCCGCGCAAATCGCCACCATCAACGCGACGTCCGCCGGAACTATTCCTTCCGCGACTTTCTACATCAACGATGCCGGGCAATATTCAACTCTGACGTACGCCAATGCGACGTATACGGTGGAAGCAGCCTCCGGGCGCGCCTCACTCACCTCCGCAACTAACACGCCCTTGCCTGTCGTGTATCTCACCGCAGGTTCGACGCTCGACGACGGCGTCGCTGGCTTTGTAGTGGGAAATGATGCGACGGCGCAATCGGGCATCCTGGTGAACCAATCCACCAGCGTTCCCGATTACACGCTGGCCAGCGTTACCGGAAACTACGCTTCCAGCACCGCGGAGGATGCCGACGGCACCAATGGTTCTTTTCTCGGCGCGTTCTCCTTCAACGGCGCCGGTGCGTATACCGTCGAATCCAAGACCACCGGTTCACTCACAAATATTCCTTCCGCCGGAACCATTGCGATTAATCCTGACGGCTCGGGCAGCCTCGATGGCGGACATTTCCCCTTCGTAACCAACGGCAACGAGCTCTTCGCAATCCCAAACACCGGCGATCCGCTCCTGTACATAATCACGTCGGGAACCCACTAGCCGTCGAACCGCTCATACAAATCTCTTCTCTCATCCGTTGTTGAACGCGCGATTGGCGAATCTCTTCGCCGCCGCCGTGTATTGAGACGAGTTCACGGAAAGGGTATGCTCGCCCTTGATGCTGCAGATGTCTTGGGATCAGGCGGGACCCTACCGCAGAGCGGTACGCGAATTGGTCTACGGCGCACTGGTGAACTGACGCGCTTACTTCTATACGGAATCGTCTTCCATCGCCGGGGTGAAACCGGGGATATTCTGTCCCTGAGCGGTGTTTTCAACCTTCAGTCGCACCAGATTTTGGTCCTCTGCGCCCGATTTGCGCAGCACCACCATCGTGCTCAGTGCTTCCGTATACACCCGTGTGACAAGAAATGTCTCGCCGGTATCTAGCTTCTTCCACAACTGCCCAATCTGGATCTTCCTGTTAGCCATTGCTTGTCTTTGACTGTAGATAGCCCTGAGGGAAGTGTCAACTGGCTGTTAAAACAGAGGTTCCGCCATCGCCGCTCGCCTGCCCGAGGAAACCTTCCCACGCATCCGCTCATCCTATTCACCGGAGGGGACCGGAGGCCCCTGCGGGTGTATACTCCGGTAGATGGGGGGAGGAAGTTGTATGAAACATACTCCTAAATATTTGGCAGCCCTTCTGATGGCTGTGGCCGTGCTGACCTGGCCTTCGTTCGGCAGCGCCCAAAGCTCGCCGCAACAGACCCAATCCCCCGTCCCGGGCACCACCTCCGCCGCACCCGCCAAGCCGCAGCCGCAGAATCCCTGCGCTCAGACGGCAGACACTGCGCAAGCCTCCTCTCCAACCCAGAGTAAGGATCAAACTCCCCAAGCCGCACCAGCAGACAGCAAGGCCAGCGGCACAACCGCCACCAAGAATCCTGCCTGCCCAGACACCTCCAAGACTGACACTACCGCAAAGAAGTCTGGCGAGCCGGGATCGGATGCGCCGGTTCAGCAGCAACAGACCGTCCATCCAAAAAGTTCTAAAGATGATGTGGAAGCGATCGGCAACCGGAACGTCGGCAAGGGCGTGAACTTCTATTCGCTCGAACATGAAATCGCCCTCGGCAAAGGCCTGGCGCAGGAAGTCGAGCGCACTTCCAAGATGATCGACGACCCGGTGGTTACGGAATACGTGAACCGCGTGGGGCAGAACCTGGTGCACAATTCAGACGCGCAAGTTCCCTTCACCATCAAGGTAATCGATTCGGATGAAGTGAATGCCTTCGCTCTGCCGGGCGGCTTTTTCTACGTAAACAGCGGATTGATTTTGCGAGCGCAGGAAGAATCGGAACTCGCCGGCGTTATGGCTCACGAAATCTCGCACGTCACCGCGCGCCACGGCACAAAGCAGGCCACCAAGGGCGAAATCATGCAGCTCGCTACCATCCCCCTCATCCTCCTCGGGCCGGGGGGCTGGGCTGGATATGGGATCTACCAGGCATTGCAGTTGGCGATTCCGCTCTCGTACCTGAAGTTCTCACGCGACGCGGAACGCGAAGCCGACTTTCTGGGCATCCAGTACATGTATAAGGCGGGCTACGACCCGAACGCCTACGTCACCTTTTTCGAACGGATCCAGGCGGACGAGAAACGCCGGCCGGGCACAATTCCAAAACTCTTCTCCACCCACCCGCCGACTCCCGAACGCATCGCCGATGCGCAGAAAGAAATTGCTCGCATTCTGCCGGAGAAGGACGAATATGTCGTCACCACTTCGGAATTCGATCAGGTCAAAGCGCGGTTGCGCAACGTCATGTTTGCCCGCAAGGCCCAGGACGCTGGACCAGGTAAGCCCACGCTTCGCACCAAGACCGAGCAGACCACCAAGCAGCCCCAGGGACAGTCAACCGATCCCAGCAGCACGGACGACGATCGCCCAACCTTGAAACGCCGCCCGGATTCGGATAGCTCCAGTTCGCCGTTCCTCCCTCACTAGGAAGAACACACGAGAAACTTAAGGGGCGACCGTACGTCGCCCCTTTTTCATTTTGCAGGACTGTAGATTCTTACTCGTTTGAACTTTTCTGCTTCTTCCAGTGAAGTTCCAGCTTCGAAGCGTGCGGGTGACGAGGGTCTCCTCCCGTCGGCGCCGTGAATTTTGTCTGCCGGGTCTGCTGAATTTTCCAGGGACGGATGACTTGCGGGTGGCGAGGCTTGTCCATAAAACCTCCCTGAATATAAGTCTACGCCCCGGCGCACGGGCCAACAAGCAGCCTCCGGCCATGGCGCCGCAACCTCGCCACAGGCGTCGATTCGCGATAGAATCAGCGCAAGCACTGTCCCCTAGGGTCACGCCATGCAGTCTCTTCGCTGTGCTCTGACAAGAACTCCGCTGCTCGCGCTCGTGTGCGCAGTGCCTTTCATTGCGGGATGCGGCAACTCTTGTTTCGTCGGATTTTCGGTTAACGGAAACGGCGGGATTATCGTCAAGGCTGGCGACCCGCCTCCTGTCTGCCAGCTCAATCAAGCGCAAGGAAACGTTCGAGTGGTAATGGTCGAGGCGCCGTCGTGCGAGCAGTGCGCGCCAGTTGCCCAAGTCCGGCACATGTTTGTGGAGCTGCGCGGCTTCCAACTTCATAACGCCGGCGAGGACGCGGAAACCGCCTGGGTTGACGTTGCGCCCGAACTGGCCGCGAACCCTCGCCAATTCGACCTGATCGGCGGTTCCCAGGTCGCCTTGACTGCAAGTCCGGCAATGGTGCCTGCGGGAACATATGACGCGGTCCGTCTGCAATTCGCGCCTCAATTTCTCCCCGTCGAGTCGGACGCAAGCAGCGACAAGACACCTTGCGGTGCCACCGCCACAAACTGCCTGATCCTGGGCGATGGCCGAACCTTGGACCTGGGCTTTGCCGGGCAACGCCGCGAATTGGTCTTGAAGTTCGCCCAAGACAGAACGCCCTTCTTGCTTCTGCCCGATGCTAGGGCCGAGTTGCGTATTCAGCTTGGCGCTCAGCAAAGTTCTGGGATCGCTGTTTCGGGCGCGCCGCCGTTGCGCATTGTCGGCGAGGTCGCTGTCCAAAGAGAAGTCAGCCCAGACTGACAAGCTGAACAACGAATCAAGCCAGCCGTTTCTCCTCAGGCTCTTTCTTGAATGAATTTTCACAAACGCCCTGTCACTGCGCCTGTATCTTAGACAACTTGCTTGTGCAACCTCGCATTCCTCAAAACCCCCACGATGGCCGGGCTGACCAGGTTCCGGGAGCGATCTCCCGGACGTGGGCTGGTGCCCACCGTCAGGGTTGAAATCCGAATACTTGCGAGATAGCTTTGGCTCCGGGAGGAACCGTAATGGCCTGTCAACCAGAGATCTTGAAGAACGTTCCGTTGTTCGCGATGTTGGATGATGACGAAAGGGCTGTCCTGGCAGGCCAGGTCGAAATCAAGAACTTCTCCGCGCGAGAGCGCGTCTACAAAGCTGGCGAACCCGCGCCTCAGGCTTATGTAATGCTCTCCGGCAAGGTCCGTGTGACCACTGTCGACGAAGATCAGCAGGAAGTTGTGGTCGATGAACCATCGGTAGGCCAGTTTTTCGGGTTCGCCTCCATGCTGGAACAGACGCCGCACCAGACCACGGCTATCGCCGTCGAAGAAACCTCCTGTCTCGAAGTTTCACGCGACGATATTGCTACGCTCCTCCAGCGCAAACCACACGCCGGTATGGACCTGCTCACCGTTCTTGGCCGCCAGTTCCATGCCGCTCAGGAGCTCGTGCGCATCCGCGCCACCCGCAATCCAAATCGGGTCATTGAGCAGGAAGCCACCTTTGGCGAGCGCATCGCAGACCTCGTCGCGGGCTTCGGCGGTTCGTGGACCTTTATCATCTCCTTTGCCGTTGTCATCACCGTCTATGCCGCCATCAACGTTGTCCTGCACGAGAAGGCCTGGGATCCCTACCCCTTTATTCTCCTCAACCTCTTCCTTTCATTGTTGGCCGCCATTCAAGCGCCGGTGATCATGATGAGCCAGAATCGCCAGGACACTAAGGATCGCCTCAGAAGCGAATTGGATTTCGATGTGAACCGCCAGGCTGCCTCGGAGATTCAAGGTTTGGCGCGAAAGCTTAACCTCTTGGACGAGAAGATGGATGACGTGGCGGAATTGCTTCGCGAAAAGAATAAACGCCCTGCCTGAGCCACCTGTCGAAGCGCCGGCCCCCCGTTCGACTTACAGGTAGAACAGGAGATGGGGAGGTCGAAATGAAGAGCTTGGAACAGCGGTTCAATAACGCCAAACTACGGGTAGCGAGTGGGTTAATGGGACTCGTTCTTGGGGCTGCCCTGGCCGCCCTGGTCGAGAAAATCATCCTGCCGTGGCAAGGTATTATCTGTCTGGCAGGCAAAGAGTTGCTGCTGGCGATACCGGTGACCCGCATCTGCGAGATGGTCCTGGCCAGTTGCCTCAAGAGCGGTGCCGCCTTCGCGTCGGTTCCATCGCTCGCAAGCGCAGCCTCGGTCATTCATTTCGTCAGCGCGATCTGGGCATCGTGACTCCACCCGGGCCACGGTCGGCCTTCTGTCGATTCCGGAACCAGCCGTTCGACTAAACCATAGGCAAGCGGGGAGAGACGCATGAAATTCCTGATGATGATCAAGTCCACCGAAGATCGAAAAGTTCTGCCGAAAGAACTCGTGGACGCCATTGCCCGGATCAATCCCGATCCTGTCAACGGCATCGTAGTCGCTTCTGGCGCGCTGGCTCCCACCGCTTCGGCGGCGCGGATACGCGTTTCCGCTGGCCAACTCTCTGTGACCGACGGCCCGTTTTCGGAAACCAGAGAACTCGTCGGCGGATTCGGCATCCTCGAATATGCCTCGCGCGAAGACGCTCTCAAGGGCGCAACGGCTTTCATGGATTTGTACCGTCAATATTGGCCGGGCTGGGAGGGCGAATTGGAACTCAGGCAGGTTCTGACCTCCGAGGAATACGCCCGCCTCGCCCAGCAAATTCGCTAGCGGGCTCTTATGCTCTTCCTCTTCGCACTTCTGTCTGATCTCTGATCGCTGTTTTCTGATTCTCTTCCTCGCGGTTCTTCCTGATATCTGATATCTGATCGCTGATTACTGATTTTTGAGCGCGGGTGGCCTGCCCTTTGTGCTTTCCGCAAAGGGTGCGGCTTTTCTCCCCGATTCCCGATCGCCGGTCGCTGCTCTCTGGTCGCCGCTCGTCTTTTCTCTTGACTATCTATTATTTTATGGTAAACTAATCAGTTCGATAGGTTGCTGGGCGGGTGGCCCGGGCTTCTGCGCTGAGAAGGTTTGGGTGCCCCGCCCTCGGTTTGGGAGGGTGGGTCCTGGGGTCGACTTTCTCTGCCCGCCTCACGAAACCTGGGCGGGAAACGAACGGACAGGAACGTCTCCTGGGTCTTGGGGCTCGCTCCCCTTCGGATTTTCTCTTGACAGTGATTATTCTATGGTAACATAACTATGCGTTTACGTGGCCGCTGGAGGCGCCACATGGCTTGCCCTGAACGGTGTAAGCCTACGACGCCTCCGGAAACTTGGTCCACGTCGATCCCAAATTCCCATGAGCCAACTCACCAAGAAGCAACTGAGAGCCTTAGACGATTACGCAGCCTTGCAAATATCCCTTGAGCAGCTCCGAGTCTGGCAACGACTACGCCCAGGCCCGCATGTATGTATCTCGGCTCGCTCGGTTTTCATCGGCCGATCAGGTCGGCGGTTCGCCCTCTACACCACAGAGTTGGAATCGGTATTCATACGTGCTGAACAATCCAGTCGGTGCAGTCGACCCTACAGGAATGTATTGTCAATGGGATGATGGAACGCAAGACGATTCACCGTTCAGCGGCGGAGCCACTCAACAGGAATGTTCAGACCAGGGAGGAACATGGATCAGCGAGTGTGGTGTGACGAGCATATGCACAACATCGATAGACACCCCTGGAATGCCTGGTGGCTGGGTTAACGGACGACCAGTGTGGGGACTTATGGATGCAAGTCAGGAACAAGCGCAGCCTAACATTATCATTTACCATACCGTTGCCGAATGGGACGATGTACACGGTAAGATCGGCGGAAGCCATAAGCGGGACGGAGGTAACAGCGGCAGTGGAACGGTAAGCAGGTTTGTCAATTCTTCCGCAAGATTGGCGGCGTGCGCAGCCGCTCTGCCCATGATTTTTGGTACCTGGGACAACGGCGGTGGATCGCTCTCAATTGGAGGAGGAGGTGGCTTCACTGCTGCCGTTCCGACTGGCGGTATTGACGTTAACGCGTCCGCCACGGTAAACGCGGACGCCTGGGGAAAGGTCTCGTTGACCGTCTCGGGAGGTAGTAACATCCCTATGGGAGGGCAGGGCGCAACGGGCGCACAACTCAGTGGTGGCGTCCAGATCTCGAGCTCGAACGGAACTGTAGATCAATTGCCAGGACCATCGCTTGGCGGATGGGTGGGTGCTGGGCCGGTTACGTTCCAGGCCAGCCAGAATGCGAACAACGGCCCGATTAGCACGGGCCTATCGATAGGAGGTGGAATAGGTGGCACCGCCGCAGCGCCCAATCTCATTCAAACAGCTGAAGTGGCACAAACGAATTGTTTTGGTGCACTTATTGACCTGGCTTCAAAACTCTTCTGATGCTGACCTCAGGTGTGTCAAGTAGCCAGGACGAGAGGTCGTGATCGTGCAAATGCAAACACTCTTCGATATCGTTGACAAACCATTCGAATGGTGGATTCTGTTGCCCCCCACAGGGCTAGTTCTATTAGGACTTTCGCTCACATGGATGGAGGGAAGAAAGATCGGAATTTTTGTAGTCAAGAAAATCGGTTACGGACTCTGTTGTCTTGGTATCGTAGTCGCGATTTTTCTAGTTTCAAAATGGCAATGGGTGAAACACGACGCATCCCGCGCCCTGGTAACCCGACAGTGCTTGGTAGTTGAAGGTCCCGTCGAAAACTATAGAGTCATGCCAATCGAAGGGCATCCTCCTGAGTCCTTCACAATCGGAGGCGTGAGATTTTCATACTCCGATTACATATACACGCCATGTTTCAATAAGACGTCTTCACACGGTGGTCCAATCCGCGCAGGAATGAGCCTTCGCATTTATTATCGTGACGACTGCATTCTCCGCATCGAACGAATACAACCATAGGGTGAAAAGTGGCAAGCGTGCCTCCGCTTGCTTCAAAATCGCCATGGTGCTTCCCCCCCCCAGAGGCGCTTCTGGTTTCACAAAGATTTTCTCGACGTAACAAGGACGCCGTGTGGGCGGGTGGCACAGGCTCAGAGTAACGAAGTGAGTTGTGGGTGCCGCATCCCTTTGCTCTTCAAGGGTGCGGCTTTTCTCCTCGCTTCCCGATAGCCGATCGCTGCTCTCTGATCGCCGTTTATCTTTTCTCTTGACTAGCTATTATTCTATGGTAAACTAATCAGTTCGACAGGTTGCCGGCGGGACCGGCAACCGGGTCATCGACCCACCGCTCTTTGACAATTCGAGTATCCAACTACAATGCGCGCCCTGAGCGCAGCGAGTCGGAGGGTCTCTCTTCTTGCTCCCCACTCGTTTATCATGAGCGAAGCGAAGGGCCACTGCATTTCCGTACGTACCGTACGCCGTTTCCCGCATCTTTCTTGCTTTCAGTCTCTTGCGGCGTACTGTACGGAAATAGGGGGGTAGGGGGGGGCATGTTCGCCCGTCACACCGGTGCCGTCCCAATTCGGGACGCCTCACGCCTGGACATACCTGTGCCCATGAAAATACATCGGACCGAACTGTTTCAGGAGTTCACTTCTTCCCGATGGCCCGCCCTCAAACTCCTCAGCGGTGCCCGGCTTTCTGGTGCTCTTCGGGAGCGGCGGCGATCCCCATCCGGCGAAGTTCTTCCGAGTAGTATTTGCGGAACAGCACATCCCACTCTTCGCTGCCTTCCAGAATCTCTTTCTTCTGCGAGGTGATGCGCTTGCGCACTTCCACTTCGACTTTCTCTTCCTCGCGCAAAACATTGGTCATCGTCTGGACCATGTGCTGCCGGATGGTATCGCGGTCCTCGATGAACTCCACTTCATTGCTCTGCACCAGCAGTTCCACCAACTGGTGGGAGATGCGAACGATTTTTTCGCGGCTCAAACGCATGATTCCGTCAGGTTCCTCTTCCCTGCCCTACCGCAGAATCAACTTGCGGTCGCGGGCAATCTGCCCCTTCACCTTCTTGAACATCTCCTGATAGGAAATGCCCGTGCGGCGCATTTCATCCTGATACTGCGTCAGAATATTGCGGACTTCCTCGTTGACCTTGTCTTCCACGGTGATTTCTTCCATCATTCGCAGTCGAACGCGGGCGGTCACCGGATCTACGTCCTTCTCTTTGATTTCGACGAGATTGCCTTCCAGTAGCTTCTTGACGATTTCCGACGCCATGTGTCCCACGTAGTCCCGGTTCAGCAGCATGTCAGTGGAGGTCCTTTAACACCCAGCAAATAATTCAGTTTAACGGGTGAATTCGGAATTGGCAAGAAAGGTAGAGTGATACTGCGGAAAACCCGCGTTGCGTTGACGGCTTTTAGGCCTTCCTGTACGATGAAAAAAGCGAAGTCGAATGGGCGGTTAGCTCAGTTGGTTAGAGCGCCTGCCTTACAAGCAGGAGGTCGCAGGTTCGAGCCCTGCACTGCCCACCATTCACGGCACAGCGAAAGCGAAGAGCAAGAGCGAGTTTTGCGTGTTGTTATCGCTGTGCTAAGATGAAATAGTTAGGCCGAACGGCAAGTGCTCCAGTTCAGCTGGTGTTTGGCAGGTGCAGCTGCCAGAGTGTGCAGCCAGCCGTCGTTTGGCGCTCTTCAGCAGGCTTGGGGACGTAGTTCAGTTGGTTAGAACGCTGCCCTGTCACGGCAGAGGTCGCGAGTTCGAGTCTCGTCGTCCCCGCCATTTTTTTCTATGACATACGAAGATGGCAATTCGTCAGTCTGCGGTTTTGTGTCATGGTTTGTGTCATAACTCCCCGCCAAACCCTCCCCGGTAAGTGCATCGAGCGCCTTCCGCTTAGCG
>Ga0335071_10000351_pt1 | contig 52430 bp, 53 predicted proteins | sample Lox_Sample_15_FD_206724 | JGI IMG/M metagenome (GOLD analysis project Ga0335071, IMG submission 206724) | Soil microbial communities from Loxahatchee National Wildlife Refuge, Florida, United States - Lox_Sample_1.5 | ecosystem: Environmental > Terrestrial > Soil > Wetlands | place: USA... | reverse complement strand
GCGCTGCGCGCTACGACCTGCAGGCCAACAAGATCAACCAGTACACGGTCGGCGCCGGCTACGTGGACGACTGCTTCGTGCTGGCGGCCAACTACGTGACGTCCTATACCTACAGCGTCAATGGCACGCCGCCCGTGCTCGGGCACAGCTACATGCTCTCGGTCGGCCTGCGAACCATTGCCACGACGTCCTCGACCTCGAGCGGAGGCGTCGGCGGCATTCAATAGATCGTCGCAGGCGGGTCGACGCCCTGCCTGCGCAGCCCTGGTTGTTCAACGCAGGCCTGGCTGCTCAAATTGGATCGGTTGACATAGCGAATTTGATCATGACGACCGCTTTCTCTGCCCGCTTTCTCGCCCTGGCGTGGTTCTGCTTCGCCGGATGTGTCCTCGCTGTCTGCGGTTCGTCCGCACAGGCGCAGACCGTGTGCGTGATGGTGAACGGCGAACCCATCACCGAGTATGACATCGACCAGCGCAGCAAGCTCGATTTCCTGTCGACCCACAAGCCGCCCAACCGTCAGGACGTGCTCAACGAACTGATCGACGAAAAGGTCAAGATCAAGGAGGCGAAGAAGTTCGGCGTCGATCCGGGCGACTCGGATATCGACCAGTCCTACGCCCAGGTGAGCTCGCGGATGCACATCTCGCCGGAACAGCTGACCAAGACGCTGGAGACCCAGGGCATGCGGCCCGACTCGCTGAAGGCCCGTCTCAAGGCCGAGCTGGTCTGGGGCAGCCTCGTCCGAGGCCGTTTCAAGGAGCGCCTCCAGGTCGGCGAGAGAGACGTCGCGGCCGCGGTCAAGGCCGAGGGCGGCGAGTTGCAGCAAACCGACGCGTTCGAATACACGATGCAGCCGGTCGTCCTGATCGTTCCCCGGGGATCGCCGCCGTCGGCGACCGAGGCGCGGCAGAAGGAAGCGGAAACCTTGCGGGCGCGCGTGCAGTCTTGCGACGAAGCCAATTCCTACTTCAAGACCATGCAGAATGCGGCGATCCGCGACTCCGTGGTGAAGACCTCGGCCGATATCCCGCCGAACCTGCGCAAGGTGTTGGACGATACGCCGATCGGGCACCTCACTCCGCCCGAGGTCACCAAGGATGGTGTCCAGATGGTGGCCCTGTGTTCCCGCAAGGCGACGACGGTCGACACGCCGAAGAAACGCGAAATCCGGGAGAAGATGTTCGCCCAGAAATACGAGGCGCAGTCAAAGGCCTATCTGCAGGAAGTCCGCAAGGCGGCGATGATCGAGTATCGCGAATGCGCCGGCCCGATGTCGGCGCATGGGGAGAGCCGCAAATAGCGCGCGGATGGCGGCGGCGCGAACGCGGTCCGGCAAGCCGGTTCCGAGTTTGGGTTTGACATTCCCGTTGCGAGGCCGCTTCTAGGGGAGCGGATCTGACCTTCGCGACCGGACCGTCCGCAAGGTCGTGATGTCAGATCCAGCATCCCACTGGCAGCAGGTTGGCCAATTGGCCGGTCAACGTTCAAATCACCTCCTTGCTTCATGGTAAAGCCGCTCGCGCTGACATCAGGCGAACCCGCAGGCATCGGGCCCGACATCACCATCAAGGCCTGGCAGCGCCGCAAGCAGGAGGCATTGCCGCCATTCTATCTGCTCGGCGATGCCGGCCTCCTTCGTCGCCGCGCCAAGGCGCTCGGCTCCGATATTCCGCTCGCCGAGATCGGCGGCCCGGAGGACGCGGTCGCCGCATTCGCGGATCATCTGCCGGTGATTGCCACCGGGCACAGCGCGACGGCGGAGGCCGGCCGGCCGGACGATTCCAGCGCGGAGGCGGCGCTCGCCTCGATCCGCCAGGCGGTCGCCGACGTCACCAGCGGCAGGGCCGGCGCCGTCGTCACCAATCCCATCGCCAAGGCCGTGCTCTATCGTGCCGGTTTCCGGCATCCCGGCCATACCGAGTTTCTGGCGGAGCTTGCCACCGAGAACGGCCGGACGCCGCAACCGGTGATGCTGCTGTGGTCGCCGACGCTGGCGGTGGTGCCGGTCACGATCCACGTGTCGCTCAGCGAAGCCATTGCGCAATTGTCGGCGGATCTGATCGTCGCGACATGCCGCATCGCGGTGCGCGATCTGCGCCACCGCTTTGGCATCGCAGCGCCGCGGCTCGCACTGACGGGACTGAACCCGCACGCCGGCGAGGACGGTACGATCGGCAGCGAGGAACGCACCATCATCGCCCCCGCCGTCGACCTGCTGCGCGCCGACGGCATCGACGCCAGGGGTCCGCTGCCCGCCGACACCATGTTCCACGATGCAGCCCGGCGGACCTATGACTGCGCCATCTGCATGTACCATGACCAGGCGCTGATCCCGATCAAGACGCTGGCCTTCGACGATGCCGTCAACGTCACGCTGGGCCTGCCTTTCGTGCGCACCTCGCCCGACCATGGCACCGCGTTCGACATCGCGGGCAGCGGCCGGGCGAACCCGGCGAGCCTGATCGCGGCGCTCCGGCTCGCCGCACGCATGGCGGCGTCGGACGCGCCGCCTGACGTGCAATGAGCGCGATCGACGACCTGCCGCCGCTGCGCGATGTCATCCGCGCGCATGCGCTGTCGGCGCGCAAATCGCTCGGCCAGAACTTTCTGCTCGACCTCAACCTCACCGCAAAGATCGCCCGCGCGGCCGCGCCGCTCGAGGAGGCCGTCATCGTCGAGATCGGCCCCGGTCCCGGCGGGCTGACGCGCGCTTTGCTCGCGCTCGGCGCGCGGCGCGTCATCGCGGTCGAGCACGATGTGCGCGCGCTGCCGGCGCTGCAGCAGATCGCCGCGCGCTATCCCGGACGCCTCGATATCGTCTGCGCCGACGCAAAGGTTTTCGATCCGCGGCCGCTGCTGGCCGGCGAACGCGCAAAAATCGTCGCCAACCTGCCCTACAACATCGCCACCACATTGCTGGTCGGCTGGCTGTCGGTCGAGCCATGGCCGCCCTGGTACGACATGATGGTCTTGATGTTCCAGCGCGAGGTCGCGATGCGTATCGTCGCGCGCGAGAACGAGGAGGCCTATGGCCGTCTCGGCGTGCTCGCCAACTGGCGGGCCGAGACAAAAATCCTGTTCGACATCGCGCCGGCCGCCTTCGTGCCGCCGCCTCAGGTCACCTCCTCGGTGGTTCGGCTGATCCCGCGCCAGAAGCCGGAGGCGTGCGACCGGCGCGCGCTCGAGCAAGTCGCCGCAGCCGCCTTCAATCAGCGGCGAAAGATGCTGCGCCAGAGTCTCAAATCATTGCCCGCCGATCCCGCGCGCCTCGCCGCCGCGGCAAAAATCGATCCGACGCGGCGCGCCGAAACCGTGCCCGTCAGCGGCTTTGTTGCCATGGCCCGCGAATTGGCCGATATACGCAGCGACAAGCGGAACACGCCTTAGATGGCAGGAGAACAGGCATGGCGTTGATGCGCAGGCAATCCCTCGTCAAGTTCGATGCGCCGCTGTGCGAGACCATCGTCGAGACCCCGAAGCCACGGGGACGCGAGGTCCTGGTGCGGATCGAGCGTTGCGGGCTGTGTCATTCCGACCTGCACATCCAGGATGGCTATGCCGATCTCGGCGGCGGCAAGCGGCTCGATACGACGCGCGGCATGACGCTGCCGTTCACGCTGGGACACGAGATCGCGGGCGTGGTCGAAGAGGTGGGCGGCGACGTTCCGCAGGAACTGATCGGAACGAAAAAGGCGGTGTTTCCCTGGATCGGCTGCGGGGTGTGCCGCGAGTGCCTCGCCGGCGACGAGAATCTCTGCGCCAAGCAGCGCTTTCTCGGCGTGTCGATCGACGGCGGATTTGCCAGCCACGTGCTGGTGCCCGACGCAAAATACCTGCTCGATTACGAACCGCTGCCTGTCAACCAGGCGGCGACGCTGATGTGCTCCGGCGTGACGGCCTATGGCGCGCTGAAGCGCCTCGTCGAGCGCCCCCGGCAACGCAATCTGCTGCTGATCGGACTCGGCGGCGTCGGCCAGATGGGACTTGCCTTCGCGCAGGCGATGTTCGCGCAAAAAATTTCCGTTGCCGATCTCAGTTCGGCCGCGCGCGACAGTGCGCTCGCAAATGGCGCAGCCACAGCCTACGATCCCGTCGAGCCCGAGATCGCCAGACGCATCATAAAGGAGACCGAAGGCGGTTTTGACGGCATCGTCGACTTCGCGGGCAACGACAAGTCGATGGCGTTCGCGGTCTCGGTGCTGGCGCGCGGCGGCAAGATCGTGGTCTCGGGACTGATGGGCGGCAATTTCAACCTGCCGATGGTGCAATGGGTCTACAAGCGCATGACCATCGAAGGCTTCATGACCGGAACGCTCGCCGAGGCGCAGGAGCTGATGGCGCTCGCCCGCAGCGGCAAGATCAAGCCGACGCCGATGCAGGAAGAGCCGATGGCCGACGTGCAGACATGGATCGAGGCGCTGCGCGCCGGCAAGGTGATCGGGCGCATCGTGCTGAAGAACTGACGCCGCCTTTTCCAGAACGCGACGGCGGCGCCGACGCCGTGTGTCCTGATCGCCACCATCAAGCGGAAGCTCTCAACCAGCGGGCTATATCTGCGTGGCTGGCCGCCTCCGCACGGCCCGCATTTTTCCGGACCGGATCGATACGGCCGGCCTCGCCCACACGAGACAGAATTAAGTCAAATCCTCTCCGGATTTAGGACCCATTGCGACCCAAGTTTTCGCGCAAGTTGAATCGAGCGAAGCGTTGCGTGTGCGTATCCCGGGGGACCTTATGGCGAGAGGAGCGGCGAATTTCGCGTCGACCATTCTCGCCTGCGCATTCGCAATCGCTCCAATTGCGGCGAAGGCCCAGAACGCCGTCGATTTTCCCCCCGATCCGCCTGCAGCGCCGGAGCAGCCCGAAAAGGCGGTCGACGACTGCCTGACCGCCCCGAACGGCGAGGCACCGTCGGCACAGCGCTGGGTCTACCGCATCGAGCGCGGCAGCCAGCGCCATTGCTGGTATCTGCGCGACAAGGGCGAGCAGCGGGCGGCGCAGCCGGCGCCGTCGATTGCCGCGGCCGCGAAGCCGATCGCCGCCGGGCCGCGCGTGGCCGTGCAATCCCGGCCGAACACCGATGCGCGCGCCGAACTGCCCACGGCGAGAGGCCGCTTTGAGAGCGAAAACCCGCTCGGGCTGCGGACACCGCCTGCGGCATTAGGCGGCAGGACGCCGCCCATCACCGCCGCGGACGACGATGTCAGAGGGCCGCAGGGCATGTCGCCGCAGCCGCTGGATACGTTTTCAGCGCCTCCGCCCGCCGCCGAATCTTCGGTTGCCGACGCCAATGACACGGTTGCGGATCCCACCCAAATCCTCGGCACGCCGGCCGCCACCGCGGATGCGAGCCCGCGACCCGATGCCGCGCCGCCCAAAACCTCGCTGCAAAGGCTGCTGGTCGCAATCTTCGGCGCGCTCGCCTTTGCCGGCGTCACGGCAAGCCTGATTCACCGCTTCGCCTTCATCTGGCGAAAACGGAACGCCCGGTTGCGTCGGCGCACGCTGTGGCAATCGTCCAGGAAGGCGCGGATCCGCCCGGCCCAGGTCGCGAGCGCGCAGGCTCCGAGCGTACCCGCTCCGAGCGTTCAGGCTGCGAACGTACAGTTACAGGTTCCGAGGGTGCAGGCTCCGAGCGCACCGGCCGCGGGCGCACCGAGCCTCGCCGCTGGTCAGGAGCGCGCAGACGCGCGCGCGCGGCAGGACGATGACGCGCAGGGGCAGATCGAGGAACTTTTGGGACGGGTCGCCGTCGCCCAGCGCGGGAAGCACGAGGCGCCGGTCTCCTCGCTCGCCAAGCTCGTCAACTCTCAAGCTGCTGCTGTAGCGAGCGGACGAAGGTCGTCAGCCCCACGCGGCGCTCGCGCTTGAGCCGCTCGGCCTTCAGGATCGATTGCACCTCTGCGAACGCCTCGTCGATATCGCGATTGATCACGATATAGTCGTACTCGGCCCAGTGGCTCATCTCATGGCTGGCGCGGCTCATCCGCTTGCGGATGACGTCCTGCGAATCCTGCGCGCGCGAGTGCAGGCGCTTTTCGAGATCGGCCGCGGACGGCGGCAGGATGAACACACTGACGACATCGGCCCGGGCCTTTTCCCGTAATTGCTGAGTGCCTTGCCAGTCGATGTCGAACAGCACGTCCTGTCCTGCGGACAGCGCCGCCTCGACCGGCGCCTGCGGCGTGCCGTAGCGGTTCTCGAACACGACAGCCCACTCCAAGAGTTCGTGCCGCTGGACCATCTCCTCGAAACGGGCGCTGTCCACGAACAGATAGTCGCGGCCCTCGACCTCGCCGGGCCGCATCGGCCGCGTGGTCGCCGAGACCGACATCTTCAGCCCCGGCATGCGCTCGAGCAGAAGGCGGGACAGCGTCGTCTTGCCTGCGCCCGAGGGCGAGGACAGCACGAACATCAATCCGCGCCGCGCGACACCATCCAGATCCCGGCCGTGAACGGTCATCATCACTCCAGATTCTGCACCTGTTCGCGGAACTGCTCGACCACGTTCTTCATTTCGAGGCTGGTATTGGTCAGCTCGATGTCGATCGACTTCGAGCAGCAGGTATTGACCTCGCGGTGAAACTCCTGCGCCAGGAAGTCGAGACGGCGACCGACCGCGCCGCCCTTGGCGATCAGCTCGCGCGCCTGGGCGATGTGCGAGGCGATGCGGTCGAGCTCCTCGCGGATGTCGGCTTTGGCGGCCATCAGCAGCGCCTCCTGGCTGAGGCGGTCGGCGTCGAACCGATCGGATGCCTCCAGCAGCGTGGCCACCTGGTCGGCGAGGCGCGCCCGGATCGCCTCCGGCTTGCGGCCCGGCGTCATCTCGGCCTTCTTGGCGAGAGCTGCAACCTCGTCCATGCGCTGTGAGAGAATCTGCCCGAGCGTCACGCCCTCGCGGCGTCGCATCGCGACGAGATCGGCGAGCGCGGTATCGAACGCCGCGCTTGCGGCGGCCTTCGCGGCCTTGTCTTCCTCCTCGTTGCTCTCCGGTTCGACCACCTCGACCACGCCCCTGATCGCCAGCAGGCCGTCGACGCTCGGCGCCACCGCGTCGATCTTGGCCGCGAGCTGGCTTGCCACCCTGATGACCGAAGCGAGCACCTCCTCATTGATCTTGATCGCGGATTGCGCGTTGGCGCGCTTGACGTTCAAGGTCGCGTAGACGGTGCCGCGCGCGAGCAGTTCGGCGGCGCGCTTCTTGGCGTAGGTCTCGAGTTCGTCCCATCCGGGCGGCAGCCGCAGCCGCAGATCAAGGCCCTTGGCGTTGACCGACTTCAATTCCCATTCGAACGAGTACGGCCCGCTCGCGCCGTGACTTCGGGCAAAGCCCGTCATGCTCGACAGCGCCATCAATCTCTCCGCAGGTCAGGCGATAGTCTCGAGATTCGCCCGAGGAACGAACGCGCGCGAACCATAAGGTTTTTTCAGGAAAAGTTAAGTCCGCTACTGCTGCTGAACCGGGGCTGCGGCAGGTGGCGTATTGCGCCCGGGCGCGCCTTGCGCGCTCTGTCTGGCGCCCGCCCCAGCGGGCGCGCGGGGCGGCTTCTTAGCCGCAGGCTTCGGCGCGCCCGGCATCGGCGGCGGCGTATCGACGGACGCATTGGCGGCCGCCGGCGGGTTGTCGTCGGCCGCCGGCTCGACCGTATCGTTCTGCACCTGCTTCTCCATCGCCCGCAGCCGCGCGACGTTCTTCTGGTGCTGGTCGTAGGTCTCTGTAAAGGCGTGGCCGCCGGTGCCGTCGGCAACGAAATAGAGGTCGCGGGTGCGGGCCGGATTGGCGGTCGCTTCCAGCGAGGCGCGGCCGGGATTGGAAATCGGTCCGGGCGGCAGCCCGTCGATCACATAGGTGTTGTAGGGCGAGGGCTGGGTGATCTCGCTGCGCTTGATCGGCCGTCCCAGCGTTCCCTTGCCACCGACCAGGCCGTAGATGATGGTCGGATCGGACTGCAGCTTGATCTTCTGCTTCAGCCGGTTGAGGAACACCGCTGCGACCCGGCTGCGCTCGTCCGGCTTGCCGGTTTCCTTTTCGACGATGGACGCCATCGTCACCAATTGCTCCGGAGTCTTGAACGGCAGATCCGGGCTGCGGTGCTCCCAGATCTCGGCCAGTACGCGTTTCTGCGCCTGCTGCATGCGCTGGACCACCTGCTCACGCGAGGTGCCGCGCGGAAATTTGTAGGTCTCCGGCAGCAGCGTGCCCTCGCGCGGCATTTCCGTCACCGACCCGGTGAAGATGTCGTTGTCGGACAGGCGGGCGACGATCTGCTCGGATGTGAGCCCCTCGGGAACCGTCACGGCGTGCTGCACCACCTTGCCTTCGACGATGGTGGCGATGACCTCGCGCAGCGACGCGTTCTTCTGGAAGGCATATTCGCCGGGCTTCAGGTCCGAGCTCGCCTTCAACGCGTACACGCCGCCGATGAAGAACCAGGGATTGACGTCGATCACGCCTTCCTTGGTCAGCACGTCGGCGATGTCACGCTTGCCGGCGCGCTGGGGAATATTGACGACCTTCTCTTCCTGCAACGGTCCCGGCGTCTCCAGCATCTGCTTGCCGTAATAATAGCCGGCGCCGGCGCCGAGCATGGCGATCAGGAGGATGGTGATGATGGCGTTGCCGACCACGATAAAAGGATTGCGCGCGCGCTCCGACCGCCTGGGCGGCGGCGGAACCTGCTCGGGTTCGAGCGCGGCGCGCGGACTGCGCGGTGAAATGGGCGGTCTCTCGCTCATCGATGCAACCTGAATGCTGTCGCTTCAATCGTCCCGCCCGGCGAATCAATCGCGCAGGCGGTCTCAAGTTTCCGCGCCACGGCTCAAGGATGTCCCGCCGAATACGGCGAAACGGTGGATATTTAGTTAGCCAGGCGCCGCAGTATCACCGATGCGTTGGTCCCCCCGAAACCGAATGAATTGGACAGCGCGACGTTGATCTCGCGCTTGCGCGGCAACTGCGGCACGAGATCGATGGCCGTCTGCACCGAAGGGTTGTCGAGGTTGATGGTCGGCGGCGCGATGTTGTCGCGGATCGCCAGGATGGAGAAGATCGCTTCGATCGCACCGGCGGCGCCGAGCAGGTGTCCGGTGGACGATTTCGTCGACGACATCGAGACGCGCGAGGCGACATTGCCGAGCAGCCGTTCCACCGCGCCGAGTTCGATCTCGTCGCCGACTTGCGTCGAGGTGCCGTGCGCGTTGATGTAGTCGATGTCCGATACCGCAAGGTTCGCGCGCTTCAGCGCGCCGCTCATGCTGCGGAACCCGCCATCGCCATCCGGCGACGGCGAGGTGATGTGATAGGCGTCGCCCGAGAGGCCGTAGCCGATCACCTCGGCATAGATCCTGGCCCCGCGGCTTGTCGCGTGCTCGTACTCCTCGAGCACCAAGATACCGGCCCCCTCGCCCATGACAAAACCGTCGCGATCCTTGTCGTAGGGACGCGAGGCCTTCTCGGGCGTCTCGTTGAAGCCTGTGGAGAGCGCGCGCGCTGCGCAAAAACCCGCCATCCCGATGCGGCAGATCGGCGATTCCGTACCGCCGGCCACCATCACGTCGGCATCGCCGAGCGCGATCAGCCGGCTCGCATCCCCGATCGCGTGGGCACCGGTCGAGCACGCCGTCACCACGGCGTGGTTCGGCCCCTTGAGCCCGTGCTCGATCGAGACATAGCCGGAGGCCAGATTGATCAGCCGCCCCGGGATGAAGAACGGCGAGACTTTGCGCGGCCCACGCTCCTTCAGCAGCACCGCCGTATCGGCGATGCCGGAGAGCCCGCCGATCCCGGAGCCGATCATGGTCCCGGTCGCGCAGCGCTCGTCCTCGGTGGCCGGATGCCAGTTCGCATCATCGAGCGCCTGGCGCGCCGCCGCCATCGCGAAGATGATGAAGTCGTCGACCTTGCGCTGGTCCTTCGGCTCCATCCATTGATCGGGGTTGAACGTCCCGTTCGTGCCGTCGCCGCGCGGAACAACGCAGGCGATCTTGCTCGGCAGGTCCGACACCTCGAACGTGTCGATCCGCTTTGCGCCGCTTTCGCCATTGAGGATGCGCTTCCAGGTCGGCTCGACGCCACAGCCGAGTGGCGAGACCATGCCGAGGCCTGTAACGACAACCCGCCTCATTCCAAAAACTCCCGCCCGACAGACCGGGCCCGCCGCATCACGCCGGTTGTGGACCCGAGCGAGCGCGATCGGGCCGGCGCTATCGATGCGGCGCGGCGGCCTTCAGCTCTTCGCGTTCTTTTCAAGAAACTTGGTGGCGTCGCCGACGGTCAGGATGGTCTCCGCCGCGTCGTCGGGGATCTCGCAACCGAACTCTTCTTCGAAGGCCATGACCAGCTCAACGGTGTCGAGACTGTCGGCGCCGAGGTCGTCGATGAAGCTCGCACTGTCGACCACTTTCTCGGGCTCGACACCAAGATGCTCGACCACGATCTTCTTAACCCGCTCGCCAATCTCACTCATCGTTCAACCTCGTGCTTTTTCCCCTGGATCCGACCCCGAGATGATCTGAACCATCGCGGTCGTAAAACTTCCTTCGCAATCGCGCAATTACTGGATTGGCCCCGTGTCGATGGGAGGCCCGGCGAACGACGGCAAGCTCCGCCCCGGCAATATACAGGGTTTCGAAATCCTGCAATGGCGTTCTTTGCTCATCCTTAGGCCGGTCCGGTTATCATACTTCCCGGGCCTTGACCATAAGACCCGGCCTTGACCGTAAACGGCCTTTCGCCGCATTGGTTCAGCCCCGCTCGGGGCGGTTCAGATCATGGCCATGCCGCCATTGACGTGGATGGTCTGGCCGGTGACATAGCCGGCCTCGTTGGAGCTCAGATAGACGGCTGCGGCCGCGATGTCCTCCGGCGTTCCGAGCCGTGCCGCCGGAACCCTGGACAGGATGGATTCGCGCTGCTTGTCGTTCAGCGCATCGGTCATCGGCGTCTTGACGAATCCCGGCGCGATGCAATTGGCGGTGACGTTGCGCTTGGCATATTCGGCAGCGAGCGACTTCATCATCCCGATCAGGCCGGCCTTCGACGCGCTGTAGTTGCCCTGCCCCGGATTGCCGGTCACGCCGACCACCGAGGTGATCGCGATGATTCGGCCGAAGCGCTTCCGCATCATCAGCTTGGTGGCGGCGCGCGCGAGACGGAAGGTCGCCGACAGATTCACCTTGATGACGTCGTCCCAGTCCTCATCGCGGAGCTGCACGAAGAGATTGTCGCGGGTGATGCCGGCGTTGGCGACGAGGATGTCGAGCTGGCCCATGGCCTTTTCGGCCGATGGCACCAACGCTTCGACCTCGGCGGTCTCAGAGAGATTGCAAGGCAGCACATGAACGCGTTCCGCGAGCTTGCCGGCGAGTTCGTCCAGCACCTCGCGCCGCGTGCCGGAAATCGCAACCGTCGCACCCTGCGCATGCAGCGCCTCCGCGATCGCGCGGCCGATGCCTCCGGTCGCGCCGGTGACGAGCGCTGTCCTGCCAGTCAAATCGAACATCATGATCTCCTCAGGCCGACTGCGCAGCTTCCAATGCTTGTTTCGCAGCGGCGATATCGGCCGGGCCCCCCACCGAAACGCCGATGGCGCCGTCGGCGATACGCTTGACGAGCCCGCTCAGCACCTTGCCGGCGCCGATCTCGAAAAACCGCGTCACACCGTGGCCGGCCATATAGGCGACCGATTCGCGCCAGCGCACCGTGCCGGTCACCTGTTCGACGAGGCGGCGGCGAATTTCGTCGGGATCGGTGATGGCACTCGCGAGCACGTTCGATACCAGGGGACATGCGGGCTTGTTGATCGCGACGCCGGCAAGCGCCTCTGCCATCGCGTCGGCTGCGGGCTGCATCAGCTTGCAGTGGAACGGGGCCGACACCGGCAGCAGCATCGCGCGCTTGGCGCCCCTGGTTTTGGCGATCTCGACCGCGCGGTCGACCGCCGCCTTGTCGCCGGATACCACGACCTGGCCACCACCATTGTCGTTGGCGGCCTGGCAGACCTGCCCCTGCGCCGCTTCGCTGGCGACCGCGACCGCCGCCTCATAGTCGAGTCCGAGCAGCGCGGCCATGGCGCCGACGCCGACCGGAACGGCCTTCTGCATGGCAAGGCCGCGGGTCCTGAGCAGCCGCGCGGTGTCGGTGATGCTGAGGCTGCCGGCGGCCGCCAGCGCCGAATATTCGCCGAGGGAATGTCCGGCCACGAAGGCGGCATCGCGCGGCACCGAGAAGCCGGCCTCGCTCTCGAGCGCATGCAGCGCGGCAAGCGACACCGCCATCAGGGCCGGCTGGGCATTCTGGGTGAGCTGCAGCGTCTCGCCGGGACCGTCCCAGATGACGGCGCTGAGCCGCTCCGACAGCGCGGCGTCGACCTCGTCGAACACGGCTTTGGCCGCCGGAAAGGTCTCGGCCAGAGCCTTGCCCATGCCCACGGCCTGGGAGCCCTGTCCCGGAAAAGTAAAAGCTGCCGTCATCGGCCCGTCCCCGCTTTGCTTCAGCATGTCCGAGGTGCTCGGACTCCCGCCCGCAGGTCCCGCGGGTCGGTTGGGTCCGGATCATCCCCTCGAACGGGGCCGTAAGACACGGACGGAGGCGATGTCAAGCCGCGCCGCGTGCCCGTGGGTCGAGGTTCAAGCCCGTTCTAGAAGCCCCCGGCGGTCTGGTCGGTACCGACAACAGCGCCCGCGCGCGCCCGGCGGGCGCTGTTCACCAATTGGCCCGGGCGATCTTCTTGGTCCGGTTTTGCGGTCGCAAGCCGCAGCACGGCGAGATAGTTCGGCTGCACCTCCATGCGGCCGGCATACCGGCTCTCGCTCAGGATACGGTGCACGCGCGGCAGATTGTAGCACGGCACGTAGAACAGTAGATGATGCTCCAGATGGTAGTTCACGTAATAGGGCGCGATGAACAACCGCTCGAGGACATTGGCGCGCGTGGTGCGGGTGTTGCGCAGGGGATCGCTGCCATCCGGAACGACCGCGTGCTCGGCAATGTTGCGGATCCGGGTGATCACCATCATCCAGGTGAGAAGCGGCACCAGCCATAGCAGCGGATAGGCCCACCACACGCCCGCGGCGGCAAGAATCGCGAACAGAATCGCATTGGCCAGAACCTGCGGACCGAGTTGTCCCCAGAAATACGCGGCGCGGCGCGCAAACGGCCATTCGGCATGACCCAGCGCATTGAGGAGCTGCGCCTTGCGCTGCTGGTAGCCGGTCTGCCCTGTGATATCGCGCAAAAATTTGCGGCGGTAGCTCATGCGCGTGATCGGGAACGGCGCCGACAGCACGAGGTCGGGATCGTCCTCCTGCTGGGTGTGGGCGTGATGCTTCAGATGATAGCGGCGATAGGCCCTCGTCTCGGCGAACACCGGGTAGGCGCAGAACCACTGGCTCAGGGCCAGGTTGATTCTCTCGTCTGCGGCGAGGCAGCCATGCGCGCCGTCATGCATCAGGATCGAAAGCCCGAGCTGGCGCGAGCCGATGATGGCGACCGCGAGCAGATAGGTGAACGGGTTGGGCCAGACGGCGACCAGCGCGATCGCGGCAAAGATCAACGCCCAGGCGTGCGCGATCAGCGCGATGCCCTTCCAGGTCTTGCGCTGGCGGACCGCGACCAGCTGCTCCTCGGTCAGGACGTCACGGGCGCGAATGCGAAGCGCGGTCATGATGTTTCCCCGTCTGATGTCGCCGGCGTGTCGCGGTCGCCGACCAGGCGCAGGCGCGCCTCGTCGGCGGCGGACGGCACGGTGGCCTGCTCGCCGAGCACGCGCAGCATCTCGGCGCAGAGATCATCGGGCGAACGGCCCATGGCATGGCCCTCCACCATGACGCCGATGGCAAGCGCCCAGAACCGCCGCGAGGTCGCATCGGGATCCCTCAGGGAGCGCCAGCCGCGGCGCTCGATCTGGCCGGCATAGGCGCGCAAGCCCTCGCTGTGCAGTCGTTCGATGGTGCGCTCCACCAGCGGCGCGAGGTCCTGCCGGCGCCGCGTCAGCGTCAGCGCTTCGGCGAAGAACGCGACCTGGTCGGTCGAGGTCACCGTCGAGGCCAGCGATCGCGTGTAGTCGCGCGGACTCACGGCCTTGAGCGCCGCCTGCTCGGCGGCGCGCGCGAGGTAAAGCATGTCGCGACAGGCGGCCTCGACGAACAGCGCCTCCTTGGTGCGGAAATAATAGGTGACCTGGCTCGGAAACGCGTCGGCGGCCGCGGCAATGTCCGAGATGGATGTTCCGGACAGCCCGTTCTCGCGAAACAGCCGGCTGGCGCTGTCGAGCAGCAGCGAGCGCATCTTGCGCCCGGCCGACCGGGTCGCGCGAACCGCGTGTTTTGGCGCTGCAGCCGGCGTGGCGGAGGCGGTTTCCGATGCCATAAAACCTCTCTGGATTTATTTGTATGTTATACAAACAAATAGATCAAGAGGGAATGCCCCTTCTCGGGGGAGCAGGTCGCAAGGGGTATGCAGGTCCTGGAAACACCAGGGACGCGTCCCAAAACCCTTGCCTTGCGGCGCAAATCCCTATAAACGGCGCCATCCGTGGTTTCCGGCCGGAAGCTGAACGGACGGTCTCAGCAAATCACCTTCTTTGGCGAATTTGATGTGGCAGGGCCAGTTGGCCCGTCGTCCCGTGTTTCCGCCTTCTGAGCGAACCTTAAGAGTCCTTTCCCGGAGGGCTCGAAGGGCTTGACGCCGAAAGCCGCGCCAACATCGAAGGAAAGGACACCCATGCCGCTTTACGAGCATGTTTTTCTCGCGCGCCAGGACGCGAGCCCCCAACAGGTCGAGGAATTGACCTCGCAAATGACCGGCATCGTCCAGCAGCTGGGCGGCAAGGTCACCAAGACCGAGAACTGGGGCGTGCGCTCCCTCACCTACCGCATCAACAAGAACCGCAAGGCGCACTTCGTGCTGCTCAACATCGACGCGCCGTCGGCGGCGATCGCCGAGATCGAGCGCCAGGAGCGGATCAGCGAAGAGGTGATCCGTTACTTGAGCGTTCGCGTCGAGGAGCTCGAGGAAGGCCCGTCCGCGATGATGCGCAAGGCCGATCGCGACCGTGAGCGTGACGACCGTGGCGGTGGCGGCTTCCGTGGCGACCGCGAGGGCGGCGGTTTCCGCGGCGATCGCGATCGCGATGGCGGCGGTTTCCGCGGTGATCGTGGCGACCGCGGTCCGCGCCGTCCGCGTGAAGAGTCAGTCGAAGCCGGCGAGCAGGAGTAAGACCCATGGCAGAAGCTGGTGCACGCCGTCCGTTCTTCCGCCGCCGCAAGTCCTGCCCGTTCACGGGTGCGAATGCTCCGAAGATCGACTACAAGGATTCCAAGCTGTTGATGCGTTACGTCTCCGAGCGCGGCAAGATCGTGCCGAGCCGCATCACGGCAGTCTGCGCCAAGAAGCAGCGTGAACTCGCCCGTGCGATCAAGCGCGCGCGCTTCCTCGGCCTCTTGCCCTACGTGATCCGTTAACAAGACCCTAAGGTCGGCGGCGCGCCAGCCGCCGACCTCTCGCAGGATTTCATAAGGCTTCCGGGTCGTCCGGTCGCCGATGGTTGGGGTTGGTTCGACCTCTAACCGCTCAAAGGGGCGGGACAGCTGAATGATCACGACTATTCTGATAGCCTTGGCGGCCGGTTGCGCGTCGGCCTTGATGTTCGCCTCGATCATTTCGGGCGCGCTGATCTCGCTCGTCCTGTTGTATCTGGCGCCGCTGCCGCTGATGGTGGCGACGCTGAGCTGGGGACCGCTGTGCGGCGCCATCGGCGGCCTCGCTGCCGCGGCCGGGCTGGGCGCGATCTTCGGCGTGCCCTACTGCATCGCCTTTGCGATCACGGTCGCGCTGCCGGCCTGGTGGCTCGGGCACCTCGTCCTGCTCGGCCGTCCAGTGAGTTCGGCTGCGGCGGCGGATGCAGACAGCGCCGTGGCGGCCCCACCCGATGTCGAGTGGTATCCGCTCGGCCGTATCCTGCTCTGGATCGTGGGCTTCGCCACCATTGCCGTGATGTCCACGCTGCTGACCTTCGGGACGGATGCGGAGCAGATCACCAGCACGCTGCGGGAGTTGCTGCTGAAGGTGCTCGGCGCGCAGGATGATCTCGACGCACAGACCGAGCGCGTGATCCGCCTGGTGATCCGCAGCGCCCCGCTGGCGGCAGCCGCCATGGCCATGACCACGCTGACGCTCAATCTCTGGCTCGCCGGCAAGATCAGCGCGACCTCGCACCGCCTGCTTCGCCCCTGGCCTGACCTGAAGAGTGTCACGCTGCCGCCGATCACGCTCGCCGTGCTGTGCGCGGCGATCGCGCTCGGTTTCAGCAGCGGGCTGCCCGCAATTGTCGGGAGGATCACGGCCGCCGCGCTGATGATGGCCTATGCGCTGGTCGGCTTCGCCGCCCTGCACACCCTGACGCTCACGCTGAAGAACCGCACGTTCTGGCTGGGCTCGGTCTACGCGGTCGTCGTGCTGTTCGTGTGGCCGGTGCTTGCGGTCGTCGTGCTCGGCGTCGCCGACGCCGTGTTTGGCCTCCGCCAGCGCTTCCTGCGCCGTCGCCCTCCGCCGCTGCCGGCGCCCTGAAATCACCTCAAGTCGAAACCCTCACATCATCCCAAGGGAGAACCAACATGGAAGTCATTCTGCTGGAGCGCGTCGCAAAGCTCGGTCAAATGGGCGAGGTCGTCAAAGTGCGTGACGGCTTTGCGCGCAATTTCCTGCTCAAGCGCGGCAAGGCGCTGCGCGCGACCAACGAAAACCGCGCAAAATTCGACGGCATGAAGGCCGAGCTCGAGGCGCGCAACCTCAAGGCCAAGGGCGAAGCCAGCCAGGTCGCCGAGAAGATCGACGGCCGGAACGTCATCGTGCTGCGCCAGGCCTCCGAGACCGGCCAGCTGTTCGGCTCGGTCAGCGTGCGCGATATCGTCGTCGCGTTCGAGGGCCAGGGCGTCGCGATCAACCGCAGCCAGGTGATGCTGGATGCGCCGATCAAGACCATCGGCAAGCACGCCGTCCTGGTCGCTGTCCATCCCGAGGTCGAGGTCAAGGTCACCGTGACGGTCGCGCGCAGCGCCGAAGAGGCCGAGCGCATCAATCGCGGCGAGGACATCTCGACCCGCCAGGAAGACCAGGACGCGGCCGCCGAGGCGCTCGCCGCCGCCGGCGAGTTCTTCGATCCGGAAGCCCAGCACGGCGACGAGCAGCCCGCGCCGGAAACCGAGAAGTAAGCCGAGCCGCGCGTCTGGTAGCCTCGCTTCCCGATCAAGCCCGGCCGTGAGGTCGGGTTTGCGGCGAACCGGGAGCTGCCGCGCCCGTGGTCTTTCTTCTTGTATCGATCTGAATGACGATCAGCTTCGGGATGGCAGCGCATGGCGCTCGACTGGATTGCCGGACACAAGCCCAAGGCGGGACACGAGGCGGAATTCCAGGAGATCGTCGCGACGCTGTTTTGGGACAAGCTCGGCACAGCCGATCGCACCGCCGCGTCCCGTGCCGGGCGAAATCGCCTGCCACGCGCCCTGTTCGGCCGGACAAGCGCGGTCCGGCAGCCGAGCGCGGCGCTCCGGCAGCGCTATGACGAGATCGGGATTTTGGCGTCCGACACCCTCGACATGTCGCGCGGCGCCGACGATGCGCGCGATGGCGCCGCGCTTTCATTCCGCGCGCAGGGCCTGAGCGCCGCGACGGCGATCATCGGCGATCACCTGCTGCGCGCCTGCTATGAGATAAAATACGCACCCGACCTGTCGGCGTTCGGCAACGCGCTGCTGGTTCGCGCCGGTGCCTTCGCCAAGGCGAAAGCTCTTGACGTGCCGGCAGTGCCGCCCGCGGATCCCGCCTCGCCCGAAGGCCAGTTGCACATCGTCGATGCCGCCGGCCGGTGGTGCCGGTTCTGGGGCGACCGCGGCCACCTCCTGGTGCCGTCCTTCTGACCTGCCCGTATCGGCGGCCAAGGACTGGCTCCCGCTTCCCGGACCGAAGCCGTGCCCGATACTACTGAGAGATCGGCGGTGCGGGCGGCCCTGCCGGGGCCACCATTGGAGGTGGCGCCGGTGTCGATGCGGTGACCGCCGGCGGCGGAGATGGGACGGCAGAGGTCGTGGTCGGGGGTTCCAGTCCGCCGGGCGATGTGGCGGCTGGCGGCTCAGACAAGGCCGCGCTCGGCGCCGGAGCGACCGGGGGCACCGGATCGACCCGCAGGGCGGGCGCGTCGGGCTCCCGCGGCGGCTCGATCGTGGCCGAATCGGACTTGTCGCCAGATGCTGGCCTGCCGCCGTCCGGTTTCACGCTATCGACCCTGTCGATATCGGTCTTCGCCGCGTCTGACTTCGCCGGCTCACCCTTTGCCGGTTCGATACTGGCGGGCTCTTCGCGCGGCGTATCCGTCCGGACATCCGTCTTGGGCAATTCCTCGCTGGACTTGCCGCGCTTGCTCAGCCGCTGCTTGGCCGAGAGCCTGCGACCGTCCGGTCCGCGCTCGACGGCGGCCTGAGGCGGGGTCTGGCCATCCATGTCGGGCCTTGTGGCATCGGGCGCCTCGGTCGGTCGCGCCAGCCGCTGCCTGGCGTTTCGCCCAAAATGGGTCGCGGGCTCGGGCGTGGCTCCCTCGGCATCGGGCCGCGCCGCCTGGTGCGCCTCCGGGGCCTCCTGGGACGCGGCTTCGCCGGGGTGCCGCCGGCGGCCTGGATGCTCGGGCTGATCGGACGGCGTCGCGGAACGGGCGTCCGTCCTCGCCTCACGGGTCGTGTCCTTTGCTCCCTCCTTCGCGCCCTTCTGCGGGTTCGGCTGGCCCACCGCGTAGCGCGTATCCGTTGCGCCGTTGGAGATCAGGTAGGATGCAAGCACGCCGGCCATGTTGCTGCTGGTCGTATAGTGCTGGCGCAGAAAGCCGGGCAGCGAGCCTGGGCTGACGGTCTTCATCAGGCCGCGTGGGCTCTTGTGGCAGGCGGTGCAGGTTCCACCAAAGATCTGGGACGGGCTCTTGCCGGCGTCGAGATTTTCCTGGGCCTTGGCACGCTCGGCGAGAGCGGAGCTCATCGCAAACAGCAATGCCGCCATCCAAAGCGTCCGGCTCCCCATTCCAAATCTCCACGTGCGGCGATTGCATCCGGCGCGACGAAGGCCGCGGATTCGGCGTTCGTGAGCGCAATTTTCGCTGCCATCCATCGCGACGATCAAATCCAAAAACCGCACCATATTCATATTCTTGCGAGCGTCCTTTCAGCTCAAGCATTCGCAAGCGAGCACGACTTGCACTGACGACCATGCATGGTGCGGGACACCTTTTAGCCGATTATCGCGCGAATGGAAGCCGCCAGATCGCGCAACTCCGTGAGTGTTGTATTTTGGAATATCGGCTTTGTCCGCAACGCGGTAGCAGATAGGAACCATGACATTTACCATCAGGTTGAACACGTAAGGGAAGCCGTCGGTACTTCCTCTGCGTGACGTCTGACGGTCTGGCAAGTCAACATCTTGCGGGGGATCACTCGTGGGTGATGTCCATGGACCGTTTGTTGCGTCTGTTCCTGAACAAGTTCATTCGCCGTGGTTCGATGATCTTCGTGACCGCAAGCGGTGCCCGTTTCACCTGCGGTGACGGAACCGGCGAGCCTGTCCAGGCCCATTTTCTGGCGCGCGCCGCCGAGCGTCAGGTGCTCGCTGATCCCGAACTTGCGCTTGGCGAGGTCTACATGGACGGCACTTTCGTCATCGAGCGCGGCACGATTGCGGATGCACTCGCGATCCTGATGGGCCAGCGCGATGCCCTGCCGCCCTGGGCCAAGCCACAATGGTGGTTGCGCCAGCTGGGGTGGCATTTCAGGCGGTTGAATATGCGCGCCCGCGCGCGGACCAACGTGGCCCATCATTACGATCTCGACGGGCGGCTCTATTCGTTGTTTCTCGATGGCGACAAGCAATACAGCTGCGGCTATTTCGAGACCCCCGTCACGTCGCTCGACGACGCCCAGCTCGCCAAGAAGCGCCATCTCGCCGCCAAGCTTGTGCTGAGAAGCGGCGATCGCGTCCTCGACATCGGCTCGGGCTGGGGCGGCCTCGGTCTCTATCTGTCCGAAATCGCACGCGCCGACGTCACCGGGATCACCTTGTCCACCGAGCAGCTTGCGGCGTCCAATGCCCGGGCCGCAGAGCGGGGCCTGGCCGAACGCGCGAGATTTCTGCTGCAGGACTATCGCGATGTGGCCGGCACGTTCGACCGCATCGTCTCGGTCGGCATGTTCGAGCATGTCGGTGCCGCATTCTATGACACTTTCTTCAGGCGCTGCGCGGAACTGCTCGCCGACGACGGCGTGATGGTGCTGCATTCGATCGGCCGGTCGGAGGGACCGAACGTCACCAACCCCTGGATCACGAAATACATCTTTCCGGGCGGCTACATCCCTGCAGTCTCGGAAGTGCTGCCCGCGGTCGAACGCGCCGGCCTGCTGGTCTCCGACGTCGAAATCCTCCGCCTGCACTATGCCGAGACCCTAAAAGCCTGGCGCGAACGCTTCATGGCCCGGCGCGAGGAGGCCGTGCAGCTCTATGACGAACGCTTCGCACGCATGTGGGAGTTTTACCTGGCGGCGTCCGAAATGGCCTTCCGCAAACAGAACCTGATGAATTTCCAGATCCAGCTGACCAGGCGTCAGGGCGTGGTGCCGATGACGCGCGCTTATGTCGGCCGCGAAGAAGCCAGGCTGCGGGTGGCAGAGCAGACCGTCCGGCCGCGGTTGAAGATGGCCGGAGAATGACCGGGAACACGAAGGGTGCGTCCGGTGGTGAGCGCAACCTGCTGCGGGCGCGCGCGGCTGGGATGTCCGTAAAGGTCCGGTCGTGCGCGATCCGAAAAATCCCGGTCAAATGTGAGCTGCCTCACAGGGTCTTTGTGCCGCTCGCCCTATGGTGTCGTGATGCCCATCAAATTCAACCAGCCGATGTCCGACCTGAAGGACGACCTCCGCATCGACTATGCCTTGATCGCGCTCGGCGTCGGCGTTGCGGTGACCGCGCTGGTCTATCTGCTCCTGATCTGAACGGCCGTTCAGAATAGCCATGCGGCGGCATCGAAAGTCGCCCGCCCGTGTCCTGTTCCGTCCCGGCATTGTCCTCGATCGGTCGATTCGATGTCCGAGCCGAATGCTCGAGATTGAATCAATTCGGCGAGTTCGCGATTCGCGCGTGTCGTTTGAAAACTGTCACGCTGGCGTCGAATTTTGGCCCAAAGGCGTCAAGCGCAAACGCGGCCGGCTCACGAAGATTCACACATGGCATTGTGTGAATCGGGCAAAAGACTTACCCGTCCTTCCCCAACGCACAAGACTGGCGCTCTATCGCGTCCCCCGTGCCCGTGCGTAACACCCGACAGGACATTCAAGAACAAGAATTGCCATGGCCTTGACCGATTCCAACGTCCTCAAGCTCGCGCCGGATGCACAAAACGCTCCCTATCGCAGTGCGCCACACAATATCGAAGCCGAGCAGAGCCTGCTGGGCGCCATTCTGGTGAACAACGACGCGTTCTATCGCGTCTCCGACTTTCTCGAGCCAAAGCATTTCTTCGAGCCGATCCATCGCACGATTTTCGAGACCGCCGGCAGCCTGATCCGGATGGGCAAGGTCGCGACACCGGTGACGCTGAAAACCTTCCTGCCGGCGGACACCGATCTCGGCGGCCTGACGGTCGGACAATATCTTGCGCGTCTCGCCGCCGAAGCCACCACCATCATCAACGCCCAGGACTACGGCCGCACCATCTACGACCTGGCGCTACGGCGCGACCTGATCGGCATCGGCGAAGACATGGTCAATGTCGCCTACGAGGCGCCGGTCGACTTCGCGCCGCGGGCGCAGATCGAGGACGCCGAACGTCGGCTCTACGAACTTGCCGAGACCGGCCGCTATGACGGCGGCTTCCAAAAATTCTCGCAGGCGCTGACGATCGCGATCGACATGGCCGCGAAAGCGTTCCAGCGCGACGGAAAACTGTCGGGTATCTCCACGGGCCTGCGCGATCTCGACACCAAGATGGGCGGGCTGCAGCACTCCGACCTGATCATCCTGGCCGGCCGCCCCGGCATGGGCAAGACCTCGCTCGCCACCAACATCGCCTACAATGTCGCAAAGGCCTATCGCGGCGAAGTTGCGGCCGACGGCACCACCAAGACCGTCAATGGCGGCGTGGTCGGCTTCTACTCGTGCGAAATGTCGGGCGAGCAGCTCGCCACCCGTATCATCGCCGAGCGCACCGGGATCCCCTCCTCCAACATCCGCCGCGGCGGCATCAGCGAGAGCGATTTCGAAAAGATCCGCGACTATTCGATCGAGCTGCAGTCGCTGCCGTTCTATATCGACGAAACCGGCGGCCTGTCGATCTCGCAGCTCACCGCGCGCGCACGGCGCCTGAAACGGCAGAAGGGCCTCGACCTCATCGTCGTGGACTACATCCAGCTGCTGCAAGGCTCGGGAAAGCGCGGCAATGACAACCGCGTCCAGGAAGTCACCGAGATCACCACCAGCCTGAAGGCGCTGGCCAAGGAGCTCAACGTTCCCGTCATTGCCCTGTCGCAGCTGTCGCGCCAAGTCGAGAACCGCGACGACAAGCGCCCGCAATTGTCGGACCTCCGTGAATCCGGCTCGATCGAGCAGGACGCCGACGTCGTGCTGTTCGTCTATCGCGAGGAATATTATCTCGCCAACAAGGAGCCGCGCCCCGGCACGCCTGAACACGAAACCTGGCAAGGCGAGTTGGAGCGGGCGCACGGCAAGGCCGAAGTCATCATCGGCAAGCAGCGCCACGGCCCGACCGGAACGGTCGAGCTGCAATTCGAGGCTTCGGTCACCCGCTTCGGCGATCTCAATCAGGACGGCCACCTGCCCGACCGCGGCTATTGACGGGACCTCATGCTGACGCAGGAGAGTTTAGGTTTCAGTGTTGCAGCGGCGGCGGTGCGCCCCCTCTCCCCGTCCTTCACGGGGAGAGGTTGGGGTGAGGGGCTCTTTTTGGCTCCGCACTCGCGGAGAGTCCCCCTCACCCGGATCGCGCAAGCGCGATCCGACCTCTCCCCGCAAGCGGGGAGAGGTGAATACCGTCTGCGTGGAGACTGATTTAGTCTTCAATTTTCGGAGGGCTAATTAATCCGTACTGACCCAGGCCGGCAGGCGCGAGGACCACGGCTGCGCCTGTTCGAGTTGCCGCGCCAGTTGCAGCAGTCGGTCTTCCTCGCCAAAGCGCGCGACGAACTGCACGCCGAGCGGCAGGCCGTCCGCGGTCCAGTGCAGCGGCACGCTCATCGCGGGCGTGCCGGTCAGGTTGGCGAGCTGCGTGAACGGGACATATTGCAGGCTGTCGCGCGCGATCTTGTCGACGGTGCCGTCGAGCAGGCCCGCGCGTGCGAGCAGCCCGAGCAAACCAGAGCGATCGAGCAGATCCAGCACCGTCTGCTCCACAGCCGAGGGGTCGCCCTGCCTGTGGCGGATCGGCGGATGCGCCAGTGTCGGCGTCAGCAGCAGGTCGTAACGCTGATGGAAGCGCGCAAGGGCGCGCGCAAACTCGTTCCACTTCAGGAGCTGCGTCGTCAGTGCGCCGGCGGACATCGCGCCGCCCAGCGTCGCCACGACGCGCGTCAACAACTCGAAATCGGACCTCGAGGCGTCTTGCGCACGCGCCTTCGCGACCATCGCCGGGACCTGGCCGAAATAGATGTGCAGAAAGCTTCTTGCGAGGGCGGCACCATCGATCTCGGGCACCGCTTCCTCGACCTCGTGACCGAGACTCTGCAGCAGCTTCGCCGCATCGTTCACGGCGGCGACCGCCTCCGGATGAACCTCCGTTCCAATCGGCGACGCGGCGCTAAAACCGATGCGCAAGCGGCCCGGATCGCGCTGCATGGTTTCCGCATACGGCTGGGCTGGTCCTGCGATCGCGAAAGGGTCGCCGGGACAGGCGCCCGACAGCACATCGAGCGCTGTGGCCGTGTCGCGGACGCTGCGCGAGATCACGCCCTCGCTCGAGGCGCCGAACCAGTATTCGCCGTAAGCAGGCCCCGACGAGATGCGTCCGCGCGAGGGTTTGAGGCCGAACAGGCCGCAGCAAGCCGCGGGAATCCGGATCGAGCCGCCGCCATCATTGCCGGCCGCCATGGGAATGACGCCCGAGGCGACCGCGGCCGCCGCGCCCCCGCTCGAGCCGCCGGGCGTGTGGTCGCCATTCCAGGGATTGTTCACGCGGCCGAACAGTTGCGCGTCGCTGACGCCCTTGAGCGCCAATTCCGGCAGATTGGTCTTGCCAAAAATCACGAGTCCGGCCGCAAGATAGCGCCGCACCACATGCGCGTGTTCGCCCGCCGGAATTTTCGCAAACGCCCGGCTCGCATAGGTGGTCGGAATTCCCGCAAAATCCTGTGCGCAATCCTTCAGCAGGAACGGCACGCCGGCCAACGGCCCCTGAAGCGGCCCCTTGAGCTGCGTGCGCGCTTCGCGCTCCATCAGGCGGCAGACCGCATTGGTCTTCGGTTGTGCGCGCACGCTCTGTGCCAGCGCAAGATCCAGCAGTTCGCCCGCCGATGCCTCGCCGCGCGCGACGACGCCCGCAAGACCAACTGCGTCGTGTTGCAGATATTCGGCAAATTTCATGAGATGCCCCTTCGGGCCATCTCGGCCCACGCGCGATGCCCGGCATTTGATCAGCACCGCGTCACGGTCACAAGCAGGAAGGGGTAGTTGAACCGGCGCGCCGGCCCGCGTAAAAACGCCGCCCATGACCAGCGCCACTGATCCCAGCCCGACCGACGCGAACCACATCCACTCGCCCGAGGCCGACATGGCTGCGGCGCTCGCCACCATGACCGGCGTGCTGACCATTGACCTCGACGCCATCGTGGCGAACTGGCGCAAGCTCGAGAAGACGGCCGTTCCGGCCGAATGCGCAGGCGTCATCAAGGCGAATGCCTATGGGTGCGGGATCGAGCCGGTCGCGCGCGCCCTCTCGGCTGCAGGGTGCAATAGCTTCTTTGTCGCGACGCTTGACGAGGCGCGTGCAGCGCGCACCGCGTTGCCAGCATCGGCCGCGATCTACGTGCTGTCGGGCCTGTTCCAGAATTCGGGCGACAGTTTTGCCAAGATCGACTGCCGGCCTGTGATCGGAGACCTCAACGAACTCGCCGAATGGGACGTGTTCTGCCGCCACTCAGGCTGGTCCGGCGGCGCCGCCATCCAAATCGACACCGGCATGAACCGGCTCGGGCTTTCGGTCACCGAGGCGCAGAGCCTGCGGCCCAGGATCGAGACCGGCAATCACGGCATCACGCTGGTCATGAGCCATCTCGTCGCCTCCGAGATCATCAACAGTCCCGCCAACGCGCGGCAGCTAGCAACCTTCAGGCAGACCGCAAGCCTGTTCACCGGCGTGCCGGCATCGCTGTCCAATTCCTCCGGCGTCTATCTCGGCGCCCCCTTCCAGTTCGACATGGTGCGGCCGGGCGCCGCGCTCTACGGCGTCAACCCGACGCCCGAGGCGGACAATCCGATGCAGCCGGTGGTCGACCTGAAAGCCCGCATCGTGCAGATCCGCAATGTCGAGCGCGGCGACACGGTCGGCTATGGCGGCACCTGGACCGCGCGGCGGCCGACCCGGCTTGTCATCGTCGCGGCCGGCTATGCCGACGGCTATTTTCGCGCGGCCGGGTCCAATGACGGCACCCGCGGCGCCGAGGTCGTGGTGGCCGGCCAGCGCTGCCCGATCGCCGGGCGCATCTCGATGGACCTGATGGCCGTCGACATCACCGACCTGCCGCCCAAGGCGGCGCGGCGCGGACACATGGTCACGCTGATCGGCCAAGGCATCACCGTCGACGAGCTCGCCCATCATTTCGGCACGATCGGCTATGAGGTGCTGACCAGCCTCGGCTCACGCTATGCCCGCATCTACAAGGGCAGCAACGGCGCGGCTGCTGCAGCAGAAGAGGCTGCTGAAGCGGAAGCGCCTGCTGAAGCGGAAGCAGTTACCGCAGCGGAAACGACTGCTTCGCCCGATGCGCCTGCCTGACGTCATTGCTTCTGCGCGGCAAGCACCTTCCTGCAGGCCTCGCTGACCTTGTCGCCCTGCTTGTTCAGGCAGGCGATGATCCGGCCACCGCCCGGCGCAACACCCTTGCAATATTTGGTGTAGTCGCCCTGGCACGCGGTGCGCTGCTCCGCCGTCAGATTCTGGGCCTGTGCGGTCGCCGCCAGTCCGACCACGGCAACGATGACACTGAGCTTCTTCATGTGACCTCCGAAGGGGTGAAGCGCTGGGCGGCTCCAGTCTGCACGTCAAGGTCGTATCACTCAAACGAAAATACCGATGCGTGGCGGGTGCGGCGCATCAAAGACAGGTCAACGGGCCGAAAGCCGCTTGACGTTGGCGGCCACGTGCTCGCGATAGCGACCGACGATCGCGGCCGGCGGCACACCCGCAAGCCAGTTTGCGGCGGCTTCGAAGGCTGCGGCGATTTTCTCGCCGACCATCAGGCAGGCCTCCTGCTCCGCCTCGCCGTTGCAACTCGCGAGCTTCTCCAGCCGCAGGCGCACCACCTCGCAGGACTCGATCGCCAGCATGGCGCCCGAAAACCAGGGAAAGCCGTCATCCGAACCACACAGGACCGCATGCCGGTCAAGTGCTGAAAACCTGATCTCGTCCCGCATCGCGCCGCTCTCATTCTGTGAAGACGCAATGGATTGCATACGCCTCAAATTTTAACGATCAGGTTCGGGGATAGCCGGCATTTTCGGCTTTACGGATACCTCCGATTAACCGACCGTCGATCGCGATGTCATTGCGCCTGGGCCACCGCAAAAGGCTGCGCTGCGGTGAATGACACGACGCCATCGATGCGGAGAGACGGCCTTTGGGTGTGCTTTTCATTCTGACGGTGGGCCTGTTGGCCGGTACCATCTCCGGCATCGTCGGCACCGGCTCGTCGATCATGTTGATGCCGGTTCTGGTTTACGAATACGGGCCCAAACAGGCGGTGCCGATCATGGCCGTCGCGGCCGTGCTCGCCAACCTCTCGCGCATCCTCGCCTGGTGGCGCGAGGTCGATTGGCGCGCCTGCGCTGCCTATTCGGTCACGGGCATTCCGGCCGCGGCACTCGGCGCGCGCACCCTGCTGGCGCTGCCCTCCCATGCGGTCGACATCACGATCGGGCTGTTCCTGATCGCGATGGTGCCGGCGCGCCATTGGCTCGCGAAACACCAGCTCAAGGCCAATCTCTGGCACCTTGCGCTGGGCGGCGCCATCATCGGCTTTCTGACCGGCATCGTGGTCTCGACCGGACCGTTGAGCGTGCCGCTGTTCCTGTTCTACGGCCTCGCCAAGGGCGCGTTCCTGGCGACCGAAGCCGCAAGCTCGCTCGGACTCTATTTCAGCAAGTCCGTCACTTTCGAGCGGCTCGGCGCCCTGACATCCGACATCGCGCTCAAAGGCCTTGTCGCAGGCGCCTCGCTGATGTTCGGCGCCTTCATCGCCAAGCGATTCGTGCTGCATCTGAAGCCCGATGTGTTCCGCCTGGTGATGGACGCGATCATGATCGCGGCCGGCCTTTCCATGCTATGGAACGCGACCCAGTCTCCTTGAGAGCCGATTCCAAAGATGGCCAAATCCGCCCTCTCCTTCGTCTGCCAGAACTGCGGCGCGGCCTATAACCGCTGGCAGGGCAAATGCGAGTCCTGCGGCGAGTGGAACACGCTCGCGGAAGAAGATACGACCGGCGCGACCTCGATGCCGGTGTCGGTCCGTTCCAGGCGAAAGGGCCGCACCTTCAAGCTGGAGAGCCTCTCCGGCAAGAGCCAGGACGCGCCGCGCCTTCCGTCAGGCATGGCCGAGCTCGACCGCGTCACCGGCGGCGGTTTTGTCCGCGGCTCGGTGCTGCTGGTCGGTGGCGATCCCGGGATCGGCAAATCGACGCTCCTGACCCAGACGACCAGCCTCTTGGCCCGCGCCGGGCATCGCGCGGTCTACATATCCGGCGAAGAGGCGATCGCGCAGGTTCGTCTGCGCGCCGAGCGGCTCGGGCTCGCCGACGCGCCGGTGCAGCTGGCCTCCGAAACCTCGGTGGAGGATATCATCTCCACGCTGTCGGAAGGGGCGGTTCCGCGGCTGATCGTGATCGACTCGATCCAGACCATGTGGACCGACACGGTGGAATCCGCCCCCGGCACGGTGACCCAGGTGCGCGCCTCGGCCCAGGCGCTGATCCGCTTTGCGAAGAGATCCGGTGCCGCGATCATCCTGGTCGGCCATGTCACCAAGGACGGCCAGATCGCCGGCCCCCGGGTGGTCGAGCACATGGTCGACGCGGTGTTGTCGTTCGAGGGCGAAGGCTCGCAGCAGTTCCGTATCCTGCGCGCGGTGAAGAACCGGTTCGGGCCGACCGACGAGATCGGCGTGTTCGAGATGACCGGCCTGGGTCTCCGCGAGGTCACAAATCCGTCAGAGCTGTTCCTGTCGGAGCGCGATCTCGGCACACCGGGCACGGCGGTGTTCGCCGGCATCGAGGGAACACGCCCCGTGCTGGTCGAACTGCAAGCGCTGGTCGCAGCAACCTCGCTCGGCACGCCGCGCCGCGCGGTCGTCGGCTGGGACCCGAGCCGGCTCTCGATGGTGCTGGCAGTGCTGGAGGCCCATTGCGGGGTCAAACTGTCGGGTCATGACGTTTATTTGAACGTCGCCGGTGGCCTCCGCATCCATGAACCGGCAGCCGACCTTGCGGCCGCGGCGGCGCTGGTTTCCTCGCTCACCAACGCGCCGCTGCCCACCGACGCCGTCTATTTCGGCGAAATTTCGCTCTCGGGCGTGGTCCGCCCGGTGGCGCAGACATCAGCGCGATTGAAGGAAGCCGCGAAACTTGGCTTCGGCCGCGCCGTACTTCCGGAATCGGCGCGCGGCGAGGTCGGCTCCGACGCGGGGCTCACGCTCAATGCGGTGGGTGGACTGACCACGCTGGTGGCCGAAATCGCTGCCCGTGGATTGAAGGGGAACCGGGAATCTACCATGAGTGAAAAAAATGCCACACCAGCGAGATTCCGCCGCCAGGAGGGCTAGGCAGACGTGACCTTGCCGCCTCACGCCGCTATACATCCGCCGCGCAAGCCTTATGGGTGGTAACAGGGACTTGCGGGGCAGTCGGTCCATCCGTCATCTCAAACGACATGGAACGGGACCGATTCGGGGCATTTCAACTGACAAAGCGAAGCTGACCAGCCGATGCCGATAACCCTTCTCGATCTCGTCCTGCTCGGGGTCATGCTGATTTCCGGGCTGCTCGCGATGGTCCGCGGCTTCATGCGCGAGATTCTGTCGATCGCGGCCTGGGGCGCGGCGGCGGTTACGACGCTCTACTCGTTCAACAAGCTGCTGCCGACCGCAAAGACCTATTTTTCCAACGATACCGTGGCCGCCGTCGTGGTGGTGGCCGGCGTCTTCGTCGGCACGCTGATCGTCGTGTCCGTGATCACGGTGCGGATTTCCGACATGATCCTGGATTCCCGGATCGGCGCACTCGACCGCACGCTCGGCTTCCTGTTCGGCCTCGCGCGGGGCCTGTTGATCGTGGTCGTGGCCTTCCTGTTCTTCAGCTGGCTGGTGCCCGAGAAGCAGCGTCCGGACTGGGTTACCGGGGCGAAATCACGAGTTGTGCTGCAGGGGACTGGGGACTGGCTTATGTCGCTCTTGCCGGATGACCCCGAAAACACCATTTTAAAACGACTCAAGAAAAATAAACCGGAAGATGATCAGGCTGACAGCGGCGAACCGCCCCCGCCGGGCAGTGACGGCTATAGCAAGCCCGCCCGCGACAGCCTGAAAAAGCTGATCGAGAAGCCGGCGGCGCGGTGAAGATGAGGCCAAAAGAGAGGCGCGATGGACGAGACCGAAACTTCTGACCACCACGCCCAACTCAACCTCGCCCTCGGCGCGCCTCGCCCTCGCGACCTCGATCTGGACTTCGACCTGGACGGCGACACGCTCCGTGAAGAGTGCGGCGTGTTCGGTATTTTCGGACATAGCGAGGCGGCTGCGATTACCGCGCTCGGCCTGCATGCTTTGCAGCACCGCGGCCAGGAGGCCGCCGGCATCGTCTCCTTCGACGGCACGCGGTTCCACAGCGAGCGCCGGCTTGGCCTGGTTGGCGACGCCTTTTCCCGCCACGAAGTGATCGACCGCCTGCCCGGCGGCACCGCCGTCGGCCATGTCCGCTATTCGACCACCGGCGCCACCATCCTGCGCAACGTGCAGCCGCTGTTTGCGGAACTCGCCACCGGCGGCTTTGCCGTCGGTCATAACGGCAATCTGACCAACGGGCTCTCGCTGCGTCGCGACCTGATCCGGGGCGGCGCCCTGATGCAGTCGACCAGCGACACCGAGGTGATCCTGCATCTGGTCGCCCAGTCCAAGCGCAGCCATTTCGTCGACCGCTTCATCGAGGCGCTGCGCGCGCTGGAAGGCGCCTATTCGCTGGTCTGCCTCACCAACAAAAAGCTGATCGGCGCGCGCGATCCCCTCGGCATCCGGCCGCTGGTGCTCGGCGAACTCGATGGCTGCCCGATCCTGACCTCGGAGACCTGCGCGCTCGACATCATCGGCGCGCGCTACATCCGCGACATCGATCCCGGCGAGATCATCGTGTTCGACGAGAACGGCGCGCAGAGCCACAAGCCGTTCCCGCCAAAGCCGCCACGGCCCTGCATCTTCGAATACATCTATTTCGCCCGGCCGGATTCCATCGTCGGCGGCCGCTCGGTCTACGAGGTGCGCAAGGCGTTTGGCGCCCAGCTTGCGCGCGAGAGCCATGTCGACGTCGACGTCGTGGTGCCGGTGCCGGATTCCGGCGTGCCGGCCGCGGTCGGCTATGCCCAGCATTCCGGCGTGCCGTTCGAGCTCGGCATCATCCGCAATCACTATGTCGGCCGCACCTTCATCCAGCCGACCCAGAGCATCCGGGAATATGGCGTGCGCATGAAGCACAACGCCAACCGCGCCGCGATCGAGGGCAAGCGCATCATCCTGATTGATGATTCTCTGGTGCGCGGCACCACCTCAAAGAAGATCGTGCGCATGATGCGCGACGGCGGCGCCCGCGAGGTGCATTTCCGTCTCGCCTCGCCGCCGATCCTCTATCCCGACTATTACGGCATCGACCTGCCCGACCGCGGCGGGCTGCTCGCCGCGACGCATTCGGTCGAGGAGATGCGCGAGATCATCGGCGCCGATTCGCTCGCCTTCCTGTCGGTCGACGGCATGTACCGCGCGATGGGCTTTGCCGGCCGCGATCCACAAAATCCGAAATTCGCCGATCATTGCTTCACCGGCGCCTATCCGACCCACCTCACCGACCAGACCCAGATCGAGCCGCAGCCGCGCCAGCTCTCGCTGCTGGCGGAAGCGAGCTGACACCTTGCGTCATTCCGGGGCGCTCGTAGAACGAGCGAACTCGGGTGCGCAATTGCGCACCTGAGAATCTCGTGCCGTTTTCTGGTCATGGCCGGGCTTGTCCCGGCCATCCACGTCTGTAAAACCCTGCCGCAAAGACGTGGATGCCCGGGGTCAAGCCCGGGCATGACGAAAGTAGACAGTCATGTCCCAACCCCTCGCCTCCCGCATCGCTCTCATCACTGGCGCCTCGCGCGGCATCGGCTACGCCACCGCACGGGCGCTGGCGCGCGCCGGCGCGCACATCGTCGCGGTGGCGCGCACCCAGGGCGGCCTCGAAGAGCTCGATGACGAGATCCGGAAAGACGGCGGCAGCGCCACGCTGGTACCGCTGAGCCTCACCGATTTCGACGGCATCGCACGGCTCGGCGCGGCGCTGCACGAGCGCCACGGCAAGCTCGACATCCTCATCGGCAATGCCGGCGTACCCGGTCCCTCCTCGCCGCTCGGCCATATCGAGCTGAAAACTTTTACGGACGTGATGGCGGTGAACGTCTCGGCCAATTTCCAGCTGATCCGCTGCATGGAGCCGCTCTTGAAGGCCTCCGATGCCGGCCGCGCCGTGTTCATCACCTCGGGTGCCGCCGCCAAGGCCAATGCCTATCTCGGCCCCTATGCCGCCTCCAAGGCGGCGCTGGAGACGCTGGCGCGGGTCTGGGCGCATGAGACCGAGCGCACGCCGCTGCGTGTGAATCTGTTCAGCCCGGGCCCGATCCGCACCCGCATGCGCGCAACCGTGTTTCCCGGCGAGGATCCGATGACGCTGGACACGCCCGAACAGGCCGCCGAGCACATCGTGCCGATGTGCTCGCCGCAGTGGAGCGAGACCGGCAAGCTGTACGACTACAAGAACCGGGCGCTCCGGGAATTTCGCGCCCCGGCTTAAGCCGTCATTGCGAGGCGCGTAGCGACGAAGCAATCCAGAGTGCCTCCGCGGAAAGATTCTGGATTGCTTCGCGGAGCTCATCATCGGGCGGCGCTTCGCGCCGACCCGTTGGCTCGCAATGACGGCGGATGCCGTTGACTCCTCTTCCACCCCGCGATTGACTGACTGCGACTGCGGATCAACCGCAGCGAAAGAAACGGGAGGTTGTCATGATGCGGGCGCTACTTCGCAAGGCTCAGGCGCATAGGATTGCACGTCTGGCACGCAGCTTGTCTCTGTCGCTTCTCGCCTCGGCCATCATCGGCTCTCTCGCGTTGCCGCAACCCGCCTCCGCCGGCGAGATCCCGACCTTCGAGGTCGATGCATCCTGGCCAAAACCGCTGCCGAACAACTGGATCATCGGCCAGGTCGGCGGCATCACGGTCGACTGGCAGGGCCATATCTGGGTGATCCACCGGCCCCGCTCGCTGACCGATGACGAGAAGGGCGCAACGCTGAACCCGCCGCGGTCAAAGTGCTGCGTGCCGGCGCCACCGGTGCTGGAATTCGACGTCGACGGCAACCTGCTGCGCTCCTGGGGCGGCCCCGGCGAAGGCTATGAATGGGTCGGGCGCGAGCACGGCATCGAGGTCGAAGAGCGCGGCTTTGTCTGGGTCGGCGGCAATGCCGACAATGACAATGCGATCCTGAAATTCACCCTCGACGGCAAGTATGTCACGCAGATCGGCAAGATCGCGCCGAGCAAGGGCTCTAACGACACCACGCAACTCGGCAAGCCCGCGGAGACCGCGATCGACAAGGAGGCGAACGAGATCTATGTCGCGGACGGCTATGGCAACCGCCGCGTCATCGTGTTCGATGCGACGACGCTCGCCTACAAGCGGCACTGGGGCGCCTACGGCCACGTGCCTGATGATACGAAGACGCCGCCCTACGATCCCAAGGCCGAAGTGTCGCAGCAGTTCGGCAATCCCGTGCATTGCGTAAAAATCGCCAATGACGGCCTCGTCTATGTCTGCGACCGCATCAACGACCGCATCCAGATTTTTCAGAAGGACGGCAGCTTCGTGAAGGAATGGTTCTTCGAGAAGGCCACGCTCGGCAATGGCGCGGTCTGGGATCTCGCGCTGTGGCCGGACCCGAAGCAAAGCTGGCTGCTGTCAGCCGACGGCGAGAACAACGAGATCCGCATCATCCGCCGCGAGGATGGCGCCGTGGTCGGCAGCTTTGGGCGCAGCGGCCGCAACGCCGGGCAGTTTCACTGGGTGCATGCGATGGCCGTCGATGCCAAGGGCAACGTCTATACCGGCGAGGTCGACAACGCCAAGCGCATCCAGAAATTCCGACTGACCTCGGACGCGCTGCGCTAGCGAGCGGTAACCATCGGAGGCGACTGCCTAATCGGCAGGCGCCTCGTTAACCGTTAGTCGTAGCGCGGCAATTGGCTCGCATTCGCACTGTCTCACGGGCATTGCCGCGGTCGGCTGAACCGGCTATCGGAGGATCAGGCTGCCGGCCAAGGCCCCCTTCAGAGGGCTGCCGGCTCAACCAACCCTCTGGAGGAGCTCATGAGAACGACGCCCACCTGGCGCATCACGCCCCTGATTGCCGTTGCCACGTTCGGCATCGCCACGTCGGCACTGGCCGACGACAAGAACGTCAAGATCGGCGTTCTGAACGACATGTCGAGCCTTTATGCCGACATCGGCGGACCCAATTCGGTCGAGGCGATCAAGATGGCGGTGGAGGATTCCGGCCTCACTGCCAAGGGCTGGAAGATCGACGTCGTGAGCGGCGACCACCAGAACAAGCCGGATGTCGGCGTCAACATCGCGAGGCAATGGATCGACAGCGACAAGGTCGACGTGATCGCCGACACGCCGAACTCCGGCGTTGCGCTGGCGGTCAGCAACCTCGTCAAGGAAAAGAACGCGATCCTGCTCAATTCGGGCGCTGCGACCGCCGACCTCACCGGCAAGGCCTGCACGCCGAACACGATCTCCTACACCTACGACACCTACATGCTCGCCAACGGCACCGGCAAGGCGCTGACCAAGGCCGGAGGCGACAGCTGGTTCTTCCTGACCGCGGACTATGCCTTCGGACACGCGCTGGAGCGCGATACGTCGAACGTGGTCACCGCCAATGGTGGCAAGGTCCTGGGCGATGTGAAGCATCCGCTCAACACCTCCGATTTCTCCTCGTTCCTGCTGCAGGCGCAATCCTCGAAAGCGAAGGTGATCGGCCTCGCCAATGCCGGCGGCGACACCACCAACTCCATCAAGCAGGCCGCTGAATTCGGCATCGTCCAGGGTGGCCAGAAGCTCGCGGCGCTGCTGCTCTTCATCACCGACGTGCATGCGCTGGGACTGAAGACCGCGCAGGGCCTGACCTTCACGGAGTCGTTCTACTGGGACCTCAACGACCAGACCCGCGCCTGGTCCAACCGTTTCATGAAGCGCTCGCCGAAAGGCACCATGCCGTCGATGACGGTCGCCGGAAACTATGCGGCCGTGCTGCATTACCTGAAGGCGCTGGAGGCGCTCGGCGGCAATCCGCATGACGGCGCCAAGGTCGTCGCCAAGATGAAGGAAATCCCGACCGACGATCCGCTGTTCGGCAAGGGCCCGCTGCGCGCCGACGGACGCCGCATCATTCCGGCCTATCTGTTCGAGGTGAAGAAGCCGGAAGAGTCGAAATATCCCTGGGACTATTACAAGCTGATCGCCACCATCTCGCCTGACGATGCGGCAAAACCGCTCGAAGCCAGCGAGTGCCCGCTGGTGAAGAAGTAACGGCGTAGCGTGTAGGGTGGGCAAAGGCGCACTTGCGCCGTGCCCACCAAATTCTCACGCATTGCGACCGCGACGGTGGGCACCCTTCGCTTTGGCCGCTTTACGACGCTGGTGCGCAGTTGCGCACCAGAGTTCGCATCTTCGAGGCGCCCCGGATGATCCTGGATCACCCCTGGGATTTGCGGGGCGCAGACCACGACGCGACCCTCCGCGCCCCGCAATCCACCCTCGCCGGGGGCCCTGAAACCGGTCAGTCAATTCCTTTCAGCTGCGCCGCCTCGACCGACGCATCGCCGTCGATCCCCTCGCGGCGCTGCAAGACCTTGCCCTGCGGGCGCGGCTGGCGGCGAATGACGGCGAAAGCCCCGCGCGCGACCAGGCCAAGGAAATAGGCCCATTGCACGATGGCCTGCACGAGAAACACCATCAGCACCGCATCCACGACCGACAGGCCGCGAGTGATCGACAGGATGATGGAAGCGAACAGCAGCAGCAGCAGGATGGGCAGCAGGACCTTCATCCGGATTCGGACGCCGAGCGCGAAACCCATGATCGCGAGCGCAAGGACGGCGTACCCCATTCGACTCCCCCAGCCTGTCGTTGATCTTGCAGATCATTCCGTTGCGATGGACGCGAGACGCGGACCGTAACCGCCTTGCCTTATCGCGGTCGCGCGATGCGGCTATTCGGCTGCGATCAGCGTGACGCCCGCTGGCCCGGCCGGCACGTCCTGCCGCACATCAAGGCCGATCGTCACGCGATGGACTTCGTTTCGCCTGCTGTCCCTGACGCGAATCCAGCTGCGGCCATTGCGCAGTTCGGGACGAGCCATGACCAGATGACGCGCCATCTCCCTGGCGGCGAGTTTTGCGCCGGCCCTGCGCGCGAGCAACATCCCACCGGGATCTAGAACGACATAACGGTCGTAGTAGAGATCAAAAAAGAAGCGAGGCATGAGAATCAAAACCCTGCAAATTGAACGAACTGGAACTGCGCCGAAAACAGCGCATGACCGCGCTCTGTCATGCGCCAAGTCGCTTGATTCAAACTGAAGAGCGCAGCACCCGCCAAACGCGGCCCCGTATAATTACGGAGCACGCGATCGACTTGGACAAAAGCGACGACAGGCATGCGCCGCCATCAAATTCACACACAGGCGCGTGATATCAGCGGATTTTGACTTGCATCGCAGGTTGTTTCAACCAATGCGAGCAGAGCTGCGTCATTTACGACGGCCGCTTGCGCTTGTGTGCAAACGGGTTCTGCTTCTCGCGCAGCGTGATCCGCACCGGCGTGCCCGGCAGATCGAAGGCCTCGCGCATGGAGTTGATGAGATAGCGCAGATAGGAGTCCGGCACCGCGTCGGCGCGCGAGCAGAACAGCACGAAGCTCGGCGGGCGCGCCTTGGTCTGGGTGATGTAGTTCAGCTTCAGCCTGCGGCCGGAGACCGCGGGCGGCGGGCTCGCGCTGGTCGCCTGCTCGAACCAGCGGTTGAGGGCCGCGGTCGGGACCCGCTTGTTCCACACCGCATAGGCCTTTTCGATCGCCTCGATCAGGCGGTCGATGCCCTCGCCCATCAGCCCCGACACCGCCACCACGGGTACGCCTGCGATCTGCGGCAGCCAGTGATTGGCGTCGGCGCGGAGCGCCGCGATCTGGCCGCCCTTGCCGTCCATCAGGTCCCATTTGTTGACGGCGATGACGAGCGCCCGCCCCTCGCGCTCGATCAGGTCGGCGATGCGAAGATCCTGCTCCTCAAATCGGTGCTGCGCATCGATCATCAGCACCACGACCTCGGCAAAGCGCACCGCGCGCAGGGCATCGGCAACCGACAGTTTTTCGAGCTTCTCCTCGATGCGCGACCGGCGCCGCAGGCCCGCGGTATCGAACACGCGGAAACTCCGCCCCTTCCAGTCGATCTCGACCGCGATCGCATCGCGCGTGGTGCCGGCCTCGGGGCTCGTCAGCAGCCGCTCCTCGCCGAGCAGGCGATTGATCAGCGTGGATTTGCCGGCATTGGGGCGCCCGACAATCGCGACCCGGATCGGCCGTTGCGTATCCTCCTCGCCGCCTTCGTCCTCCGATACGTCCTCCTCTGCAGGCTCCGGCATCAGCGCGCGCAGCGCATCATAGAGTTCACCGAGCCCCTCGCCATGTTCGGCCGAGATCTGGATCGGCTCGCCGAGGCCGAGCGCATAGGCCTCCATCGCGCCGGCCTCGCCGTGCTTGCCCTCGCTCTTGTTGGCGAGCAGCAGCACCGGCTTGTCGGCGCGGTGGGCAAGATCGGCAAAGGCACGGTCGGTCGGCGTCAGCCCGGCGCGGGCGTCGATCACGAACATCAGCGCGTCCGCCGACTTGATCGCAGTCTCCGTCTGCTCCTGCATGCGCGCGGTCAGCGACCCCTTGGCGCCCTCGTCGAGCCCCGCGGTGTCGATGATGGTGAAGGCCAGATCGCCGAGCCGCGCCTCGCCTTCCCGGCGGTCGCGGGTGACCCCCGGCTGGTCATCGACCAGCGCCAGCTTCTGGCCCACCAGGCGGTTGAACAGGGTCGATTTTCCGACATTGGGCCGGCCGATAATGGCGATCGTAAATGACATGAGTGATCCCAAGCGCATCTTGTGATGCGCTTGTCAACGGGAGGAAAAGGCTCGCAGCCTGCGAAACTAGCGCGTGAACGTATTGCTCGGCAGCGGAGCGGGGAAGGCCGAGGGCGCCTGCTGCTGGGCGGACTGCGCCGCGGGCGCCGCCTGCGACTGATCGGCATTCTGGTCCGGTGTCGTCACGCGCTTGCGCGAGGCGACCCGCTTGGCCTTGGGCGGCGGCGGAGGCGCGGCCGGCGTGGTGTCTTCCTCGGGCGCAGCTTCGCCGTCCGCCGTGGCTGCGGGCTGCTCGGCCGGTGCCGCGGCCGTCGCGGGCTGCTTGCCCTTTTTCGACTTCGCCTGCTTGGCGGGTTTTGCATCCTCAGGCGGCGGGGGCGGCGCGGCCGCGGTCTGCTGCGGGGCCATGTCGGGATTCGTCTGGTCCTGCTGCTGGGCGCCCTTGTAGAGCTCCTTCGGCACGCCCTGCTCGAGGCCGGGCACGCCGTCGGGGAAGACCGGCTTGCGCTCGCCCGGCAGCTTCTTCTTGGTGTCCAGGAAGTCGAGCAGATCGGAAGGATCGAAGCCGCCGCCAAAGCCCGAGGAACAGCCTCCCAGAACGCCCGTGAAGGCGACGAGAAGCGCGGCTGCAATCAGACGGTGCGGACGGCGCATGATCGATCCCCTTCGTTCCCTAAAACCGTCAGCTGCCATCAGCTCTTGGCGACTGGCGGGAGCAACGCTTGCAGCGCTTCGGCACGCGCGCGCACGGTCGGCGGCGTCTCGCCGTCGAGCGCGATCTGGTCGAGCCACTGCCTCGTCGCGGCCGCATCATTGGCCCGCCACGCCGACAAGGCCAGAAGCTCGCGCGCAGCATGGCGGTAGGTCGACCCGGCCGCGGCGAGCGGCTCGAGACGCGGCACCATGTCCTGATAGCTCGCGCTATCGACCAGAAGCCCCGCAGCCCGGATTTTGGCCAGATCCCGGAAATCGGAGGCCACGCTGCGATCGGCGGCGATGTCGTCGAACATCTTTGCCGCGGCCTGCGGGTCGCGTGGGACCGCCTCGGCAGCGGCGCGGAACCGGGCCAGCGTCCGGTAGCCCCCGGGCGCCTTGGCTGCGATCGCGGCGAAGGCCGTCTCGGCATCGCCGTGCTTGCCCTGGTCGGCCAGTTCGACCGCCTTGTCGAAGGCGTCGCCGGCTTCCGCGGCCTTCTTGGCTTCGAGATACTGGTAGCCGCGCCAGCCACCGACGCCGGCGACGATCAGGATCGCCAGCGCGACGATGAGAATCGAGTATTTGTCCCACAGCTTCTTGAGCTGTTCGCGACGGACTTCCTCGTCGACTTCGTCAAATAATTCAGACACTTAGGCCTTTCCCAGGACCGTGGCAGCCGAATCCCTCTAGGCTGCCTGGAGGCATCACGCCCCAACATTGTGGCGCGATACCCTATCGCTATGGCGGTGGCAAGGCAAAGTGAACCGGATCAAGGTCTTGGCGGGAACCGTTGCAATTTTGCCTTCACCCGCTAAGTGCCTCCCGCAACTGCCGTTTCATCACCTTGCCGTTGGCATTGCGGGGCAGCGCCTCCGTCGTCAGGACGACCGTTTCGGGAACCTTGTAGTCGGACAGCCGCTTGGCGCAAAAGGCCCGCAACGCCTCGCCCGACACCTCCTCCCGCACGACAATGACGGCATGCACGCGCTCGCCGAGCACCGGACACGGCTTTGCAAGAATCGCGCTCTCGACCACGGCCGGATGAGCTGCCAACACCGATTCGACTTCGGCCGAATAGATCTTCAGGCCGCCGCGATTGATCATGTCCTTCTGGCGATCGAACACGCGGACGAAATTTTGCGCATCGATCGCGCCGAGATCGCCGGAATGCCAGAAGCCGCCGGTAAAACTTTCGGCGGTGGCCTTGGGGTTATTCCAATAGCCCCGGATGACCTGCGCGCCGCCGATAAAAATCTCGCCGATCTCGCCGCGCGGCAATTCCCTGCCCTCGCCGTCCATGACGAGGATGCGCGTCCCCGGGCAAGGCAGGCCGACGCTGTCGATGTGGCTTGCGGTCAATTCGCCCGGCATCATGGTCGAGGGCGAGGTGGTTTCGGTCGCGCCGTAGGCATTGATCAGTTTCAGGCCCGGAATTGTCACGCCAAGTTTTTCGATGGTCGCGATCGGCATCGGCGCCCCGCCATAAGCGCCGATCCGCCAGGCCGAGAGATCGTGGCTGGCGAAATCGGCCTGCAGCAGGCAGAGATTGTACATCGCCGGCACCATCAGGCTGTGCGTGATGCGCTCGCGTGCGGCGAGTTTCAGGAACGCCGCGGCCTTGAACTCCGGCAGGATGATCAGGCTGCCGGCGCAGCGCGCCATGCTCATGATATTGGCGACCACGCCGGTGACATGGGCAAGCGGCACGGCCGCGATCGAGCGATCGGCCGCGGTCAATTGCATGCAGGCCTCGAACAGCATGGCCGAATGGACGACGTTGCAATGGGCGAGCATCGCGCCCTTCGGCCGTCCTGTCGTGCCCGAGGTGTAGAGGATCATGGCGGTGTCCTCTTCACCGACGTCCGCGGCCTGCTGCAGCGGCGCACAATCCGCAAGCTCCGGAAATTGCGATGCGATCGCATCGTCATCGACGGCGATCCGATGAAAGAGCGCCGGCACATCGACCGGATCGGGCAGCCGATCGGCAAGATCAGCTTCATGGATCAGGAGCTTTGCGCCGCAATCGGCCAGCACATAGGCGAGTTCGGGCTTCTGCTGCCGCGTCGACAGCAGCACTGTGACGAGGCCGAGATGGGCGGCGGCGAACATCGACAGCACGAACTCGATGCGATTGCCGAGCAGCAGCGCGATGCGGTCGCCGCGCTGCAGGCCCTTGTCACGCAGGCCAGCCGCAACTTGCGCCGATTGCGATGCGACGTCGCGCCAGCGCAGGCGGCGCTCGCCGCAGATCAGCGCGTAGCCATCGCCATGTCGCGCTGACGCGCTTGCGACCATCTCCCAGATGCTTTTCGGCCGATCGACAAACGCTTCCACCACGCGATCGCCGAAGCGGGATTCGAGCCGCATCGCGGGCAAGGTCTGGCGCGGCCATTCCATCTCAACTCCCCATCACGGGGATACCGAGCACGACCGGATGGAACGCGAAAGCCAGCGCCAGATAGACGATGATGCCGACGACAATCGCGATCAGGTCGTTGCTGAAACCGCCGACCGGGATCGGCGGACCGCCCGCGTCGGCACGGCGCTTCAGCGAAATCCGGTCATAGACCGCCCAGGCCAGGAAGGAGCCGAACAGGATGATGCCGCCGAGATCGCCATTGGCCAGGAGATGACCGAACGCCCACAGCTTGACGCCCGCGAGCATCGGATGCTTGACCGCCTTGTAGATGCGGCCGCGGAGATAGGCCGCCACAAACAAAATGACGGCCGGCAGCATCAGCGCAATGTTGAGATGTTTCAGCGCTCTCGGTGGCGACCAGATCGGGATCAAGCCGGTCGCGCGGTACTGCGCAAAGCCCCACACGACCAGCGCGAGACCGACAAGCGAGATCAGCGCATAGCCGATCTTGTAGACGCTCTCGCCGGCTGCGGCGATCAGGCTGGCGCGCAAGTCGCGCCGCGTCGTGAGCGTATGAGCGCCGAGAAACAGCACCAGGCCCACGATCATGACCAAAAGTCCCACGCCTCTTCCTCCCCCTCGTCTGTTGCTCGGCTGGCAGCCATTGGTGACTTTGAGCTCGCTGGCGACACCACCGGTCTTATCGGCCCTGACGCCGCAGCCCGCGACACCAGGCCGCAAGCCTAGCGGGGCAAGTCAGCCGGGACAAATTCGATGTCCGTCTCCTTCCAGCGCTCATAGGTCGCCGGACCAAGCATCGTAAATGGCTGGCTCTGCATGACCGCCCGCACGGCGCTGGTCGCGGCCGCCTGATAATGGGCGGCATCGGTCGGATCTGACACGATCTCCGGCGAACCATCGAGCGAGCCGTCGCGCTTCAAATGGACCCTGACGGTGATCGTTCCCTCGAAACCTGCCGGATCCCACCCGCGCAGGACCGCCGTCCGCATCTCCTGCAGCTGTTTTTGCAGGGTCACCGCGGGCGCGTTCGGCTTCTTTGGCGCCGCGGCGGCGCCGTGGCTCCAGCAGCCGATCAGGAATGCGGCTGCAACAGCCGACAGCGTCTTCGCACGAACCATTGTCCCGCTCCGCCGGAAAACGGCCCTGGCAGCTTCTCGCCCGCGCAAGGCCGTCTAGCGGATGAATCTGATAGCAAGATAGATGCCATCAGCGCAACTGGCCGAACGGCCTACGGCGCTTCCCGCCCTATTGGATCACTCCAATATGCCGGGAAGCGCCGTAGATTCTGGTGTTTGCAAATGTCCTTGTCGGCGAGCCGGATCCCGCTTCGCCGGGACATGCGTTATGGTTTCTCGGCTGCCTTCTTGTTCAGTTCGCGGTTGTCGACATAGCGGATCATGATCGGCCGGCCCGCCAGCGCGCCGCCAAGTCCTTTGGTGAATTTGAGCGGCAGGCAGGCGTCAAGCGAGGAATTGATCGCCTTGAGGTACCCGGCGCGGGTGTCGGTGGGCACGCCCGAGGTCGCGAAGGTCAGGCGCGGCGGGCCGACCATCTCCCCCGAGGTCTTGAAACTGAAACGCACCGACATCTGCATGCCCTCGCGCGCCTCCTCGCCCGCCGGCGGCGACCAGCAGGACCGCAAGGCGGCAAACAGGTCCCCGATCGTGTCGAGGTCGTGGTCGGGCTTTTGGTATTTTGCCGCATCCCTCTCCGCCGGCACGCTTTCGATCGTGAGCTGCAGGTTCTCGCCGTAGGGGTAGAAAATCTCGGGGATGCAGGGCCAGGGACCGAACACACTGCAGAAGCTCGGCGTGCACGGCCCGGGGTCGAGCGTGCTGCACGGTGAATGGGAGAACGGGATGGGATTGATCTGGCGCTGCCGGGCGTCCGCCGCGCCGGTCAAGGCCAGCGCAACGCAGCCGATCACGAAGGCAGTGATGATACGCCGCAGCATGACCATACCCGGAATGCAACATGTCGCCCTTTTGGAAAAATGGTCCGTCACCTCGGCGGCATCAAGGCGGGCGACCTTCACATCCACGCGTTCATCGCCCGCTCGAGATCAATCGACGATTTCAGCATGTGACGGCCGCAGCTCCCGGACTCGACCCTCGCGCGGGAACTTGCTTAGATGCGCCGCACTTCGAGATGTGCGCGACACCAGATGGACGACGACATGAACCAGCCGCCGCGCAACCCCGACTATTTGATCAACGTCATCAATCCGAACACCACCGAATCGATGACCGCCCTGATCGCGGAGGCGGCCCGCGCCAGCGCCTCGCCGCAGACCCGGATCATCGGCCGCACCTCGAGCTTCGGTCCGGCGTCGATCGAGGGCCATTATGACGAGGCACTGGCAACCATCGGCATGCTCAGGGCGGTCGAGGCCGGCGACAGGGACGGCGCCGACGCCCATGTCATCGCCTGCTTCGGCGACCCAGGGCTTCTGGCCGCGCGCGAAATCACCGCGGCGCCGGTGCTCGGGATCGCGGAAGCAGCGATGCGGGCGGCAAGCTTTGTCGCCACCCATTTCAGCGTGGTCACGACGCTGACGCGCACCCGCGTCATTGCCGAGCATCTCCTGCGCAACTACGGCCTGGAGCACATCTGCCGCAAGGTGCGCGCGGTGGACGTTGCCGTGCTCGATCTCGACAAGCCGGAATCCAATGTGCGCGGTCTCCTGCTCGGCGAATGCCGCGCAGCCCTCACCCATGACGGTATCGGCGCGATCGTGCTCGGCTGCGCCGGGATGGCCGATCTCGCCGAGGAGCTGTCCACCGAGCTCGGGATTCCCGTCATCGACGGCGTCGCCGCGGCAGTGCGCTTTGCCGAAGCGCTGATCGGGCTCGGGCTGAAGACGTCGAAATACGGCGACCTGGCGTTTCCGATCCCGAAGGCGCGGACGGTGATCTGATCCGTCGCCCGCTGCGCGCAGCCTTAAGCCTTCTTCTTCACGTCCTTGACGTTGGCGAAGGCGATGCCCTCGGCGCGCTCTTTCGTATAGCCGAGATAGAACTCGTTCTTGGCCAGATACACCGGATCGCCGTCGACATCGTCGGCGATCGAGGAGGCATTGGCGGCGATGAACGCCTCCAGCTTCTTCCTGTCGTCTGACGAGACCCAGCGCGCGAGCTGGAATTCTGAGACTTCGAATTCGACCGGCAGCGAATATTCCGCATCGAGCCGCGCCTTCAAGACGTCGAGCTGCAGCGGGCCGACCACGCCGACCAGCGCCGGCGCACCGTCGCGCGGCCGGAACACCTGCACGACGCCCTCCTCCGACATCTGCTGCAGCGCCTCTTTCAGCTTCTTGGCTTTCATCGCATCGGTCAGCCGCACCCGGCGGACGATTTCCGGCGCAAAGCTCGGCACACCGACAAAGGTCAGCTCCTCGCCTTCGGTCAGCGTATCGCCGATCCGCAGCGTGCCGTGATTGGGAATGCCGACGACGTCGCCGGCAAAGGCCTCGTCCGCCAGCGCGCGATCCTGCGCAAAGAAGAATTGCGGGCTCGCCAGCGACATGCTCTTGCCGGTCCTGACCAGTTTTGCCTTCATGCCGCGGCTGAGCTTTCCGGAGCAGAGCCGCGCGAAGGCGATGCGGTCGCGGTGGTTGGGATCCATGTTGGCCTGGATCTTGAACACGAAGGCGCTCATGCGCGCCTCCGCGGCTTCGACCTTGCGCAGGTCCGAATCCTGGGCGCGCGGCTGCGGCGCGAACTGGCCGAGGCCCTCCAGGAGATCGCCGACGCCGAAATTGCGCAAGGCGCTGCCGAAATAGACCGGCGTCAAATGTCCTTCGCGAAACGCATCGAGCTCGAACGGCTTGCAGGCCGAGGTCGCAAGCTCCAGTTCGTCCTTGATCGCCGAAATGTCGAGGTTCTGGTTGTAGCGCGTCAACTCGCCGATCTCGATCTGCTGCGCCGCGCCGGTCTTGGCGCCGCCGCCTTCGAGCAGGCGGATGCCGCCATTCCTCACATCATAGGTTCCGATGAAATCGCGGCCGCGGCCGACCGGCCAGGTCATCGGCGTGGTGTCGAGCGCCAGCGTCTTCTCGATCTCGTCCAAAAGCTCAAACGTGTCGCGGCTCTCGCGGTCCATCTTGTTGATGAAGGTGATGATCGGGATGTCGCGCAGCCGGCACACCTCGAACAGTTTTCGGGTGCGGGCCTCGATGCCCTTGGCGGCGTCGATCACCATCACGGCGGAATCGACCGCGGTCAGCGTGCGGTAGGTGTCTTCGGAAAAGTCCTCGTGGCCCGGCGTGTCCAGCAGGTTGAAGACGAGCCCTTCGAATTCGAAGGTCATCACCGAGGTCACCACCGAGATACCGCGCTCGCGCTCGATCTTCATCCAGTCGGAGCGGGTGTTGCGGCGCTCGCCCTTGGCCTTGACCTGCCCGGCGAGGTTGATGGCGCCGCCGAACAGCAACAGCTTTTCGGTCAGCGTGGTCTTGCCGGCGTCGGGATGCGAGATGATGGCAAAGGTGCGCCGTCGCGCCACTTCATTGGCAAGCGGCGAGCGGGACTGCGAATCGGTCGTGACGGCAAGCTCTGACATGAGGGGCACGCGTTTGGCAGGGAAAATGCCGGCAATCAAGGGGCAATCCGGTGTTCCCCATATGGGCATTCCCTGCCCCGGATCCAACTGCCGGGGGTGCCTAGCGGCGCAGCAGCAGCTGCACCGCCCAGTAGGTCAAGGCCGCCACCAGCGCCGAGGCCGGGATGGTCACAACCCAGGCATAGACGATCGAGCCGGCGACGTTCCAGCGCACCGCGGACGCGCGCCGGGCCGCACCGACGCCGACGATGGCGCCGGTGATGGTGTGGGTGGTCGAGACGGGAACCCCGAGGAAGGTCGCCATGAACAGCGTCGCCGCGCCCCCGGTTTCCGCGCAAAATCCCTGCATCGGGGTCAGCTTGGTGATCCGCAGCCCCATGGTGCGGACGATGCGCCAGCCGCCCATCAGCGTGCCCAGCGCCATCGAGGCCTGGCAGGCCAGCACCACCCAGAAGGGGACGGAAAACTCGCTGCCGAGATGGCCCTGCGAGTACAAGAGCACGGCGATGATGCCCATGGTCTTCTGCGCGTCATTGCCGCCATGGCCGAGCGAATAGAGCGAGGCGGAGGCGAACTGCAGGATGCGGAAGGCGCGGTCGACCGCGAACGGCGTCGAGCGCACCGAGGCCCAGGACACGATCGCGACCAGCACCATCGCAAGCAGGAAGCCGACCAGCGGCGAGAGCACGATGGCCGCAATGGTTTTTGACAATCCGCTCCAGACCGCGGCCGAGAGTCCCGCCTTGGCCATGCCGGCACCGACCAGGCCGCCGATCAGCGCATGCGAGCTCGATGAGGGAATGCCGAGCCCCCAGGTGATCAGGTTCCAGACGATGGCGCCAACCAGCGCCGCAAAAATCACATGGGCGTCGACGATCGACGGCTCGATGATGCCGGTGCCGATGGTGGTCGCGACATGCAGGCCGAACACCGCGAAGGCGACGAAATTGAAGAACGCCGCCCAGAACACTGCATAATGCGGCCGCAGCACCCGGGTCGACACGATGGTCGCGATCGAGTTGGCGGCGTCATGCAGGCCGTTGAGAAAGTCGAACAGCAGCGCGACGGCGATCAGCCCAACCAGAACCGGAAAACCGAGGGCGGTATCCACGACCAAAGCCCTCGCTCAGACCTGCTCGATGACGATCGAATTGATCTCGTTGGCAACGTCGTCAAAACGGTCCGCGACCTTTTCCAGATGGTCGTAGATCTCGGCGCCGACGATGAAGTCCATTGTGTTGGCGTTGCGGTGCTTGAGAAAAAGCTCCTTCAGCCCGATGTCGTGCAGGTCGTCGACGCGGCCTTCGAGCTTGGTCAACTCCTCGGTGATCGCCGTGAGCAGCGCCACGTTCTGGCCGATCGACTGCAACAGCGGCAGCGCGCGCCCGACCAGGTTGGCGCATTCGACCACCAGGGTGCCCATCTCGCGCATCGGCGGCTCGAAGGAGCGCACCTCGAACAGCATCACCGCCTTTGCGGTCTGCTGCATCTGGTCGATGGCATCGTCCATCGCGGTGATCAGGTTCTTGATGTCGCCGCGGTCGAACGGCGTGATGAAGGTGCGCCGCACGGCGGTGAGGACCTCGCGCGTGATATTGTCGGCCTCGTTCTCGAACTGGTTGACGCGCTGGCAGAACACCGGGGTCTCCTCGCCCCCCTTCAGCATGCCCTGCAAAGCGAGCGCGCCTTGCGCCACCGTCTGGGCGTGACGCGCGAACAGGTCGAAGAACCGTTCCTCTTTCGGCAGAAAGGCGCGAAACCAGCGCAGCATCGATGCAATCCATCCATTATGGAGCAGTCATGGACCGGCTGGCGCCAGCCCGTCGTGAAACTGTCATATATCGAATGCCGGGAAAAGGAGCGGGTCCTTCCTCCCAGGGCCTCGGTCATCCACTGCTTTGTGCCACCCTGTCGGGACGACGCCCATGGCACGGGGTGGTTCTTGCGAGGCGCGGAACGGCTATAGCGACAGGCGGAAATAGTGGGCAAACTCGCCGACTATTCCGCGGCGGAAGGTGAGCACGCAGGCCACGAAGATCACGCCCTGGATCACGTTGACCCACTGCCCGGCGCTTGCGAGATATTGCTGCATGGCGATGATGATGAAGGCGCCCACGACCGGCCCGAACACCGTGCCGAGCCCGCCCACCAGCGTCATCAGGACGATCTGGCCCGACATCGCCACCTCGACATCGGTCAACGAAGCATTCTGTGCGACAAAAACCTTCAGCGCACCCGCGAGGCCAGCCAGCGTTCCCGAGAGGATGAAAGCCAGCAGCTTGTACTGATCGGTCTTGTAACCCAGCGAAATCGCGCGCTGCTCGTTCTCGCGAATTGATTTCAGCACCTCGCCGAACGGCGAATTGATCGTGCGAAAAATCACCAGAAAACCGAACAGGAATCCGGCAAGGATGACGTAATAGAGGATCGTGGCGTTGGCGAGATTCAAGACGCCGAACAGATAGCCCTGCGGAATCCCCTGGATGCCATCCTCGCCATGGGTGAACGGCGCCTGCAGATAGATGAAATACAACAGCTGCGACAGCGCCAGGGTGATCATCGCGAAATAGATGCCCTGCCTTCGAATCGAGACGTAGCCGGTGACGGCCGCGAGCACGGCGGCGGCCGCGGTGCCGACGATGATGCCGAGCTCGGGCGGCAGCCCCCAGACCTTCAGCGCATGCGCGCTGCAATAGCCGGCGGTGCCCAGGAACATCGCGTGTCCGAACGACAACAGGCCGCCATAGCCGATCAGGAGATTGAAGGCGCAGGCGAGCAGCGCAAAGCACAGCGCCTGCATGACGAAGAACGGATAGATTCCGGTCCACGGCACGATCGCAAGCAGCGCCGCCATGATGCCGAAAACGACCATCTCGTTGCGCATCGCGCGCGGGCTCGCCGATAGCCTATCGTCCGTCATCGCTGTCATGTCAGGCCGCCCGTCCCGTCAATCCCGTGGGTTTCACCAGCAGTACCAGCACCATCAGCACGAACACCACGGTGTTGGATGCTTCGGGATAGAAATACTTGGTCAATCCTTCGATCACGCCCAGCGCAAAGCCAGTGATGATCGACCCCATGATCGATCCCATGCCGCCGATGACGACGACCGCAAACACCACGATGATGACGTTTTCGCCCATCAACGGCCGCACCTGGTTGATCGGCGCGGACAGGACGCCGGCGAGCGCCGCAAGCCCCACGCCGAGACCATAGGTCAGCGTGATCATGCGCGGCACGTTGATGCCGAAGGCGCGCACCAGCGTCGGATTTTCGGTCGCCGCACGCAGGTAGGCTCCAAGCCGCGTCCGCTCGATCAGGAACCAGGTGGCGAGGCACACGATGAGCGAGAACACCACGACCCAGCCGCGATAGACGGGCAAGTACATGAAGCCGAGATTCATGCCGCCCTTGAGCACGTCGGGGATCGAATAAGGCAGGCCCGAGGAGCCGAAATAGTTCTGGAACACGCCCTGGATGATCAGCGCGAGGCCGAAGGTCAGCAGCAGCCCATAGAGGTGGTCGAGCCCGGCCAGCCATTGCAGCAGGGTCCGCTCCAGGATCATGCCAAAAATGCCGACCGCGATCGGCGCGATCAGCAGCGCCCACCAATAGTTGATCCCGAGCAGATTGAGCAGGAAATAGGCGCAGAACGCGCCCATCATGTAGAGCGCGCCATGGGCAAAATTGATGATGTTGAGCATGCCGAAGATCACGGCCAGCCCGAGACTGAGCAGCGCATAGAACGAGCCGTTGATCAGTCCGACCAGAAGTTGGGCATAGAGAGCCTGCATCGCCTCACTCTTTCTTAAGGTCAGACGCCGAGATAGGTGTGGAGCTTGTCCATGTTGGACGACAGCTCCGAATTGGCAAAGCCGTCGATCACCTTGCCATGCTCGACGATGTAGTAGCGGTCGGCGACCGTCGAGGCGAAGCGGAAATTCTGCTCCACCAGGAGAATCGTGAACCCTTCCTTCTTCAGCCGCGCGATGGTGTGGCCGATCTGCTGGATGATGACCGGCGCCAATCCCTCGGTGGGCTCGTCCAGCATCAGAAAACTGGCGCCGGTGCGCAGGATGCGCGCGATCGCCAGCATCTGCTGCTCGCCGCCGGAGAGTTTTGTGCCCTGGCTCGACAGCCGCTCCTTCAGGTTGGGAAAGAGATTGAAAATCTGGTCGAGCGTGAGCCCGCCGGCGCGGACTACCGGCGGCAGCAACAGGTTCTCGCGCACGTCGAGGCTGGCGAAGATGCCGCGTTCCTCGGGGCAGAACGCGACACCGAGGCGCGCGATGCGGTCGGAGGTCGCGCGAATGAGCTCCTCGCTGTTGAAGCGCACCGAACCGGTGCGCTTGCCGATCATCCCCATGATCGACTTCAACGTCGTGGTCTTGCCGGCGCCGTTGCGGCCGAGCAGCGTCACCACCTCGCCGGCATTGACGTCGAAATTGATGCCATGGAGGATATGGGATTCGCCGTACCAGGCCTCGAGATTTTTCACCGACAGGATCTGTCCGCCGGTTGCGGCATTGGCGGTGCCGGGCGCGGTGCTCAGCTCAGGCATGCCCGGCTCCCAGATAGGCTTCCTTGACGCGCTCGTCCTTGGACAGCTCGGCATAGTGGCCTTCCGCGAGCACCTGCCCCCGGGTCAAGACGGTGATGATGTCGGAGAGATTGGCGACGACGCTTAAGTTATGCTCGACCATCAGGATGGTGTATTTGGCGGAGATCCGCTTGATCAGGGCGGCGATCTTGTCGATGTCCTCATGACCCATGCCGGCCATCGGCTCGTCCAGCAGCATCATTTCCGGATCGAGCGCGAGGGTGGTTGCGATCTCCAGCGCCCGCTTGCGCCCATAAGGCATTTCGACCGCCGGCACCGAAGCAAACTCGCTGAGGCCGACATCGTTCAAGAGCTCGAGCGCGCGGCCGTTGAAACGGTTGAGCACCGACTTGGAGCGCCAGAAATCAAAGGAATGACCGTGCTGGCGCTGCAGCGCCACCCGGACATTCTCGAGGGCGGTGAGATGCGGAAATACCGCCGAGATCTGGAACGAGCGCACCAGCCCGAGCCGGGCCACATCGGCCGGCGCCATGGCGGTAATGTCCTGCCCCTTGTAGAGAATCCGCCCCGCCGAGGGCTGCAGAAACTTGGTGAGCAGGTTGAAGCACGTGGTCTTGCCGGCCCCGTTCGGGCCGATCAGCGCGTGAATGCTGCCGCGGCGGACCTTCAATGTGACATCGCGAACGGCAAAGAACCCCGCGAATTCCTTGGTCAATCCGTGGGTTTCGAGAATGAACTCGTCGGCCAAACAATTTCCCCCTGCCGCGCGCGACTGGCGCTCGGCTTCCCTGTGCTCTTAATCCTCCGACCGGCGGACCCGCCCGGGACGTCTTGGACCGTCCCGCGATCAGCGCCGGCTGGCGCGGAATATGCGGTCATTCGAGGGAGTTAGGCAAGGCGGAAAGCTGCGCATGGGCGCGGACGTCGCACCCCGCGACGGATGCCGCCCGCCACGGTCGCAACGGGCCGCCGGGTGCGGCCTTGCGCCGCTGCAATCGGGCCCGCACGCGCAAAGGTTGATTAACCGTCATTCAGCTACTTCATAGACCTTTCATGGAAAATTTTCCACAAGCCACCAGTTTCAGTCCCACATCACACCTGCAGCCCCGGTCAGTGCCTTGGATTCTGAAGCCTTGGATTTTGAAAGCGCCAAACCATCAATCGTCAAATCGATCAGGCAACGCGACCTTCTGAACACTTGGCTGCGCCTTTACGCGAGGGATCAGCGGCTGCCCCGCGTCGAGGACTATCGGCCCGAGCGGCTCACCGAAGAGCTGGCGGATCTCGTCTATTACGCGGTGGATATTGCCTGCGATCCGGGCCGTCTCACCATCCTGAGCAACGGCACGCGCGTGTCATGCGCCTACGGGCGCACCGGCGGCGGGCGCCTGCTCGACGACTATCTCGGTCCGCGTCTCGCGCCGGTCGTGATCCCGATCTACCAGCATTGTCTGGCCCGCGCCCTGCCCGTCTACACCATCGCTCATCATCATGACATCCATGGACACGAGGTCGCCTATGAGCGGTTGCTGCTGCCGTTCTCCGACAACGAGGGCGTGACCCATGTGATTGCCTCGGTGAAGATGTTTTGCGAGGACGGCGGTTTTGAAATCAGGAACCTGATGCGGGATGCCGACAAGTCGTCGCAACTGAAGCTTCGTGCCCTGATCGATCGCGACCTGTTCCATCGGACCGGCCGGGCCAGGTCCGGCGAGATCATCGAGTTCAGCTGACTTCGTTCAAGAGCCTCGCGCGGGCTTCTTCGGCTTGACTTCCTTCTCATAGATCTCCGGCTTGAAGCCGACCACGAGCTTGCCGCCGAGATCGAGCACCGGACGCTTGATCATCGACGGCTGCGCCAGCATCAATGCCAACGCCTTCTTTTCGTCGAGCCCCTCCCGGTCGGCCTCGGGCAGCTTGCGGAAGGTCGTGCCGCTGCAATTGAGCAGCACCTCCCAGCCGAGCGCATCGCTCCACTGTTTCAGCCTGTCCCTGGCGATTCCGGCGGTCTTGTAGTCGTGAAACTCGTAAGTGACGCCGCTCTTGTCGAGCCAGGCCCGCGCCTTCTTCATGGTGTCGCAGTTCTTGATGCCGTAGATCGTGATGGTCATCGCGCAAAAGCCCCCTGTTCTGCTCTCAGGGCCGTTCACGGCCGTTTTGGAATGTTCAGGCCGCGCTCGACGGCGGGCCGCTGGAGGCCGCGTTCGAGCCAGGCCGGCACGTGCCTCAGGTCGTCGAACGCCACGAGCTCGCGCGCGCCATAGAAGCCGATCAGGTTGCGCACCCAGCCGAGCATCGAGATATCCGCAATCGTATAGTCGTCGTCCATGATCCATTGCCGCCCGGCAAGGTGATGCTCGATGACACCGAGCAGGCGCCTGGACTCATTCACGTAGCGCTCGAGCGGCCGCTTGTCGGCGATCTCCTTCCCGGCGAATTTGTGGAAGAAACCGACCTGGCCGAACATCGGCCCGATGCCGCCCATCTGGAAATGCACCCA
>Ga0335071_10000350_pt1 | contig 52471 bp, 45 predicted proteins | sample Lox_Sample_15_FD_206724 | JGI IMG/M metagenome (GOLD analysis project Ga0335071, IMG submission 206724) | Soil microbial communities from Loxahatchee National Wildlife Refuge, Florida, United States - Lox_Sample_1.5 | ecosystem: Environmental > Terrestrial > Soil > Wetlands | place: USA... | reverse complement strand
GCCGGCGGTGTTGCCTTCTATGGTGTTGTTTTCTGCACGCACGGAACCGGCGCCCTTGGCTTTGTAAACCGCATAGCGCTGCGTGGCGTTTGCGCCGCGGGTATCGGAGATCTGGTTGCCTGTGATGACGGTGTCGTTCACGTTGGCGGCGATATAGAAACCGTAACCGGCCTTGGGGCTGCCGTTGTCGACGACCTTGTTGTTGCGGAATGTGTTGCGGTGGCCGCTGTTGAGCGGGGTTTCCTCACGGAAATAAACGCCGGTCACGCCGTTGCGCGCGATAGTGTTGTTGGCGAATTCGTTGTCGGTATCTTTGTGGCCGATGGAAATGCCGTAGTGGCCGTTATCTTCGATGACATTGTCATGAAAGCGGCCATGGCGAACGCGCCAGCAAAGGAACAGACCGATGTCGCCGTTGTTGTGCAGACGGCAGTGCTCGACCTCGGTGTTGGCGGAGCCGGTTCCTGGATGGACCCCATAGCCGGTCTGTCCAAACGACTCGCAATTCACCACGTGCACGTTGTCGGAGATCTGTAGCGAGATGCCGTCGCCATTGTAGTTGCGGGCGACGCAGTTTTTAACAGTCACATTGCGTACATTGTACATGTAGATGGCGCCGCCGCGGCAGCCGTCGAGATATGTGTTCTCACCCTTGTTGCCGTCTACCGTCAGGTCTTCAAACGTTACGTTCGCCGAATTTTCCGTGCACAGAATCGGGTAGGTGTTACGGATGCGCGCGTGTTTCCGACCGAGATCGTAATCACGAACCGTGGGCGGGTTGATTTGCAGCATGTGGCCATTGACCGCAACTATTTTGGAAATTGTGACATCCCAGCCGGCGTTGAGTGTGTCATCGAGGATTTCGACGCCCATGCCGGAATGGAACTTTTCCGGCTGCGCCACGGACAAATAGCTTTCTCCGTAATCCGCATCTTCTGTGAACGCGCTTTCAACGCCGCGTGACTTCATCAGGATCGTCTTGCCGGCCGTGCCGCGGACCGTGACATTCGACGGGATCATCAGGCTGGCGTCCATCTGATACGTCCCTGGGCCGATGACGAGCGTGTCACCGGAGCGAAGCATGTCTGCCGCCTTTTGCAGCGCCGCGCTGTCGGAGCCGACGACATCTGCATTGCCGGATTGAGCCACGGTAATGGTGCGCTCGGGCAGGGTCGACCCGGCGACCGAGCGCGTAGTGCATGCGATGTTACTAGCGAGCAGGGCGATGGCAACGAAAGCGATCAAGCAGCGATTCATGATGTGCAATCCTCGGTTGGTTATTATCGCAAAAGCGCGAACCCCGGGGACTTCACTTCAGGCTGAACACAAACAGGGCCGAATCGCCCGCGATGGCGACATACTGCTTGCCGTCCACCGCGTAGGATATGGGCGAATTCTGAATCGATCCGCCGGTTTGATAGCGCCAGAGTTCGGTACCCGTGCGGGCGTCAAGGGCAATGAGACTCCCTTCGGGGTCGGATGCGAACAGCACGCCTCCGGCGGTGCTGAGAACGCCGGCCGCTGCGGATCCCAGGTGCATCGGAAAGTTCCACCGAATGTCACCGGTCAGGGGATCGATGGCGCGCACCGCGCCTGGGGCGCCGCGTTTATGATCCTCTTGCGGATCACCGCCGGTAAAGGGATCGCCCGCTTTAGGCTTGATGGTCTCGCGCGTGTAGTTGGCGCAACCTTCGCGCACCGGAACATAAAACAGACCGGTGGCTGCGTCGTAAGAAGGCGCGGCCCAATTCGTGGCGCCGGTCGCATCGGGACAAACGTACGTGCCTTTGGGAGTCGGCTCCGTGTTGGGCAGAACGATGGGGCGGCCTTTCTCATCGATGCCTTTGGCCCAAGTTTGGTGGGCGAATTGCTTGCCCAGGAGAAACTCGCCGGTTTCACGATCGAGCACGTAATAGAAGGCATTGCGGTCGGCGTGGATCATGAGCTTGCGCGGGCGGCCGCGAAACTCGGCGTCGATGAGAACCGGCGTTTCGGTGGCATCCCAATCATGCACGTCATGTGGCGTGAACTGAAAATACCACTTGAGTTTGCCGGTGGCCGGATGGAGTGCGAGCACGCTGCACGTGTAGAGGTTATCGCCCAGGCGGGCAGTGCCGTCGTAATCGGCGCCGGGATTGCCGGTCTCCCAGAAGAGCGTATCGGTTTCGGCGTCGTAAGTGCCGGTCATCCAGGTGGGGCCACCGCCAACGTCCGCGGCGGATTCAGGTGACCACGTAGCGCGCGCCGCCGTGTCGCCGGGCCGGGCTGTCGAGTAGGTTCGCCAGAGCTGCTTGCCGCTCGAAGCGTCGTAGGCGTCGACAAATCCAGCAAGCGCGCATTCGCCCGCCGTGATGCCGACGATGATCTTGCCGTCGAGGGCGAGAGGTGCGTGCGTAATCGAGAAGCCCTGGCGGTAGTCGGCGACCTCGGTATCCCAGATCACGCTGCCGGTCTTGGCGTCGAGCGCGACCAAGTGAGCGTCGAGGGTGGCCATGTAGAGGCGATCGCCCAGAATCGCAAAGCCGCGATTCGTCATGACAGTGCATTGCGCGTGGACGTTCGGAAGGTGACGCGTGTAGCGCCAGATGGGGCGGCCGGTGCGCGCGTCGAGCGCGGCTGCGCTATTCATGGGCCCGGTGACGAACATGATGCCGTCGACGACCAGCGGCGTGCTCTCCACGCCGGTACCGGCGAATTGGTAGGACCACTGGCTGGTGAGCGAGGCGACGTTTGCGGGTGTGATGGATTTCAAGCGGCTGTAGTGCGTGCCCTGGTAATCGCCCCAATAGGTGAGCCAGTTATTGGGTTCTTCACGCGCATTGCGGATGCGCTGGAATGAAATGTTGAGGTCGGGACTGGGTGTCCAAGGGCCGGCGGGTACCTCGGCGGGCTCGGCCGTTTTCAGAAACGCCATCAGGTTTTCGAGATCAGCGGCGCTCAGTTGCGGCGCCGGCATCAGCGAGTGCTGGGGTCGGGCTACTTCTTTCAGATCGGCCTTCCAGAACATGTGCAGCTTTTCCTGGGCATCCATTAACTGAAGAGAGAACGTGTCCTCGTTTTTGATGACGCCGCGGATAACGGAACCGTCCTTGGTGCGAACTTCGGCGGTGCGATAGCCTTCGCGCAGGCTGTCGTCGGGATCGGTGATGGCTTTCCGGAGCTCGATGATGTTCTTCTCGTCAGTGATGCGGCTGAGATTTGGCCCGAGCCGTCCGCCTTGCGCGCCGAACATGTGACATCGGCTGCAGCCGGCGCTGCCGAAAAACAGCGCGCGGCCTGCGTGAGCATCGCCCGTAACGCGCTCTTCCGCGCCCAGATTATGCAGGGAACGCAGCCACGCGACGATGGCCCGGCCGTCGTCTTCGGGCAGCGGAAATGCCGGCATCTGCGTTCCTGGAATGCCATCGAAAATGTTGCGCATGATGTCGGCGTCCGTGGGTCCCCACTTCCAATGGCCTGTGGTGAGGTCGGGTCCGCGGCCGCCCTTGGCCTCGGAACCGTGGCAGCCGGAGCAATTCTTTTGAAACAGACTGTGCCCGTTTTCAATACGCGAGGGGGTTTGGGCGCGGAGCGGGCAGATGGCAGCCGCCAGGATTGCGAAGAGAGCGAAACGCGTCATGCCCATCTACGATGCCACAGAAGCGATCACGAATGCCCGAGGACGGGATGCGGACGATAGGGCTCGCTGAGTGATTGCAACTCCGCGTCTTCGAGCTTGATTTGCAGCGCGGCAATCGCGTCATCGAGATGCTGCATCTTGCTCGCGCCGATAATAGGCGCGGTGACACCCGGCTGCGCCAGCACCCACGCGAGCGCAACCTGCGCGTTCGGCACACCACGCTTACTCGCGATCTCCGTCAGGCGTTCGACAACCGTGAAGTCCGAGGGCTGATAGTACATCTTGTGCGCGTAGTCGTCGGTCTTGGCGCGAATCGTTTCGCCAAAGCCTTCCTGTTTCCGGTTGCCCGCCAGAAACCCGCGTGCCAGAGGGCTCCACGGGATCACGGCGATCCCCTCGGCACGGCACAGCGGAATCATCTCCCGTTCCTCTTCGCGGTAGATCAGATTGTAGTGATTCTGCATGCTGACAAACCGCGTGAGATGCCGCTCGTCCGCCTTTTGCAGCATTTTCGCGAACTGCCACGCGAACATGGATGATGCTCCGACGTAGAGGGCCTTGCCCGCCTTCACCACGTCGTGCAACGCCTCGATCGTTTCCTCGATGGGCGTTTGATAATCAAAGCGGTGGATCTGGTAGAGGTCCACGTAATCGGTTCCCAATCGCCGCAAGCTGCCGTCGATGGCGTGCCGGATGTGTTTGCGCCCAAGCCCGCGCTGGTTAGGATCATCCCCCATGGGATTGAATAGTTTGGTCGCGATCACCACGCGGTCGCGCGACGGCCCGAAATCCTTGAGCGCGCGGCCCAGGATCTCTTCGCTCACGCCCACGGAATACATGTCCGCGGTATCAAAAAAGTTGATGCCAAGCTCGAGCGCGCGGCGGATAAACGGGCGGCTTTCCTCCTCTTCGAGTACCCATGCTCGCCAGCGCTTCGAGCCGTACGTCATCGCGCCAAGGCAAATCCGCGAAACCTGCAAGCCGGCAGAGCCGAGATTTGTATAGTTCATATTCTTCTTCGATACCATTCTGTACGGGACCGGCGCCAGAACAGCCGGCCGCGATAAGATTTTCAGCATGAAAATCACTTTGCCGATCGCGGCCGCTATTGCATTCCCGTTCTGTTGCGGGGCACAGCAGCCCGACCCGCTGCCCGGAATCAAGCTGGGGCTTGACCAACTCAAAGAGCAATTCTTCCGCGTCAGCGCAGGACGTCGGCTGAAGCCCGCGTCCTGGCCGAACGGAGCACGTGTGGCGGTCGCGCTGAGTTTCGACGTGGACAACGCTACGCATGCGCTCGCGCGCGGTCTGCTTGGCGCGAATGAGCTTTCGGTCGGCGAATATGGCGCCATCGATGGGCTGCCGCGCATTCTCCGGCTGCTGGATAAATATGGAGTGCCCGCGTCATTCTTCATCCCCGCTGTGAGCGACTTATTACATCCGCAGATGGTGCGCGACATTCTGGCGAACGGGCGGCATGAAGTCGGTGTACACGGATGGATTCACGAGGATCTTCCCGCCATCAACAACGAAAGCGAGGAACGGCGGCTGCTGCATGACGCCATCGAGAGCCTGACGAAGTCGATGGGGAAACGGCCGGTGGGTTATCGCGCGCCCTCATGGGCATTCAGCCGCTACACCATGCAGCAGGTGAAAGACGCCGGATTCCTTTACGACAGCAGCCTGATGGCGAGCGATGACGCGTATGAGATCCTGCTGGCAGGTAAGCCGACCGGCGTAGTAGAACTGCCCATTGGATGGATTCTGGACGACTACGCCTATTTCGGCGGAACCAACGGTACCATGCCTTCGCCGGAGCTCGTGCTTCAGGTTTTTCAATCGGAATTCGATGCCGCCTACGACGAGGGCGGGCTCTACGTGCTGACCATGCATCCGCATATCACCGGACATCGCTCACGCGCGGCGGCGCTCGATCAGTTGATCGCTCACATGCGATCGCGCCCCGGCGTGTGGTTTGCCACGCACGAGGAAGTGGCGCGTTACCTGCGGGCGCAATCCGGCATGTAACTGTGCCCGGCGGCGGTCCGGCGCCTAACAGATATAAAATAGTGCGTGCCTCTATGAAAAAAGACGATGCCTCCGTCACGAAGGATCGCGAAGTGACAAGCCCGGCCGACGCCCCCGCGCGGCGTGTCCTGTTTGTGGACCCCGATCAGAAGGTTTTGGACAGTCTGAAAAAGAGGCTGGAGAGTCTGCAGACCGACTGGCTCATGACATTCAGTACCAGTGCGCAACAGGCCATCGATAAGCTCACTGCCACGCCATTTGACGTGATGGTGACACGTGCGGATCTGCCGGGCGTCGGCGGGTCCGATCTGCTGACCGAGGTTCTCCAGCGGTTTCCGGATGTTGTGCGCATCGTACTGACCGATACGGTCGAACAGGATGTCGTGCGCTCGGCCACCGGCCACCAATACCTATTGCAGTCTTCGAGTGCGGCGTCGCTGAAATCGACGCTCGACCGCGCCCTGCAAATCCGCGGGATGCTGGCTTCGCCGGGGTTGCGGGAGCTGGTCTCGCGCATTATTTCCCTGCCCAGCTTGCCGGCCGTACACACGCAACTCATCGCGTCGCTGGATAATCCGGAACTATCCAGTCGGGAATTGGGAGACATTATTGCGCAGGACGTCGCCATGACGGCGAAGATTCTGCAGGTTTCTAATTCGGCGTTTTTCGGGTTGTACCGCTACGTGGCCAGCCCCGCCGAGGCAGCGGTTTATCTCGGTGTCGACACGATTCGCGCGCTGGCGTTATCCACGGGAGCGTTCACGGCGCTTCAGACCACCGGGTTGGCTCAGTCATTGATCAACCAGTTGCAGCACCACAGCACGATGACGGGCGTGGTCGCCAGTGCCATTGCCAAGTCCGAGAATCTTCCCAAAAAAGCATGCGATAGTGCCATGGTGGGCGGCCTGCTGCATGACGTTGGCAAATTGGTTTTGGCAGCGAACTGCCCGCAGGAGTATGAAGTTGTTTTAAACACCGTGAAGAAAGACGGCGTCGCCTGCTACGAAGTGGAGCGCCAGATGTTCGGCGCCACCCACGCCGATATCGGGGCCTACCTACTCTATCTCTGGGCGCTGCCGGATTTGGTTTGTAAGGCGGTCGCGTTTCACCATAGCCCCGCCGAGTACTCGACGACCGAATTTACCGCTGCCGCTGCGATTCACGCCGCGGATGCGTTGGAGCATGAGCTGACAGGGGTTTCGGATTTCTCGGGCCGCGTGGCGATCGACGGGAACTATTGCACGCTGCTCGGTTTGGCGGGGCGCGTCCCGGAGTGGCGCCGTTTGTGCCAGAAGCAACTGGATAAGGAACAAGAGGCCTGAGCGGTCAGGCGACAATAGGATGATATTGTGCGGCGCGAGGTGCTCGGTTCTTTCCGTGGGTTAATCCTGGCCATTGGGGTCCAGTTCGTGTTAGCGGCTCCCCAGCAGGATGTTGAGATCAAACTCCCGCCAGCAGTGGCCTCCGAAACCGTTTTCATTCGCTATCGGCTGGCCGGCGAGGACCTGGGCGGCTGGATCCAGCCACGACGAGGCGTTTCCTCTTACGCGATCCGGACAACGCGCGAGGGCAATCCGGCGCGGCTTAGAGCGGTCATCTACGCCCCAGGCTGTGCGCTCCAAACGCTGGACCTGCCGCCTTCCGCAACAAGTCGTCAAGAGTACTTCTTTATTTGCCACCCGCTCCCGACGGTGCGAATTTCCGGAAAACTTATCCGCCTGGACCGGCTCTATGGACGTCAGGTCAAGCTGCGGGCGAAATATGTGGCGCAATGGGCGCAGGCGTTCCTGGGGCTCCGCGATGATATTGTCGTCGACATTCCGGTCGGAGAGGTGGTTGATCTCGGCGTCGACAGCCGTTTCGACATACAGGTCCCGGACTTTTCGCAGGACGCGCTGGCTGGGGCGCCGGATCACCCGGGCGCGCTCCAGATCTGGGCCAGAGACAGAGTCAGTGACGACCTTGTGGCGCTGCTGATGCCCGCCGGGCCGGAGGCAGCGACGCGGCCGATCGGCGGTGTGAGAATTCTGCCCGAGTATTCTCCCGAGATCGTTTTCGCGCCGTGCAGCGCAGATCCTCCGCAGGTCCACGATGCGATTGGATTCGCGCTCCGGCCGGCTCCAAAAGATGCGTGCGGCCCCTAGCGGCCGCGAAGGTCACTCAGTCGCGGACTTCCGCTGGAAAGGCAAACGAGGCGTGATCACTGCCAGATCGCGAATGCGCTCCTCGGAAACGGCGCCGCGCATCTGCACCGAGCTCCGGCTGAGTAACCAGAGTTCCGGAATGATCTCGGCGACCATGGAGCCGTGGCAGAACATCCGGACCACCGAACTCTCCGACACCACGACGCCGACGGCTTTCGTCATGGCGCTGATGCCGGCCGCGGCCAAATGCCGGCTGCCCAAACCAAGCGGCAATTCCACGTGGGTTGCGCCGGTGCTGTTCAGATAGCGGCAGGCGGCCACGAAGACGCCGCTGCTGTTGACCACGAAAGCGCCGTCCAGTTGCGCCAGCTCCTTGATGGTGCCGCGCAAATTCGGATCTGTCATATGCCGGAGCTGCTCAGCATGGCCCGCAAGCGGATCGAGAATCAGCGGCCGTGATGCGGCCAGCACCGCGTCTTCATCGCCGAACGTAAACAGCGTCCCGATGCGCCGTCCCTCGCGCCCTTCGCGCGCGATCTCAATGGCAAGTTCGATCAAAGGCAGGATGGCGTCCGCATCGTAGTCGGGTATCTGGCAGAGAATGTTTTCGAACAAGCGTAGTAGGCCCCCGAACTATTGGATGCGCAGGGGCTTGCGGAGACTCAGGGCAATACTAGCTGGGTTGCTGCACGCCGTCGGGCGGTGCTTCCTGGAGGGCCATGACTTCCTCAATAGCGGAATAGAGATCTTCAGCCCGCATAGGCTTCGACAGATAGCCATCCATGCCGGCCGCCAGGCACCGTTCCTTGTCGCCTTTGAGAGCGTGCGCGGTAATGGCAATGATGGGCGTGTGGGTACCGCGCCGCTGGTCGCAAAGCCGGATCGCCGCCGTGCACTCGAACCCGTCCATCAGGGGCATCTGAATATCCATCAGAACCAGCTCGAAGTCGCCGTCCTGCCAGGACGCCAGCGCCTCGCGTCCGTTGCTGGCGACAGCGACCGAATGGCCGACTTTCCGGAGCATGCGCGTCGTGATGGTCTGATTGATGGCATTGTCCTCTGCCAGCAGAATGCGCAGCGGGCCAGGGACGGCAAAGTGTTCCTTTCGTTGAACTGGGTGCCGAACCGCCGGCTCGTGCGCTTCGGGAATTTCCGCTGCTTCCTGCATCACCGCGGTGAAGTGGAAAATGCTGCCCATGCCGGGCTCGCTTTCCACCCACACGCGGCCGCCCATCAGGTTTACCAGACGTGCGCAGATGGTCAGCCCCAATCCGGTGCCGCCGTAGGTGCGTGTGACAGACCCATCCGCCTGGCGGAATGCTTCGAATATGGCTTCGATCTTGTCGGGGGGAATGCCCACGCCCGTATCGCTTACCGAGAAATGCAAAGTGAGCGCGTCTTCGCGGCGCTCGTACAAATCCGCGCGCATTTCAATCGATCCGGCATGCGTGAATTTAACGGCGTTGTTGAGCAGGTTCAGCAGCACCTGGCGTAAGCGCAAGGGGTCGCCGACCACGGCATCGGGCGTTTCGGCGGCGACATCCACCATCATCTTGAGCCCCTTCTGTTCGGCGTTCACGGTCAGGGCGTTGGCGGCATTTCTCAGGCAATCGCGGAGAGAAAACGCGATGGGGAATAGATCCATACGGCCTGCCTCGATTTTGGAGAAGTCCAGGATGTCGTTCAGCAGGGCGAGCAGCGATTCCGCGCTCCGGCGGGCGTCATTCAGAAACTCGCGCTGCTCTTCGGTAAGATCGGTCTCCAGCACCAGGCCGGTCATGCCGAGGATGCCGTTCATTGGCGTGCGAATCTCGTGACTCATGTTGGCGAGAAACTCGCTCTTGAGCTGATTGGCCTCCTGGGCCATTTTCTTGGAGTGCTCCGCCGCGTCCAGCGCAATGGAGAGTTGGCGGTTGCTGTTGCGCAGTTCCAGAGTCTGGGCTCGCACACGGCGGCGCAAAAGGATTACCCATGCCAGTGCGGCCACCACACCGAGCACGAGAAAGCCGAGAAAAACTCGCGTTCGCGCCAGCGTCCACCATCCGGGACGGTGCAGCACCACGATATCGGCGGGTGAACGCAGTATCAGGTGAAAGGATTGCAGTTCGCCCGGTTCACCGCCCGGCTCAACCTGGCAGATTCCGGTCAACAGGAGGTCACTGCCCTCTTCGAGCGATTCCTGGGCGCGATGGTCCAGCTGCTCGAAGCGGGCGTTGAAAATCCGGTTTCCGGATTTCACAGCGAGCGAAATGCCGCGCACATCTTCGGTCCGGCTAAGCAGGCGCGCGTTGATTTCCACCAGCGCTGCGTCCTGGTCGCCTTCCTCCATGATGCCGTCGGCCGTCACATGAAGCGGCTTCGGCGGAGGGCCGGAACCCATTCGCGTGAAGATCGCGTCTTGCAAAACCGGCGCGAATTCGCCAAGCGCCGGGAAGCCCAAGGCCTCCACCTGGTCGCCGGGTTGTACACGCACCAGTTGGTGCGTCAGCACCATCAAGCCCTGATCGCCATCTTGCAAGAACAAAGCGTGTCCCAATTCTTGCATGGTGACCGTCCCGCGGACTCTCACCCGGCCTCCCACGCCCCCGGCCGGAGAAAATCGCAAAAGCTGATCGGCACGGCGCAGGGGATAGTGCGACGCATCGGTCTCCGTGGGTGAATCCACCAGTTGATCGACCACCATATCGTCAAAGCTCTGGACGAAGACCAGCAGCCCGGTCAACTGACGCTTGTTGTTGAATAATGCGCCCGCCGCGCCATGAAAGCGGACACGGGCTTCAATGAGCCGCTGCAAATCGAGGCGCGGGTATCTCAGGACGATCAACCTGACCTGCCCACCGCCTGTAGCGACGTACAGTTCGAGACGCCGCTTGCCCAGAACGGCCGACTTGATTACGCCTTCGCCGGAGATCCATTGAGAATCGCCACGTCCGGTTAGCAACTCGTCGAACGTAAGTTCGATCGGCTTGGGCAGTTTTCCTGGGCCTAGAACTCGTATTTGCGGGTGGACCACCACCGGAGCGAAATCGCCGGGGCCCGTGACTCCCGTGATTTCAACCTGCTCGCCGCGTTCGACCGGCACAGCAGCGTCACATGCCACGTAAATTCCAGCGGTCGCATCCTGCACGAAGAGGTCAGGACCTAGTGGATCGTAATAAGTGACCACGCCCGCTATGTGTACGGGAAGCCTCTTGGCTGCATCGGCGGGTGCAAGATCCCGGATCTCTGAAGCGTGCTCAAGCGTCGCGGGTATCACCTGCGCGGTGGGCGCGGCGCACAACAGCGCCGTTCCCAGAAAACCAGTGAGCAATCCGTGAAGCGGCAGAGCTCTGTGCGGCCCCATTTTGTTGAAATTGCCTCGTAAGCTCCGGCGAATTGAAGGAGGGAGAGGTGCCGCAAGCCGGTACAGGTGACTTCACCTCAACACTACCGACAATGCCCCAATTCGCAGCATGACATCGCATTGCCGGGCCAGGCAAGTTGACCGAGGTTATTATTGGCAGCCCGAGCCGATTCGGCGCCGCTTCCGGCGCAGCCGTCAAAGCGACGCTGATAACCGGAGTAAATGACATTGAATTACAAAAGAATACAGTCGTGTTTTTACCGTTAAATAGAAGGCGATTTTACTTGTTACGGTTGATTGTATCTCCCTACACTGAAGTGGCGCTAAGTGTGAAGAAATATGCGTGTGGCGAGTTAGTTTTCGTGCGGTTACCGAAACAGAATCCCACCGCAGGGAAGCCGTCGTTATATTTCTTTCGCCGGAAGACGCCTGAATCAGTCAGTCCACCGGAGATTTAATGCCGAACGAATCCATCCTTGTGGTTGAGGATACACCCGTCAACATGAAAGTCGTGCGAGTGTTACTGACCCGGCATGGATTTGATGTGCGCACGGCCGCCACCGCCGAGGAAGCACTGGATGTGCTCCAGCAGTTTCATCCGGGATTGATTCTCACCGATGTGCAACTGCCTGGCATGAGCGGTCTGGAATTGACGCGCAAGCTCAAGTCCGACCCTTCGACGCGCGACATTATCATCCTCGCGCTTACCGCCTTCGCCATGAAGAAGGACGAAAAGAACGCTTACGACGCCGGCTGCGACGGTTACATCACCAAGCCGATCGACACGCGCACCCTGCCGGACATTATTCGCGGGTACATGCAGGGCAGCCGTGACGCCGCGGCCGGCAAGGGCGCTGACGAAGAGCCGGAGAGCGGCGATCTGGAAGATATTCGCAAAGAGTTCGTAGCCGACGGCGCGCGACAGGCGGCGCGGCTGATTAGCAGGTTGACCAGTGGATTCGATGCTGCGGAAATGCGCGTAACCGCGCATCGTTGGGCTGGCGCCGCGGGATCGGTCGGATACTCCGAGATCACCAAAGTTGCGCGCGAACTCGAATCGGTGCTCGAGCAGAATGGCTCCGGCTCTGCCGCGCGCGTGCGTGAGTTGCTGCAGAGTCTGGGTAGCATGTTCGCCTCCGCGCAGGCCAGTGGGCCTGCACGAGCTGCGGAGCCTGCACCCCGCCCGGAATCCGCCGACAGCACGCTAGGATTGCTGGCGGCGCGCCAGGAGTCACCTTCTCCGGCGGTGCTTTCCGCGCTCTCCGGAAAACGGTTCGCCTTGGCCGGATTTCCCCAGAATGACGCGTCGCGGCTCGCCAAAGCGCTGGATGCCTGCCAGGCGTTCTCCCGAGATCTGGGCCCGACACTGCCCGACGCCGAAACCGTGCGCGCATTCGACGTCGTCATTTTGAATGTTTCGTCCGACACCACTGCCATTCCCTCGTGGAACAAGCCGGTGCTCATTGTCGGTCCGCGTGAAGCTTTGGTGCGCTTGCAGCCGACCCACAACGGCACGGAAGATTTCCTCTTCTCGCCTTGGACCACCGAAGAAGTCATCCTGCGCTCCTACTTCGCGGTCTCACGCGCCGGGCAAGGCCGCACACCGCAAGCCGCGCCCGTAACCGGCGGCAAGCGGCGCATCGCGGTGGCCGATGACGATTCCACCATCCGCGCCCTGGTAGAAGCCGCTGTTGGGAATGCGGGATTTGAATGTCGCGTGGCCACTGACGGCGCCGCCGCACTCGAGATGATTCGAAACTGGCAGCCGGATATGGCTGTGCTCGATGTGAACATGCCCAATCGCAGCGGTTTCGAGGTGCTGTCGGCTTTGCGCAACGATCCCCTCACGCGTGAGATCCGCGTGATTCTCCTGACCGCGCGCCAGCAGGAAACCGACGTCATCCGTGGATTCGGTTTGGGCGCCGATGATTACGTGATCAAACCGTTCAGCCCCATGGAGCTGATCGCTCGTATGAAAAGGCTGCTGGGGAAAAATGCATGAGCCGGCAGCTCACTTGGATCATCCTTGGTGCCATACTTCTGGCCGCTCCCATCCTGGCGCAGGACGAGGAGAAAGCCGCCCGCGAACTCGTTAGCCAGCAAAAGTTCGCCCAAGCACGCGAGATCTACGAGCGTCTGCTCAAGCTCGATCCCGACAATCTCGATTATCAGAACCAGGTCGGCCGCATCTCCGCCTGGATGAAAGATTATTCCCACGCCACCGAGGTCTTCGATCTTGTTATCAAGCGAGACCCGCGCAACGCCGAAGCCATGGTGGGCAAAGCTTACGTGGAGATGTGGCAGCACCACTATTCCGCAGCCGAAGAACTGTTAACGCAGGCCAGGAGGATCACTCCCGACGACGTGGACGTGGAGATGGCGTTCGCCCGCCTGTGCCACTACCAGAACCGCGAGCGTGCCGCCAAGGAGCACGTGCGGCGCGCCATCAAGCTCGACCCCAACAATTCCGAAGCCAAAGACCTGCGCGGTGAGATCGACCCGCCGCGTCCCATAGAAGTGCGCATCGGTTTCGAGCAGGACCGCTTCTCGTTCACGGACGCCGGCAACATGGGGTTTGTCAGCGCCGGCTATAACGGCGAGGAGAATCACATCGCCCTGCAATACGAAGAGTGGAGCTTGTTCGACGAGCGCACGCGCCGCGCCGGCGTTACCCTCGAAAGAAAACTCGGCGGCTGGTGGGTACGCGGGAACGCTATCGTTGGTCCGGGAGCCGTCGTGATTCCACGCCAGGAGTATTCCGGCGGGGTTTCACACGCGCTGCCCAAGCACTTCACGCTCGATCTCGACTACCAGATGATGCGTTTCCATGCCGCCGACGTGAACATCGCCAGCCCCGAGCTTACTTACTATTTCACCAAACCGGTGTGGATGACTCTGACCTACGACAACGCCTGGACCTCGTGGCGAACCTTCACGGCGCCTGTCTCCGTCAATCACTCCTGGCTCGGCCAGTATTACGAGCAGGTCTCACGTCGGCTGGTGCTGCACGCGGGCTACGCACGCGGCAGCGAAACCTTCGACACCTTAACCATTGACCGGTTGGGCGCTTTCCTGGCCGACACATATCTTGCGGGCGCGGACGTCAAGATGGCTAATGGCTACACCGCCGAGTTCTTCGGCGCGTACCAGGCGCGCACCGATCACCAGCACGAGATCAGTTTCGGCGTCAATTTCACGGTAAAACAGTGACCCTGGAACGGGCCGACCGCCTCGCCGTCCTGTCCAAGACAGTGGCCTTCGGCATGGCTTATATCCTCGCCATCGTCAGCCTGCACCGTTTCTATCTGTTGCCGCGTGTCAGTTCCCGCGAGCTCTCATTGGCCATGTCGGTAGCCTGTGTGCAATGCGTGACCATCGCGACTCTGCTGGTGTTTTCTTTCTGCAAGAAAATGGCGCGTCAATTCCGCGAATCGCGCGCCACGCGCGTTTCACCTGCCATCCGTGAGTTTCTGGGGCGGCATGCCGCGGGAGCCGATCACTTTAACGACATCCGCGATGTTCGCGTAGCCTACCCGCGCGAAGTAGAGCAGTGTTTGGTGGAGTTTCTCCGGATGGTGCGCGGCGAAGGCCGTGCCAGGCTCGCTCAGCTGGCGGTGGATCTTCTCTTCGTCCGGCAATGGCAGCGCCAGTTCCGTTCCCGGAACCTGGCCCGTCGTGAGAAGGCAGTGGCGAATCTCGCTCTGCTGCCGCGCGAGTTCGCGGGCACCGTGCTGCAACAGGCCATGACCGATCCCGATGAATCCGTGCGCCTGCACACCGCGCGCCACATGGTCAGCAATCTCCAGCCGGGCGAGCTGCCGCAAGTTTTCCATCTCGTCGTGAACGGATCGCTCGTAGCCCGCATGGTGCTTGCCGAGGACCTCCGGCCGTACGCCCTCGAACTCGCGCAGCAAGCCATTCCAGCCGTGCTTCAGGGCGGGGAACCGCGCTCTACCCGCGCCGCGCTGGACGTCTTGCGCGCCTGGGGAAAGTTTCTTCCGCTGCCGCAAATCTATCCGCTGCTACGTCATCCGGACGCCGGTGTTCGTGCCGCGGCTTTGCTGGTTTTGCCGCTGGTGCCGCGCCTACCGGAGCTCGAGCCGGAAGTGCTCCGCTCGCTCAATGATCCGGTGGAAGCCGTACGCACCATGGCCGTCCGCATCGCCGCGAAGTTCGGAATCTCCAACGCGCTGCCGCAGCTTGTCCGTTGTCTGCACGCTCGTGACGCCACGACAGCGGCCGCCGCTGCCGATGCGCTGGCCCGGCTTGGCCCGGATGGATGCCGCATCCTCGAACAGGAAACGATCTCGGGGTCGGCGCTGGCAGCCTCCGCGGCGCTTGAAGCGCTGCAACGCCTGCAAACCGCTCCCGCGGAAACGGTGGCCGTGTGACCATCTCGCCATTATTCCTGCACCGGCTGTACGAGGCCTTCGAGTGGTCCATGATCTTCTACGTCAGCGCCTCAAACGCCGTCTATTTTTTCCTCATGGTGCTCGGCTTCTTTGCCCTCCGCAGCCACCGAGCGCGGCAGAACGCCGAGGCGCGCGCGGTGCTGCTTAACTCTCCCCTGTTGCCCGAAGTCAGCATCATCATGCCCGCTCATAACGAGGCCCTTACCATCGCGCAAAGCGTCCGCTCCATGCTCGACCTTCACTATCCGCATTACGACGTCATCGTCGTTAACGACGGATCGAAGGACGACACCATGAAGATCCTGATCGACGAGTTCCACCTGTGCAAGTCCACTCGCCGCATCGGGAACGCCGTCACGCAGCCCATTCGCGGCGTCTACCGGTCGCGCGATCCCATCCGCCTCACGGTCGTCGATAAGGAAAATGGCGGCAAAGCCGACGCACTCAACGCCGGATTGAACGTCGCGCGCTCGCCGCTCGTGGCGGCCGTCGATTCCGATTCGCTCCTCGAAGAAGACGCGCTGCTGCACGTGGTCGAACCGTTTGTCGAAAATCCTGGAAGAGTGCTGGCCACCGGCGGCATCATCCGCGTGGTTAATGGCTGCACCGTCGAACGCGGCCGCGTCACGCGCATCGCCACTCCCAGCCGTGTTCTGCCGCTGTTCCAAACCATCGAGTATCTGCGGGCGTTTCTCGGGGGCCGCGTGGCATTCAGTTTCCTGAACTCGCTCTTGCTCATCTCCGGCGCCTTCGGCGTTTTCGATCGAGAGGCCGTCCTCGAAGCCGGCGGCTTCGCAACCTCGACCGTCGGCGAGGATATGGAATTAGTCGTTCGCATGCACCGGCTTTCGCGCACCAAGAAGCTGCCCTATCTGATCGTTTTCGTCCCCGAGCCCGTCTGCTGGACCGAGGTCCCCGAAAGCTGGAAAGTTCTGCATCGCCAGCGCAATCGCTGGCAGCGCGGCACCGTCGAGAGTCTCATGGCGCACGACCGCATGCTGTTCAACCCCCGCTGCGGCGGCCCTGGCTGGTTCGCGCTCCCTTATTTCGTTGTCTTCGAAATGCTCGGCCCGGCCATCGAAATGGCGGGCTATGTGTTCACCGTGGCCGGCATCATTCTCGGCGTCGTTTCCATGAAGATCGCGCTGCTGTTCTTTATCGTCTCGGTTCTGTTCGGCGTGCTGCTATCGATGAGCGCCGTCGTGCTCGAAGAATTTACCATGCGCCGCTATCCGTCCGTCTTCGATCTCCTGCGGCTGCTCGCGGCGGCCGTGCTCGAAAACTTCGGCTATCGCCAGCTACTGACCTTCTGGCGTTTGCAGGGAGTCTTTGACGGTTTGCGCGGTAAGCGGGGCTGGGGCGCCATGGAGCGCCGGGGTTTTGAACAAAATGCGCAAACTGCCTGACCTGGCGCTGCTAGCTGTTGTGAGCGTCGCCGCGTGTTTCGCGCAGTCGCTCGACGAATGGGGCATGGCGAGCCAGCATTGGCTGGCAGGCCAGGTCGCGCCCAACAGCGCCGTGCCCGCGCCCGATGCCACCCGCCGCCGTCTGCTCGTGAGCTATGGAGCCACTAAGTCCGACAAGCCCGAGCCCGGCGCCGATCACTCCTACACATATGATGATGCGCTCGCCGCCATCGCCTTCGTCATCTCGGACGACTCCGATACCGCCGCTTACACGCTCGAAGCTTTGGCCCGGCTGATCCGCGCCGATGGAAGCCTCTGGTTCAACTACAGCACCAGCGACAACTGGCCCGACGAGGCAGATCACGATAGCGCCATGGTCCGCGCCGGCGCCATCGGATGGGCAGGCTACGCGTTCGCCTTCTACCTCGCCAACGCGCCGGCCTGTGCGCCGGAAAACGCCGGTTGCTTGCGCCAGCGCGCATTCCTCCAGGCGGCTGCCGTGCGTCTGGCAACCTATCTGACTTCTCTCGAAGCCACCGAGCCCGAAAATCCGGCCCACGGCCTGCTCCGCCAGGGCTACGGAAATATCCGCCTCGTCTATCACGCTGACAAGAACGATGTCCTCGAAGATTATGAGGACGTGCCCGCGCGCGGCTTCAGCACCGAGAACAACATCAGCTCCTGGTTCTTTCTGCACTCTCTCGGCGCCGTCACCGGTGACGCGCGCTGGTCTGCCGCCGCCGATCGCATTCGCGACGCGCTTCTGCGTGTCGCATGGGATAAGGATCTCGGCCAGTTCGATCAAGGTTTCTCACCGGGCGGCCAGCGCGATACCGTCCGCGCCCTTGACTGCGCATCCTGGGGCGCGCTCTTCTTGCTGGCCAATGGCGAAACCGAAAAAGCTCGCCAGGCGCTCGGCACCGTGGATCAATACTACGCATCCCATGATGGCGATGCCCTGGGCTACCGTCCCTACTTCGACGACCATATCTTTCCCGGCTTCGAAGCCGGCCGTTTCTACTTTCCCGACAATCCGCGCAAACAATGGCGTGAGCTGCCGCTAGTCTGGTCGGAAGGTTCACTCGGCGTCGCTCTCGCCTATTTGCGTTCCGGCCAGCCCGACCGCGCGCGCCGGATCATCGAGGGTCTTCGCCCCATGCAAGTCGCGTCGAGCGGTATGCGCTATGCCACGCGCGCTATTCCGCACCAGATGACCGACGCTCCCAGCATCGCCGGTTCCGCGTGGCTGGTGTTTCTCACGGAAGAGTTGAAGGGCAATCCGCTGGCGGAGCGATTCTGGAAATGAAACCGAAAATCGCCGCGTTCGCCCTTTACTTGGCGCTGGCTTTCGGCTCGGCGCCTCCCGTGAAGCTGGCCTCCACGGTCACGGTGCTGGCCGTGTCGGACAAATTCGCAAGCGAAGTCACCGCCGTCGAAAGCGATCTCGAAATGCTCGGCGTGCCGTACGAGACGACGCACAACTTCGCCGACATCGCCCACGCGCCCATGGTGATTCTCGCTGGAACTCTCAGTAACGTCGCGCTTGCGCCCGCCGATCGCGAGATGCTCTACCGATACGTCGAATTGGGCGGTCTGCTCGTAGCGACGCATGTGCAGGGCGATCAATATTTCCCCTTGTTCGGCCTATCCGGTTTTTCCGCCAGCCAAAAAAACGCCGGTCTGCACTTTGAAGATTCCTCAGTCGATGCTTCCTTGCGCTACATCAACCGTCCGGAGGAGCGCGACATCGTCCTGGGTGACCCGAAGCGCTACAAAGAATTCAACTGGACCACGGAATATCAAACCGGCCGCGCCACGGTGCTCGGCAAATTTGCCAACGGCAAGGCCGGCTTTGTCCGCAACTATTACGGCCGCGGCATCGCTTACTCGCTCGGGCTCTCCTTCAGCGATTCCACCCTTCGTCTCGCAATCGGCCAGAGTTTCGAAGCCGAGCCCGAATGGGCTAACGTTTTCGCACCGTCCGGCGACGTTCTGCGTATGCTTCTACGCGCCATCTACGAAGCGAACGTGCATCCGTTTCTGCTGGTCCAGTCTATTCCCGATGGACTCGACAGCGCGCTCCTGCTCAGCCACGATATCGACGCCCGCGAATCGTATCCCAACGCCGTCGTGTTTGCGGCTCTCGAACAGCGCTACGGCGTCACCAGCACCTTCTTCGCCACCACGAAATATTTCACCGATGAGACCGACATCGGCTACTACACGCCCGCCAACGCCGCTTACCTGCGCGAAGTGCGGGCGCGCGGCTTCGACGTCGGCTCGCACACCGTTTCCCATCTAAAGACTTTTAACAAATTCCCTGTTGGCGATCCCTCCGTGCGCTTTACGTCCTACCGCCCTACGATCGCCCCGACTGTGTTCGGCGAAATTGAGGTCAGCAAAGAGCTGCTCGATCGCGATGTCCCCGGCCAGCATACGATCACGTTTCGCGCCGGCGAACTCGCTCACCCGCCGCGGCTCATCGAAGCGCTCGAAACCGCCGGCTACGTGGTCGATTCCACACGCGCCGCCGGCAACACGCTCACCAACTCCGCCTACCGTCCGCTGCGCGAAGCGCACCTCGGCTCGCCCGTCAGCAGCATGATCGAAATCCCCGTCACACTCGACGATTCCATGGGCTATCTGACGCCCACCACGGTCGACAAAGCCGTCGCGCAATGGACCAACATCGTCGCCGCCAACGCCGAGAACAACAACATCACCTGCCTGCTGGTTCACCCGACCGACGTCACGTACAAGCTCGCCGCCGAAGAACGTTTGCTCCAGGCCTATCGTCACAAACCCATCTGGATCGGCAGCGTGACCCGCTATGGCCTGTTCGCGAGAGCCCGCGCCTCTGTCCGCGCGACGGCCTACGCTTATGACGACCACATCGAGATCCGCCTCAACCGCCCGCGCGCCCAGCTACCCGAGGGCCTCACGCTCGCCATGGAATCCGGCCCCCGCTGGAGCACCGTAACGGTCCGCGACAGCACCGGCGCCGACCTCGCCTTCACCACCTCATCGCACCCCGGCCGCAAATTGCTCATCATTTCGGGTACAGACTACATAACCTCGAAATCGCCGGCGCCCTAACGGCACTTCTCTTTTCCGTTCCCCGCGTTTTTCAGATATAACTTGTACGGTTCAGACCACTGTTAGGCCAAAAACCTAGCACGATAAGGCAAAATAGCGGCTCAAATACCCTCTCAAGAGTACACACGGAGGGCCAAGCCCGCGCGTCCAATCAAGTGCCGAGTTTTGCAGAAGATAGCGGGCGAGGGCTCGCGAAGACTTCGACTGAAGTGTGCGAAGAGGAGCTATAAAACAATGATGAATAAGTGGCTGATCATCGGTATGCTGGCTGGCCTCCCGATTGCCAGTGCAAAATCATTTGATGTCTCGATTGCGGAGGCAAGCGTGGTACACAATCTTCGATTAAAGCCGGGAGATTACCGCCTCAAGCTGGATGGATCGAACGCCATCTTCACGGACGCGGATGGAAATTCCTTCAAGACTGCTGTGAGCGTCGAGCAGGAACCGAAGAAATTTCCTGACACGGAAGTACTGTCGACGAACGATGCCAACCATCAGCGCATCGAGGAAATTCAATTGGGGGGTACGAAAACGAAGCTTAAGTTCAACTAGAGCCTGATGCTTTCCTGAGGGGGAGTCATTCGTATCGCAGCTCACGCGGTCTATGTTTGGCCGCGTGCGCTGGCCGGGTCTAGGATCGGTGTCGTGACATCGTTGTAGTCGCGTCTGCCAGCTTTGGCGAGGTGAACCCGAGATTGTCCCCCTACGTTATAATCCCCACCATGTTGCGCTCTCTCGCCGCGTTGACTCTCACTCTCGCTATCCAGCACCTCGCCGCTGCTCCCATGAGCAAGGACGATCGACAGCATGTCATCGCTCACCTCGAGATGACCGAAAGCTGGCTCGCCGACGAGGTCTCGGGACTGTCTCCGGCGCAGCTTAACTTCCGCTATGCGCCGGGTAAGTGGACCATCCTCGATGTCGTCGAACACCTGACCGTTGCCGAGCCGCAGTATTGGACCGACCTGCAAAAAGAAGTGAAGCAGCCGCCCGCGAAACCCAAACAGGCTGTCAGCGACGCCGACATGCTCTGGTACGGCATCGATCGCACCGAGCGTCAGAAGACCAGCTCTGCCGAGGAGCCGAAGGGAAGAATCGCCGACGTCCAGCAGGGGCTGGCCAGCTTCCGCAAATTGCGCGCGGCCATCCTCGCTTACGCTCGCACCACAGATGACGATCTTCGCGCCCATGCATACCCCGAGTGGGGCACCGACGCCTATCAGGCCTTGCTCGGCATTTCGACCCACTCCCAACGGCACATCCTGCAGATTCGCGAAATCAAAGCGCAGCCCGGCTTTCCGAAAAAGTAGCGCCGCCGGTATGGCCGACGCCCTTGAATCCAGCCACGGTCGGGCCCATAATACGTGCAGGGAAATCACACCGACCTTCCCAGGGAGGTAACGCGATGGTGATGGTGAATCAGGCCGCCGTTACGTGGGACGCGGCGAAGAAACACTGGGTGATTCGTTTCCAGATCGGCGCCGAGGTGATCAAGCGTCCCGGTCTCAAAACCGCTCACGATGCCGATGACGCAAGCCTGCGCTCCATGGCCGTGAAAATCGCCCAGGACGACGGCTATCAACTGAGCCCCGCGGCGGTCACCGTCTCGCGATAAGCCGCAGCGGCCTCAGAACTCGGTCACGCTGAGCACGTTACCGTCGGGATCCTTGAACCACGCGACTTTCGCGCCGCCAGGCGACGTCCAGATGCCCAGATCGTCCTGAGTCATTCCCGGGTATCGCTCCAGTGTCACTCCGGCAGCCGTGAGCTGCCTCGCCGTCGCGGCAATATCGGCCACATCCCAACCCAACACGGTGTACGGAGCGACCACAGACTCCCCGACGATGGTCACCCGCAGCATCGTGCTGTTGGCATCGAACACCAGCGCAAACGGCAACTGCTCGGAGACTAGCCGCAAACCCAGCGTGTCGCGATAAAACACCTTTGCGCGCTCCGGGTCTCGCACCGCCACAAACGCCACGAGCTTCTGGGAACCGAGCACACTAGAGCCAGTCATTCCGATAGTGTCGCCGGTTTCAACGCGGATGGAAAGGTCGCCGCCGGATCTTTGGCAAGGACCGGCGCGATGTGCATTTCGGAAGTCGGGATTCTCTGGGTGAAATCACCCAAGCTAAGTGCCTTAAATCGTGCAATCTGCCCCGAACTCCGGGGCTCAAAAAACCAGCGAATTGGTGTTTGGCGCAGTGATGACCTGTAGTTAAAGTCCACAGTGGCTCTTGGACTCCCAACTGCACTCCGGGTGGTTCAAGCCATGCCGAGAACCAAAGTAACCATCGATGGGAATGAAGCGGCTGCCTTCGTTGCCCACAAAATCAATGAAGTCATCGCGATTTACCCGATTACCCCATCTTCGCCCATGGGTGAGTGGTCCGACCAATGGTCGAGCGAAGGAAAACCAAACATCTGGGGCACGGTCCCCAGTGTGATCGAAATGCAGAGCGAAGGCGGAGCCGCCGGCGCTTTGCACGGCGCGCTGCAAGCCGGCTCACTTGCTACCACGTTCACGTCGGCGCAGGGCCTGCTGCTGATGATTCCCAACATGTACAAGATCGCCGGCGAGCTAACGCCGACCGTGATCCACGTGGCGGCGCGCGCCATCGCCGCGCATGCGCTCTCGATTTTCGGCGATCACCAGGACGTGATGGCGGTGCGTCAGACCGGCTTCGGCCTCATGGCCTCCAATTCCGTGCAGGAAGTCATGGACTTTGCGTTGATCGCGCAGGCGGCCTCGCTCGAATCGCGGATTCCCTTCGTGCACTTTTTTGACGGATTCCGCACTTCGCACGAAGTCGCAAAGGTTGAAGAACTCGACGTGGAAGATCTTCGGGCGATGATCGACGAGGAACTGGTTCGCGCTCACCGCAAGCGCGGGATGACACCCGACCGGCCGGTTCTTCGCGGCACAGCGCAGAACCCCGACGTATATTTTCAAGCCCGCGAGGCCGTCAACTCCTACTACCGAGCTTGCCCGACGATCGTTCAGAATGTCATGGACAAATTCGCCAAGATCACTGGGCGGCAGTATCACTTATTCGATTATTGTGGCGCGCCGGATGCGAAGCGGGTCGTGATCATGATGGGTTCGGGCGCCGATGCGGCGGAAGAGACCGTCGAGTATCTGAACGCGCATGGCGAGAATGTTGGGCTCCTGAAAGTGCACCTGTACCGGCCGTTCGCCATCGAGCAGTTCGTCGATGCGCTGCCGAAGACGGTGGAGCGAATTGCTGTGCTCGACCGCACCAAAGAGCCGGGTGCCATCGGCGAGCCGCTCTACCTGGATGTAGTCACGGCGCTGCGCGAAGCCGGCCGGAATATTCCGGTGATCGGCGGACGCTACGGTCTTTCGTCGAAGGAATTCACGCCGGCGATGGTCAAGGGCGTTTACGACGAGTTGAAGAGCGCTTCGCCCAAGAATCACTTCACCATCGGCATTAACGACGACGTGACGCACACCAGCCTGGCGTTTGATCCGGAATTCTCGACCGAAGATCCCAAAACAGTTCGCGCGATGTTCTATGGCCTGGGCGCGGACGGTACGGTAGGCGCCAACAAGAACTCCATCAAGATCATCGGCGAGGAAACGGACAACTACGCGCAGGGTTATTTCGTGTACGACTCGAAGAAATCGGGATCGGTGACGGTTTCGCATCTGCGATTCGGACCGCGCCCGATCCGATCGAGCTACCTGGTTTCGCGAGCCAATTTCGTGGCCTGCCACCAATTCGTGTTTCTGGATCATTTCGACATGCTGGCAGCGGCCGAGCCTGGCGCGACGTTTCTGCTGAACAGCCCGTACGGTCCGGACCAAGTGTGGGAGCACCTGCCGCGCACTGTGCAGGAGCAAATCATCCGCAAGAAGTTGAAGTTCTTTGTGGTGGATGCGTACGAAGTTGCCAAGCAGACGGGAATGGGTTCGCGCATCAACACCATCATGCAGACGTGCTTTTTCGCCATCAGCGGTGTGCTGCCGCGCGAGGAAGCCATTTCCCGCATCAAGTACGCGATCAAGAAAACCTACGGCAAGCGTGGAGAATCCGTGGTGCAGAAGAACTTTGCGGCCGTCGACCACACGCTGGCGCATCTGCATGAGGTGGAAGTTCCGGCGAGTGTCACGAGCATGTTCGATTTGCGGCCTCCGGTTCCCAAGCAGGCGCCGGCGTTCGTGCAGAAAGTGATTGCGCCGATTATCAGCGGCAAGGGCGATCTGCTGCCGGTGAGCGCGCTTCCTGTTGACGGCACATTTCCGACGGCAACGGCGCAATGGGAGAAGCGCAACATCGCGCTCGAGATCCCGGTTTGGGACGAGAAGCTTTGCATTCAGTGCGGCAAGTGCGTGCTCGTGTGCCCGCACGCCGTGATCCGCGCAAAGATCTACGAATCGGACAAACTGGCGGGGTTGCCCGAAACGTTCAAGACGGCGCCGGCGCGCTGGCGGGAGTTCAAAGAACTGAAATACACGCTGCAAGTGGCGCCGGAAGATTGCACGGGTTGCGGGTTGTGCGTGGAAGCGTGCCCAGTGAAAGACAAGACGGAAGTGAAGCGGCGCGCGATCAACATGCACGACCAGCCTTCGCTGCGGGAAAGCGAGGCCAGGAACTGGGACTTCTTCCTCCAGTTGCCGGAACTCAATCGCACGCTGCTCAGCACGGGGCAAGTGAAAGACGTGCAGGTTTTGCAGCCGCTGTTTGAGTTCTCCGGGGCCTGCACAGGTTGCGGGGAGACACCGTACATCAAGCTCATGACCCAGCTTTTTGGTGACCGCGCGGTGATCGCCAACGCAACGGGATGCTCGTCGATCTACAGCGGCAACCTGCCGACGACGCCGTACGCAGTAAACGGCGATGGACGGGGGCCGACCTGGAGCAACTCGCTATTCGAGGACAACGCGGAGTTTGGATTGGGACTGCGTCTTTCGATCGATAAACAGAACGAACACGCCCGAGAGCTGCTGCGGAAGTTAGCTCCCGAGCTGGGTGACGATCTGGCTTCGGCGATTTTTAACGCGGATCAATCGAAGGAACAAGGGATATCGGAACAACGCGAGCGCGTGGCCGCCTTGAAGAGGAAGCTGGAAGGATTGAAATCGGCCGATGCGCGGACGCTGGCTTCGATTGCGGACATGCTGGTAAAGAAGAGCGTGTGGATCGTGGGCGGCGATGGCTGGGCTTATGACATCGGGTATGGCGGGCTTGACCATGTGCTGGCGTCGGGACGCAACGTCAACATTTTGGTGCTCGATACGGAGGTTTATTCAAATACCGGCGGGCAGATGTCGAAGTCGACGCCCAAGGGCGCCGTGGCGAAGTTCGCGGCGGGCGGCAAGGCGATGGCGAAGAAAGACCTGGCGATGCTCGCGACGACATACGGCAATGTCTATGTGGCGCGGGTGGCGATGGGCGCGGGCGACATGCATACGCTCAAGGCATTTCTCGAAGCCGAGGCCTACAACGGGCCATCGCTAATCATCGCGTACAGCCATTGCATCGCGCACGGCTACGACATGGTGCATGGGCTCGAACAACAGAAGAACGCAGTGGCCTGCGGGCACTGGCCGCTGTTCCGGTTTAATCCCCAGCTAGTGGAGATCGGAAAGAATCCTTTCCAGCTGGACTCGAAGCCGCCAACGCTGCCGCTCGACAAGTACATCTACAACGAGACGCGTTATTCCATGCTGCGGCACAGCAATCCGCAGGCGGCGCAAAAGTTGTTGGAAGAAGCGCAGGGCGATGTAAAAGCGCGCTGGAAACTGTACGAGGCACGCGCCGCTCAGAACGGCGATGCGAAACCCGCGACGGACAATCAGCCGGTGAAGGAGACGCCCCATGCCTGATCTTTCGACTAGTTATCTGGGCCTGAAGCTGCGGAACCCGCTGGTAGCCTCATCGAGCCCGCTCTGCAAGAACATCGACAACATCTGCCGGCTGGAGGATGCGGGGGCGAGCGCCGTGGTGCTGCACTCGCTGTTCGAGGAGCAGATCAACCTGGAATCGTTCGAGCTCGATCGCTGGCTCGAACCGAACGAAGGATTTGTCGAAGCGCAGTCTTACCTGCCGGATCTGACGTCGTACAACATCGGACCGGAGGGTTATGTCGAGCACATCGCCAGCGCGAAGAAGTCGGTGCGGATTCCGGTGATCGGCAGCCTTAACGGCGTTTCCTCGGGCGGCTGGATCCGTTACGCGCGGCTGATCGAGCAGGCGGGCGCGGACGCGCTAGAACTGAACATTTACTACCTGCCGACCAATCTGAACATGACCGGCGCGCAAGTGGAGATGATGCACACGGAGCTGGTAGAGGAAGTGAAGGCGAGTATCCGGATTCCGGTGGCGGTGAAACTGGGGCCGTATTTTAGCGCCACGCCGAACATGATGGTGAAACTGGATAACGCGGGCGTGAATGGACTGGTGTTGTTCAATCGTTTCTACCAGCCGGATTTCGATCTGGAGAATCTGGAAGTCGTTCCAAACCTGGCGCTGAGCAACTCGTCGGAACTGCTGATGCGGCTGCACTGGGTGGCCATACTGTACGGCCAGGTGAAGGCGGACATGGCGATTACGGGCGGGGTTCACACAGCAGAGGACATAGTGAAGTCGATGATGGCGGGCGCAAGGGTCTCGATGATGACCTCGGCGCTACTGCGCCACGGCATTCCCTACCTTGGCGAAGTGGAGAAGAACCTCGTGGAATGGCTGGACGAGCACGAGTACGAATCGATTGCCGAGATGCAGGGCAGCATGAGCCGGCGTGCGGTGGCCGATCCGGAAGCGTTCGAGCGCGCCAATTACATGCGCGTGCTGAGCAGCTACGTCTAGAGATTTGTAGCCGTTGGATACATCGATGTACCTTCCGGCTACATTCGTCACTTGATCTACTTAGACTACGCAGTTAAGAAAAGCGCATTTTGATTGGCACCGGAGTTGCTGCGAAGACTCCGAAAGGCTGACAATATGCGCTCTTTCGCTTTTGCGCTGCTGCTAGCGGCGGTTTGCGCACAGGCGCAGCCGGGCTGCCCAGCGGTCAACTTCCAAAGCGCGGTTTCGGCGACGTTGCCATCGAGCGATACGAGCCGAACGATCGTGTTGAGACAGAGGGACGGATCGTACACTGCGTACGAGATGGCGACTCAGTCGCCATACCGTATCATCCGGACGATTCCGAATTACCAGAGACAATTGACGGCTTGCCTGCCGAGCCATTCGTCATTAACTCCGCTGCCGGCACCGCCGAGCGTGGGTAGCGGGCCGGGCGCGGTGGGACCGACGCAAGGATTTGTGCGGTTGAGCTCAGGCAATTATTTGGCGTTGATGGAAGAAACGACAGGTAAGGCATCAGCGACCAATGTTGTTCTATTCGACCCGCAACTCAACGTCATTTCGCAGGCCCCATTGCCGATCGACATCGGCGGGGTGGGCATTTTTGCGGACGTTAACGGAGACGGGAAGCTAGATATTCTTGCGACCACGGGAACATATAACGGCAAGGAGATTGAGGCGACTATAGCCATTCACGTGCTACTGGGAGATGGAGGTGTGAATTTTCATGCTGGCGCCAGTTTTCCACTTTCCGGTAACACCTCCGGCTTTATCGCCGCAGTGGCGGACCTGAATGGCGACCACCACCTAGATCTTATTGCCGTCGGCATGTCGCCGCTCAATTCGGGAGGCAAGATTTCGGTATTTCTCGGGAACGGCGACGGGACATTTCAGAGCGAGAACGTCGTTTATTCTTCGGTAAATACTCCGGAGGGAATCGCCATTGCCGATTTCAATGGCGACGGAAAACCGGATTTGGCGTATAGCTATGTCGACACCACCATCGTTCCTCCATTTGAGGCGAAGCTGGACGTAGCGCTTGGAAAGGGAGACGGCACGTTCGGGAGTCCGACTTCGTATCTCATCGCCCAAGCCCAATCGCTGGCGGTTGGAGATATGGATGGGGACGGGTTTCCGGATATTGTCAGCAGCGGCATCTCCATTCTGTATGGCGATGGGACGGGGGCATTTCCGCGCCGGCTGGATTACATGGACCCAGCGAGTGGCCCGGTGGTTCTGACTGATTTGGATGGCGACGGCCGGATGGATGTGGTCATCGGAGGCGGCAACGCCTGGGCGCTTTCCGGCGCAGCAACGGCTTCGCCACCCGGCTCGATATCCGTTCTTTTCGGCTGGGAGAATGGAACATTCTTCGGGCCGAAGGTGAGCCTAACGGGAGTGAATCTCTCGACGACAGGCGGCCGGGCGGTGCCGTTGGCGAGCGCCGATTTCAACGGCGACGGGATTCCCGACGTTGTGACGGAGAACACCAAGGGAATTGATGTGCTTTCGGGCGACGGTAACGGCGGATTCAGCTCCATCTATCACTATGACCTTGGAGCGCCCGGCTTCCCCAGCCCAACGAATATCGTGATCGGCGATTTCAATCACGACGGCAAAACCGATTTTGCGTTGGAATTCGAAACCGCCGCCGGTTCGGGGACTGTCGGCGTCTTTCTCGGTAACGGTGACGGGACGTTTCAAGGGCCTCTCAATACGGTGGTGCCGCCGGGGGGGGCCGCTTTGGTGGCGGGGGATTTCAACGGCGACGGGAAACTGGATCTTGCCTTGTTGACGAGCTCGGCTGAAGGAATTGTGGATGGAAGAAACGATACGAAGGATGCGGTCGTGATCTTGCCGGGCAGGGGCGACGGAACGTTCTCGTCCGCGGCCACGTACCCGGTGGGGCCGTCCGCGGACACGATGGTTGCGGGCGATTTCAACGGCGACGGAAAACTGGACCTGGCGGTCGTCAATGCGAGCGGCGGGAGTAATGATGCTTCCTCGACCATCGGGCTTCTCCTCGGACAAGGAGACGGCACGTTCACCGCTGGAACAAGCATCGCACTTGCGAACCTGGAGAGTGTCGCGGTGGGAGACTTCAACGGAGACGGGAGGGTGGATCTGGCGGCTTTAACCAACAGCGGCGTGGCGATTTTACCGGGCCACGGTGACGGCACGTTTGGAACGCCGAAGGTTTTCCAGGCATCCGGCGGTAACTGGATCGTGGTTGCGGATCTCAATGGCGACAAGATTCCGGACCTGCTGGATGGCGCAAGCTATCTGCTCGGCAATGGGGACGGCACGTTCCAGGCACCAGTTTCCTTTCCTGATCCGTATGATTATTTCACGCCGCCCGTGGCGGTGGATCTGAACCTCGACGGGAAGGTGGACGTCGTTGGCGCTTTTCCGATCGGCGTAGTGAGTCTTCTCAACATTTCCCAGCCGCAGGCGGCGGTGACGGTGGTATCGGCGGCGAGCTTTGCGATTGCGCCGGTGGCGCCGGACTCGTTGGCAGCCGCTTTCGGGAAGAACCTGGCGTCGAGCACAGTGGTTGCGCCCGCGGAAGAGCCGTTCCCGACGACCTTGGGTGACACGACGATCCGCGTGCAGGATGCGGCTGGCACGACCCGGCCGGCTGAGCTGCTCTATGTTTCTACCGGCCAAGTCAACTTCGTGGTTCCCGCGGGAACGAGCAGCGGGACGGCGACGGTAACGGTTACCAGCCAACAACCGTTCTCGAACGCGATTCTGGCGCAGACGGCACAAGTGCAGGTAGCACCCGTAGAGCCGGCGATGTTCATGCTGAACACGAACGCGCTCGCGGCGGCTTACGTTACGCTCACAGCGCCGGGGCAACCGCCGGTGTACGAGCCCGTGTTCACGCTGGAGAACGACATCCCGGTAGCAGCGCCCGTCAGCTTGGGGACGGCGAGTCAACAGGCTTCACTCACGCTCTATGGAACCGGGCTGCGCAACGCGGTGGCCGGTGGAGTAACGGTGGAGATACAAGGCTCGAATGTGCCGGTGACGTCGGCTGGACCGGCGAACGGGATCGACGGTTTGGATCAGGTCACGGTCACGCTGCCCCAGACGCTGGCCGGGAGTGGCAGCGTGAATATTGTGGTGACAGCGGCCGGCATGACGGCGAACACGGTGCAGGTGACGATCCAATAGGATTCGTGCGGGCGTGAACCCGCGAGTTTTAGAATAAAAAGTCGCGGGTGCTTGCGCGGCCCGCCGACTATGACCCGTAGGGAATTACTGCTGCTGCCCGCTGCCGCCCCCGTTCTGGGCGAAGTACTCTCATCGACAGAGGCGCAGAATTTCACGTTTCCGCTCGATAGCGTGAGCGGATTGATCACACCGCCAGATCGTTTCTTTGCGCGCGATCATTTCCGGGAGCCGGACCTGTCGCTGAGCACGTGGCGGCTCAGGGTGGAAGGACGCGTGGCGCGGCCGATCGAGCTGACGCTTTCCGACATTCTGGAATCCCCCACCAAGCAACTGGAAGCACTACTTGAATGCGCCGGCAGCCCGCCGGATGGCACGGCGGCGGGTGTTGCGGTGTGGGAAGGAGTGCCGCTGGGCCGCATCCTGGAGCAGGCGGGAGTGGCCAAAGACGCGCGTTCGGTGATGCTCGAAGGGGCGGATTCGGGGAAGCTGATGCAGACCTCTCCGGAACTGCCGTACTGCCAGATTGTGCCGATCGAAAAATGCATGCAAGCGGAAAGCTTGCTGGTGTTCCGGCAGAACGGGCAGTTCCTGGCGCGGCGCAGCGGATTTCCGGCACGCGCGTTGTTCCCGGGCTGGTATGGGATGGACTCGGTGAAGTGGCTGCAACGCCTGGTGGTGCTGGGGCCGGGGGACTCGGCGCCGAATTTCGAAGCGAGCGGTATGAACAAGCTCTACAACCGGCTGGTGAAGCAGGCGAACGGCGAGGTGAACGTGACGCGGTTGAGCGAGGTGCTGGTGAAATCGGCGATTGCATGGCCACCGGATCACGGCAAACTACCCGCGGGCAAGCACATGGTTCGCGGCTTTGCGTGGACGGGCGCCGGTGTGGTGCGGCGCGTGGAACTTAGCGCGGATGCAGGTGCCGCGTGGGCGCCGGCGGAGTTCGAAGGGCCAGCGAGACCGTTCACGTGGGTGCGCTGGAAATATCTGTGGAGCGCCGCGCCGGGCGAGCACGTGCTGATGAGCCGGGCGACCGATGACGCCGGACGGCAGCAACCGCTGAAGCGCGATCATGCGCGGAAGGACGGGTACGAGATGAATTACTGTCTGCCGGTGAGTTGTTCGGTGCGATGAGGAAGAAGGCCGGGCGTGCCCGGCCCCTACAACCGTGCGATGCGGATGGCGGGTATGCCCGAGTTACGCTTTGTGGCGGGTGGCGCTGATCTTGCCGTTCATTCCGTTGCCGGCCCACTTGCCGTCCATCTTGTCGCCATCGAGGTTCATGGTGACCTCGTAATCGGCGTCGCGGGTGACGGTGAACGATAGCACGTTGTTTTCGAACTTCACCTTAGAGACGGTCCACTCGCCGTCATCGTCCTTTAGGGTCGCGCTGAGTTTGCCATCCGCCTCGATGACGGTCAGCATGGTGTGCATCTCGTCGCCGTCGGGGGTGATGGAAACGCATTCCCAGGAGCCGGCGACCGCGCTACCAGCGGCCAGAGCTGGCGTCGCGAGCGCGAGCAGGGCAAAAGCCAGAACAGCGTATCGAACGACATAGTTTTGATTGCGAATCATCGGGAGCATCGTTCCTCAATGTAACTCTACACCACAAGGCGGGTGCGGTTGTTGTGGCGAATTTCGGCGCTCTGTTGGCCCGCGTTATGCACAGGCCTAAGTGTCGATTCCTCAAGCGCGAGGCGAGAGCAAGTTTCGCCAAAATTCACTTGATAGTTTAAGAAAAAAGTTGCAGAGCAGAGCGGCAGTCCGAGGGTTTGGGCGCGCCGCGATTATTCGTTAAGGAGAACCATCGTTGAAACATCCACTCACCGTCGAACCGATGACCGAGGCCGTGTATCGCCATTTTGTGAAGGCGCCCACGGCACGCGGCAACTACCCGGCCACGTTGGCCGGTTTTTTGGGCAAGCATCCTGGCGCCACGCACGGAGTGTTTGATGCCGAAGGACGGCTGGTCTATATCGGCAAAGAAGCGGACCTGCGGGCCGCGCACAGGAAGAAGTAGTCGATCTTAAATCAGCGATCTTGATCAACAAGGAGAACTCATAGAATGACTGTATTGACTCCGTCGGCGGCGTCCGGCCCGTTCACGGTTTCCGGCGCGCCTGCGCCCATCGCGTCCTCATCGACTCTGGTAAATCAACTTTCGGTCAAGCCGCGGCTTGGGCAGTGGTCGAAAATTCTGGTCGGCGGCCCTAATCTCGGCACCGACGAAAGCAACGCCATGGCAATTCTCTATCCGGTTCCCAACGGCGGGCAAGCGGATGCTTTCGTGATCCAGGACCAGGGCGGTCAGAACACGATCGACCTGAGCCAGATTTACGTGTACGCGACGATTCCGGGCGATTCGCCCATGGTGGAGGCCTTCGGGTACCAGACCGTATGAACAGGCGCGAACTGATTCAAAAAGCGTTGGGCGTGGGAGCGGCCGCGCTGGCGGTGAGCCAGTTGCGGGCACAGAACGCCGGCACACAATACAACGGACCGGAAGGCGGGTCACGCGGCTCACAACTGGTGACGATTCTCACGGGCCCATTCGACACATCGAGCCAGCCTAACGGCGTGGCACCGTTGACGGCGACTCCGCAGTATGCGACCTATGTGCGGATTCAAGCGCACCCTGGTCAAGAAGGCAAGATCGCGATCGGCGGTGCGGCGATGGCGAGCACATCCGGCAACGTGGCGGACGCTTCCTTCCTCGAGCTATGGCCGAACTGGAATGCGAGCTTCGATAACGGCCGCTCGGACACCTGGATTCTGAGTGATCCGAAGTGGCTCAACACGATCGACCTGAGCCAGATCTATGTCTACCCAGAGATCGCGGGCGAGACTCCGATCGTGACGGCGTTTCAATTGGTGTAAACCGCCATGTCGATGTTGGTGATGTCTCCGTCGGGCCTGGGGTCGGTGCAGGTATCGGGCGCACCGGTCCCGCTCCTCTCGCGATCATGGATGGTGACCAAGGTCACGATCAAGCCGAGGCTGGGGCAATGGTCGAAGATTCTGGTGGGCGGACCGGATCTTCTGCCGGACGAAAGCAACGCTTTCGCTGTGCTGTATCCGGTTCCGGAAGGCGGTGAGGCGGATGCCTTCAGCGTGCAGGATCCGAATGGCCAGAACAGTATCGACATCAGCCAGATTTACGTGTACACAACCATCCCGGGCGATAGCGTGCTCGCGGATACGTTCTATTACAGGACCGTATGAACCGGCGCGAGCTGTTTGGGAAATTGCTGGGTGCGGGCGTGGTGGCGGCATCGACCGCCAGCGCGGTCGTACAGTCGAGCGATGGAAGTTACAACGGGCCCCCAGGCGGGTCGCGCGGGAGCAAGCTGGTCGCGGTGATGTCGGGGCCGTTTTCGACGGCGAGCGATCCACTCGGCCTTTTAAATCTGACACAGATCCCGCAATTCGTGGCGTACTTGAGGATTCAGGTGCACCCGGGGCAGAACGGGAAGATCGTGCTCGCCAGTTCGGCGATTTACAATCACTGGAATCAATTCGAAGACGCGGCCTTCGCCGAGCTATGGCCGAATTACGACGCCAGCACGGACAATGGCCGTTCCGACACATGGGTCATGCAGGATGTGAACTGGCAGAACACCATCAATCTGGCGGATATATACGTGTATCCGGAGATTTGGGGTGAGACGCCGCTGGTGACGGCGTATCAGTTAGTGTGAGGCGCGCGGGTATGCGCCGCGACTACAGCTCCTCCGGGGCTGAGCCGAGCTTGACGTTGATCTTTTGCGAGCGGCCGCTGCGGTAAACCGTCAGCTCCAGGGTCTCGCCGGAGTGCTTGCGGTTCAAGGCGCGCTGCAAATCGTCATCGCGGGTAACGGGTTTGCCGTCGATGGCGGTAATCAGGTCGCCGCCAATGCCCAGCTCGACGTTGCCCACGACAACCACGCGGCGCGGACCGTGGATGCCGGCTTCCTCGGCGGCGGAGTTGCTCTCCACCTGCTGCACTAACAATCCACCCTCGGCGGGAAGATCGAGTGCCTGCGCCAGGTCTCCCTGCACCTGCACGGTTTTCACTCCCAGGAACGGGCGGGCGACATGTGCACGGGTTTCCTCCAGCATGGCTTTCGCGCGGTTAATGGGCATGGCGAAGCCGATGCCGATGTTGCCTTGCGGTCCGTAAATCGCGGTGTTGATGCCGATGACGTTGCCGTGAGAATCGAGCAGCGGCCCGCCGCTATTTCCCGGATTGATGGCGGCATCGGTTTGGATCATGTGCTCGAGGGCGCGGCCGTTTTCGTCAGAAATGGAACGGTCGAGCGAGCTGACCACGCCGGTGGTGAGCGTGCCTTCCAGGCCAAAAGGATTACCGATGGCCAGCACTTTCTGACCGACTTGCAGGGGATCGGAATCGCCGAGACGGAGAACCGGCAGGTCTTCCCGCGGCTGAATCTTCACGAGCGCGAGATCGTTGCTGCGGTCGGTGAACATGACGCGCGCTTTGTATTGTTTCTTGTTGGCCAGGGTTACGGTCAGTTCGTGGCCGCCCTGCACAACGTGGAAGTTGGTGAGGATTTTGCCGTCGGGGCTGATGATGAATCCGGAGCCCGTGTCCTTACCGGGGTAGACCTGGAAGAACCAATCCTGGTGATAGACGATGCTGGTGATGTTGACGGTCGCCAGGTGGGCGGTTTTGTAGATGTCGATGTTATTCATCTCATCGGTCGAGAATCCGGCTGTGTTGGCGGCTGCCGGCGTATACCAACTCGTCGTCGTGCGGCGGACGAACTGGCCGACGTTCCAATGCGCCACCGAGGTTACGTAGTAAAAGCCGGCCACCAGCATCAAGGCCCAGAGCAGCGAACGTAGTCTCATACTTCTATTCTCCGTAAAGAGTCATAGACTTCGTGAACGCGGCGCAAGGTATCTTCCTTGCTACCCGAAGTATCGATCACGTAGTGAGCGAACTTGCGTTTCTCAGTCATCGGCATCTGGCGGCGAAGCCGCGCCAAGACTTCGGCGCGATCGGTATGATCGCGCTTCAGGGAGCGCTCGATCTGCTGCGCTTCCTCACATTCCACCAGAATCAGACGGTCGTAATTCTTATACGTGCCGGTCTCGATCAGTATCGCGGCCTCAACTATGACGATACCGCAGGGATCGGACTTCGCGAACTGCGCGATGAGTTCATCCTCGCGCCGGAATACATGCGGATGCACCAGCCGATTGAGTGTTCCCAGTCGGTCCGGCTTGCCGAAGACCTCGGCCGCGAGGCGTTTACGATCGATAGTACCGTCTGCCTGCAGGATGCTCTGGCCGAATTCACGCACGACATCCGCGTACGCTTCGCCCGAGGGAAGCAGGACCTGGTGGCCGAGCTCGTCGGCTTGAATCAGGTGGCAGCCGAGATCCTCGAGCGCTTCACCGACAAAAGTCTTACCGCAGGCCAGGCCGCCCGTCAACCCAACTTTTAGCATACGGCGAGTCTACGTTCGGCGGAATCGATGGTATTGACCATCAGCATGGCGATGGTCAGGGGTCCGACGCCGCCGGGAACGGGAGTGTAGGCGGCGGCTTTCTCGGCGACATCGAGCGGGTGCACGTCGCCGATGAGCAGCGTGCCCTTGCGGTCGAAAGATTCAAGTTTCGCCGCGGCGCCGGGGCGATGGGCAGGGAAGAGGCGCTCGACGTCGGCGCGGTTGTCGAGGCGGTTCATACCCACGTCGATAACGGTCGCGCCAGGACGGATGTAATCGGCGGTGATCATGGCGGCGCGGCCGATAGCGGCGACCAGGATGTCAGCTTCGCGGCATACCGCGGGCAGATCGGGCGTTTTCGAATGGCAAACGGTCACAGTGGCGTTTTCGTGTAGCAGCATCAGCGCCATGGGTTTTCCGACGATATCGCTGCGCCCCACGACGACAGCGCGTTTGCCGGCGATGGGAATCCCGTAGCGTTTCAGCATTTCAATAATGCCGGCGGGCGTGCAGGATCGTGGACCTGGACGTCCCGTGGCCAGATTGCCGACGTTGCAGGGATGAAAACCATCGACGTCTTTCTCTGGCGAAACCGATAGCAGGACGCGTTTGGAATCGACTTGCGCAGGCAGAGGCATCTGCACCAGGATGCCGTCGATTTCGGGCCGGCGATTGAGCTGGTCGACGATGGCGAGCAGTTCTTCGGTTGTGACATTGTCAGGCGGCGCGAGCGTCTCGCTGTGAATGCCGAGATCGTGCGATGTTTTGACTTTGTTGCGGACGTAGATCTCGGAGGCGGGGTCATGTCCAACCAGGACGACGGCGAGACCGGGCGGGCGCTTGAGGCCAGCGAGCCTTTCGACGCGGGGGCGGCACTCGTTTTTGATTTCATCGCGGATGCGATTACCGTCGAGGATCAGGGGCATGTGCTTCTAATTTAGCGGAAAAGAGGAGAAAACCGCCGGGCCGGACGGTGTCGCTGACTGCGCAGAATCTCTACCCCCGGATCAGACGCACGGCTTCGCTCAGCGAATTTCCATTCGCTTTAGCTTCTTCTTTCTCAGCTAAATTGGCGGGCTCTTCCCCTTCGCCGGGGGCGAGGAAGAGATTGGCTTCGAGGCCGTGCTGGCGAGTGTAGAGGTCGAAATATCTGCCCTGCGCGGCGTACAGCGTGCCGTGGGTGCCGCGCTCGACGATGCGGCCGGCTTCGACGACGAGGATCTGATCGGCGCGGCGGATCGTGGAGAGGCGGTGCGCGATGACAAAGGTGGTTCGGCCGCGCATGAGGTAGGAGAGCCCTTCCTGAATGAGAGCTTCGGATTCCGAGTCGAGGCTGGACGTGGCTTCGTCGAGGATCAATATCCGCGGCTCGGCGAGGATGGCACGTGCGATGGAAACGCGCTGTTTCTGGCCGCCGGAAAGCTTAACGCCACGCTCGCCAACGATGGTGTCGTACTTGTCCGTAAACGTCTCGGCGAACTCATCGACGCGCGCGATGCGGCAGGCGTCCATGATCTGCTGCTCGGTGGCATCAGGCCGCGAGAAGGCCACGTTTTCGCGAATCGTGCCGTCGAACAGAAACGTATCCTGCAAGACGACGCCGAGTTGCGTGCGGTAGGAATCGAGGCGGATGGTGGAGAGATCGGCGCCATCCACGCGAACCGTACCCTCGGTTGGCACGTAAAACGCCGAGATCAGACCAATGATCGTGGATTTGCCCGACCCCGACGGCCCAATCAAGGCAGTCACGGTTCCGGGGCGCGATTCGAATGAGACTTCGTGCAGCACCGGCTTCCCCGGCTCATAAGAAAAGCTGACATTTTCGAACGAGACTTCCCCGCGAATCGACGGCAAGAAAGCGGTGCGCCGGGGATCTTCGTCCTCGGGCCGCTCGCGCATGACTTCGCGCGTGCGTTCGAGACCGGCTAGCGCTTCAGAGATCTGGGTGCCGATGCCGACGACTTGAAACAGCGGCGCCACCATGAAAGCCATCAAAGCGGTGAAGGCCACGTAATCGCCTAGCTTGATAGTTCCGGCGAGAATCTGCCGCGCGCCGACGTACATCACGACCGAGCCGACGAGACCGAGGAGCACGGTGGCGGAGAGGCTCATCAGGGAGATCGCGGTCAGGGACTTCATGACGTTTGCGAGCAAGCGCTGCACGCCACTGGTGAAGACCTGGGCCTCACGATTCTCCGCGTGATAACCCTTGATAACACGGACGCCGCCGAGCGATTCGGTGAGGCGGCCGGTGACTTCGGCGTTGATCTTGGCGCGTTCGCGGAAGATCGGTCGTATGGTAGCGAAGGCTTTGCGCAGGGTGACGCCAAAAATGATGATAAATGTCAGAGCTAAGGCGGTGAGCAGCGCGTTCATGTAAAACAGAATGCCCAGCACGATGAGAGCGGTCATGACACCGCCGACAAATTCCACCAGGCCAGTGCCGATAAGGTTGCGCAGGCCCTCCACGTCGCTCATGATGCGGGAAACCAGCATGCCGGTTTTATTGGCGTCGTAATAGTTGACCGGAAGGCGGCCGATGTGGGCTTGAACCTCGCTGCGTAGTTGCGCGATCAACCGTTGCGCGGCTTTGGACAACAATTGCGTCAGCGCGAAAGAGGTGGCGCCCTGGATCGCGGTTGCAGAGAGCACCGCCAACACCAACGGCAGCAGCAGGTCGCTCCGTCGTTTTCCGATAATGTCGTCGATCAGGTACTTGGTGGAGTAAGGCAGCACCAAGCTGGAGCCACGGTTAATGATCATCAGGAGAAAGCCGAGAGCCAGCACGCCGCGGCGCGGGCGAATCAGGGCCAGGATGTCCGGAAGCAGCGCTTTCAGACGTTCGGAGGCGGGGAGTTTTTCCTTTTCCTTTTCCGGAGCCAAGAGAGGACCGTGACTCCATTTTACACGTGGTCGCGACGAGATTGCCCGGCGGGCGGCGACGCGTCTTGGCTCAGCGGCCGCGGAGCCGCTGGACCTCTCGTTCCAGAAGCGGCCGATACTGCCCGATCGCCAGGTCAGCGATATGGACCTCGCCGATCGCCGTTCGCACCAGCTTGAGGACCTTGCTTCCAACGGCTTCCAGCATGCGGCGCACCTGCCGGTTGCGCCCCTCCGTGATCGTGATCTCAATCACGGTAGACTTCGCGCTGTCCCGCAGGCGCTTCACCAGGGCGGGTTTCGTCGGCCCATCACTGAGAGTCACGCCTCGGCGCAAATGATCGATCTGCTCGTCAGTCAGCAGCGTGGATGCCTTCACTTGGTATGTCTTGGCGACCTTATGTTCCGGATTTGTCAGCTTTTCGGCGAATTGCGTGTCGTTGGTCAGGATCAGTAGGCCACTGGAGTCCAGGTCAAGACGGCCGGCCGGAAACACGCGGACGTCGAGGGCGGAGATAAGATCGTAAATGGTGGGGCGGCCCTCGGGATCTTTATAGGTAGTGAGGTAACCCGTCGGCTTGTAAAACAAAAAGTAAACTCTCTTACCGGCACGGATGGGCTGGCCGTCGAGCAAGACCTTGTCGCGCCCCAGGTCCACCCAGAAGTCGGGAGTCTGGATCCGTTTTCCGTTTACGTGCACGCGTCCAGCGGCAATCCAGCGCCGGGCCTCGGTTCGGGAGCCTAGGCCGGCTTTTGAGATTACGCGTTCCAATGTCTTCAGGGGACGCTTGGCACCGCCGTGATCCGGGTGAGCTTTCATAATTCGATCTACAGAAATCATTCCACCAACATGGGTGAAACACCAAGCCTTCCGCTGACGAAGACGCTGGTACGGGGAGCGCGGCAGTTGCTCACTTTGCGAGGTCCCGTCGGGCCGCGGCGCGGCACTGCCATGGCGTCGCTCGGAATCGTTCCGGATGGCGCGGTATTGATCCGCGGCGGAAGGATCCTGGAAGCAGGTCCAAGCCGGCGCCTCGAGAACCTTTCAGTGGCGCGGGGCGCGGCTGAAATCAACGCCGCCGGCCGCGTCGTCATGCCGGGGTTCGTGGACAGCCGGACGCACCCGGTGTCGGCGCCGGTTCTACCGGTCCGACGGATGGAGGCCCGCGCACAATCCGCTCTGGATAGCATGGCGCGGCACGGGACTACCACCGTAGCGGCCAGCGTCAGCAGTGGGATGCAGCCCACTGAAGTGCTGACGGTGCTGCGCATGCTTACCGGATTGAATGGGCGGCCCCTTGACGTCATTCCTGAGTACTACGTTGCGGACGCCGAAACTGTCCGCACAGACGAATTACCGCTCTTGGCGCGGCGCAAGCTAGCTCAGTTGGTCAGTGTGAATTGCAGGCCGCATGACGAGATAGTTATGCGCCGTATTCTCGACCAGGCACGCCATCTGGGATTGCGCGCCACGGTCTGCGCGCAGAGTCCGGGTTGCGTGGTTCTGGCGGTCGAGATGCAGGCTGCGGCGGTGGTGCTGCAGCGCATGGATCCGGCAGTTTTGCCGGACCTCTCACTCCCGCGTCCAGTGTGTACGCTGGTTCCGCCGTCGATTTACCGCCGTCAGGATTATCCTCCGGCGCGCGCGCTGTTGGAAGCGGGCGCCGCCGTGGCCTTGGCATCGGGCTTCGGATTCGAGCAGTGTCCCACCTACAATATGCAAATGGTGATCTCGCTCGCCTGCTCGGAGATGGGAATGTCGCCCGCGGAAGCGATTTCCGCGGCAACCATCAACGGCGCGCATACGGTCGCTCGAGGTCACTTGTGCGGATCGATCGAACCGAGCAAGATGGCGGATCTGCTGCTCCTCAACGTGGCCGACTATCGGGAACTCCCCGCGCAGTTCGGCGTGAATCATGTCCACATGGTGCTCAAGAATGGCCATGTGGTTTACCGGGAGGGTGAGGTCACCAGTTGGACGGGCGAATAATTGAGTGCGTACCCAACTTTTCCGAGGGCCGCGACCTCCGCGTAGTCGCACGTATCGCGGAGGCCCTTACGTCTGTTCACGGGGTGGCGTTGCTCGATCAGACCTCAGACTGGGATCACAATCGATCAGTCCTTACGCTCGCCGGTCCGCCGGACGCCGTCATTGAAGCGGCGTTCCGGGGCATCCAGCAGGCTGTTGTGTTGATCGACTTGAGCCGCCATGGCGGCGTGCATCCGCGTATTGGTGCGGCGGACGTGATTCCGCTGGTTCCGATTGCCGGTACTAGCCTCGAGTTCTGCGCCGGGCTGGCGAAGGGCCTGGGCGAGCGGGTTTGGCGCGAACTGCACGTCCCGGTCTTCTTATATGAGGCAGCCGCGCGGCGGCCGGAACGGGTGAATCTCGCCAACGTCCGCCGTGGCTTGTTTGAAGCTCTGCGCGAAGAGGTGCGCCGCAATCCTGAGCGAGTGCCGGATTTTGGCGACGCCGCGCTTCACCCCACCGCTGGCGCCTGCGTGATTGGCGCGCGAAAATTTCTAATCGCTTTCAATATCAACCTGAATACGGCGGATTTGGAAGTCGCACGCCGGATCGCCCGAAAAATACGCGCGTCATCAGGGGGTCTCCCGGCGGTGAAGGCCCTGGGACTAAGGCTTGAATCACGGGGGCAAGCGCAGGTTTCCACTAACTTGACGGATTTTGAAGTTACGCCGTTGTGCGCCGTTGTCGAGGCGGTGCGTACCGAAGCGGCGCAATGTGGTGTTCGGATTGCCAGTACCGAACTCATTGGCTTAATTCCGCGCGCCGCTTTAGCAACGCAGGGTGGCTGCGACCTCGGCATACGTGAAGATCAGATTCTAGAGAACCGGCTCGACCAGTGCCTGCGCTAGGATGAAATTAGTGCTGGTCACCATCATAGAGCCTTCCAAAGCGGCGCGACCGCAGTGGCTGCGTGCGCCCGCTCCCGTTGGTGAGAATTACCGGGAGCTGAAATCTCTGATTGACTCGATGGACCTGCATACGGTTTGCGAAAGCGCCGCATGCCCCAACATCGGAGACTGTTGGAACCGGCGCACCGCGACTTTCATGATTTTGGGTAACGTCTGCACGCGCCGCTGTGGTTTTTGCGCCGTGCAGAAGGGTGCGCCGCTTGCAGTGGATTACGACGAACCGCGCCGGGTGGCCGAGGCCGCCGCGGCTATGGGGTTGCGCTACGCCGTGGTCACCAGTGTGAATCGGGATGACCGCAAAGACGGCGGAGCCGAACTGTTCGCTCTGACCATTCAGGCCATTCGCGAACGAATCCCGGGCTGCCGTGTCGAAGTGCTGATTCCCGATTTTCAGGGCAACCGTGAGGCCTTGGAAACCGTGATGACCGCGCGTCCCGACGTACTTAACCACAACACGGAGACGGTACCGCGCCTTTACCGGCAGGTGCGGCTGGGCGCACGCTATGAACGGTCACTGGATCTGCTCCAATCGGCGAAGCAGATTTCACCCGCCACGCCGGTGAAGTCCGGCCTGATGCTGGGCTTGGGGGAAACCGCTCAAGAAGTGCTCGAGGTGATGCAAGATCTGCGAGCGCACTGCGTGGATATTCTCACTCTTGGACAGTATCTGCGTCCTTCTCCGCGGCATCTGCCCATCGTGCGCTATCTGCCTCCCGGTGAGTTCGACGATTTGCGGCGCGCCGGCCACGCGATGGGCTTCCATCACGTCGAAGCCGGGCCGCTGGTTCGCAGTTCTTTCCACGCTTCAGACGCGGTTGCGTGATTCGGTGAATTGAGTCACAGTCAGTCGCGCAAAACCCTTGCGCCAACTCAATCAAAGGCGAACAATAAAGTCAGCCCAAAAATTTGAGCAGCGCTGCTCCAACTTTCTGGCAATCAAAGTTTGGAAGAAAGAAGGAGTGTCTCAACATGGCGGAAGTCGATGTCAAAAGGCAATCTCATGAGCAACAACGTGGAGGTGAACTGCAAAAGCGCGGTGAGTATCCATCAATGTTCAGAATGCGGCCAGGCGAGCTCCTGCAAGCAAACCCGTTTGCGCTGATGCGGCGCGTCAGCGAGGAGATGGACCGTTGGTTCGAAGGACGCTTGTCTGGCGGTGAATCATCCTTATGGATGCCCGCAGTGGAGGTGAACGAGCACGAAGGCAAGCTACAGATTGTTGCGGACTTGCCGGGTATCAATGAAAGCGACGTGAAAGTGGAAGTGACGGATGAAGGCTTGGCCATCCAAGGAGAGCGCAAGCGGGAGCACGAAGAGAAGGGGGATCGCTATTATCGATCGGAGCGCAGCTACGGGCACTTCTATCGCCTGATTCCCCTGCCGGAGAATGCCAACGTTGATCAGGCTCGTGCGGAATTCCGGAATGGCGAATTGCGCATCAGCGTCCCGGTGCCTGAGCGCCAGCGGAACACGCGCCAGATTCCGATTTCGACGAGCGGGGAACGGAAGGAGCCGCAATCGCAAGCTGCTGGGCAGCAGGCGCGCAAAGCTGCCGGTTAGACCTGTCGCGATTGTGTTGCAATGATGGTGAGGAGATCCCGCCATCGCTATCGCATCCGTTAATCCAGCCACCGGCGAAACCCTGCGCACATTCGAGCCGCTCGCCGAGCCAGAAATTGAAAAGAAACTCGCGCGAGCGGCTGCGGCCTATCGCTCGTGGCGGCGCACCACTTTTCCCGAAAGAGCGCGGTTGCTGCTGATAGCGGCCGGCATTCTCGAAAACGAGAAAAGCGAGTTCGCCCGCATCATGACGACGGAGATGGGCAAAACCCTCAAGTCCGCGCGTGATGAAGCCGTCAAATGCGCCCTGGGCTGCCGTTATTACGCTGAGAATGCGGAACGGTTCTTGCGCGACGAGCAGGTGGCCATCGAAGGCGGCACGAGCTATGTGGCCTATCAGCCGATAGGGCCCGTGCTCGCCGTGATGCCGTGGAACTTTCCGTTCTGGCAGGTGCTGCGCTTCGCCGCACCCGCGTTGATGGCGGGCAACGTAGGGCTACTCAAGCATTCCTCGAATGTTCCGCAGTGCGCGCTGGCGATTGAAGACATCTTCCGTCGCGCCGGATTCCCGGAGGGTGCGTTCCAGACGTTGCTCATCGGGTCGGCGGATGTGCAGCGTGTAATCGATGATTCCCGCGTGATGGCGGTCTCTCTTACGGGAAGCGAGCCCGCAGGGCGTCAGGTCGCCTCCCAGGCCGGGCGCCAGATTAAGAAGACAGTGCTGGAGCTCGGCGGCAGCGATCCATTCATCGTCATGCCTTCGGCGAATCTGCAATCCGCTGTTGTCACCGGTGTGAAGGCTCGCACCATTAACAACGGGCAATCCTGTATTGCCGCTAAGCGGTTCATCGTCGCGGATGCCATCGCCGATGAATTCGAGCAGCGTTTCGTGGCCGGCATGCGCGAGCTGAAGGTCGGCGACCCAATGGACGAAACGGTGGATGTCGGCCCGCTCGCGACGCCGCAGATTCTGGAAGACCTCGACCAGCAGGTGCAAAAATCCATCGCCGCGGGCGCGCGCGTGCTCACAGGTGGAAAGCAGCTCAATCAGCCGGGCAACTTTTACGCCCCCACAGTGCTCGCCGGCATTCCTGAAAACGCCCCTGCTTATCGCGAGGAACTGTTCGGCCCAGTTGCCTCATTGTTTCGCGTTCCCGATCTCGACGCTGCGATTCGGCTCGCGAACGACTCTACATTCGGCCTGGGCGCGAGCGTGTGGACCAACGATGAGCAGGAGCGCCGGCGCTTCATCGACGAAATTGAAGCCGGCCAACTATTCATCAACGGGATGACGGCTTCGGATCCCCGGCTGCCCTTCGGCGGCGTGAAGGCTTCCGGTTACGGTCGCGAATTGAGTGCGTTCGGAATCCGCGAGTTCGTCAACATCAAGACCGTTTGTATCAAAGTGTAACAGCGACCCGATCTCTGCGACCTGTTACAATCCTCGTATATGTTCAAGGGCTTGGAACACACGGCGATTGCTTCGCCGAATCCGGGTAAACTGGCGCAGTGGTACGTCGACCACCTCGGTTTCATTATCAACTTCACGTACGACGGGAACTACTTTGTGAAGGCTGCCAATGGCACTATGCTGGAGATCATCCCGTCTGAAGGAGCCCCGGCGCCGCAGAAGATGAAAGATCCCGGCATTCGCCATCTGGCCATTTTGGTGGATGATTTCGATCGTGCGCACGCCGAGCTCCAGAAACTTAGTGTCAAATTTCTTACTGAGCCGTATAACAATCAGGGCAACCGCCTGGTCTTCTTTACGGATGGAGACGGCAATATTCTGCATTTGATCCACCGCGCGAAACCACTGCCTTAACCCTTTTTGTGCTGCGCCGCGTTTTCAAGGCCTTTCAGTATCGCGATTTCCGTCTGATGTGGGCGGGCGCCTGCACGTCCACCATCGGCACGTTCATGCAGACGGTGGCGCAAGCCTGGGTTGTGCTGCAGATTTCCGGCTCGGCGCGCCTGCTGGGGCTCGACGCATTTCTGGCTAACATTCCTGTGTTTCTGTTCTCGCTCGTCGGCGGCGTCATTGCCGATCGCGTGAGCCGCCGCCATCTGTTGCTGGCGTCGCAATGGGTGCAGTTGACTTGCGCGTTCACGCTCGCCTTGCTGTACGCGGTCGGCGTGGTGCGCATCTGGCACATTCTCGGGCTTTCTTTCATCGTCGGAACGGCGCAATCCTTTGGCGGGCCTGCTTATTCCGCAATCGTTCCCGCGCTGGTTGAAAAGGAAGATCTGCCCAACGCCATCGCCCTCAATTCCATCCAATTCAACCTCGCGCGCGTGATTGGTCCAGTGGTCGGCGGTTTCGCGCTCACTTATTGGGGCGCCACCTGGTGTTTCTCGCTGAATGGCGCTTCTTTCATCGCCGTGATCATTTCCCTCATGATGGTCCGCTTGCGTTTTGAACCCAAAGCGAGCACCGAGTCTATTCTGACCAGTATGAAGCAGGGCTTCGGCTTTATCCGCAAGCAGGGCTCCATGGGCGGTCTGATCGCGCTGGGCTTCTGTATGACGGCGTTTGCGTTCCCTTTGATTATTTTTCTTCCCGTGTTCGCCAAGGATGTTTTTCACCGGGGACCGACGACTTTCACCATGATGCTGGCGTCTTCAGGACTCGGCTCGGTCGCCGGTGCCCTCATCGTGGCCGCGCTGGGGAACGTCCGCAATAAGGGGCGCATCGCTCTCCTCATGCTGATTTGCATGGGAGGCGGCATGGCGGCCTTCGCGTTTTCCACGAGCCTGATTGCCAGCTGCGTCCTGCTGTTTTTTTCCGGAGCGGCGCTGCTTTGCGCCTTCGCGATGATCAGTTCGCTCGTTCAGTTGATTACTGCCGACGAGATGCGCGGCCGCGTGATGAGCGTCTACAACGTGGCTTTCCGCGGCGGCATGCCCTTTGGCAGCGTGGTCTCGGGATGGCTGATCCCCATGTACTCGGCGCCTCGCGTCATCGCCGCAAATGGCTTGCTTCTGGTCGTATTGGGGATTTATTTCTTCGCTTTTCAGCGGCGCGTGGCGGAGTTGTAATGAGGGGGATCGCCGGCGTTCTGTTCGCTGCTGCGTTGACAGCGGCGTCCGTTGCCGATTTGGAAAAAGCGCGCGACTTGGAAGATCGTTCGGCGCTGGAACACAGGCTTGCTGAACTTTCCGCCGCGGCGGCCGGCGCGGCCAACGACGCTGATGCGCAATACCGCCTCGCGCTGGCGGCCTCCTACCTGGCCGAAATCTCGCTTGAGCTTCGTGATAAAACCGCCGCCGAAAATGCAGCCAAAACCGGCATCCCCGCAGCCGAGCGCGCTGTGTCGCTCAAGCCGGAAAACGCGGAGTACTATCGCATCCTCGGAACTCTTTGCGGCCAGGTGATTCCCGCCAACGTGCTCGCGGGCATGAGTTACGGTAGCCGGGCGCAGGAAGCCATCGAAAAGGCCATTGCGCTCGACGCGAAATCATCCCAGGCGTATCTGGCGCGCGGCATCGGCAATTACTACAAGCCGTCCATGTTCGGCGGCGGGCCGGGCGTGGCGATCCGCGACATCCGCCGCGCCATCGAACTCGATCCGAAATCCGCCGAAGCCTTTCTATGGCTCGGACTGGCGCAACGCAAGTTGCACCAGAACGCCGAGGCTCGCGAAGCTTTCACGAAGTCTTTGGAGCTGAATCCGCGTCGCATTTGGACCAAACAGCAGTTGGACAAGACACCGGCCAAATGAGAAAGCTCTGGATCGGCGCCGCCATCCTCGGGATGACGCTTCTCAACTTCTTCCAGTTTCCCGGCCACACGTGGCTCCAGCAGGATTCGCAGATTTACACGCCAATTCTGGAGCACTTGCGCGATCCTGCCGTTTTGCAGCGGGACATCGTAGCGCGGCATCCCCATGTGGCCTTCACGCTCTACGACGAGGTCGCTATCGCGCTCAATCGCGTGACGCGGCTCGATTTCCAATACGTGCTCCAGGCGCAACAATTCCTGTTTCGCGCGCTTGGCATCTGGGGCGCCTACCTGATCGCCACCGCGTTAGGCCTCTCAGACCTGCTGGCTCTTCTGGCGGCGTCCGTATTCGCGCTGGACGTGTTCATCGTTGGCCCATCTGTTCTGGTGTTCGAATATGAGCCCACGCCGCGCGCGTTCGCGGTGCCTCTGTTGTTTCTGGCCATGGGCCTCGTTGCGCGCGAACGTTTCATCGGCGCTGCCATTGCGGCGTCTGTCGCGTTCGTGATGCATCCGCCCACCACGGCGTCTTTCTGGATCGTGTATCTCGTGCTCGCCTGTTGGCCGCTGGAACGCCGCAAACTGACTGCTTTCCGGGTACTCATTACTGCGGCATTCGTGCTCCTCATGGCCGCTCGCTTTCAGTCTTCGACGAATCAGGCGCAAACACTTTTCACCCGAATTAGCCCGCATTTGGAAGAATTGCAACGAATGCGCGCGTCCTATAACTGGGTTTCTATGTGGTGGCAGAAGGATCTAGTTCACTACCTGATTCTCTATGCCGCAACCGTGATTGCCACATGGCGTCTGTGGGCGAATACTCCGCGTACGCTCCGGTTCTTTTTCGTGGGGCTGCCGCTTGCTGGGATGGTAAGTGTGCCGGTGTCGTACCTGCTGCTCGAGCAACTGCACTGGGCGCTGATCCCGGAATTTCAGCCTACGCGCGCGCTCCTTTTTGTGACAGCCTTCGCGATGCTTCTGGGCGCGGCGGCCGCCTGCCATGCGGTAGCTAACAAGCGCTATGCCGAGGCAATCGCGTGGCTCACCCTGGCATTTCTGCTTCCTACGAACACGGTCGTTGAATGGCCGCCGTGGAACCGCGTAGAATTGGTTCTCACGCTCGCGCTTGTTACCGCGGCTGCGATCTACGTGGTGCAGCGCGGTTCGCGGTGGGCCATCCCGGCTGTGTGCGCCGTCATCCTGTTGCCGCTTTTCCTGATTCCGAGCTGCGGAAAAGTCGAAAATTATCCCGCGCTGCACACGCCTGCTATCGAGGAACTCTCAACCTGGGCCCACACTTCCACTCCGCAGGACGCGCTGTTTCTATTTGCCGATGCCGGGCAGGGTCTCGCGCCCGGAATTTTTCGCGCGGAAGCCGAGCGCGCCATCTATGTCGACTGGAAATCCGGTGGACAAGTGAACTTCTTCAAGGATCTCGGAGAAGAGTGGTGGTCGCGCTGGCAGCAAACCATGGCGAGGCCGTTCGATCCCGATGTCGCGCGCTATCGCCCGCTCGGGATCGACTACATCGTCGTGAGTCCCAAAAACCGTCTGCCGAACGCGTCGCCCGTATTTGAAAACGCACGCTACCTGGTTTACAAACTGTAGCGGAGCCTGCTAGTGGATAGCCACATGCACGTTCGTCGTGAACCCCCCGATGTTCAGCACAAGAGCAACTGCTGACCCCGATACGCCCGCCGGCAACTGAACCTTGATCTCCATCATGCCCGCAATGACGTTAGGCTCGGCTCCGTAAGAAGACAGCTTCGCAGTTGTTCTGCCGACGGTCACAGTAACGGGGAGCACAGGTTTGGGGTAGGGCGCTGTGGCCGCAATCTGGCCATCCACTCCCGGTGGCGTGGTCTGCCCGCCACCCGTCGCGTAGACAACAATGACCGATCCGCGGGGCGCCGGGTTCCTGGTCGAGTTCACCGTCGAGTTCTCGTTCATAACCACGAAAATGCCGGGCGATGCCGCGGTCACGGGCACGGATAGCGCACTGGTCACGGCCCCGCCCGCATTCACCACCATGCTCGTTGATGTCTTTCCTGCGATTTCGTACGGCGTGACAAGGTTGATTTGGTTTGTCCCCGTGTAGAGTATCGGCGCAGCGTGGCCGTCGAACGTGACGCGGGCGCCTGCGGTGAAGCCAGAGCCCATTAAAGTCACCACTTCTCCGGGTGAGATCGCCCCAGTCTCGTGACTCGCCGCGTTCTCGACGCGCTTCACGCCCGGCACCGCTCCAGGGACATTCGCCTGCCCGGAATCCGCCTGTACCATCAGTGACGACTCGTTGACCGCTTCAAAATCCGAACCTTGCAGTTGTGTGATTTGATGCAGCACATCGTTATCCCAGCGATCGTCTGGCGCGCCGGAGAGATACCATGAAGATCCGTTGTCCGCCAGAATCATCCCGTACTTCTGCAGCGCACGCAGGATCACTTGCACCGGCTGCGCGAAACCAGAAACATTGAAGCTCGCCTTGAGCCGAAAGCGCTGGCCCATGGGCGGGAAAGACGCCGCGGTAAGATCGGACGCCTCATGGCGCGCGGGCCAGATGTAGGTGTTGCGCGTTTGCGGCGCTGTGAAGCGAATCGCATGCAGAATCTCGCCCGCAGCCACCTCGTCGTATCGAATAAGGCCTGGAAAAATAGGCAGTCCCGCCGCATCCGCCGAAGTCCAGCCCGCCGGCCGCAACGTGTTCGACTTCAAGTGAAAGATTGCGCCCGAACCGGCTTGCCAGGTCCCATCCGCTTGAGGATAGGAGGACCACATCTCGTAGAGAATGCAGTTGTCGCTATCGATCACCAGCACATGTCGGTCGCCGCTGCTTTGCGCGCCGCCTTCAATCGGCACGTTTGCGGGAATCGGATAAGGTCCCGGGTCGCTTTCGTCGCTGTACTGGAAAGTGACGCTGACTTTCGGCTGTGTTCCAGGCACGGTGATGAACGGAATGCCGATCGGCTCACCCGCGTAGAGGCCCGAACCGAAATCCGGATGAGCGGGCGCGTTCGCGCCAATCGTCGTCACATACTGGTTTGAATTTGGATCGACCGGGAGTTTGTCGACGGGCGTGTTCCAAATGTTGTTGGAAGGGAATACTTCGCAGCTACCGATGTATGGTTGGCCCTTAGCCGTGAGCACCATCGCGAGTGCGGCGAGTATGACACCGCCGGAGCGCGCGTTCATTCCAGTACTATTTTACGCCGCGCTCGTCGCGGCAGCGCGCCTACCGCACGGACGCGACTGTTGCCGAGCCGGCCTGGCTGAAATCCGCCGATACCGACATGGGCTTGCCGGGTTCCACGATGATGTCGCCCGTCCAAGTGCCGGCGCCGGTGATCTGAACCGTGTACGTTCCTGGCAGCAGCTTGGTTACCACAGGCGTCTTCCCGGCCGGCTGTCCCCAGAACGATACGATCGCTCCGGCCGGCGTCGAATTGATCGTCACCGGTACCATCGCCGTAACGGAGGGTGCCGACTCCACCGGTGCCGTCTTCGCAGTCTCAGTAACCGCTTCGTCTTCCGCCTTCACATGCTTGCCGGTTCTTGCTTCGAGTATTGGCGCCATGGCCGCATACTCGGATCTCCAGATCTCGAAGATGGCTGCCTCTCCCGCGGCGCCGTCCCCTTTGAAAGCGATGGTCAGCAGCCGGCCTTGCTTCTTTCCGAACTTCGGGATCCAACTGAAAGCAATCGCCATCTGCGACTTGACGCCCGGCTTGTCACTGATTTCGAGCGAGGTGATGCGTTCGTACGGCAGTTTAAACGCGCCGCCTTCGTAATTGAAGCGGAGTTCCTTGGCGTCCCCCAGATTCAGAGAGCCTTCGGTGCCGTTCGGAACGGCTGCGGAGCCGCTGACATAAACTGCGTGCGGATTCGGAACGGAGCCGGAAAGCGCAGCCACAAACAATACAAGTGAGGCAATGAGTGCTGTGTGTTTCATCTCTCTACAAGGGTGAGGCTTGCCGCGCCCCGATTCAATCCGACAAAAGTTAGCATCGTGCATTTCGGAGCGTGTTCGCGAAATTGCTAACCGTCGAAATATACCGAACGTTAACGCCACTCCACGGGCTTACCCGGCTCCAGTGCCCATACCTCGGTCGCGGGCAGATCGCGAATCAACTCCGCCAGTTGTCGCGGCGTCCCGGTCAGGGGAGGGAAGGTTCCAAAGTGCATGGGGATTACTCTTTTTGCTTTGAGCAGGCGGCAGGCAACCGCAGCTTCGCGCGGGCTCATGGTGAACAGGTCGCCGATCGGCAGAAAAGCCAGCTCCGGATGATAAAGCTGCTCGATGAGTTGCATGTCGGTGAAGACGTTGGTGTCACCCGCGAAGTAGAGCGACCGGCCATCCGCCATTCGAAGAACAAAACCCGCTGCCTCGCCGCCGTAAATAATCTTGCCATCGTCAAGGATGCCGCAACTGTGCACGGCGTGCGTCATTGTTACCGTAAGCGGCCCGACCTTCTGCGACCCGCCCTTGTTCATGGAGGACGTGTTCTTGACACCCTTGCTCTCAAGCCATGCGCAGATCTCGTAGATAGCCACCACCTGCGGCGAAAATTTCTTGGCTAGCGGGATGGCGTCGTGAACGTGATCGAAATGGCCGTGCGTGATCAACATCGCATCCACGCGCGAGATGTGATGAGCGGCAGGATACTTGGGATTGCCCTCTGTCCATGGATCCACCAGGAAGACCTCGCCCGAAGGCAACTGAAACTGGAATGTGCCGTGTCCAAGCCAGGTGATTTGCATAGCGACAACTATTCTAACGGAGCGCTTCTGCCGCCTGTTATTTGCCCTCCGGCACAAACTCCAGCGTGCTCACCGCCTCCACCTTCCGGAACTGCATCGGAAAGCTCGTGGCGTTATAGTAGGCGTCCCACTGATCCTTGTAATGCGTCGAGAGCACGTGTCCCGATTGGCCAATCGGCAGGTTCATGAGCGAACGGTCCCAGTCGCCCAGGTCCGCGTTCATGCGCATCGAAGGCCCCAGCCGCCGCGTCGTCTGCTTCACCGTAGTGCTCGATCCGCTCATCCAGACCGGGCCAATATCGAAATACTTCGCCACCAAGGGAAGGCGATGGCCGATCGGATGCGCAATGGTCAACTCCAAATATGCTCCGTAGGCCCATTTCGTCACGTCCGGACCCTGCATCCGTTTGCCTTCGTCCGTGGCGTCCGCGAGATTTTGCAGTAACGCATCATCGTAGTCGGGAAACCAGCCCGCTGGTCGCGTGCGCAACAGGTTCTCAATCACCGCGGGCGCGATTTGAATTTCATAGGCCGCGCCCTTGCCCGGCGATGCCGCGTCCGCCACGCCGGAAATGCTGGTACATCAGCGACATGATCAGCGGCTCCGGCCGCTCTTTGTCCATTTGGCCATTCCACGCTCGCAGCAGCCTGATGGCATCTGCCAGGTCGCGATGCGCATTTCGGTGGTCATAGGCAGTCACGACCGCTTTTGCCAAATACCGGCTGAACCCCGAGTAAACATCCTTCTGCACGGCAAGTGTGTCTTCCGGGCGTAAGCCCTTGCGGCTGCTGAGCATGTCGCGAATTTGCTTGGATCGGTACTGCGGCGCGAAGATGCCGTTCACCGCATACGGGTAGTCGGGCGGGAACGGGTTCTGGTTGGCGGTGACGATCAACCCATCCGGCGGATTGAAAGATACCGGCAACTGCTCGAACGGAATAAACCCCTGCCACTCGAAATTGCCGGAGGCGCCATCCACCGGCACATCGCCCATAAATCCCTTGCGGATCGGAAGCTTGCCGCTGGCGTGATAACCGATGTTTCCATCCACATCGCCGTAAACAAAATTCTGGGCGGGCCCCGGCAACCGTGAGATTGCTTGAACG
>Ga0335071_10000349_pt1 | contig 52502 bp, 52 predicted proteins | sample Lox_Sample_15_FD_206724 | JGI IMG/M metagenome (GOLD analysis project Ga0335071, IMG submission 206724) | Soil microbial communities from Loxahatchee National Wildlife Refuge, Florida, United States - Lox_Sample_1.5 | ecosystem: Environmental > Terrestrial > Soil > Wetlands | place: USA... | reverse complement strand
CGCCGCCTGGAACTACTTCGAGTCGATCAAGACCCCGGCCAACGAGAAGTTCATCAAGGAGTGGCAGGCCTACACCAAGAACCCGAAGCGCACCACCAACGACCCGATGGAAGCGCATGTGATCGGCTTCAACATGTGGGTGAAGGCGGTCGAGAAGGTGAAGTCGACCGACGCCGACAAGGTGATCGACGCGCTGCCCGGCACCGAAGCGCCGAACCTGACGGGCGGCGTCTCGAAGATGCTGCCGAACCACCACATTACCAAGCCGGTGTTCATCGGCGAGATCAAGGCCGACGGCCAGTTCAACGTGGTCTACAAGACCAAGGACCTGGTGCCCGGCGACGCCTGGTCGAAGGAGCTGGAAGGCTCCAAGGACCTGATCGGCGACTGGGTCGGCAAGAAGTGCGGCAACTACAACGTCAAGACCAACAAGTGCCTCGGTTCGGGCTCCTGATCCGCACCCGATCGTAGCGCCAAGACCAAAGAACAAGACCAAGACCGGAGAAGGCGGCGATGTCCGCCTTCTCTCCATCTCCTGCCGGGGGGTTGTCAGTGCTTGCCTGTCTTCGCGCATTTGCGCTCTCGCTTCTATTGATCGCCTACGCGGGCCCGTGCTTTGCCGGTCCGTTCGAGGATGCCGTCGCAAAATTCGCCAACGACGATTTCTCCGACAGCGAGGAAGCGGTCGACGCCATCGCGGCGTCCGGCAATTCGCTCGCCTACCCCATCATCAGCGCGCTGCAGGACGAGCGCCTGATGTTCGATGCCGAGACCAAGAAGGTCTTTGTCAAGCAGCCTGACGGCAAGGCCATCGATGCGGCGACCGGCGCGCCCGTCGACAGCATTCCTGACAGCGCTGACCAGGTGCGCCTCAACAATAAGCTGCGCCGCCACGTCGAGGCCGCGCTCGGCGGGCTGACCCTGATGTCGCCCGATCTCGCCACGCGACTGGCCGCCGCGCAATCGGTGTTCAAGTCGCACGAGGAGGCGGTGCTGCCGACCGTCGAAAGCGCGCTCGCCAAGGAAACCAGCAGGACCGTGAAGACGGCGCTCGGCGAGGCGCGTGCGGCCATCCTGCTGTTCAAGTCCGACGCCTCGGATGTCGACAAGCTGGAGGCCATCGCCACGATCAAGGCGCGCGGCGACCAGGATGCGATGGCGATGCTGAGCGACGTCGGCGGCGACCAGCCACCGGCCGTCGCCAAGGCAGCGGCGGCCGCGGTCGCCTCGATCAAGAGCACGCTTGCGATCTGGTCTGCGGTGCAGAACGCCTGGTACGGGCTGTCGCTCGGCTCGGTGCTGCTGCTCGCGGCGATCGGGCTCGCCATCACCTTCGGCGTGATGGGCGTCATCAACATGGCGCATGGCGAGATGGTGATGCTGGGGGCCTACAGCACCTTCGTGGTGCAGGAGGTGATCCGGACCCGCTATCCCGGCCTGTTCGACTATTCGCTCGTCATCGCGGTGCCGCTGGCGTTCCTCGTCTCTGGCGCGGTCGGCATCCTGATCGAGCGCAGCATCATACGCTTTCTCTATGGCCGGCCGCTGGAGACGCTGCTCGCGACCTGGGGCCTGTCGCTGGTGCTGCAGCAGGCGGTGCGCACCCTGTTTGGTCCTACCAATCGCGAGGTCGGCAATCCCTCCTGGATGAGTGGCGCCTTCGAACTCGGCCACATGACCATCACCTATAACCGGCTCTGGATCCTCTGCTTCACGCTCGCCGTGTTCGTGATCCTGCTCGCGATGCTGCGCTTCACCTCGCTCGGCCTGCAGATGCGCGCGGTGACGCAGAACCGCCGCATGGCGGCCTCGATGGGGATCGCCACCTCCCGCGTCGACGCGCTGACCTTCGGGCTCGGCTCGGGCATTGCGGGCATCGCCGGCGTCGCACTGTCGCAGATCGACAATGTCAGTCCCAATCTCGGCCAGAGCTACATCATCGACAGCTTCATGGTCGTGGTGTTCGGCGGCGTCGGCAATCTCTGGGGCACGCTGGTCGGCGCCTTCACGCTCGGCGTCGCCAACAAGTTCCTGGAGCCGGTCGCCGGCGCCGTGCTCGGCAAGATCGCCATTCTCGTGCTGATCATCCTGTTCATCCAGAAACGCCCGCGCGGCCTGTTCGCGCTGAAGGGCCGGGCGGTGGAAGCATGATGGACCATATGCTCACCCGCTCGCTGGACCGTGCCGCGACCAGCTTCCTGCTCGTGGTGGCGGCCTGCGGCATCCTGATTCCGCTCTCGAACCTGCTGCTGCCCGCAGGCTCGATGTTCCAGGTGCCGACCTATCTGGTGGCGCTGTGGGGCAAATATGTCTGCTACGCGATCCTGGCGCTCTCCATCGACCTGATCTGGGGCTATTGCGGTATTCTCTCGCTCGGCCACGGCGCGTTCTTCGCGCTCGGCGGCTACGCCATGGGCATGTATCTGATGCGCCAGATCGGCACCCGGGGCGTCTATGGCAATCCGCTGCTGCCCGACTTCATGGTGTTCCTGAACTGGCAAAAACTGCCCTGGTACTGGTACGGCTTTGACATGTTCCCGTTCGCCTTGCTGATGGTCGTGCTGGTGCCCGGCCTGCTGGCGTTCGGCTTCGGCTGGTTCGCGTTCCGCTCCCGCGTCACCGGCGTCTATCTGTCGATCATCACCCAGGCGATGACCTACGCGCTGCTGCTCGGCTTCTTCCGCAACGATTTCGGGTTCGGCGGCAATAACGGCCTCACCGACTTCAAGGACATTCTGGGCTTCAACGTGCAGGCCGAGGGGACGCGAGCCGCCTTGTTTGCGCTGAGCTGCCTTGCCCTGATCATCGCCTTCCTGATCTGCCGCGCGGTGGTGAGCTCAAAACTCGGCAAGGTGCTGATCGCGATCCGCGACGCCGAGTCGCGCACCCGCTTCATCGGCTACCGCGTCGAATCCTACAAGCTGTTCGTGTTCACGCTGTCGGCCTGCATGGCCGGCGTCGCTGGCGCGCTCTATGTGCCGCAGGTCGGCATCATCAACCCGAGCGAATTCGCGCCAGGCAATTCGATCGAGGCGGTGATCTGGGTCGCGGTCGGCGGCCGCGGCACGCTGATCGGCGCGGCGCTGGGCGCCGTCGTCGTCAACTACGCAAAGACCTTCTTCACGTCCGGTGCGCTGGCGCCGTACTGGCTGTTCATGCTGGGCGCGATGTTCGTGCTGGTGACGCTGCTGTTGCCAAAGGGCATCGTTGGCACCTTCAACAGTTTTTGGGAGCCGTTTCGGACGCGGCGCCTCACCGAGGCGAGTGCGGCGCGCGAGGACGGCGTCAGCGAACCCAAGATGGCGGAGTAGGGCGCATGAACGTCATGGACAGCCGCGCCACGTCAGCCTTGCTTTACCTCGACGGCGTCCACGTCGCCTTCGACGGTTTTCGCGCCATCAACAACCTGTCGCTGACGCTGGAGCCCGGTGAGATGCGCGCCATCATCGGCCCGAACGGCGCCGGCAAGACCACGATGATGGACATCATCACCGGCAAGACCAAACCCGACCAGGGCACCGTGCTGTTCGACGGCGTGACCGACCTGACCCGGCTCGACGAGACCCGCATCGCCGAACTCGGCATCGGGCGCAAGTTCCAGAAGCCGACGGTGTTCGAGAGCCAGACCGTCGAGGACAATCTGCTGCTCGCCCTCAACGTCGACCACAGTGTCAAGGCGACGCTGTTTTGGCGCGGCAGTCGCGCGGAGTCGGAACGCATCGACCGCGTGCTGGAAACCATCCGCCTCACCGATGCCCGTGGTCGCCTCGCCGGCAGCCTGTCGCATGGCCAGAAGCAGTGGCTCGAGATCGGCATGCTGCTGGCGCAGGACCCAAAGCTGCTGCTGGTCGACGAACCGGTGGCCGGCATGACCGACGTCGAAACCCATCAGACCGCCGAGCTGCTGAAAGAGATCAATCGCGACCACACCGTCATGGTGGTCGAGCACGACATGAGTTTTGTTCGCGCGCTCGGCGTCAAGGTCACCTGCCTGCATGAGGGCAGCGTGCTGGCGGAAGGCACGATCGACCAGGTCTCGGCGAACGAGCGGGTGATCGAAGTGTATCTCGGACGATAGGTCAGCCGTATGCTCAAGGTGGACAACATCAATCTCTATTACGGCGCGGCACAGGCGCTGCGCGGCGTCTCGATCGCGGCCGAGCCCGGCAAGGTGACCTGCGTGCTCGGCCGCAACGGGGTCGGCAAGACCTCGCTGCTGCGCGCGCTGGTCGGCCAGTATCCGATCGCCTCGGGCGCCATCACCTTCGACGGCGTCGACATCACCGCCCTGCGGCCCTATGAGCGCGCCCGGCGCGGCATCGGGTTTGTGCCGCAGGGGCGCGAGATCTTTCCGCTGCTGACCGTCGAGGAGAATCTCAAGACCGGCTTTGCGCCGCTGAAGCGCGAGGAGCGCAGGATTCCCGATGACGTGTTCTCGCTGTTTCCGGTGCTGGAATCGATGCTGGGCCGGCGCGGCGGCGACCTCTCCGGCGGCCAGCAGCAGCAGCTCGCGATCGGCCGGGCGCTGGTGATGCGGCCAAAGCTGCTGCTGCTCGACGAGCCGACCGAGGGCATCCAGCCCTCGATCATCAAGGACATTGCGCGCGCCATCTCCTATCTGCGCAATCTCGGCAACATCGCCATTGTCCTGGTCGAACAATATCTCGACTTTGCCTGCGAACTCGGCGACAAGTTCGCGGTGATGGATCGCGGCGCGGTCAAATTTTCCTGCGATCGTGCCACCATGGATCCTGCCGAAATCAGTCGCCAGATGGCGCTGTGAGAGGCGCGCGGGCGGCGCCAACCGCTGCGCGGGGGAGGCAATGCAGAGCGGCACATCGGGCGCGGTCTTTGCCGCCAATCGGGCCCGCGGGGCGGTCGCCTTCGACGTCGCGCTCCAGGGCGGCGTGACCCGGCGCGGCACCTTGCATGAATCCGGCTCGCTGCGGGTGCGGTTTCCCTCGCCGGAGGATCACGGGCTTTCGGCGGTGCTGGTCAATACCGCCGGCGGCATGGCTGGCGGCGACCGTTTCGACATCGGCATCTCCGCGGCCGAAGGCGCCCGTCTGACCCTGACGACGGCGGCGGCGGAAAAAGTCTATCGCGCGCCGGCCGCGGCGGCCGAGCTCAACATCGGCCTGAAGGTCGCATCATCAGCGCATCTGTCCTGGCTGCCGCAGGAGACCATCCTGTTCGATCAGGCGAAGATCTCGCGCAGCATCGACGTCGAGCTGCAGGCGGGCGCGTCGCTTCTGCTCGCCGAGATCGCCGTGTTCGGCCGCGCCGCGATGGGCGAGACGATGCGCCGCGGCAGTTTTGTGGATCGCTGGCGAGTGCGCCAGGGCGGTAAACTGGTCTTTGCCGAGACGGTGCGGCTCGATGGCGACATTGGCAAGAAGCTGGCAAGGCCTGCAATCGCCGGGGGCGGCGGCGCCATTGCAACCGTCCTGGTGGTGCCCGGCGACGAGGCCCTGGTCGCGCGCATCCGCGACATCTGCGCGTCCTTTTCGGGCGAGGTCGGGCTTTCCGCCTGGAATGGATTTGCAATGGCGCGCTTCTGTGCCCAAGATGCGTCGAGACTTCGCGCTGACGTGATGGCGGTGCTCGCCGCGACCGGTGCGCAGCTGCCCCGCCTGTGGCTCAACTAGATCGGTCAAATCCTTGGAAGAGATATCGCATGAACCTGTCTCCCCGTGAAAAGGACAAGCTCCTGATCTCGATGGCCGCGATGGTGGCGCGCCGCAGGCTCGAGCGTGGCGTCAAGCTCAACCATCCGGAAGCCATCGCCATCATCTCCGACTTCATCGTGGAAGGCGCGCGCGATGGCCGCACCGTGGCCGAGCTGATGCAGGCCGGCGCGCAGGTGTTGACCCGCGACCAGGTGATGCCGGGCATTCCCGAAATGATCCACGACATCCAGGTCGAGGCGACGTTTCCGGACGGCACAAAACTCGTCACCGTGCACGCGCCGATCCGGTGATACGCGCGAAACCATCAGCCTCGTCATGCCCGGCCATGACGCTGCGGAGTGTCAGGAGATAGCAACGATGATCCCCGGTGAACTCTTCATCCAGGATGGCGAGATCGAGCTCAATGCCGGCCGCAAGACCGTGACGCTCACCGTCGCCAATACCGGCGACCGGCCGATCCAGGTCGGCTCGCACTACCATTTCTTCGAGACCAATCCGGCGCTGAAGTTCGAGCGCAAGAAGGCGCGCGGCATGCGGCTCGACATCGCCGCCGGCACCGCGGTGCGCTTCGAGCCCGGCCAGACCCGCGAGGTGCAGCTCGTGGCAGTTGCCGGCAAGAAGACCATCTACGGTTTTCGCGGCGAGGTGATGGGAAAGCTGTGAGCTTCGCTGTTCCGACACGAAGGTTCCCTGCCAGTGAGGGCCGCTCATGTGGATGCACCCGATCTGTCTTGTCTCCGAAGCGGCCGATTTCGCCGCGCGCCGTCACGCCGGCATGACGCGAAAGGGACGCGGCAACGAGCTCTACATCAACCATCTCGCCGAGGTGGCAAACCTGCTTGCGACGGTCCTCGGAGGTCGCGATGCCGATCTGGTCGCGGCCGGTTGGCTCCACGACACGATGGAGGACACGGCCACCACCGAGCAAGAGCTTGCCGAAAGGTTCAATGCGCATGTCGCCGGTCTGGTGGCGGAGGTCACCGACGACATGAGGTTGCCTAAGAGCACGAGGCGTCAGTTGCAGATCGTGCACGCGCCGGGCAAGTCGCCAAGCGCCAAGCTGATCAAGATCGCCGACAAGATCAGCAATGTCCGGGCGCGCATCTTTCCCAATCCGAGCGAGGAGCAGCGCGAGGAGCTGGCGGATTATGTCGCCTGGGCCGAACAGGTGGTCGTGGGCTGCCGCGGCGGCAATGCGGTGCTCGACGGTTTGTTCGACGAAGCCGTCGCCAATGCGAGGGGCACGCTGTGAGCGCGGTGCCCTGCGGCATATTTGATGCCCGGATTGGGGTGGTAGTGCTCCCTCCCCCCTTGTGGGGGAGGGCCGGGGAGGGGGGTATGCCACATCACGAGGTGGGCCAGCTTCAGCGTGCTCGTGCCAAGCGCATGCGAAGGGCGATGACACGTGCCGAGACCCTGTTGTGGCGTCACTTGAAAGCCCATCGCCTTGCCGCCCTCGGGTTTCGGCGGCAGAGCCCAATCGGCAACTACATTGCCGACTTCGTTGCTCATTCGTGCAAGCTCGTTGTTGAGGTCGATGGCGAGAGCCACGATCTCGCCGAGCGCCTTCGTCACGACAGTCAACGCGATCAATGGTTCGCCTCTCAGGGATATCAGGTCCTCCGGTTCACGAATGATGACGTGACGAAGCATCTTGAGGGTGTGGTGACGATGATCGCGGAAGCAGTTGCGCAAGGGGCACCCCCCTCCCTAACCCTCCCCCACAAGGGGGGAGGGAACGACGACATCTCCGACGATGGAGCCCAATGAATGTCGACCAAGATCAAACGTTCCGTCTATGCCGACATGTTCGGCCCTACGACTGGCGACCGGGTGCGGCTCGCCGATACCGACTTGATCGTCGAGGTGGAAAAGGATTTCACCACCTACGGCGAGGAAGTGAAGTTCGGCGGCGGCAAGGTGATCCGCGACGGCATGGGGCAGTCGCAGGCCACCAACAAGCAGGGCGCGGCCGATACCGTCATCACCAATGCGCTGATCGTCGACCATTGGGGCATCGTGAAGGCCGACGTTGCGATCAAGGAAGGCTATATCAGCGCGATCGGCAAGGCCGGCAATCCGGACATCCAGCCGGGCGTCACCATCGTGATCGGGCCCGGCACCGACGTGATCGCGGGCGAGGGAAAGATCCTGACTGCCGGCGGCTTTGACAGCCACATCCATTTCATCTGCCCGCAGCAGATCGAGCACGCGCTGATGTCCGGCGTCACCTCGATGCTCGGCGGCGGCACCGGCCCGTCGCACGGCACCTATGCCACGACCTGCACGCCCGGACCGTGGCACATGGCCAGAATGATCCAGTCGTTCGATGCCTTTCCGGTCAATCTCGGCATTTCCGGCAAGGGCAACGCGTCGCGCCCTGCCGCGCTGGTCGAGATGATCAAGGCCGGCGCCTGCGCGCTGAAACTGCACGAGGACTGGGGCACGACGCCGGCCGCGATCGACAATTGCCTGTCGGTCGCCGACGATTACGATGTCCAGGTCATGCTGCATTCCGACACGCTGAACGAGTCCGGTTTCGTCGAGGACACGGTGAAAGCCTTCAAGGGCCGCACCATCCACGCCTTCCACACCGAGGGCGCCGGCGGGGGCCACGCGCCCGACATCATCAAGATCGCTGGCCTGAAGAACGTGCTGCCGTCCTCGACTAACCCGACGCGCCCGTTCACGCGCAACACCATCGACGAGCATCTCGACATGCTGATGGTGTGTCACCATCTCGATCCCTCGATCGCCGAAGATCTCGCCTTTGCCGAGAGCCGCATCCGCAAGGAGACCATCGCCGCCGAGGACATTTTGCACGATCTCGGCGCGCTCTCGATGATGTCGTCGGACTCGCAGGCGATGGGCCGGCTCGGCGAGGTCATCATCCGCACCTGGCAGACCGCGGACAAGATGAAGAAGCAGCGCGGCGCGCTGCCGCAGGACAAGGGCAAGGACAACGACAATTTTCGCGTCAAGCGCTACATCGCAAAGTACACCATCAATCCGGCGATCGCGCATGGCGTGTCAAAGCTGATCGGCTCGGTGGAAAAGGGCAAGCTCGCCGATCTCGTGCTGTGGTCGCCGGCGTTTTTCGGCGTCAAGCCGGACTGCGTCATCAAGGGCGGCTCGATCGTGGCAGCTCCCATGGGCGATCCGAACGCCTCGATCCCGACCCCGCAGCCGGTGCACTACCAGCCGATGTTCGCGGCGTTCGGCAAGTCGCTGACCGCGTCGTCCGTGGTGTTCACCTCGAAGGCCGCCGTCACCGCGGGCCTCAAGCGGAAGCTCGGCATTTCGAAGGAGCTCTACGCGGTGCAGAACACGCGTGGAAAAATCTCCAAGAAGAGCATGATCCATAATGATGCGACTCCTGAGATCGAGGTCGATCCGGAAACCTATGAGGTCCGCGCCGATGGCGAGCTGCTGACCTGCGAGCCCGCCGAGGTGCTGCCCTTGGCGCAACGCTATTTCATGTTCTAAGGTCGTTGCCCGCTCCCTCGGGAGCGGGCGTATGCCAGAAAAATGCCGGGAGGAAACTCGTGATCTACGTGATTGCCACCACACCCATGAAGCCGGAATGCCGCGAAGATTTTATCAAGGGGCACAAGGCTTGCATCGTCGAGACGCTGAAGGAAAAGGGCTGCCTGTCCTATGAGGGGCACGTCAGCGTCAATGACCCGAACCTCTATGTCGTGGTCGAGCGCTGGGAAACCCGCGATGACCTCAACGCCCACGGGAGAGCCCCGCACATCAAGACCTGGCGGGAGTATTCGACCCCGCTGCGCGCCTCGCCGACGGTGATCGAGATCATCAGCGACGGCAAGGTGGAAAAATTCTGATGCGCCTTTTCATGTTTCGCCGAGGTTTGAGGGCATGATCCGCGCGACAAAAGTCACGCCGCAGCATCGCTGGCAGGACGCGCCGGCCGACACGGTCGTGCTCGACTTCGATGATCGCCACCGGCGGAGGATGGCGATGACCGCAACGCGCGGCCTCGAATTCCTGCTCGACCTGGAAAATGCGGTGGCACTGCGTGGCGGCGATGCATTGGTCCTGGAGGACGGGCGGCTCATCGAAGTGGTGGCGGCGGCCGAGCCGCTGCTCGAGATCAAGGCGCGCGATCCGCAGCATCTGGTCCGCATCGCCTGGCACCTCGGCAACCGGCATCTGCCGACGCAGATCACGGCAAAAGGCCTGCGCATCCGGCGGGATCACGTCATCGAAGCCATGGTCAGGGGATTGGGCGCGCGCGTGATCGAGATCGAAGCGCCGTTCGATCCCGAAGGCGGCGCCTATGAAGGCGGCGGCAATGGCCACGAGCACGGCGATACGCACGATCACCATCACCACGGCCACGAGCGCGATCACGCCGCGGAGCATCACGCGACGCACGATCACGCGCATGGTCATGCGCACGGCCAAAACCACGACCACCATCATCACCATCACGATGAGCATTGCGGTCACGCGCATCACGACCATGCGCATGATCGCGCACACGATCACGCTCATGGCGGTCACTCCCATGCTCATGACCACGACTAGGCCGGAGTCTTCCGAGGCCAGCGGCGGAATAGTCGCAGGGGAGGCGGCGGCGCTCTATCGGCTGATGACCTTCCTGTCGCCAGCCTTTCCGGTCGGCGCGTTTTCCTATTCCAGCGGCATCGAGTGGGCTGTCGAGGCCGGCGACATCCCCGATGTGGCTTCATTTGGCGACTGGCTCGCGGCGATGCTGGGCGACGGCTCCGGTTTCTGCGACGGCATCTTCCTGTGCCACGCCTACCGCGCCGTCGAGGCGGGTGACGACAGCGCGCTGCGCGATGTCGCCGAGCTTGCGGCGGCCTTCGTGCCGTCGCGCGAACGGCAGCTCGAGACCTCAAGCCAGGGCCGCGCCTTCATCGGCACCATCAGCGCCGCATGGTCCTGCGATGGCCTCGACCAGGCGATCGCATGCTGCGAGGGCGCGATCGTGTATCCCGTCGCGGTCGGGCTTGTGAGCGCCGCGCACGCGATCCCGCTCGCGCCCACGCTGCATGCCTTCCTCCATGCTGTCGTATCCAACTGGATTTCCGCCGGCAGCCGGCTGGTGCCGCTCGGACAAACGGATTGTCAACGTCTGCTCGCGACGTTGGAACCCATGGTGATGGCGACGGCGCAGCGCGCGCTGGCCGCAACGCTGGACGATCTCGGCAGCGTCACATTCCGCGCCGATCTCGCCGGCCTGCGGCACGAAACGCAATATACGAGGCTGTTCAGGTCGTGATCTCTCCGGCGCGACGAGGGCAATTGAAGGATTCTTGAAATGGCTAAATCTCACGGACCGCTTCGCGTCGGCGTCGGCGGACCGGTCGGCTCCGGCAAGACCGCGCTGATGGACCTGCTCTGCAAGACCATGCGCGAGCGCTACGACATCGCGGCGATCACCAACGACATCTACACCAAATGGGACGCGGAATTCCTGGTGCGCTCGGGGTCGCTGACGCCGGACCGTATCGCTGGCGTCGAGACCGGCGGGTGCCCCCATACCGCAATTCGGGAGGACGCATCGATGAACCTGGCCGCCGTGGCCGACATGCGCGCAAAATTTCCCGGCCTCGACCTCGTGCTGATCGAATCCGGCGGCGACAATCTTGCCGCAACGTTTTCGCCTGAGCTTGCCGATCTCACCATTTACGTCATCGATGTCGCGGCCGGCGACAAGATTCCCTCGAAGGGCGGCCCCGGCATCACGCGCTCCGATCTCCTGGTCATCAACAAGATCGATCTCGCGCCGTACGTCGGCGCCTCGCTGGAAAAGATGGAAACCGATGCCCGCCGGATGCGCGGCGAGCGGCCGTTCGTCATGACCAATCTGAAGCAGAGCGAAGGGCTCGACCGCATCGTGCGCTTCATCGAGACCAAGGGCGGGCTCGCATCTTAAGCCATGATGACTGCTACTGAATCGATCTAACCGCGAACTCCGGTACCCTCTCAGAGGAGAGGGCACTTTCGAGGCTGCTCCAGTTCAATCTCAACTCATCAAGCTTTAGTTCTCGGCCTGCCTCACATCGTCCGTTAACGCTAACGGCAGGCACGAACCGGGCCGGACCGTCCGGTCGCGGGCAATCCGGAACAAATGCGCCTCGAAAGCGTTGACGTCATCCGGATTCTGCTTGGGGGCGAAACTTGGGCAGGGCAATTAAGCAACAAAGCGTGCCGCGATTGCGTACCGTTGATGGCCCCCTCATTATACGTCCGCTTGGCTCTCGTTCCTTGTTGCCGAGTTGCCCTTCCGGCGGACCTCCGATGACGACCCGACTTCCCTTCCGCCAACCCCAGACAACCGAGTAGGCGTGTGGCTCGGCTCGGCTTCATCATCGGCTTTCTTGCACTGATCGGCGCGTCGCTGTCCGGGCTTGCGGCTTATCGCGTCTATCGTCAGGAGCTCGCGATCGACGGCATTGCGCTGGCGCGGGCGATCGACGTGAACGCCAGCCTGGTCCAGGACCGCCTGACCGAGCGCGAATTGCTGGCACGTGTCGCCTCGGGCCTGTTCCGCGCCCCGTCGCTCAGCAAGGCCAACATGCTGGAGCCGCTCAGGTCCGCGATCTACGCCTTCAAGACCGATTTCGTGGTCGCTCAATGGATTGCGCGGCTTGCGCCGAACGATCTCGACACCGCTCGCAAGGAGCTCGTCAAGGCCGGCTTTCCAAACCCGACGATTCGCGATTTCGACGACAAGCCGCTGGATCTGCGCGCGCTCGACAAGCCGATCGACGTGCTGATGGACCTCGAGCCGCGTAATGCCGAGACCAAGGCGCTGCCGGGACGCGCTTTGGATCGCAACCCGGCGCTCGGGCCGGTGCTCTCGCGCGCACTCGCCGAGGCAAGGCCGGTGTCCTCGGACCCGACACCGTTGCTGCGCACGAACGGCCCGATCGGGCTTGTGCTTGTGGCTCCCGTGGTGCAGGAAGGTGCGACGTCGCCGGTCGGGTTCGTGACCTTCTCCTATGAGCTCGGTCCGCTGATGCTCACCAATGACGACCTGTCATTGTTCTCGGTGGCACTCAAGGACCCACGCAGCGCGGATGGCGAGCTCATCGCCAACGAGCAGGGGGTGGTGACCGCCCGCACCAGGAGCGCGGATGATCCGGCGCCGTCGGCGACGCGCACATTGACGTTCGGCAATCGCGACTGGTCGCTCGACTACTATGCCAAGACCAACGCGCTGCGGCGCGCCGAGCAGCTGGCCGGCATCGTTGCGGTGATCGGTGTCGCGCTGACCGGCATTCTCTGCGGCCTGTTCGGCTATGTCGCCTACAACAATCTGCGGCTCAGCCGTGAAATCCAGGTCAGGATCGGTTTTGAACATCGGCTGACCGCCGTCATCGACGAGCTCAATCACCGCGTGAAAAACATCCTCGCCGTGATTCAGTCGATCGTGACGCGGACGCTGCGCCATGGATCTGACATTGATAGTGCGCGTGAGCTGCTGATCGGGCGCATCCACGCAATGTCGAACGTCGTCACGCTGCTGAGCGAAAGCCAGTGGCAGGGCGTGCAGCTGAAGGGTCTGTTCGAGGCGCGCGCGATGCCTCACCCCGAGCGCATCGAGATCGGTGGTCCGGATATCGCCGTCAGCGCGCGGGCGGCACAAAGCCTTTCGCTGCTGTTCTTCGAGCTTGCCTCGCATTCCGACGAGGGCCTCTCGCTGGTCGGCAAACACCCCCACATCGTCGCCAAATGGGAGGTGTCGGGAGAAGACGCCGAGGCGACCTTCCATTTCCGCTGGGAAGAGTTCAACACCAGCGAGCTGACGCGCCGGCCGGACAGCGACTTCGGCCTGATCCTGCTCGACCGCGTGGCGCCGGAGGCGCTCGGTGGAACGTCAAAGCGCTATTTCACCGAGGTGAGCTATGTCTACGAACTCGTCGCTCCGATGTCGACCGTGGTCGACATGACCGAACGCGATCGCACGGAACAGTTCGCCGCGCCGGTGCGCCCGCCGCGTTGAAATCCCGCAAGCGACCAAAACTCTGCCTCGGACTGATGAAGACCGGACGAAGCGGCCGGGCGTGGCGGCCGCTCCGCCAGTTGTTGCGAGGGCGGTCAGCCGCCGCTGCCGCCCATGACCGCCCGCACCGTTTCGTCGGGGCCAAAATCCTCGGCACCGTCGACATAGAGCAGCGCCGCTAGCTTCGAGCGCGCGCGATTGACACGGCTCTTGATCGTGCCGATGGCACAGCCGCAGATCATCGCCGCGTCCTCGTAGGAAAAGCCAGAGGCACCGACCAGAATCAGGGCCTCCCGCTGGTCCTGCGGAAGCTTGTCCAGCGCGGCGCGGAACTCCTCGAATTCGAGGTGTGCGCCCTGCGCCGGCTGCGTCTTCAGCGTCTTGGCATAATTCCCTTCGGCGTCCTCGACCTCGCGCCGCCGCTTGCGGTAGTCGGAGCGGAACAGGTTGCGCAGGATCGTGAACAGCCACGCCGGCAGGTTCGAACCGGGCTGGAAGGAATCGATGTTGGCGAGCGCCCGGAGCAGAGTCTCCTGCACGAGGTCATCGGCGCGGTCGGCATTGCCGCACAATGAGATCGCAAAGGCGCGCAGGCTCGGGACCGACGACAGGATGTCGTCGCGAAGACTATCTGTGAGAGGCATCAGTCCCTCCCGTCATTTTGGCCATTATCGCTTCCGCTTTCGGCCGTCTTGGGCGTTGTCGCCGGCCCATCGAGTTTGCGGACCAGATCCACGAACCGGTCCGGTACACCCTGGCGAACAACATCGTCGTACATCGCGCGGAGTTGATGGCCGATTCTCGACTGAATCTCGGCACTGAGCCCGCCTTGCTTGCCCGGCGCCGCATTCTTGCTGGCTTGAGACTTTAAATCACTCATGATTGCGTTCCACGTTGGTCCCCGCGAGTTAAGTCCCTGTAGCTCAAGAATTATTGTCGATTCCGAGGCCTTTCGCAGGAGGCTAATTCGAATTTCGCCGAAAAGTTCCGGCCGGATGGAGGAACTTTTTTCGGTGTCGGGCGTAGTCTGGCGTCAGGGGAACCCGGGCCACCCCTTCGATGCATGGCCCAAGAATTGGGATGGAGTAGGGATGACCCGATCACAGGTTGTTGCTGAACATTTACCTCTGTTACGACGCTATGCCCGGGCCCTGACCGGCAGCCAGGGGTCCGGTGACGCCTATGTCGGGGCCATGCTTGAGGCCCTGCTGCAGGATTCGTCGCTGCTCGACGAGCGGTACGGCGCACGGGCCGGGCTGTTTCACCTGTTCACCCAGATCTGGAACTCGGTCTCTCTCAACGACAATGCCGAGGTGACGACCTTGCCGCTGCCGCCGGAACGCCGGTTGTCGAACATTACGCCGCTGCCGCGCCAGGCGTTCCTGCTGTTCTCGCTCGAAGGTTTTTCGGAACAGGAAGTGGCCTTCGTTCTCGGCGTCGAGCAGACCGAGGCGCGGAGGCTCGCCGAGGCCGCGGGGCGGGAACTCGCGGCCGAGATTGCGACCGATGTGCTGATCATCGAGGATGAGACATTCATCGCGATGGATCTCGAGAGTCTGGTCAAGAATCTCGGCCACAACGTCATCGGCGTGGCGCGGACCCATTCCGATGCCGTGGCGCTGGCCAAGAACAAGAAGCCCGGCCTGATCCTGGCGGACATTCAGCTTGCCGACGGATCCTCCGGCCTGGATGCCGTCAACGAACTGCTGCGCACCTTCGAAGTGCCGGTCGTGTTCATCACGGCCTATCCCGAACGCTTCCTGACCGGCGAGCGTCCGGAACCGGCGTTCCTGATCTCAAAACCGTTCCAGCCGGCGATGGTGTCGGCGGTCGCAAGCCAAGCCCTGTTCTTTCAACGCAATTCGCGCAATCGCGTTCCGAAGGCGGCGGCGTCCTGATCGCGAGGGTGGTTTGTTTTGAGTCCTGCTCGGCGCGCCTGACGGCGCGCCCCTTTTTTTTCGGTAAGATCGTATCCGGCTCAGCAGCCGCGGCAGATGCCTTGCACTCGTGCGCGAAGCTGCCGTTCTTCGCGCACGTGTTGAAGTTGTTTGCACCGTCCTCGAACTTCAGCTCCACCACAACCTTCAGTTGGTCGTCGCTGGCCTCCGGAGGCGGCGCCGGATATGGCTGCACGCCGTGGATGCGTGCGACCGAGGGTGCCCGTGCTCTCTTGGCCCGCGCGCAATCCGTCGCATCCGTTTTATTGCATCTTAAGATTGTATAAATAGATGTTAATATCTCGATGGTTGTTGGGTCATGCGAGATGCAAAGCGTCGCAGAGACTGCAGACGCGCCCGGTATTCCTAGACCGCGATGAAAAGCAGGGCGCAAAAATAACCAGGGCGCGACTGACATCATCCACAGTCGCGCCCTGGATCGCCGGTCAATGGGGGCAGGGGGGAATAACCGGCTGCCGGGATGACGCGCGGCGACAGGAGTTGTTCCTCTCTCGCGCTGAAAAATCTTAAGACACGGTTAAGTGATCGCCCGTCCGAAAACCTCCATCCCACGACCAACGTTAGAACGCTGACCGCATCAGGGCTCGTTCCCGCCGATCTGACTCCGAACGCAGTGAAGGCGGGTTCGCGCCCAAAGACTTCGACCAATGACTTCGGATCGAAAGCGGCAACGAATGACAGGTTGGCGGGTACCCTTCACCTGCGAAAAGCGCGCGAAGGTGGATCCCGCAGGCAGAGTGTATGTTTGAAAAGTAGGCGCGAGCCATGTCCACATTGAAGAATCTGCGTACGGGAATCCTGGGCGCCATCGCCTTTTCGCTGAGCTTCGGCGCCGTCCAGCTGGCCTCCGGCCATGATCGGACGAGCGCTCCTGCCGCAAGCTGGGCCAACGACGTCAACCGCGCGGTAAAGTCCGACCGCATCGACAAAGTCGCTGCGTCTGTGCCGATGCGCACCTATTCGATCCGGCCGGAAGGGCTTGCCAATACCTCGGTCGTGATCCGGATTCCGCTTCGCCGCGAAACCGAGAACAGCGACCCTGCCAAGGACCTCACCAAGCGGCCGATCGCCTGCGAACCCGTGGTCAGCGTGCTGACCGAGATCGCAAAGCAGTTGCAGTCCGGCCGCTGCGTCACCTGAGGACTTGACGCGGCGCGATGCGGCAACCTGCCGGCGCGCGTTGGCCTGCCGATGATGAGTTTGGTTTTCGCGCCGGCGCTATTCCGCCGGCGCCTGATCGGCGACGCTGTGCCGGCTCGCCAGCAGCCCGAGCGCGATACCGCCGATCGCCAGCAACGGGATCAGCCGTTTCATTCCGACCGTGCGCGCAACCTGGAGCCCCATCGCCATGACGGTGGGATCGGCGAGCGCGGCGTAAGCAGCCGGCCTCTGCCTGTCGTGCCTTTCGGCGGCCCGCCGCGCAGCCCGTGACTTGCGGATCGCATAGGCGGCGAGCGCAATCATCGCGACGATGAAAAAAACGGCCGCGCCGGCAAGGCATGCCGAGACCGGACCATACGCCTTGAGCACGGCGACGAACGCCGCCGCGCACAGGAACGCGATGGTGATGAAGCCGGCGATCGCGATCACGATGGCCAGCGAGGACAGCTGCAACGTGGTCCTGGTCGAATCCTTGATGTCCTCAACGACGCGCTGAAACACGGATCGCCTCCTACGCTAAATGAGCCTCCGCCGGTTCTATCGGCGGCATCACCTTTATTTGCGCCACGTCACACCGATCAGAAAGCCAAGACCCAGCGCGAGGCCGACGGTTGCAAGCGGGCGCTGCGCAATGACATCCTCCAGCGCTTCCTCGAGTGAGCTGGCGGTGTCCTGTGCCGCGTCCAGCCAGGCACCGCCACGCTGCGAGGCGTCGTCGATGGCGGCATTCACGTTGTCTTGAGCCTGCTTGTAGCCCTGCCTCGCCTGGCGCCGGGCGGCGCCGCCGAGATGGCTGATGGTGTCGGTGATCTGGTCGGCAAGCGCCGCAATATCCTTGCGCACCGACCCGACGTCCTTCTGCAGGCGCTCGAACGTGTCGCTATCCGCAATGTCTCTTAGGCTTCTGATCGTATCGCTGCTCGGCATCGCGCCCTCCTTCGAATGATCCAGAGCGGCAAACGCGCCGCCACGTTCGAGAGTTCCATGAACGCTCAATCTCCGGGCAACTGCGGCGAATTGTCCTGCATGAGATGCTCTTTCAAGACCAGCCCGACGATCAGGAGCGGCGAGGCCAGGAACGCCCCCATCGGGCCCCACAGCCAGGTCCAGAATGCAATCGCGAGGAATACCGCCAGGGCGTTGAGCGCCAGCCTGCGGCCGATGATGGTCGGCGTGATGAAGTGCCCCTCGAGAAAGGCGATGCAGGCAAAGGCAAGCGAGGCGAGCAGGCCGTCGCCAAGCGTGGGGAAGGAAATGATGCCGACGATCGTCAGCACTGCGAATGTGGCGATCGGTCCGATGATCGGAATGAAATTGAGGGCGCCGGCCAACGCGCCGAGGCCGGCCGGGCTCGGCATGCCCGTCAGCATGCAGACGAGCGCAGTCGCAATGCCGATGCCCGTGTTGATCATCGTGACGGTCAGCAGGTAATGACCTAGCTGGATCTCGATCTCGTTGAGAATGCGCAGTGTCTGCAGTCGCGCCTGATGATCGGAGAAGGTGAGAATCAGGGCGCGGCGCAAGTCCCGCCAACTGCCCACGAACAGCACGAGGGTGGCGAAGAACAGCAGGAATTCGGTGAAGGTCGGAGTCAGGAATTCGATTGTGGGCTTGACCCAGTCCATGTTGGGCATGTGCCACGAGCTCAGGAAGTCGGTGCCCCCGAGAAAATGCTGCAATTGTCCCCACAGGGCGAGCGGATAGTCGAACACGTGCAGCCGGTCCTTCAACCGCGCCGCGAGCTCGGGGAGACGCGTGCTCCAGTCGAGCACCGGCGAGGCGATCAGCCCGACCAGGAAGGTGATGGCCGAGCCGAGCGTTCCGACGATCAGAAACGCCGCGACCCCGCGCGGCACCCGGTAACGCTCCAGCAGGTTGGCCGCCGGCGACAGCATGGTGCCGACCACGAAGGCCATTACTACCGGCAGCAGGAAAGCCTTCGCGAGGAAGAGAACCGCAACGATGCTGATGATGAGCAGTCCGACCAGCGCGAACGCGACGAGGTCGGTGCGACGAATGGCGATCGGTCTTGCGCCGCCCTCGTCCGGCTTCGGCGCGCGGGACAACAGCCGCTCACTAGGAGGGATGCGCAAGCTAATTCCTCCCGAAAGCGGAACGGTCGCACTCCAGAGCATGGGACCTTGAGAGGTGAATTGCTGCGGCAACGCGGGCCGGCCGCGCCGGTTCCATCGCGAAGACGTGAGAGGGCGCCGGCCGGGCGGTTCCGAAATTCGCTTCATTCTCGCTACAATTGCGTCGAGGCGATTTTCTGAACCAAAGCATGGGTTTTCGGGCGGAACAGGACGTGTTGCAGCCGCGTTGGATGGAAACGGCAATGTCCAGGGGTGCCTCGCGTGACACAATGGCTTCCAGCAACGGATAGCATTTTGGCGAAGGCGGTCGGTATCGCTGCCGTAGCGCGCCGCATGGCGGCTGTCGTGGGGCCGAGGCGCCTATGAATATCGGGCCCGACAAGCGCGTGATCATGGCGGCGGCTTGTGCTGCGGCTCTGGCGCTGGCGGTCCCGGCACATGCGGAAGATTTCTTTTCGGCGTTGTTCGGCGCGATCGGCAGAGGCCTCCAGCCGCCGCCGGGCCAGCCTCCGTTCGGAGGTGACCCGTCGCAGACCGAGCCGCCGCGGCCGCGTGTCTCGCTCGGGGGACCTGCGTGGTGCGTCCGGAGCTGCGATGGACGCTACTTCCCGATCCCGCCATCCGAGCAGAGCCGCGCGGCGACCTGTAACAGTTTCTGTCCCGCCGCCGAGACCAGGGTGGTCTATGGCAGCAGCATCGATGCCGCCGCGACCGAGGACGGCAAGCCCTATTCGCAATTGCCGAACGCATTCCGCTATCGCAACGAATTGGTGGCCGGCTGCACCTGCACCGGCCATGACAAGGTTGGCCTCGCACAGATTCCGATCGAGGACGATCCGACGCTGCGCAGGGGCGATCTGGTCGCAGGCCCCGGCGGCGGGCTGAGCGCGGCCTCCAACGACGCCTCGCGGCGCGCGCAGTCGAGCCTCTCGCAGGCTCCGGATGCGGTGCGCGCGCGCTGATCAGGCCGCGCGGATCTTTCCGAGGAAGGCGGTGACCTGGCTGCCGAGCGCCTGGCTTTCCGTCTCCAGCGTCTCGGAGGCGCGCTTCACATCCTCGGACGCGGAAGCTGCGGTGTCGGCGTTGGATTTGACGCCGCCGATGTTCTCCGTGACGTTCTTGGTGCCCTGCGCGGCATATTGCGTCGAGCGGGTGATCTCCTGCGTCGCCGCTCCCTGCTCCTGAACCGCCGCCGCAATGGCGGTTGCGACCTCGTTCACCTCGCCGATGATGCTGCCGATGCCCTGGATCGCGTCGACCGCGTCGCCAGCGACCTTCTGGATGTCGGCGATCTGCTCGGAGATCTCTTCGGTCGCCTTGGCGGTCTGGCTGGCCAGCGACTTCACCTCGGAGGCGACCACGGCAAAGCCGCGCCCCGCCTCGCCCGCGCGCGCCGCCTCGATGGTCGCGTTCAATGCCAAGAGGTTGGTCTGGGCTGCAATCTGGTTGATCAGGCCGACCACCTCGCCGATCCGTCCCGCCGACCTTGCAAGGCCCTGGACCGTGTCGTCGGTCTGCCGGGCCTTGTCGACCGCGCGGCTGGCGATGCCGGCGGCGTGCGCGGCCTGCTGGCTGATGTCGTTGATCGAGGCGCTGAGCTCTTCGGCCGCGGAGGCGACGCTCTCGACGCTCATCGACGCCTCGCCCGAGGCGCGCTCGGCCACCTCGACGCGCGTGTTGGTCTGCCGCGACACTTCCGACAGGCCGGAGGAGGTCGTGCGCATCTGGTCCGAGGCATGACCGAGTTGCTGCAGGGTCTGGGCGACCTGTCCCTCGAACTCGCCGACATAGCCTTCGATCATGCGCTGGCGCAGCGCTGCGGCTGCGTTGTGCTCGCGCTCCTGCGCCTCGATCTCGAGTTTTTCGGCGGCCTGCCGCTTGAATGTCTCCAGCGCGCCTGCCAGCGCACCGATCTCGTCGCGGCGATGGTCGTAGCCGGTCTTGACGTTGAGGTCGCCAGCGGCGACCTGCAACATCGCATCGCGCATTTTGTGCAGCGGGCTGATGACGCGGCGGCTGACCAGGATCATCGCGCCGAAGGTGAGCGCGATCGAGGCGGCCAGCAGCACGAGCTGGATGATCAGCGACCGCAGCGCCGCTTCATGCTGGGCGCCGGCATACGCCTTGGCCTCGTCGAGGGCGGCATCGGCGACGGCGACGGCGGCAGCCAGGCGGCCCACCGTCAGCGGGCTCCATTCGTTGGCCACCATCTCCGGCTTCGCGCCGGTCGTCAGGGCTTCGATCAGGCGGTCGCGCAGCGCGGTATATTGCGGATCGAAATAGGCGGACTTGTTTGCATCCATCGCCGAGGCCAGCGCAGGAAGCGGCTTCATGCCGCCCATGGCGAGGCCAAGCGCCTTCCAGGCCGCCTCCGCGCCGCCGACCAGTTTGACATAGGCGAGCCGGTTCTCGGGCGACACCTTGCCGGCGGCCAGTCCCGTCGAGACGATCAGCGATGCTTCGCCGGCGGTGTTGCGCAGCAGCCAGGCGGTCTGCTTGACCATCAGCAGCTGATCGATGACGGCGTCCTGGTGGTTGACTTCGGCGGCCAGAATGCCGGAAATCTTGTCGAGCGTTTCCAGGAGCGCGGTTTCGGTGTCCATATACTCCTGGCCGAGGGCAGCGCGGCGCGAGCCCTTCGGCTTGCTCATCTCCTCCCAGAATTCCTTCTGCTCGGCGACGAGGGTCTTGTGCAGGCGGTCGAACTCGGCGAGCAGCGTCTGCTTCTGCTCGAATTCGATGGCGGGCAGGATGTCCAGCGCCCGGTTCATGGCGGGCATTTCCGAATCGCGAAGGCCACGGACATAGCGGTCCATCTCGCCCTCGAGCTTGTCGTCATAGGCAAGCACCCGCTTGGTCGTGGTGCGGTCGGCCCGCATGCGGTCCATCGCCTTGAACAGGCTCGCCGATGCATCGACGATCGTCGAGATCCGGCTCGTCACGCTCCGGCGCGCCCAGGAATCCCAGGCGTTCAGCGAAAATCCGACGATGACGAACAGCGCTGTGGTGAGGATGACTGACTTGAGCAGTCCCGAAGCCGAGAGGCGATCCAACATCCTAATTCCTCGAATAACTTCATTTATTTGGCAGAAAAAGAGTAAATATTTCGGCTGCAACTTATCGGTAAAATAATATGGTCTGTGCCGCGCAACTGCACTGATATCGCCTGGCCGGGAACCGGTTTGAGGGCCGACGGGTTAAAGACATCGTAGCAACGCCTGATCGGCGTCCAAACGGGGGGAGCTCATGATCGTCGGTGTGCTGGTTACTTTCCTTGTCATCATCCTTGTTCTCTATCTCATCAACATGCTGCCGATCGATGGCCGCGCCAAACAGATCTGCCGCGTCGTCGTGATCATTCTCGGGGTGATCTCGCTGCTGAAATACATCGCGGTGTTCTAGCGGCGCGCGGTCTCCGTCATTGCGAGCAGAGCGAAGCAATCCAGGCTCTCACCGAGGTGACGGACTGGACTGCTTCGGCGCGATGCGCCTCGCAATGACGGCGGCACGATTGTGCGCAAACGAAAAAAGCTCCCGGCGCCGCGCGCCGGGAGCTTTGATGTCCGCTCGGTCTGACGCTCACTTCAGCGTGCCGAACCAGTCGTCCACGTCCTTGCGGGCCTGGTCCTTGGCATAGCCGTAGCGTTGCTGCAGCTTGCCTTCGAGCTGCTCGCGGCGGCCCTCGACGACGTTGAGATCGTCGTCGGTGAGCTTGCCCCACTTCTCCTTGGCCGAGCCCTTGAACTGCTTCCAGTTGCCTTCCACGCGGTTCCAATCCATCGCTTTGCTCCCATCTGGAGTTGTGATGGCGAACTAACGGGCGCGGTGGACACTCGTTCCCGGGAACAACATGCGGCATCTGGTCAGCCCACGGAATCCACGGCCGAACATCACCCTGCCGCCTTGGCTTCGCGGCGGCGCGCGGTGAGGATGTATTCGGTGTAGCCGTTCGGCTGCGCGCGGCCCTTGAACACGAGATCGCAGGCCGCCTTGAAGGCTGTGCCGTCGAAGGAAGGCGCCATCGGCTTGTAGAGCGGATCGCTCGCATTCTGCTTGTCGACCACGACCGCCATGCGCTTCAGCGACTCCATCACCTGGTCCTCGCTGACGACGCCGTGATGCAGCCAGTTGGCGAGATGCTGGCTCGAAATCCGCAATGTCGCGCGATCTTCCATCAGTCCGACATCATGGATGTCGGGCACCTTCGAGCAGCCGACCCCCTGGTCGATCCAGCGCACGACGTAGCCTAAAATGCCCTGGCAGTTGTTGTCGATCTCCTGCCTGACGTCGTCGGGCGCCCAGTTCGACTGCGACACCGGAATGGTCAAAATGTCCGACAGTTTTGCGCGCGGCCCGCCCTTGGCGAGCTCGTCCTGCCGCGCCAGCACATTGACCTGGTGATAGTGCAGCGCATGCAGCGTCGCCGCGGTCGGCGACGGCACCCAGGCGGTGGTGGCGCCGGCCTGCGGATGGGAAATTTTTTGCGCCAGCATGTCGGCCATCTTGTCCGGCGCGGCCCACATGCCCTTGCCGATCTGCGCGTGTCCCGGCAGGCCATCGATCAGTCCGATGTCGACGTTCCAGTCCTCATAGGCCTTGATCCAGGCCTGCGCCTTCATCTCGTTCTTGCGGATCATCGGGCCCGCTTCCATCGAGGTGTGGATCTCGTCGCCGGTGCGGTCGAGGAAGCCGGTGTTGATGAAGACGATGCGCTTTGACGCGTTCTGGATGCAGGCCTTCAGGTTCACCGTGGTGCGGCGCTCTTCGTCCATGATGCCGACTTTCAGCGTGTTCTCCGGCAGCGCCAGCAGCTTCTCGACCCGGCCGAACAGCTCGCAGGTCAGCGCGACCTCATCGGGGCCATGCATCTTCGGCTTGACGATGTAGACCGAGCCGGTGCGGCTGTTCCTGATCTTGGCGCTGCTCTTGAGGTCATGGATCGCGAGAAGTCCGGCAACGGCGGCGTCCAGAATGCCCTCTGGAATTTCTTCGCCGTTCTCGTCGAGCACGGCGTCGGTGAACATGTGATGGCCGACATTGCGCATCAAGAGCAGGCTGCGCCCGTGCAGCGTCAGCTCGCCGCCGGCAGGCCGCTTGTAGACCCGGTCGGGATTGAGCGCGCGCGCGACTGTCTTGCCACCCTTCTCGAAGTCGGCGGTGAGCGTGCCGTTCATCAGCCCGAGCGTGTTGCGATAGACCAGCACCTTGTCCTCGGCATCGACGGCGGCGACGCTGTCCTCCATGTCGAGAATGGTGGAGACCGCGGACTCCAAAATCATGTCGGCGACGCCGGCCGGATCGTCCTTGCCGATCGTGTGGCTGCGGTCGATCCGGATCTCGACATGCAGGCCGTTGTTGGAGAGCAGCACGGCCGAGGGCGCCGCGCCATCGCCCTGGTAGCCGGCAAACTGCGCAGCCGATTTCAGCGCGGTCGCATTGCCGCTCTTGAGCTTCACCGCGAGCTGGCCCGCGATCACGCTGTAGGAGACGACGTCGGTGTGGCTTCCCGTCGCCAGCGGCGCTGCGCTATCAAGAAACGCCTTGGCCTTGGCGATCACCTTGTCGCCGCGCGCCTTGTTGTAGCCCTTTCCGCTCTCGCTCGGATCATGCGGGATCGCGTCGGTGCCGTAGAAGGCGTCATAGAGCGAGCCCCAGCGCGCATTCGCCGCGTTCAGCGCATAGCGCGCATTGGTCAGGGGCACGACGAGCTGCGGCCCGCAGATTTTTCCGATCTCTTCGTCGACAGGAGCGGTCTCGACCTTGTGGGTTGCCGGCTCCGGCAAGAGATAGCCGATCTCCTTCAGGAACGCGGTGTAGGTGCCGATGTCGAACGGCTTGCCCTTGCTGGCGCGATGCCAGCCGTCAATCTTCGCCTGCAGCGCGTCGCGGACTGCGAGCAGGTCGCGATTCCGCGGTCCCAGGTCCCGGATGATGCCGGAGAGCCCGGCCCAGAAGGCATCGGGCTCGCACCCGGTGTTCGGCGCCGCCTCCTTGGCAATGAAATCGAACAGGACGGGGGCGATCTGCAATCCGTGAGCTTTGACACGCGTCATGATGGGCTTTTCTCGCAAGGAATGGGCCGTACTGGTCTTCAGGCGGAGAACAGCAGGATGGGCCCGCAACGGGCCGATTTTCGGGGTCCTTTTAGCCTCAAAATCGGGGGCGAAGGAAGGGGGACCAATGGTCACTTGCCTCTCACCAGCGCCTGTATTTCGACCAGCGAGGACATGCGCCCGCAGCCTCGCGGCGCCCTCGGTGCCCGAGCTTTGCGAAAGACCCGCCCTCTCAACGAAGAGGGCGCAGGGAATGCCGGGTGAAGGCCTCACCCATGGCCCCCGTGCAGTAAAAAAGCACGGGGAAGGAACCACAGGTTCAGCCAAATCATCCGGCATTCCCTGCGCGATGGGTTACGGCTTATACGCGCTCTCCCCGGTGCGCCGGGCTTGTTGGCCACCGTCGCCCGCGAGATCATCCTCTCGCGCGCTTGACACCAGCGTCGGGGTGCCAGGACCACACGATTTCGCCGTCCGCGCTGATGATGCTCGTCGCGCATCACCCTCGCGTCCATCGCATCCCCGCCTCACGTGTCGTGACGATCGGCCGAAACGTCCCTCTTCAACGAGGCGGGATGCGTCCATCATAGTTCTGATTTTCATAATTCGACAAGGCAATTATTTTTCCGCAAGGGGCTGGACAGAAAATGGGGAAGGTGACGTGATTTGCCCGTCGGGCGGCAAGCGTAGCGGGTGGATTTATCTTGAGGCTGTTATAAAGGGTGATTTCTCTCGATAAGAGGTGCCGATGGATTTGGATTCCAGGTACGACGCCTTACAGGAACAGGCGGAGCCGTTGGAACGGCTTATCGGATATTCACCGCAACGTTGGAAAAACCAACCTTGAATGACTACACGGACGGGCGCGGATTTTCGCTTCGCGTCACCGGATGTGCGTCATTTCTGCCTCGTGAAAGTGACGCGGGCAGTCAGCGACTACAACGCATGCATTGAGCTAGCGAAGAGGGGTTACGCGCAACAGGTGTGCGTGCTCATTCGGACGATGGTCGAGTGTTTGAGGCATGCCGAGTACGTAATCGAACCGTTTGGATCGGAAGAACACAGAACTGAGGCCATCAAGCTCGTTAAGGAGTTCTTTGCGGATGGCGAAAGAGGCACGACAGCAGATCCGCGTAAATACCACGTCCAACAGGGGAGGGTCCACGACGCTCTCGGGGAGATCTTGGACCAACTTGCGGTCAAGCTCGGTGATACCGAGGGACGCAGGCCGGCGCGCTTAGCGTACAGGCACTCATATGCCGTTCTTTCAAATTACGTCCATTCGCGTTACCCGGAGTGCATGGACCTGTACGGAGGTAGGCCCGGTCAGTTTCATTGTCGAGGGATGAAAGGCACGCCTAAAGATTTGGAGAGCTTTGTAATTCTGGAGCAATTCGGCGCGACCCTTTCTCAAGGGCTCGCACTGGTGGTGCAAGGTCTTGGATTGCAGAAGCTAGTGGAGTCCGATCCCATTATTAGCGCCTGGTATAAGACCCACGTTATTGCGGCGAGTTAGCGTGTAGCCCGCATGAGCGAAGCGACATGCTGGGATCAACGATGCTCGTTCACGGATATCGCTCCGGTCATCTGGGCTACGCCACTGAAGGAAACATGAAGTTTGGCTGAATAGAGCGCTCCTCGTACGCGCTCACCTGATCCGCTTGCCGGGGAAGGGTTGGCCGCCGACAGCGGATTTCGGCGTTGGATGCGCGCGCCCGCGCATCCACGACGACAAGCCGGACTCCCAAGCGGTCTTCCGGAGTGGTACTGTTGCGTTCAACGAATGGATGTTGCCCATGCAAATTGCCGTTCAGGAAAGCCGAACGGGCCGGATGTCCGGCGCTGAGTTCCGCGCCTTCCAGGCCAGGCGGCCGGATCACGAGCGCTGGGAGCTTCTCGGAGGTGTGGCCATGATGATGACCCCGCCAACAATCGCGCATAACCAGATCGCGAGCAATCTGGAGCGGCTTTTGAACGCGGGACTGGCGCAGCATGCGCCGTCGCTGCTGGCGACGCAGCGACCGGGGCTCGATCTGGGTGAAGGCGATTACAGGCCTGAGCCTGACGTCGGCATCATCGAGGCCGACTACGATGCCGGTCAGCGTTTTGTCGACAAGGCGTATCTTCTGGCGGAGGTGGTATCCGATACTGACGGGGTGATCGTGCCCGGCACGGACCGCCGCTGGATCGACGTGAAGCGGGACCTCTACCGCTCACACGTCCATTGCACGGCTGTGCTCGTCATTGCGCAGGATCGCATGGAGGTGGAGCTCGACCCAAAGACCGAGGCGGGCTGGATGTCGGCGGTGCTGCAGGGAGGGGACGCCGAATTGTCGATCCCGGCGTTCGGCTTGCGGTGTGCCGTTGCCGATCTCTACGCGAGGACGCCGCTGCAGCCGCGTGGGCGTGGGTAGCGCTCGCCGCATTCCTTCGTCATTGCCCGGCTCGACCGGGTTACCCAGCAAGCGGTCGCTAACGCGCTGCGATTACCAATCGTCATCGTCATACCGCCATCGCGGCGGGGACTGCCGGCGCGGCGGCGGCAGTGGACGGATTCGGGCTTGCGGCGTTTGGAGCGGTACTGCCGGAGGCGGTGACGTCCTGGGCGGCGCGCTTGGCTCGGAAGCCTTGGCGAGCCGGCGCGCCATGTCTTCGTGCTTGGCCTTGAGCTGCTCAATGGCGTTTGAATTGTCCGCGGCGATCTGGTCCTGCTTGATCCTCAGCTGTTCGATCTCGCGCTTCAGATTCGCGACGTCGCGCGCCGTGGCCTGCTGCAACTGGATCAGCTCGGAGATCCCGGCAGCCGCCGGCGCGGCATCCTGTGGCCCGGTCGGAGCGAGCGGCGCTGCCTGCACAGCGGTGGCCTCCGCCGTGGCCAGCTCAACGGATGGACCTGGTTGCGCTGATGACGGTGGGTTTGTCGGCTGCGAGAACGACGTTGAAACGCGTTGCGGCGTCCAGCGCGCCGCAATCAGCGCGACTCCGTCACGAAACAGGTACGACCCGAAGGCTGCGACGACAAGGCACGCCGCGAACAACAGCCCGATCGGGAGCAGGTCGATCGAGCCAGGCCCCGCGGACCTTCCTTGTGGCGGCTGCGGGCGAGGTTCGGCCGGGGGATTGCCTGCATCATCCCTTGGGGTGGCCGAAGCATCGCGTGCATCATCCCGCTCCATTTTTGAAATCCGTTCAGTCACGCGCGCGATCTCTTCATCCGCACTCGCGATCTGTTCACGGACACGCTCGAGTTCTTCATCGGCGCGCGCGATCAAAACATCCTTTGTGGTCGGTGTGGAATTCATTGGCGTTTCCCTCCCCGTCCAATGTTTCCCGCGGATGGGGTCGAACACCCGGCAGGTCGATCGCCGCCCCAAAAACCTTAATGCAATCTCGTAATGGCCTGGACGATGGAAAGTATAGCAAGCGCATGGTCGGTTAGCGACGGCCTTCGCCCGAAGAGGCGAAGGCGGCGCGCAACCCGCCATCGTGAAGCAGCGTTCAATGTTAGCTGCAAGCAGGTTAACAGAGTCGGTGGGTTACGCGACCGCTGTTTCGCGTAGGTCTCTGCGGATCGATCGAGGACGGCGGTCGCTAATCTTACTGCGTCACAAAGTCTCTGCGCACGCGCCGCGGGACGCGCTGGTCGTGACTGAGCCCTCTCCCCGATGGGGAGAGGGCTCCTCGCAGCGTCAACGAAGATGGATGGGTGAGGGGCCCCTCACCCGACCGAGATTGTTGAGCGCCTAGCGCAGCCCTCTCCCCAGCGGGGAGAGGGCGCAAATACGCGCGTCGTCACCTCTGACGCAGTAAGACTAACCCACCCTACGCGGCCGGTGTCAGATATTCGCGGCGAGGTCGGTGAGTTCGTCGAACAGGATGCCGGTCGACGCCAGCATCCGCTCGATCTCATCGGTGGCCTCGGTGAGGGGCCGGGTCGAGGTGTCGATCGCGAGCTCGCTGGTCTCGGGCGGCTGGTAGTCGTTGCCGATCCCGGTAAACCCTTTCAGCGCGCCGGCGCGCGCCTTGGCGTAATGGCCCTTCGGGTCGCGCTCCTCGCAGACCTCGGCGGGGGTTGCGACATAGATCTCGCGGAACGCGGTGTCGGCGATGCGGCGGGCGCTCGCGCGGTCGTCGCGCGAGGGCGAGACCGCGGCGACGATGGCGATGTGGCCGTTGCGCGCGAGGTGCGTCGCGACCTCGGCGATGCGGCGGATGTTTTCGCTGCGATCCTCGGGCGAGAAGCCGAGATCGCCGTTGAGGCCGGCGCGCAAGGTGTCGCCGTCGAGCAGGATCGGCGAGCCGCCGCGGGAAAACAGCCGCCGCTCCAGCGCGCGCGCCAATGTCGACTTGCCGGCGCCGGGCAGGCCCGTCAGCCAGACCACCGCGCCGTTGTGGCGATAGCGGGCCGAGCGCTCGTCCAGCCGCAGTGCCGATTCCACCGGCACGATGTCGACGGGGACGGCGCGGCGCGCGGCGTCGACCGACAGCACGAGGCCGCCGCCGGCGATGCGGCCATTGAGCTCGATGACCAGCCGGCCGAGGCGCGGATTGTTGGCATAGGCATCCGCGGCGATCGGTTGCGCCAGCGAGATATCGATCTCGCCGACATGGTTGCGGCCGATCGCGGCATTTTCGACGCTCGACAATTCGCCGGGATCGACCGCCTTGTCGATCGCGACCACCACGGCGCGCGCCTCGCGCGTGCCGAGCCGCACCAGGATCGCAGCGCCGACCGCGAGCGGCTTGTCGTGCAGCCAGAAGATCCGGGCGCGCAGCCGGCGGGTATCGGATGGGCTCTGGCCGACATGCGCGATGACGTCGCCGCGCTCGACGAAGAGTTCGCGATCGAGCGTGATGCCGACCGAGCGGCCGGCACCTTGCCTCGCCGTGAGCGGCGTGACCGGCCAGCTCTCCACCGTCTTGATTTTTGCGATCTTGCCTGCCGGCATGATGACGATCTCCTCGCCGGCGGCGAGGCTGCCCGATTCGATGCGGCCCGCGACAATGCGGCGGTCGTCGAACTTGTAGATCGCCTGCACCGGCAGCCGCAGCGGCAGCGCCTCCAGCGGCCGCGCCGGCTCCAGCGCGTCGAGCGCCTCGACCACGCTCGGCCCGCGATACCAGCCGATCCGCGGCGTATGGATTTTGACTCCATCGCCGTCGCGCGCGGAGATCGGAATGATCGCTGCCGGATTGACGCCAAGCCCGGTCAGGTGCGCGGAAATCTCGTCGCTGATCTCGGCAAAGCGAGACGCGGCGAAATCGACGCGGTCCATCTTGTTGACGACCACGACGACCTGCCTGATGCCGAGCAGATGCAGCAGGTAGCCGTGCCGCCGCGTCTGGTCGCGCACGCCCTCCAGCGCGTCGATGATCAGCACCGCGCCGTCGGCCTGCGACGCGCCGGTGATCATGTTGCGCAGAAACTCGGCATGGCCCGGCGCATCGATCAGCACGACGTCGCGGGCATTGGTGCGGAAGCGGATCTGGGTGGTGTCGATGGTGATGCCCTGGTCGCGCTCGGTCTGCAGCGCATCGAGCAGGAACGACCATTCGAACGGCATACCGCGCCGTGCGCTGACGGCTTTCAGCATCTCCAGCTTGCCCTCGGGCAGGCTGCCGGTTTCATGCAGCAGGCGGCCGACCAGCGTCGACTTGCCGTGATCGACATGGCCGACGATGACGATGCGCACTTGCGGGCGGGTGGTGCCGTTCGGGGTGGCCGAGAGGGTTTTGGGGAGGATCATGTTCATGGCTGCAACGCGAAAGGTTTTCTACAGATAGCCGGCGACGCGGAGCCGCTCGAAAGCATCTTCGGTTTCGTGGTCGAGCGCGCGGCCGGCGCGCTCCGGCACCTTGGTCTGTTCCAACTCGACCAGGATCTCGTCGATATTCGTTGCGCCGGACGCGACGGGAAAAGTGATGTCCTGGTCGCCGAGCGAGCGATAGCGTTTGCCGTCCCTGGCGAGATAGAGCGGAATGATCGGAATGTTCTCGCGCCGCGTGTAGGCCCAGATGTCGGCCTCGGTCCAATGCAGGATCGGATGGATGCGCAAATGCGCGCCCGGCGGCGGCGAGGCATTAAAATGGTCCCAAAACTCCGGCGGCTGGTCGCGGACGTCCCAGCCACCCTCGGTGCCGCGCGGCGAAAACACCCGCTCCTTGGCGCGCGTCGCCTCCTCGTCGCGGCGGATGCCGGCGATCAGACCGTCAAAGCCGTGCTTGACCAGCGCGAGCTTCAGCCCCTCGGTCTTGCGCGCGGCCGACCGCGCGGCCGGCGGCAGCGTCGGATCGACCGCGTCGATCGGCGGGCAGGGCTCGACCTTCAGGTCCAGCCCCCACTCCTTCGCGTAGGCGTCGCGGAAGGCGTACATCTCGGGAAATTTCTTGCCGGTGTCGACATGCATCGCGGTGAACGGCACCTTGCCGAAGAACGCCTTGCGCGCCAGCCAGATCATCACGTTGGAATCCTTGCCCAGCGACCACAGCAGCGCGAGCTTCTTCAGCCGTGCAAAGGCTTCGCGAAAAATGTAGATGCTCTGCGCCTCCAGAGCGTCGAGGTGGTCCATGCCGGGCAACTCGGCCAGAGCGGGCGGCACGGAAGATGCTTGGTTGAGGCTGACGCGGGGCAGCCGGTCCTTTGCGGATTCACTGTTGAGAAGATGCATCTCTCGGGCTCGGTCTCTGGAGGAGAATATTCTATATCTGATATGCCTCGTAGAAGAAATAAATTTCTCTTTGAGGCGCGTTGAAGACACATATATAGAAAAAAATTCCAGTCAACCCTAGACATCGCGACAACTCTCAACTACCTCAGTCGGCACGTTTCAATCCTTTCGGAATCCGTCCCATGACCTCTCCGCTCGAGCAGAAGAAGATCAAGATCACCGGTCCCTCGATCGTCACGGCGAACCGCACCATCGATGGCGCGGTGATCTACCGGACCGCCGCGAAGGACTGGTCGACCGATCTCGCGCATGCCGCCGTCGTCCGCGCCGCCGATGAGGCGCGCACGCTGCTCGCCGAATCCGTCGCCGACGATGTCGGCGCGGTTGGCGCCTATATCGCGCCGGTCGAGATCACCGATGGGACGATCGCGCCGGGCAATCTGCGCGAGCAGATCCGCCGCTCCGGCGTCACGATCGACCTGCTCCCCGCGATCGGCCTGCCGGTCCAGGCTTAAGGCGCGCGTTCCATGTACGCTTATGACGAGATCGACCGCACGCTGGTCAACGAGCGCGTCGCCGAATTCCGCGACCAGGTGAAGCGCCGCCTGTCCGGCGAGCTCACCGAAGACGAATTCAAGATGCTGCGGCTGCAGAACGGCGTGTATTTGCAGCTGCACGCCTACATGTTCCGCGTCGCGATTCCCTATGGCACGCTGTCGTCACGGCAGCTGCGGGCGCTGGCGCATGTGGCGCGGCGCTACGACCGCGGCTACGGCCATTTCACGACCCGCCAGAACATCCAGTTCAACTGGATCAAGCTGAAGGACCTGCCGGACGCCTTGAGCGATCTCGCCGACGTCGGCATTCACGCGATGCAGACCTCGGGCAACAACACCCGCAATGTGACGTCGGACCAATGGGCCGGGGTCGCGCCCGGCGAGATCGAGGATCCGCGCATCTGGGCCGAGCTGATGCGGCAATATACGACGCTGCATCCGGAATTTTCGTTCCTGCCGCGCAAGTTCAAGATCGCGATCACGGCCTCGGTGCATGACCGCGCCGCGATCAAGATCCACGACGTGGGCCTGCGCCTATCCAAGAACGCCGATGGCGAGACCGGTTTCGAGGTGCTGGTCGGCGGCGGGCTCGGCCGCACGCCGTTCATCGCCAAGACCATCAAACCGTTTGTCGCGGGGCGTGACATCCTGAGCTATCTCGAAGCCATCATGCGCGTCTACAACCAGTACGGACGTCGCGACAACATCTACAAGGCGCGCATCAAGATTCTGGTGCATGAGCTCGGCATCGAGAAATTTGCCGCCGAGGTCGACGAGGAATGGCAGCAGATGAAGAGCGATGCGCTCGTCATCGACGACGACGTCGTCGAGGACATCCGCTCGCGCTTCTTCTATCCGACTTACGAGAAGCTCCCGCATAATCCAGAGGAGCTGAAGAAGGCGGCCACTGATCCAAAATTCGAGGCCTGGCGCAAGAACTCGACCTTTGCCCACAAGGAATCGGGCTATGCGATCGTCACGATTTCGCTGAAACCGGTGGGCGCGCCGCCCGGCGATGCCACCGCCGAGCAGATGGACGCGCTGGCCGATCTCGCCGACAAATACTCGTTCGGCGAAATCCGCGTCGGCCATGAGCAGAACCTGGCGCTGCCGCATGTCGCGCGGCGCGACCTGCCGGCGCTGTGGAAGGCGCTCGACAAGATCGGGCTGGCGACGCCGAACGTCAATCTGGTGTCGGACATCATCGCCTGCCCGGGGCTCGACTACTGCTCGCTGGCCAATGCGCGCTCGATCCCGATCGCGCAGGAGCTGACGCGGCGCTTCGCCAATCACGACACCGCCAACCTGATCGGCCGGCTGCACATCAACATCTCCGGCTGCATCAATGCTTGCGGCCATCATCACGTCGGCCATATCGGCATTCTCGGTGTCGAGAAGAACGGCGAGGAATTCTATCAGATCACGATCGGCGGCCGCGCCGACGAAAACGCCGAGCTCGGCGCCTTGATCGGACCCGCCGTGCCCTATGGCGAGGTGGCCGACGTCGTCGAGGACATCGTCGAAGCCTATCTGGCACTCCGCCAAAACCCCGACGAGCTGTTCGTCGATACGGTGAAGCGGCTCGGCGTCGAACCGTTCAGGGAGCGCGTCTATGCCACTCGTTAAGGGCGGACAAATCATCGCGGATGCGTTCGTGCATGTGGCCGACGACGCGGAGCTCCCCCAAGAGGGCGCCGTGCTCGTGACGGCAAAACGCTTTCTCGGGGATCCGGACGCGATCCTGCAGCGGGCGGACAAGGCTGGCGTGATCTGGCCCAACAACCGCGACGTCGACGATCTCGTGCCATACCTCGATCGCCTCGCCGTCGTCGCGCTGGTGTTCCCGACGTTTCGCGATGGCCGCGCCTACAGCCAGGCCCGGCTCTTGCGCGAGCGTTTTGCCTGGCGCGGCGAGCTGCGCGCCACCGGCCAGGTGCTGCGCGACCAGTTCGTGTTCATGCTGCGCGCCGGCTTCGACAGTTTCGAGGTGAAGAAGCAGGCCGATGCGGAAGCCTTCGCCCAGACCGTGAAGCGTTATTCGGTGTTCTATCAGCCGACGGGCGACGGCCGCATCACCGCGCTGCACCGGCGCATGCAGCTGCGCCATTCCGAGAGTGCCGGCCTATGAACGCGCATGCGACACAGGCGTCGTTGCAGCCGGCCGGGGCGCTGCCGACCGCGGCAGAACTCGACCATGCGCTGCGCGATGCGGCGCCGCACGACGTGATCGCAACCGCGCTGAAAATCGTGGGCCGCGAGCAGCTGGCCGTGGTGTCGTCGTTCGGCACCGAATCCGCCGCGCTCTTGAAGGTGACGGCGGATGTCGACCCCGCGATCCCCGTGGTCTTTCTCGACACCGGCTGGCTGTTCGAGGAGACGCTGGCCTATCGCGATACGCTGATCGAAAGACTGGGCCTCACCGACGTGCGCTCGATCAAGCCCTCGGACGAGGCGCTCTCGCGCGAGGATCCGGAGCGCGACCTCTGGTTCTCCGATCCCGACGCCTGCTGCCGCATCCGCAAGGTCGAGCCGCTGGCGCGGACACTCGCACCATTCTCCGCCTGGATCAACGGCCGCAAGCGCTTTCAGGGCGGCGCACGCGCCGCGATCGCTGTCGTGGAAGAGGACGGCGAGCGGCTGAAATTCAATCCGTTCGCCAATATCTCGCGCGACGACATTGCGGCAATTTTTCATGGCGCCAATCTGCCGCAGCATCCGCTGCAGGCTTCCGGTTATCTTTCGGTCGGATGCATGCCCTGCACCTCGCGGACTTCGCCGGATGAGGATGCGCGCGCCGGCCGCTGGCGGGGCCGACCGAAGACGGAATGCGGCATCCACACGATGAAGGCGTCGTAGCACAACGACGCTGCCACTGCGCAAACAACAAAATCCGGTTTCGTTGATTCGCGGAGTGGGAACTGCATCCCGGCGAGATGGCCGGGCTCGCGCCACGTCGTTACCGCATTTTCGCCGTGTAAAGCCGGATATCTGCGGCCGACTCGCGCGGGCGCGACGGAACAAAGGCAGTCCGCGCGGAAGGTTTGCCGCGGTGAGGTCCCTGCTGCTAAGCAGGATTCGAGTCGTTCACCATTCAGCTACGGTTCGCGTGCAACAAACGTTGCGTGTTTGAACGTCTCCATGAACGGATGATGAAGGAATGAAACGGGCGATCTTCGCCATCACCGGACTGGTGTTGCTCGCGGCTTGCGCCGCGGAAGCTCCGATCGAGCAGCCGGCGATGTATGCCGACATGGCGACGGCAGGCGCGCGGCTGGACGCGGTGGCCGCAGCCACGATGATCTCGCAATACCGCCAGAACAACGGTCTCGGCACGGTCGCGGTCGATCCCGACCTGATGAAGCTCGCCGAGCAGCAGGCGCAGACCATGGCGAGCCAGAACAAGCTCGACCATGACGCCAAGGCGCCGCTCGCAAAACGCCTCAACGGGTCAGGATATCCGGCGACACAGGCGGTCGAGAATGTCTCCGCCGGGTATCACACGCTCGCCGAAGCCTTTTCCGGCTGGCGCGACTCCCCGCCGCACCGGGCCAACATGCTCAAAGGCGGTGTCACAAAATTGGGCATCGCGGCGAGTTATGCTCCGAACACCAAATACAAGGTGTTCTGGACGCTGATCCTGGCATCGACCGACGCGTGATGTGCGAGGCCCAAGAGTCCGGAATTAAGAGTCCGGAATAAGGGTCCGGCATAGGGGGTCGGAATAAACTGTCCGTGATGCAGATCTGCACCGAGGTCGATTGACGCTGGCTGCATCTGACGCCACGGTGCGGCATCATTTGATCCATTGATTGACCCTCATGACCGATCACGATCGCCATCCGGCCCCGCCCTCCGCGCCAGTCAAAGCCCTGCCCGTGCTGGTGCTCCAGGGCGGCGGCGCACTGGGCTCCTACCAGGCCGGCGCCTACCAGGCGCTGTGCCGCTTCGATTTCGAGCCGGAATGGGTGGCCGGCATCTCGATCGGCGCCGTCAATGCCGCGATCATCGCCGGCAACGAACCCGACAAGCGCGTCGACAAGCTGAAAGAGTTCTGGAACATGGTCTCGGCGCAGGTGTCCTGGACGCCGATTGCCAACTCGGATCGCGGCCGCTCGCTGTTCAACGAGACCAGCGCGGCCTTGATCGCGACCTTCGGCGTTCCCGGCTTCTTCACGCCGCGCATCCCGCCGGCGCCGCTCTGGCCGCCGGGCCACCCGGAATCGCAGAGCTATTACGACACGGCGCCCCTGAAGCGGACGCTGGAGCGGCTGGTCGACTTCGATCGCATCAACGACCTGAAATGCCGGCTCAGCGTCGGCGCCGTCGGCGTCACCACAGGCAATTTCCGCTACTTCGACAATTTCGAGTTCAGGAAGCTCGGCAAGAAGATCGGCCCCGAGCACATCATGGCCTCCGGCGCGCTGCCGCCCGGCTTCCCCTCGGTCGAGATCGAGGGCGAGCATTACTGGGACGGCGGCATCGCCTCCAACACGCCGCTCGACTACGTGCTGGACGCCGAGACCGACCGCGATCTGCTGATCTTCCAGGTCGACCTGTTTTCCGCGCGCGGACCGCTGCCGCAGACGCTGCTGGAAGCCGCCGAGCGTGAAAAGGACATCCGCTTCTCCAGCCGCACCCGCATGAACACCGACAAGAACCGCGAGATCCACAACGCCCGCAGGGCAGTACGCGACCTCATTACCAAGCTGCCGGATTACCTGAAGAACGATCCTACGGTGGAATACCTCTGCAAGGCGGCCAAGGAAAACACCGTCACGGTGGTTCACCTGATCTATCGCAGCAAGAACTACGAGACCTCGTCGAAGGATTATGATTTCTCCCACCTCGCCATGGTGGAGCACTGGAACGCGGGGACGCGCGACGTCCATCTGTCGATGCGTCACAAGGATTGGCTCGAACGGCCGCAGTCCGGTGAGACCATGGTCACCTACGATCTCACCGGCGACGGCACGCTGACCATCAACGGCAAACAGGAGTGAAGGCGATGACGAATTTGAAGGGCAGGACCGCGGTCGTGACCGGATCCACCAGCGGCATCGGGCTCGCTTATGCGCGGGCTTTCGCGGGCGCAGGCGCCAACGTCGTGATCAACGGGTTTGGCGCGCCCGCCGACATCGAGAAGGAGCGCTCGGCGATCGAGACCGATTTCAAGGTCAAGGCGGCGTATTCGCCGGCCGACATGACCAAGCATGCCGAGATCGCCGAAATGATTGCGCTCGGCGAGAAGACGTTCGGCAGTGTCGATATTCTCGTCAACAATGCCGGCATCCAGTTCGTCTCCCCGATCGAGGAATTCCCGCCGGAGAAGTGGGAAGCCATCATCGCGATCAATTTGTCGTCGGCGTTCTACGGCATCCGCGCCGCGGTGCCCGGCATGAAGAAGCGCGGCTGGGGCCGCATCATCAACACGGCGTCCGCACATTCGCTGGTCGCCTCGCCGTTCAAGTCGGCCTATGTTTCGGCCAAGCACGGTATCGCGGGCCTGACGAAAACCGTGGCGCTGGAACTCGCGACCTTCAAGGTCACCTGCAACTGCATCAGCCCGGGCTATGTCTGGACGCCGCTGGTCGAGCACCAGATTCCGGAGACGATGAAGGCGCGCAACATGACCAAGGAGCAGGTGATCAAGGACGTGCTGCTCGATGCGCAGCCGACCAAGGAGTTCGTCACCGTCGAGCAGGTCGCGGCGCTGGCGCTGTTCTTGTGCGGCGACGACGCCGCCCAGATCACCGGCGCGAACCTCTCGATCGACGGCGGGTGGACCGCGGAATAAACCAGCAGATTTGCGGAGTACCGCAGATTTGCAGAGCTGCGGTGATTTGAAGTCCCTGCCAGGACGCATTAGACGTTGGCAGGGCTTGGATTCGCCCGGCTATTGTTTTGCGGCATGATCTTTTCGGAAAACCGCCCCGCACTTTTCCGGATCATGCCCTGAGCGCGAACAGGACTTCATCTTGCTGATCACGACCCTGATCGGACTTGCGGCGGCCTGCTGCACGACGGTTTCATTTCTGCCACAGGTCATCAAGGCCTGGCGGACGCGATCGACCCGCGATGTGTCGGTCATGATGTTCACCCTTCTGGTGACCGGCAACTCGCTGTGGCTGCTCTACGGCGCGCTGATCGGCGACCTGCCGATCGTGGCCGCCAATGTGGTCACGCTCGGCCTGGTCGGCGCGATCCTGGGGCTGAAGCTCAGGTATGGTTGAGCGCGATCGAAACATCCGAGGATGTCATGCCGTCCGATCCCGTTCGGCTCAGCAAGTTCCTGAGCTTCGTCCTGCGTCACAAGCCCGATGCGATCGGCCTCGCGCTGGATGCTCAGGGCTGGGCTGATATCGATGACCTTATCGAGAAGAGCAACGCGTCGGGGACGGCGTTCAACCGCGACGATCTGCTGCGCGTCGTGGACACCAGCGACAAGAAGCGGTTTTCGATCTCTGCGGACGGCTCATGCATTCGTGCCGCGCAAGGGCATTCGGTTGCGGTCGCGCTTGGCCTCGCTGCAAAAGAACCGCCGCCGATCTTGTATCATGGGACAGCGACGCGGTTCGTGGACTCGATCCTGTCCGAGGGACTGAAACCGCAGGCGCGGCAGCAGGTGCATTTGTCGCTCGATGAGGCGACCGCGCGCAGCGTCGGGCAGCGTCATGGCAAACCGGCCATCTTCAACGTCGACGCCGCGCGCATGCATGCGCGAGGCTTCAGTTTCTATCTGGCAGACAACGGCGTCTGGCTGACCGGTCAGGTCCCACCGCAGTTCTTGACGCTGCTGCCAGGGGTCGTCGCAAACCGGAAATAGTGATTTTCATCCACGACGGAATTTTTGCGAGAGCCGACCTCCGAACACGTGCAGTAGACCAAATCGTGGTAGTCGGCCTTTTCACTGGTCAAGGGCTGCAGCAAGGTGTACCTTGCGTCGTGCACCCTTGATCCTTTGATCAGGTCGCGCCTCTGACGCCGCCAATCGCTTCCAATGCGTTCCGGCCCGCGTCTCGTCCTCCCAATTCAATATGACCTGACCGGCTCGACGGAGAATCTACCATGGCCGACGCCCAATGCCTTTGCGGCGCTCTTAAGCTCAGGGCGCGAGAACCGTCAAAACTGGTTGTCGCATGCCATTGTTTGGACTGCCAGAGAGGAACCGGTGGTCCATTCGGCGTCGGCGCATTCTATGCGATCGACACTGTCGAGATTTCTGGTGCGGCCACGGAATTTGTCCGCGTTGGCGACAGCGGTCGCAAGGTGCGCAGTTATTTTTGCCCAACGTGCGGTTCGACGATCTATTGGAAGCCCGATGCGCTGCCATCAATGATCGGCGTTGCCGTTGGTGCGTTGGCCGACCCTGACTTCCCAGCCCCCGTGTTATCGATATTCGAGCGGTCGAAACATCATTGGGTGCAATTTGGCGGGGAGGTCGAGCACTTTCGCGAAGGTGCGGTACGAAACTATTCGCCTGACCTGACGAGAGGGTCCGATTCTCGTTGATCGCAGCGTCCGCTCACCATCCTGAGCGGTCGTTGGTTTACCTGGCGCTGGATTTTCACCACGACGCGATCATTTCCAGCGCGAAGGGCAGGGATCACGCCTTCCCGAACGCCAGCACGTGCAGGCCGAGCCGCCGGCGCACGATCCAGAATAGCAGCACGGTCTCGAACACCAGCGCGATCGAGGTCGCAGCTGCTGCGCCATGGCCGCCGAAGCGCGGCACCAGGACAATGCAGAGCACGAGGTTCATGACGAAGGCGGCCGCATAGGCGGCGGCGCAGACATTCTGGTGGCCGAGCATGTTCAACAGCCGCTCGACCGGACCGATCGCCGCGCGCCCGACGAGGCCGATCGCGGCGATGAACATGATGTCGTAGCCGCCGGTGAAGCGTGGGCCGAACAGCCAGAGCAGCGGCTTGCCGAACAGCAGCAGCAGCGCGGTCGCGGCCAGTGACGGCCAGAACGTCCATTTGATCGCGTGCGCGACATAGGCCGAGAGTCGTTCGCGGTCGCCGGTCGCGTTGTACTCGGCGAAGCGATGCGCCGTGGTCGCCGACATCGCATAGTGGATGAACGAGACCAGCGCCAGCGTCTTGATCACGGCGTAGTAGACGCCGACCTCCTCGGAGGGACGGAACTGCTGCAGCACCAGCACGTCGGTGTAGGAGAGCAGCAGGTAAAAGCCCTCGACCAGCAGGATCGGCAGCGAGACCGCGAGCCAGCCGCGCACATCGTACGCCTTCGGTCCCGGTACGACATGCGCGTCGAGACGCCGGTTCAGCATCAGCATCTGCCCGGTCATGGCGACCCAGACCGCGGCGGCGCTGGCGAGCATCGCGGCGCTGGCGCCAATCTGAAGGCCAAGGACGAAGGCGCCCGCGGTGAGGCCGATGATCAAGCCCTGGCGCACGATGAATTGCGGCATCAGGCCGAGCTGCATCCAGTCGTGCGAGCGCGCGATGCCGTCCTGGGTGTTGGCGACGACGAAAGCCGGCAGGATCATGCAGCCGATATAGAGCGGCAGGACCGTTTCGGGATCGATCCACGGCGACAGTGCCTTCACGAGGCCAGCCAGCGCCAGCGAAACCAGCGTGGAGACCAAAAATGCCAGCCAGCGGCTCCCGGTCAAAAAACCGCGCAGCAGCGCGTGCTCGTCGCGCGCCCGATACTCGGGAATGATCTTTTGCGCCGAGGTCGAAATGCCAAGATCCATCACGCTGCCGAGCAGCAGCACCCAGGTCCAGACATAGACGTAGGTGCCGTATTCGGCGCCGCCCATCCAGCGCGCCAGCAGGATCTGCGCGAGATAGGCCAGCGCCGCGCTCAGGACACGGATGATGAAGATCGTGCCGGCCAGCCGCTTTGTGACGGAGGCCTCGCTCGGGCCGCCCGCGAGCATGGACCGCAGCCTGGCGATCAGGCCGCTTCGCGGGTCGATTGCGGGTGGAGCGTCCATCACGGCCACGGCGCGGGAATCCAGTGCAGGGCGGACCGCGCGAGGCGGCGATGGTTCTCCCTATCAACCATTCGTTAAGATTGGGTGCCGCTGTCATTCCGGGGCGGCCGCGCATCAGCGCGGGCGAACCCGGAATCTCGAGCTTGCATGGCGAGATTCCGGGTCTGCGCGAAGACGCGCGTCCCGGAATGACCTTCGGGTCAATCCAGATTGACGTTGAACTCGTAGGCCTTCTCGCCGTCGACCAGGGTCAGCTTGAGCGCCGCACCATCGGGATTGACACCCGGCGGGACGCCATCGAGCGGGAAGCTGAAGCGCTTGACGCCCGGCGGGCTTTGCTTGAGCAAGGTCGGAACGGGCAGCGACCAGTCCGGCGTCGGTCCCTCGACGAAAAGATTGATGTCGCGGCTGTCAGGGCTGACGACGTCGACCACCACGTCGTTCGGGCCCTCGCGCTTGACGTCGCGTATCGTCAGCGGGTTGGGATCGCCGACATTGGCCGGTTTCGGCACGGTATCGAGCGCCGCGAACAGCGCATTGTCCTCGGTCGAGGCGACGCTGGTGAAGGGCAGTTCGGTGCTGGCGTCGACGGGAATGCAGATCTGGTTGCAGACCGCGTAGTTGATGTTGGCGCGCAAGGTCACCGGCTTGTCGGCGTTCTTGACGACGATCCGCAGCGGCAGCACCACCTTGTCGTGGTAACCCAGCGCGTGACCGCCGGCGCCATCGTCGAACATCAGCGGTGCCGGCCAAAGCACGGTCACCGCCTCGACGTTCTCCGACTTCGAGAAATCGAACCGTGGCGGCACGCCGGAATCGCCGGGCGTTCGCCAATAGGTCTTCCAGCCGGGCTGCAACTGGAAGGCGACGCCGCCGAGCAGGACTGCGCCGCTGCGCGAGCCGGCCAGGAGTCGCACCGCGGAATGGCCTTCCGATTGCCAGGGCGAGGCGTCCTCGGCGCCGGATGCCGCAGGCAGTGATGACGCAAAGACGGCTGCAGCGAGGCCAAGCCGGGCGCTGTGACGGATTATGGCGTTCATGTGCAGTCTTTACCGCCCGTTCCCGTATCAAACCATTGAATTGCTTGTGACCAGTGGAGCGGATTTGACGTTCGCGACCCTGCCTGCCGATATACCGTGATGCGACGTCAAATCCAAAGCTCCACTGGCATCAATAAGTTGGCTAGTGGTCCTGTTGACGCCAAGATTCGCAACAACGTGCCTGCCAAATGGGGTGCGAATGTTGGCGTCGGACCACCAGCGCCCGAAGGGTCGAACCTTGATTGACAGATCAGCCACCCAATATCAGGATGTGGACAGAGATGAGAGCCTGCCGATGAACCCCGAAGGCAAACGACCGGGCGATATTCGCCGCAAGGTGACCGGCATTGGCGACAATTCGGCCAAGCGCGGCTATCTCGACGGCCAGTTGCTGATCGCGATGCCTGTCATGGGCGATCCTCGCTTCGAGCGGTCCGTGATCTATCTCTGTGCGCATTCCGCCGAGGGCGCCATGGGCATCATGGTCAACCGCCCGGCGGGCAGCATCGATTTCCCTGAACTTTTGGTGCAGCTCAAGATCATCAACAAGGCTGACCAGATCAAACTGCCGGGACACGCCGAGACGCTGAAAGTGCTGCAGGGCGGCCCGGTCGACACCGGGCGCGGCTTCGTGCTGCATTCCAGCGATTTCTACATCGAAAACGCCACGCTGCCGATCGACGACAAGATCTGCCTGACCGCGACCATCGATATCCTGAAGGCGATCGCCAAGGGTGCAGGGCCAAAACACGCGCTGCTCGCGCTCGGCTATGCCGGCTGGCGGCCCGGCCAGCTCGAGGCCGAAATCCAGGACAATGGCTGGCTGCATTGCGACGCCGATCCGGATCTGGTGTTCGGCGACGATGTCGAGGAGAAATATGCGCGCGCGCTGCGCAAGATCGGCATCGATCCGGGCATGCTGTCGAACGCCGCGGGGCACGCGTAGGTCCAGGTAGGGTGGGCAAAGGCGCGTTTGCGCCGTGCCCACCATCGATCGATGAGCTGTCCCTGTGGCGGTGGGCACGCTTCGCTTTGCCCACCCTACGATCCGGATTGCCGTGGCGATGACAGCATCCGTTCTGCCCTACTCCGCCGCCTGCTGCGCCACGGTCGGCTCGGTGCCGGCGACGGTGGCGCGGCGCATGTCGCGCGGCTGCGACTGGTCGTAGCGGCGCACGCGGTGCATGGTCTGGCGGTTGTCCCACATCACGAGGTCGTGCAGCCGCCATTTGTGGACATAAACGAACTGCGGCTGCGTCGCGTGTTCGGTGAGATCGCGCAGCAACAGCCGTGCTTCCGGCATGCTCATGCCGACGATGGCGCCGGCATGCGAGGACAGGTAGAGCGACTTGCGGCCGTGGCGGGGATGCGTGCGCACCAGGCGTTGCCGCACCGGCTTGAACATCTGCTTCTCCTCGTCGCTGTAGTCGAGGAAGCCGAGCGAGCCGCGCGAATACATCAGGGAATGTTCGCAGATCATGTCTTCGATCTCGGCCCTGGTCTCGTCGTCGAGCGCGTCATAGGCCGCGCGCATGTCGGCGAATTCGGTGTTGCCGCCCTTCGGGTTCACCACGCGTGCCGACAGCAGCGAGAATTTTGCCGGGATGGCGCGGAACGAGCTGTCGGAATGCCACAGGCAATTGCCGAGATTGAACAGATGCGTGCGGCTGTCGCGCGCCAGCGGCCTGCCGTCCTTGCCGAGATTGGAGACGTCGTTGAGCCCGGAGTCGAGGCGATAGTCTTCCTTCTTGGTGATGTTGCCGCCGCGCGGATTTTCGCGCTCGCCGAAATTGAGCGCAAACGCCATCTGCTGGTCGTCTGACATGTCCTGGTCATGGAACACGAGCACGGCGTAGTGATCCATCGCCGCTTCGATCTCGGCGGCCTCCTGCCTGCTCAGCGGCCGGCGCAGGTCGACGCCGCTGACCTCGCCGACGAAGCATGGGCCGATCTGCCGGACCGACACGGGCATGATAGTCCTCCACGACCGCTTTGGGCGGTTCGTCCGCCTCTCACGGCAAGAAGGCTACTCCGGAAGGTCGTGATGTCAACGCGTGCCGGCTGCAATCCTGTCAGGCATTGCGCGCCATCAATCCGCCATCGACGGGAATGACGGCGCCGGTGAGGAAGGACGCCGCCGGCAGGCAGAGGCTGAGCGTCATGTGCGCGACTTCCTCCGGGTCGCCATAGCGGCCGAGCGCGGTGCGGCGCCTGGCGTAGATGGCCTTGTGCTCGTCCAAGATGCCTGCGGTCATCGCGGTTGCGATTGGGCCCGGGCAGATGCAGTTCACGGTGATACCGTCGCGGCCGAGTTCCACGGCCAGCGACCGCGTCAGTCCGGTGACGCCGGCCTTGGCGGCGGAATAGGCGCTGTGCAGTGCGGTCGCACCGAGTGCCTCTGTCGACGCAATGTTGACGATGCGCGGGCATTTGGATCGGCGCAGATGGGGCAGGGCGGCGCGGATGATACGCTGATGCGCTGACAGCAGCACGGCCAATGCCCTGGCCCAGGTTTCATCATAGGCGGGATCGTCGATCGCCGCGCGCACCGAGATGCCCGCATTGTTGATGACGATGTCGAGCCCGCCGAAATGCACGGCGATCTCCTGGAGGGCGCTCTTGATGAGGCCCTGGTCGGCAACGTCGAGCGGCCAGTGCCTTGCGGTTCCTCCATGGGCGGTGATCTCGTCAGCGACCTTCCGCGCTCCGACGGCATCGTAGTCGGTCACCGCGACATGCGCGCCTTCAGCGGCGAAGACGCGCGCGGTGGCGCGCCCCATGCCGCTGGCGGCACCGGTGACGAGCACGGTCAGTCCTTTCACCGACCGGCTGAGCTGCTTGAAATCGGACATCGCAGGCGCTCACGGAGGAATGGCAGAGCAGTGAAGCATCGGCACCGATCGCAGGCAAGATCACGCGGCGCATGCGATGACCGTTCGTGACACCGCGCGGTCAATATTGAAAGCGCACACCGAACAGGCCGGTGAGGGCCACAACGTTGTTCATCGGCAGGCTCGAGCGGGTCCATTCCGCGCGCAGATCGCTCTTGAGGTGGACCATGCGGGACAGCTTGTAGACACCGCCGCCGGCCACGAAGAAGCGATTGTCGATCCGGTCGGTTCCGACGAAGCGGTCCCGGCCGTAGCCCGAGCGCAGCGTGGCGACGAGCCAGGGCTCGAACTGGTGATCGACCTGCAGGATGACGTCGCGAGAGAGGATCCCAAAGATGTTGGCCGCGGGCGTCTCGGAGGCCTGCGAGCGCGCGACCAGCACGAAGGTGGTGGTCGAATCCGCGGCCCAGACCAGGGTCGCGTCGGCGACCCAGCCTTCGACGTTCCGCATATTGGGGGCGTCGAAACGGCGCAAAAGGTAGCCGAACGACATGTCGCCGCTCAGTGATCCCAAATTCAGCGCGACGCCGCCGCGTCCGAGGAGCCCGGTCGAGTCGCGCCGCACGCCGTTGAAATCGACCTTCATGTCGTGTTCGCGGCGATCATAGCCGAGGTCGATGAACGGTGAGAATTCCGGCGAGACCGTGTAGCTGATGCGCGTCTGCGCGCCCGGCTGGTTGTAGTTGCGATCCTGCGTGTTGAGAACCTGATTGGCGGCGATAACGCCGTTGGCAAAGGTGACGCGGTCGAACGAGCCTTTCGCGGCGATTTCGAGCCTGTCGAACCTTTGGACGACGCCGGCGGTGGTCCCGAACGTCGTCGTGCGCGGCTGCTGCACAAAGCCCGGCGTGACCAGCGCGTCGTTGAGGAAACGTCCCTCGGCCACGAGATGCGTGCTTTCTGTGAGGTCGTAGCGTCCGTTGACCCGGGCCTCGGCGGTCGGATGGCTCAGCGTCTGCTGCGCCGTCACCTCGTTATAGGCGAAGCGCATGTCGGCATTGAGCTCGTGACGCTCGAACTGCGACCGGATTGACAGCTCGGGCGCCACGACCGCGACTGGCGATGGCGCAGCGTTGGGTTGCCGCCCCGGATTGCTGGCGTAGCCGCCAAGAATCTCGACGGCCGGCTTGTACAGAAAGTTTCCGAGCTTGATGCCGGCCTGGTCATAGGTCGCGGCGGCCGGCTTTTCCGCCGCCGCCGGCGCGAGGCGGTCGAGGTTGCGGTCGGGCTGGACGTCCGGGTTGCGTGGCACCGGCACGGGCTCAGCCGCGGCCACCTGTTGCGCCGCCGGAGCCGCGGGAGCGTGCAACTTGGGTGCTGCTGACAGGTTCGCCGGTGCGCTGTTTCGCGCGACCGCCGCGCCTGTAAAGCTGCGAACATTGCGCATCTGGGCCCTGGCATCGGCGAACCGGCTCGCGGGATAGTCGACGACCGGACGAAGCAGGAGCGATTGCAGCGAGCGCTGATCCGTGGTGCCGCCGCCGGGATAAAGCACCATTCTGGCTGCGGTGCCTTTCGCGGTGGTTTGGATGCGCTGCGCTGGGGTGCGCAGCAGGCTGCGCACCAGAAACTGGCGGATGTCGAGCTGCCGGATGTCCCGCGCGCCCATCTCCCGCGCGCCGATTTCCCGCGTGACCATTTCACGTGTGCCTTGGGGCACCGGCAATGCGGTGCTGGCGGGCTCGGCGCGCGCCTGGTCGGCGGTGACGAGCACGAGCAGGATTTCGACCAGAAGCAGGTTGGTGCGGCCCCCGGCCGACCAGATGCAAAGGCGTTTCCTGCGCAGAGCGGATAGCAAGGCGACGTCCTTCCCCATCATCGGCCTGTGACGGAGCGATTGAGCGATTGCAGCGACCGCGCTTTGGGCACAGCGCTGGCCTCCGCATCGGCGTGATCCGCCCAGCCGAGCCTCGACGCGCGCGGACAATGCACGCGCACGCGTTCACGGCGCCGCTTGGCGGCTCCGTGATGTCTTTGCCGTGCCGATCCGACTCTTGAGCCGGATCGGCACGATCGCGCGGTGAGTTGCTACTGGTTCTGCGCCACTTGTTGCGCGGCTGCGCGGAGCGCATTGCCCTGCTGTTCGGCCGATTCGAGCGCCGCGTTGGATTGCTGCTGCGCCAGCGCCCAGGCCGCCTGGGTCTGCTGCTGGGCCGCCTGATAGCCGGCCTGGATCTGCTGCTCCGCCGTCTCCCGCAGCGCCTGCTCCTGCTGTTCGCCGGCTGCGCGGGTCTGGTTCAGCGCCTGCACGTCCTGGTTCAACGTGGCGTTGGCCGCGTTGAAGGCGTTTGCGGTGGCCGCCGCCTTGGCATTCGCCGCGGCGAGTGCCGCGGCATTGGCCGCGTTGTTGCTCTGCTCAACGGCTTCCGCCGCCTCCTGAGCATCGTTCTTGGCCTGCTGTGCCGTCTGCCGCGCGGTCTCCAGCGCCTGACGGTCGGTATTGACCTTCTGCTCGGCCGCCTCCGTCGCGTTGTCGAGCACGCCGATCTTCTGGTTCAGTTGCTGTTCGACCGTCTTCTGGTTCTGCGCGGCGGTCTGCTGAGCCGCCGTGGTCTTCTGCTGTGCGGTCGCTCGCGCCGCTTCGCCGGTCTGCAGGGCCGCCTGGAGCAGGGCCTGGGCCTTCTGCTCGGCCGCCTGCCGCGCGGCTGCCGCGGCTTGCTCGGCGGCCTCCTGCTGGTCCTGGGACTGCTGAGGCTTTGGCGTCGACGTCTGCCCGCCCTGTTGTCCCGCCTGCTGGCCGGCCTGTTGTCCGGCCTGCAGGGCGGCCTGGGCCGCCTCGCGCGCCTGGTCGGCCGCCGCATTGGCGGCTTCCTTCGCCTCGTTCGAGACGTCGATATCCTTGTCGAGTTTTGTGAAGGCCTGGTTCAGCGCGGTCGATGCCGCCGTCAGCTTGGCAGCGGCAGCGTTCGCGGCGGCCGTGTTGGCTGCGCTCGGCGCCTTCTCGGCCTGCTCCTGGGCCTCGATGGCCGCTGTCTTGGCATTCTGCTCGGCCTGCCGCGCCACATCGATCGCCTTGCGGTCGGCTGCGACCTGAGCCTCCGCCGCGGCGGCCGCCTGGGCTGCCTTGGTCGCGGCCTGGGCGGCGGCCGTCGCGCTGCTGCTGTTCGCTGCGCCGCTGCTCTTGGCCGGCGTCGCTGCCGCCGCGGCCGCTGGTGTCGCGGGCGCTGCCGTCGTCTTGGCATTTGCAACGCCGACCGTCGTCGTTGCGGCCTTCGCGGCCGTGGTTGCGGGAGTTGCCGCCGTGGCAGCCGCGGCCTTCGGCGCCGCGGTCACGGCTGCATTCGCGGCCGCGCCGGCCGCGGTCTTCTGCGCTGCATTGGCGGCGGCGGTTGCTGCGGTCTTGGCCGCGGCGTCGGCTGCAGCCTTGGCGGTGGCCTTCGCCGCAGCGTCGGCGGCGGCCTTGGCCGATGCCTTTGCCGCAGCGTCGGCCGCTGCTTTGGCAGAAGCCTTCGCTGCCGCATCGGCTGCGGCCTTGGCGGCTGCTTTCGCCGCAGCGTCAGCAGCGGCCTTGGCGGACGCCTTTGCCGCGGCACCGGCTGCGGCCTTCGCTGCTGCGTTGGCGGCGGCGTTCTGCGCGGCCGCTGCCGCAGTGTTGGCTGTTGCCGCGGTCTGCGCCGCGGCGCCGCTGACAGAACCCGCTGATGCGAGCCCAAGGGCCGCGATCAAGGCGAGGAGACTCGTGCGGCCATACAGGTCCTGTTTGTTCGCTGCGGATGTCGTCGGTGCCGGCTGCTTGCGATCGTGCTTCATCTTTATCGCTCCCCAATGACGCGTCACGTTGCAGTTTCTGCGTGCTGCGACATCGGATGCCGCTCTCGCTTCATTTCGTTGCTGTTCGTGACCGAGCGTTTCCTTGGGCGTGGATGTTGGTTGAAAGGAGCCTGAAAAATGAAGATGCGGCACCATGCGTGCCGCAAAATCCTCGCGATCGCGCGCAGAAATGTCGTTAGAAATCATCTAAGTAAATAAATTAACTAAAATGTTAGAGACTGTTAATCATCTGATCGGCGCGTCGCAGCAGCGTGTCAGCACGCGTCGCATTCGCAGTTGTTTGCGACAACGCGCCGCAGGCGCCGCAGCGTCTGCCCGGCCGCGCGACAATGCGTGGTCGTGCCGCAACGAGACAGACTGGAATTGCTCAAAGCACGCGTCGAACAATGAGAGCGCTTGCGAGCGAAGCGGGATATCCGTTCGAGTTGAGGACAACGCGTCAAGCAACACTGCGGGAGGTGCGATGAACGAACTCGATTTCAGCGGCCGGCAGGTGCTCGTCATAGGCGGCTCCAGCGGCATCGGCAACGGCATCGCGCAGGCGTTTCGCGCGAAGGGCGCGCGGGTCGCGGTCTGCGGCACGCGCGAACGCGCCGCAGACTATTCGCCTGACGAAGGCTCCGATCTGGAAGGGCTGGACTATGTCAGGCTCGATCTCAGCGACGGCAAGGCGATCGAGGAATTCAAACCAGCGTTTCCGGCGCTCGACGTGCTGGTGCTGGCGCAGGGCGCGGTGATCTACCGGCGCGGCGAATTCGAGATGGCGGGATTCCGGAAGGTGATCGAGGTGAACCTGATCAGCCTGATGGCCTGCGCGCAAAAATTTCATCCGATGCTGCGCGCGGCGAAGGGATCGCTGATCATCGTGTCGTCGACCGCGGCCTTTCACGCGACCAGAGGCAACCCGGCCTACAACGCCTCGAAGACCGGCGCGCTCGGGCTGACACGGACGCTTGGGCAGGCCTGGGCGGACGACGGCATTCGCGTCAACGGCATCGCGCCCGGCCTGGTCGACACCAAGATGACCAAGGTCACGACCGCAAATCCACGGCGGCTCGATGACGCGCTGGCGCGGATTCCCTTGAAGCGGCTGGGGACGCCCGCCGACATGGCCGGCGCGGCGCTGTTTTTGGCCTCGCCACTCGCGTCCTACATCGTCGGCCAGACCATCGTGGTCGACGGCGGCCTCGTGTTGTAGTTACCACATCCGGGAAAAGTCGCCCGGCGGTGCGGCGGCCGCGCGCCCGACGAGGCCTGGCGGCCGCACCACGCCGGGCGGATTTGCCCGCGGCGGTGGACCGGGTTGACGCGGCGGCGGGGGCGCCGCGCCAAGACCGAAGAAAGTCCGCGGCGGCGGCGCCGTGGCCTGGGCAGGAGCCGCAGCGGGTGGCCGCTTCGCCTGCTTCGGCGCCGAAGCTGCGGCGGCTGCCGGCATTGCTCCGTCCGTCGGTGAGGTCGAGGCGATCGGGGTATCCTTGCCAGGTTCCTTGGCCGGTTCCTTGGCCAGTTCGCTGCCGATCTCGCGGCGAGGCCATGCGAAATCATCGGCGCGGCCGGCGGGCGGTGCCAGCGCTTCGCCCTTCACCAAAGTGCGCGCGGCGAGCGCGTCGACGGCGGCCGGGCGCGTGCCGGGTCCGCCGAGCAGCTGGTCGGCACTGACCGAGGATGCCACCAGCGGCAGGATCGGCCCGGCCAGCGGACGAGGCGCGGGCTGGCCCGGCACCGCATTGGCGTCGGGTGTCGCGGGCTCGGTCGGCAGCGCCACCGGCGATGTGCGCGTGGCCAAGAGCCGGCCGATCTCCCGCTCGACGTAATGCGCGAGTTTGCGCGCGCCGGCCTGGGTGAAAAAGACGCCGTCGTCGGCGCGCAGCTTGCGGGGCTGGCCTTCAAAGTCCGGGCCCCTCTGCAGGAAGCGGCCGGACTCGTCGACAAAGCCGTCCCAGACATCGACATAGGTGATGCCAGCCTTGCCGGCGGCGTCACGGTAGAGCGAATCCAGGAACAGCATGTCGGACGTGCCCTTCGGACCGCGGATCGCAGGCAGGCCGACCCAGATCACCGGCACGCCCTTCGACTTCAGGACCGCGATCATCTCCTCGATCTTCTTGCCGTAGAGCTCGACCCAGCGTTCATCACGGAACTCATAGAGCCCGTTCGGCGAGCGCGCGGCCCGTTCCGGCGCCGCCTGCGGCGCGTCGCTTTCCGCATCGTCCTGCTCGGCGTCAGCGCCCTTGTCATCGGCCTTTTCGGCGGGCTTGTCGGCGGCTTTGGCCGCATCGTCAGCGGTGCCATCCGGCTTGGTCTTGCCATCCGCAGCCTTGCCGGCATCCGGCTTGGTCGCGTCGGGCTTGGTCGTTTCAGGTTTGGCTTTGGCGTCCTTCTTGTCGGTCTTCTTGTCCGCCGGCTTGTCGGTCTTGTCGGGCGCCGGCTCGCGAATCGCCATGCGGTCATTGAGCCCGAGCATCACGACGATGATGTCAGGCTTCTCGGTGGCAAGAATACCCTTGGCCGCGGCCGCCCAGTCCGCGGGATCGCCCTTGGGCTGATATCTGATCAGGCCGGACACGGTCTTGTGCTTGCGGATCACGCCCATGTCGGGCTGCTCGCCATAGGCGTCCTCGAGACCGTAAGCGAGCCAGTCCGCCATGGCGTCGCCGAGCACCAGTACGTTGCGCTCCGCGACGGTGTCGCGCTTGGGCGGCGGCGGCGCGTGCGAAAAATCCTGCACGCGTTTTGGGGCCTGCGGCTGGAACGGCTGGAAGAAGTCGCTGCCGAACCAGCCGAAGCCACCACGTGAGGGGGCGGCCGAGGGGGGCCGCGGCGCTCCGCCAAAATTGAAGAACTGCGCCGAGGCCGGCGCCGCGATGCCCACCAGCAGCGCAATGGCGACCGCCAATGCGACCAGCGGGCCGGGTTCAGTCAGCACCTTCAGGAATGATGTTGGTTTTGACATGCGCAGAGTGCCGCTCTCTCGGGGCATTCGCGACCCGGCACCAGGGGGACGCGACAAATCAACCTTCACGATAATAACCAAATCAGGCCGCAAGCGGGCAGATTCCGACGGCCATAAACCGGCCATCCACCGCCCGCGTCAAGAGCGGCGGCGGAATGTCGCCAAAAGGGTTACTTTTGGCGTGAATTCACCCAGTTTCAGCGTGCCCGCAGCCGCTCCAGCATGTCGGCGGTGGCAAATCCGTCGGCCGGAACCCCGATCGAGGCCTGAAAGCTGCGCAGCGCGTCCCGGGTCTGCCCGCCGAACTGGCCATCCGGGGTGCCACGGTAGAAGCCTCGGTCCACCAGAAGCTGCTGCAGCTCCAGCCGCTCGGTCCTGGTCAGTTCCCGCTCCTGGCGCGGCCAGCCCTGCACAAAGGGCTGCCCACCCCTGAGGCGGTCGGCGAAGTGGCCGATCGCCAGCGCATAGGCCTCCGCGGGGTTGTATTTCATGATCACCCGGAAATTCTGCAGCATCAGAAAACCGGGGCCCGCGGCGCCGGCGGGCGCCAGCAGATAGGCCTTGTCGGCCGGGTGCGGGTAGGGCTGGCCGTTCGGCCGCCGGACGCCGAGACTGTCCCATTGCGACAGCGGCATCAGCTTGGTGCGGTCGGCCAGCATGTAGTTGAAATTCTGCGGCAGGATGACCTCATAGCCCCAGCTCT
>Ga0335071_10000343_pt1 | contig 52850 bp, 46 predicted proteins | sample Lox_Sample_15_FD_206724 | JGI IMG/M metagenome (GOLD analysis project Ga0335071, IMG submission 206724) | Soil microbial communities from Loxahatchee National Wildlife Refuge, Florida, United States - Lox_Sample_1.5 | ecosystem: Environmental > Terrestrial > Soil > Wetlands | place: USA... | reverse complement strand
GCCCTGCGGATGCTGCTGGCTCTTGCGCATGTGGCGCTTGATCATCCGCGCCCCTTCCACAATCACCCGCTGCCCCTTGGGCAGGACGGCGATGACCTTGCCGCGCTTGCCTTTGTCGGCGCCGGCAATCACCACCACTTCGTCGTTCTTTTTTACTTTTGCCGCCATAAATTCAAATGACCTCCGGCGCCAGCGAGATGATCTTCATGAACCGCTTGTCGCGCAACTCGCGCGCCACCGGACCAAAAATGCGCGTGCCCTTCGGATTCAATTCCGCGTCGATGATCACCACCGCGTTGCTGTCAAACCGCAGATACGAGCCGTCGTTGCGGCGGATGGCCTGGCGCGTGCGGACGATCACCGCGTTGTGGACCTCGCCTTTTTTGACCTGGCCGTCCGGCGCGGCATCTTTGATGTGCACCTTGATGATGTCGCCGATGCGCGCGTACCGCTGGTTGCGGCCCAACACGCCGATCGCCCAGGCGATCTTGGCGCCCGTGTTGTCCGCCACCTCCAGATGGGATCGAACTTGCAACATAAATTTGGTTATTCCGCCGCCACCGGCTCCACGCCCTGGCTGCGCTCGACGACTTCCATCAGCCGCCAGCGCTTGATTTTGGACAGCGGCCGCGTCTCCTCGATGCGCACCCGGTCGCCCACCTTCGCCTCGCTCTTCTCGTCATGGGCGTACAGCTTTTTGTAGGCGGTCACCACCTTCCGCAGCTTCGGGTGCGGGAACCGGCGCTCGACCCGCACGACGATGGTCTTGGCCATCTTGTTGGCGATGACCTCGCCGACGCGCTGTTTGCGATGTCCGCGCGCCACTTCCGTTGGAGTCACAGTGTCAGCCATGTTATTTCGTTAAACCGTTAAATGGTTAATTGGTTGAATCATGAACCGATTGAACGGTTCCATCCTTCAACCCTCACGTCGTTTTCGCTTTGTTTCGCAATTCCGAGATGCGCGTTTCCAGTCGCGCAATGTCCCGGCGCAGCGTCCGCAGGCGCGCCGGCTTCTCCAACTGGGCGCTCGCCTGCTGCAAACGCAGGTTGAACATTTCATGGCGCAGGTCCCGGCTCTTGGCCGACAACTCCACCAGCGTCATGTCTTTCATTTCCGAAAATTTCATAAATTGCTTTCCGCCTAGCGCGCCCGCCGGTGCCGCGAGATGAATTTGGTGCGGATGGGCAGCTTGGTCGCCGCCAGGCGCAACGACTCGCGCGCGTCCACTTCGCTCACGCCGTCCACCTCGAACAACACATTGGCCGGGCGGATGACCGCCACCCAGGATTCGAGGGGCCCTTTGCCGTGACCCATGCGGGTCTCCAGCGGCTTCTTCGTAAACGATTTCTGCGGAAAGACGCGGATCCACATCTTCCCGTGCCGCTTCAGATTGCGAGCGATCGCCACGCGCGCCGCCTCGATCTGCTTGGTGTCGAGCCAGCATCGTTCCATGGCCATCAAGCCGAATTCACCGAAGGCCACCGTGCTGCCGGCGTACGCCAGGCCGGCGCGGTTGCCGCGGTGCATCTTGCGGTACTTCACTCTTTCGGGCATCAATGGCATAACAAAAATCCTTTAAAATCAGTTGGTGGCGGCGTCGGCCGGGGCCGGCGCAATGGGCGCAGCCGCCACGGGAGCCTTTTCCTTCGTCGGCTTGTTTTCGCCCCGGCAAATCCAGCATTTGATGCCGAGCTTGCCGTACAGCGTGTGCGCCTCGGCAAAACCGTAATCGATGTTCGCGCGCAGCGTGTGCAGCGGCACCCGGCCCCAGTGATACGTCTCCACCCGCGCCAGTTCCGCGCCGCCCAGCCGGCCCGCGCAGCGGATCTTGATTCCCTCCGCGCCAAAATCCTTCGCCGTCTGCACGGCTTTCTTCATCGCCCGGCGGAACGACACCCGGCGTTCGAGCTGCAGGGCCACATTCTCCGCCACGAGTTGCGCGTCGGTCTCCGGCGTCTTGACCTCGACGATGTCCACGTAGACCTCCTTGCCGGTCATGCGGCTCATTTCCTCTTTGAGCTTGTCAATTTCGGCGCCTTTGCGGCCGATGACGACGCCCGGACGCGCGGTGAGGATGGTGATGCGGCAGCGGTTGGCGGCGCGCTCGATTAAAATTTTCGGCACGGACGCCGATTCAAGTTTCTTCTTGAGCAGCTTGCGGATTTCGCGGTCCTCGCCCAGCAGCTTGCCGAATTCCTTCTTGTCGGCATACCACTTGGAGCGCCAGTCCTTGTTGACGGCGACGCGCAGACCGATTGGATTGGTTTTTTGGCCCATATTATTCGTCCGACAAGGTGATTTTGATGTGGCAGCGGCGCTTGAAGATGGGTCCGGCGGAACCGCGCGCCTTGGGTTGAAACCGTTTGATGATCATGGCCGAGCCGGTGACCGCTTCCTTCACGCGCAGCGCCTCCGGCTTGAGTTTCTGGTTGTTCTCGGCGTTGGCGATGGCCGATTTGAGGGTCTTGGCCACGAACCGGGCGGATTTGCGCGGCACCACCGCGAGCACCGCCTGCGCCTGCAGCGCGGGCATCCCCTGGATCTGCCGCACGACCTCGCGCATCTTCTGCGGCGACATCGGCACGTTTTTGGCAATGGCGTGAACTTCCATGTTATTTCGCCTCCGCTTTCGCCGTATGCGCGCCGTGCTTCTTGAACGTGCGCGTCAGGGAAAATTCGCCGAGCCGGTGCCCGACCATGTTTTCGGTGACAAACACCGGGTTGAACACCTTGCCGTTGTGGACGTTGAACGTCAGGCCCACAAAATCCGGCGTGATGGTCGAACGCCGGGACCACGTCTTGATCGGCGCCTTCGACTTGGCGTCCTTCGCCTTCTGGATTTTGTCCAGCAGGTGAAAATCCACAAACGGACCTTTTTTAATCGAGCGTCCCATAAATTACCTGAGCTTCATTAGCCGTCCGTTGCGGCGGACGACGATAAACCGGTTGGAATACTTGTACTTGTGGCGCGTCTTGCCGCCCTTGGCCACCTTGCCCCACGGCGACATCAGCTGCTGCCAGCCGCCGCCGGACTTGGATTTGCCGGCGCCGCCGCCGTTCGGATGGTCCACCGGATTGCGCGTGACGCCGCGGTTGATGCCGCGGATGCCGCGGTGCCGCGAGCGGCCGGCCTTGCCTAGAATCACGTTTTCGTGCTCGGCATTGCCGACCTGGCCGATGGTCGCATAGCAATTCTCATTCACCTTGCGGATTTCGCCGGAAGGCAGGCGGATTTGCGCGTAGCCCTCATCGCGCGACATCAGCGTGGCCGCGCCGCCGGCGGTGCGCACCATCTGGCCGCCGTGGCCGGGCGTCAGCTCGATGTTATGAATGGCCAGCCCGACGGGAATTGACTTGAGCGGAAGCGCATTGCCGATTTCGGGCGGGGCCGTGGGTCCGCTGGAGATCGCACCGCCGACCTTGATGCCGGTGGGGGCGATAATGTAGCGCTTTTCGCCGTCCTTGTATTGCAGCAGGGCCAGGCGCGCCGACCGCATTGGGTCATATTCGATGGCTGCGACCGTCGCCTCCACGCCATGCTTGTTGCGCTTGAAATCCACGAGGCGGATTTTCTGTTTATGGCCGCCGCCGAGGCCGCGCGCGGTCACGCGACCGTAGTGGTTGCGGCCACCGGTCTTCTTCCGCGTGACGACCAGCCGCTTCTCGGGCTGCGTCTTCGTAATATCGCTGTAGTCCGCGTACGTGACGTAGCGCAGAGACGGCGTTAGCGGTCTAAATGTTTTGACTGGCATAAAAACAATGATTACAGCAGCAACTCTGGGAGTCGGCAGGCCATCATTCCTGTCCCTGCGGGGAATCAGTTATCGGTCTGCAACAACTGCTGTCCGCCCGCCCTTGCGGGCGAAACGGAGCGCATAAAATATCAAAGGTTGCGTCCCGTGCAAGAGGTTTTTTTAAAGAATTTCGGGTCGGCCAGAACCGCCGGAAAGCCAGCAAAACCCGGGCAATCCGGGCCTATGGAAGGCTGGCGTGTCTCACCTTCCCAAATCCGGATCAGGCGCTGGTCTGCCGCCGCTGGCTTCGGGTCCGGTAAAGCCGCTCGGTGAAACCGCCTTCCTTCTCAAAAGCTGTCGCTTGCGCTGCCACCTGACGGCTCAACAAGCTCCTGGCCACCATGATCAGCGCCAGCGCGCCATTGGCGGCTATCTCAGGGTAGGTGGACTGCGTGGACCCCGTGGACTGGATGGACTTGGTGGACTTTTGTTTTTCTCCCCGTCCATTTTGTCCATACTGTCCAGAAGAATCTCAGAACTTTACCCCGACCTCTTCATTCTCAACTGCATCACAATTTCCGTTAAACAGGTTTCCGGCAGTTTGGCCTGCGCACATTCCCAGATCCGGACGACCTGCCAGCCGGCGTGGATAACAACTGAGATTCGGGGTTTTAGCGGCAGATGGGCACAGGCTGGAGGTGTGTAACGCATGACAGGAGTTTTACGTGGCTAGCGAATATGCTTTATTCGAGCATCATTAGCGCATGATCGACTACCGTGTCGTTCGTCATTTGATAATTTTAATTGCGGTTAAAATGTATGGCTGTTTCTGTGCCGACGAAAAGCCAAGGCAATACAGACATGATTTTGTCTGACTTCTCCAGATTGTGCTTGGCACAAAGCAATCGAACGTTGTCTGTCGTGAAGCTGCTGCCACCTTTTGAGAATGGAATATCGTGGTCGTAGTGCAGGTTCATCTTGGAACCGCACTTCACGCAACACCCCTTGTCCCGTCGCCAGACTTCCACTTTCACATGTGTCGGAATCAGTCGCGTATGCGGCAGTTCCTCGATGCGGCCTAGAATCTTTTTCTCAACGGGTTTGAGGTGAAATTTGAAAACCTTGCGACCACCACTTGGAACCATTTCTGCGTCCAGCAATTCAAAAAAGCCTTTGTAACACCAGATGCCGTCAGCAATTTTCTCGTAAACTTTGACCAGCTCGGGCTTTTTGCGAAGACCGCTCTTGAAATCCGTCGCCGCACGAAAGAATTTTCCATTTTCGGTCCATCCGCCTTTTGGCGTCTGCAACGGCTGATCGACCATTTTGGGGTCGAGTCCCCCTTGTGTCTTTGGTTGGTCGTGTCCCTCGTAAACGAGCGTGCCTGTTGCCTGATCAATCGCATCGGCATAAGGCGCATTTTTGCGGAGCGACATCAGGAATATCGAATAACGTTTGCCGAATCCGAAATTCATGCCCCGCTGGAGATTGGCGCCCTCGGCATGGACCAATTGCGCGTAGCTGATGATGTCATCGACTTTCATATCCTAGAACCGAGTTCCCAAAAGTGCATCTGACATGTGACGCGAGGAGATTGCACCCGGTCAGGCCAGGATGACAAGGAACAAAGGAAGGCTGAAAGCTAAATTCGAATTGTTAAAGGCTCCGGTCGTCGCACCCATCCCCGACGCCCCGCGCCTTTCCAAAGCGGTGTCATACCACCGCAGTCCCAGACGTCTTCGCGCGGTTCCTTTGTGTCCTCGGCGTTCGCTGCGGTTAAAATCTCCGTTGCCTCGGTTTCCTTCGGTAAAACGAGTCGGGGCGAGTTTCAGGTTTTCAGTGTTCGGTCCTGGCGTTCCTGGCGCCTTGGCGGTTGCAATGCCAGTTGCGGGTTGAGGGCGGGACGTCAGAAGTTCACTTGTTACCCAAAATGGTCAGGCGTCGCGGTTGCGGTGTTCCCGGTCCTTGCCTTCGCGGTTCAGGTCGGCCATCCATTCGGCGTAGGATTCATCGTCGGTGTCGAATTTCTGTTTGCCGCGGAAAGCATGAATCCGCTCCCGCACCTCTTCCAGGGTCATCCTCTTCTGATTGCCCATGACGCGATGGTGCATCCGGCGGGGGCGGGAAACCAGAAGAATCAGGAAAAAACATTCAACATTCAACTTCGAATGCCCTACCTCGAATCGGGAGAACCGAAGTTAGAATTCAGAATTCAGAAGCCAGAATCGAGGCAGTTTCGAGTCTTCAGTTTTAAGTTTTCCGTTTCGAAAATCCGTGTCCATCCGTGTGTATCCGTGTTTGAAGTCAGGGCGTCGCGGCGCTCCGCCCTCCGCAGACCGGGCTGGGTCACGGGAAATTGAGGCGGTAGTACCGCCCGCGATAATTCATCCAACCATCGTCGCTGAAATAGGCCGAGCCGCCGCTGAGCGTGTGGGTGCCCACCGGCGACCAGACCGGATTGGCCAGGTTCGTGCAGGCTTCCACCTTCACCATCAGGCCATTGTTGCCTGTAATATTGAATCCAAACCGGTTGGTCCGCACCCCGAAATAGCCATCATGCGTTTGGACCTGCGGATTCCAGAGCATCGTCGGGCGCCCGGCAAAAGTCGGTCCCCAACCGGAGGTGCCCGCCAGGTAATAGACCGTCACCGGGTCACCCTGGATGGGTCCCGCGCCCAAATTCGTCGGGGCGTTGCCCAAAAAATAGATCCCTTGAGCGTGATACCAGCCGCCCAGCGCATAATCCCCGATGTTGGTGACGCCAGCGGGAATCGTGACATTGGTCGGGTTGCAGTACGTGAAGGCCCAGTTGGTGATGTACGTGAGGTTGGTGCTCAGGGTCAGGCTGACCACGTTGCTGCAAAAATAGAACGCCTGTTGCCCAACGTAGTTGACGCTGTTGGGTAGCGCCAGGTTGGTCAGGCTGGAGCAGAAATCGAAGGCGTATTGCCCGATGCTGGTCACGTTGGGGCCGAGCGTCAGGCTGGTCAGGTTGGTGCAATAATCGAACGCGCTGTCGCCGATGACAACGATGTTGGTGGGAATCACGAGGCAGGTCAGGCCGGAGCAAAAGGCAAATGCGCTGTTCGCGATGTTGGTGATGCCGGGAGGAATGGTGATGTTCGTCAGCCCGCCGCAGTAAGTGAAGGCACTGTTCCCGATGTAGGTGGTGTTGGTGCCGAACGGCGCGTGGGCCAGACTGGAACACTGGAAGAACGCCGAATCGCCCACGAGCGTGACGTCGGCGGGAAGCGTCAAATGGGCCAGGCTCCCGCAATGGGCGAACATGTGGTCCCCGATGGCGCTGAGACCGGCGCCCGTGAAGTCGGTCAGGCTCGAGCATCCATAGAACGCGCCGGTGCCGATGGTGGTGATGCCGCCGCCGAGCGTGGCATTGGTCAGGCTGGTGCAATTGAAACAAAGGCCGATACCGATGTTCGTCACGCTGTCGGGAATCGTGATGCTCGTCAGGCCGGAGCAACCCCAAAACACGTTATTGCTGATGACGGTGACCGTGCCCGGAATGCTGATGGTGATGATCGCGGATTGGTTCAGGAACACATTATCACCGATGGCGACCACCGTCGCCCCCTTGATAACGGAGGGAATGACCACGTCGCCGCCCGGGCCGGAGTAACTGATGATGGTAGCTTTGGTGCGGCTGAGGTCCGTCTGGTAGCCGAATTGCGCCTGAACTCCGGCCGGCAGCGCGCCCAAGAGGAGCGCCAGTATAATCCATTGCCGGCCGACGATTTGCCTAGGGTTAAGAATCTCTGTTCTTAGCACCGTTCCGGTCATGCCACAAGGGGCAAGTGACCCCTGAACGGCAGCGCCGCTTTCCCGTCGCGTCGGAATGACCTTCCCGGATTCAAGATGGGGCGGATTCAGGCCGCGACGCCGGACGGGCGAAGCGCAACCGGATCTTTTTTTGGACTGTGGCGGGAAGCGAAGCGCCACGCCGCTTTGAGAGTTCATTCCGCAATCGAAGAGCGGTGTCGCCGCTACGCCTCGCATCCGTGCTCACCTTTCCCGTCATTTCGCCGGGATGCCGGCATCGGGGTTCGACCTCACGTATCGCACCGCGCCGGGATACCCTTCCACCACGCTCTTCAGCTCCGTTGCGTTCCGGAGATTGCGGCTGACCTTCCGATACGGCACGCCCCACGTCTTCAACCGCTCCTCGACCGGGATTTCAAAATAGCGCAGGTTGATCTCAATCGGCTGTTCCGACCGGCCCAGTTCGGTCAACTGCCGCTCCAGGGTCCGGGTGGCGTCGGTTTCCCAAGCCATCCGGACGGCAGCGACGATGCCGGCGTTCACCACCAGCAGTGCCAGCAGCAGCCAGGCCGCCCACCGGAGCCAGCGCGACCGCGCGCCATAAAAGGCAAAGGCCAGCGGCACAATCGGCAACAGCCAAAGCTGCGGCCCGTAGCGCGGCCACCACAGGTGCAGACTGATGAACAGCGACGCCGGAATCGTCAGCGCCGTCAGGATCAGCGCCCCGCGCGCCACCGTCGGTTGCCACAGCAGCCACACGCCCAGCCCCAGGGACAGCAACAGTGCCCCGCTGAAGAACGGGCCGAATCCCGCTACGCGCACCTCGTGGTAGCGATAGTAAAACAGGTCCGCCGGACGCGCCGTGAACGGCCACATCAATTGCGCGTTCGGCTCCCGGCGATAAGGCTGGTTGCCGGGCCGCCCAAACGTCGCGTAAAAGAACCGGATGAACCGGTTCCGGCCCATCAAGTTCTTCGGCGTCTCGTACAGCTCGATGCCCTCGCGGCCCTGCGCCGTCAGGCTCGGGTACGCCCTCGAGCCCAGCACCGGATAAAACGGCTGTCCACGGTGGATGTAGTTTGTCGCATACGGATTGTAGCCCAACCCGCCGGCGCCCAGCAGCAACGTCAAAATCGTCCAGCCCGCGTACGTCCGCAGCCAGCCGCGATGTCGGAACAGGCACCACAGTCCGCCAGCCGCAAAGACGAAACAAAGGAACACCAGGCCGGTGAACTTGGCATTGATGCTGACGGCCGACGCGAGGGCTCCGGCCCACACGACCACCGGCTGCGGCCGCCGAAACCCGCTGAACAGCGCCGCCACCGCCACCGTCAGGAACCCGATCATGATGCCGTCCACGAGATAGGAGGTGAATTCGCACCAGACAACGGGATTGAGTCCGGTGACGAGGGCGAGCGCCGCCGCGTGCCGGCGCCGGAGGCCATAATCGAGTCCGGCCGCAAACACCGCCAGGCTCATCGCCGCCCAGGCGATGGGCGCCGTGCATTTGCCCCACTCGATTTGGCCGGTCGTGTCGTAGATGGCCGCCGCCACGTACCAGGGACCTTTCGCATAATGCCGCACCCAGAGTTCGAGGTGCGTCAAAAACCCGCGCATCGGGTCGGTCAAGGGATTCCAATCGCGTGCCAGGGCATAAATTGCCGTCTGATGATACCACTGGCCGTCCCAGGACAGGTCGAAGTACCACGCGGCCACGGCGAGGGCGAAAGCGATGGCGCCGAGCGCAAGACCGGCCGGCCAGAGCCGTTGCCGTGGTGAAAGACCGGAGCGCCAGGCGAGAATGTCACCGGCCAGCAATGCCAGGACGAGGGCCGCCGGCGCCGCGGCGGAGATGCCGACGCGTCCGGCCATGAGGCTGAGCATCATGCCGAGCTGGGTGAAGCACAGGAACGCGGCAAGGACAGCCGTGGTGCTCCAGCAAACCGCCGCGAGCACCGGGGCATTGGCCGGTGAACACGGCCGCGCGGCATCAGCCGGAGCGGTTTGGGGCGCGCTCATGATCCAAGGAAAATTATGACGCGCCAGCAGGAAACTGAAAACCGAAAACTTGAAACCTTCAGACCCGTTTTAAACCACAAAGCCCACAGAGAACGCAAGGGGTTGACTGTTTTAATGCCCGCCGGGGAGATGGGAGTTGAAGGTCGGCAAAGACAGTCGAGAGACCAGAGTCGAAAGTCGGGAGCCAGAAGTCAGAAGTCGGAAGTCAGAATAAAATTTGCGTCCATCGGCATTCATTCCGGCTTCATTACATTTCAGCGCGAAAACCTGCGGGCGGTAACCGGCATTGGTTTTGGTATCAGAATTGCGGTCATCCCGGCCATGGATGAAAGGAAAATACATGTTGCCGCCCACCACCGGCTCGACTGAGCCCGGTTCCCGCCGCACGACGGCGCTGGTTGTGGAAGGCGGCGCCATGCGCGGAGCGTGGGCCGCCGGCGTGCTGGCCTTTCTTTACGAAAAGGGCCGCCGGCAATACGACCTGGTCTATGCGGCTTCATCCGGCGCCTGTTCGGCGGCCTATTTCGTCGCCGGCACGGTCGAACCGAGCCTGCGCATCTGGCGCGAACACACCTGCCGGGTCGTGCGCAAAACCAACCTGCTCCGCCGCAAACCCATCATCGACCTGGCGTACCTGGTGGACTACATCATCCGGCACCATGTCCCGCTCTCGGTCGAAGCCCTGCAAAACGCGCCCACCCGCTTCTTCATCGTGTTGACTGATTGTCAGACCGGTGAACCGGTCTATTTCCATGCCCGCGATGAGCGCGTTTTTGCCGCGCTCCGCGCCACCGCCACCATGCCGCTGGCCACGCGCGGGTATGATTACGTGGACGGCCGGCCCTTTGCCGACGGCGGGGTTTCGGACCCGATTCCCGTTCAACGCGCGCTGCAGGACGGCGCGACCGACATCACCGTGGTGCTTACGCACAATTACCAATTCCGGCTCAAACCCCTGCCGCGCTGGATGGGCTGGCTGGCCTACCCGAAATTCCCCCGGGTGGCCCGGGCCTGGACGGCCGGGCAATATCAGAAATACAATGCCGCCCTCGATCTCCTGAAGCGGCCGCCGGCCGGCGTCGAGATCAAAGTCTTTCGTCCAATGCGGCCGCTGCCGGTCGGCGCCCTCAGCTTCACCCAAAAGCGGGTCGAGGCCGCCATGGCGATGGGGCGCGACGAGGCGCTGGAACAGACGAGTCGCCCTGTTCGACCGGGTTGAAGGTCACAAGCCAGAGTTCAGAAGCCAGAAGCGGTTCGAGGCGAACTTTCAACATCGAACACCGAATACTGAATCTCGAACCGAGAAGGACGGCTCGCGGTTACGCTCGCCCCACCGCAACAGAATTTTGAGTTTTAAGTCTTGGCTTACCGGGTGCCTTGGCGGTTGATGAAACAGCTGTCCGTGAGATCCGGTTTGAATGCTCCGTTCCCTCTGTTTCCTTTGGTGAGGATGTTTGAGTGAACCGCAAATTTCACCAATCAGCGATGGTCGGCACAAATCAGCGATTAAAACCTCGGGCTTCAATCCGCAAACCGGGCGTAGGTCGCCTGGCGCGGGTCATGCTCCGGCCGCCGGCAAATTAACGTCTGCACCCATTCCGACAGGCGGCGGCCCAGGCGACAGCAGGCTTCGCGTTCGCCGTCGTTGCGCGGGCGCCCGGCGCAGATGGCGCCGTAGTGCAGCGTCTGACCGGGTGCCACGTAATCCGGGATGCCAAATACAAGCAGGCCGTAGTTCATCAGCACAATTTGCAGCGCGAGACAGGTCAATTCACCGCCGCCGGCCAAGCCGCCGGACGAGGAAAACGCGCAGCCGATCTTGCCTTCCACCTTGGGCCAGAGCGGCTGGGCGGTCACATCCCACCACTGTTTCATTTCCCAGGCGATGGTGCCCATGTGCGTCGGCGACCCGGCGGCAATGCCGTCGCACCAAACGAGATCGTCGGCGACCGCTTCGGCCACGCTTTTCAGTCGGACCTCGACGGGTTGCACCACGGCGGCGCCTTCGGCCACCAGGTCCGCCATCATTTTCGTATGGCCGTCTTTGCTGAAATAAAGAACCAGGACGCGCGCCGGGCGGGAATCATCAGGCTTCATGGCGCGGATGATGCGCCGCCATCCAAGTCAGCGTCAATGGGGAAGAAAATGTAGCCGCCGACGTGAGGAGGCGGGTTCAAGTCTCCATCCAAAATCAGAGACTCCTCACGTCGTCGCCTGCAAACTTAATGGTGGAACTGGGACTGTTTGCTGACCTTCGCGAGCCGCTTTTCCCAGTCGCCTTTGTGCGCGAGCGGGTCGGCGTCCGTGCCCCAGAGCTTCTTCACCATCTCGCGCTGCGGCACAAACGGGCATTTCGCTTTCGGATTTTTGTGGGCATCGTCCAACTGGCGCAAGGCCAGTTGCGCGCCGGTCATGAGCGCGGGCTTTTCCGGACGGGCGAATTGCGTGTTCAATTCATGCGCCGCCTCGTCGAGCGCGCCCCAGCGTTCGGCGTGGGTGCGCCCCCACAACGTCGGCTGGGTGTCCAACCGCGCCAGGTTCCAGAACGCGATGCGGATTTGCCGCACCGGTTTGGCCTGGTCGCCCATGATGTGGCGGAAAATGGCCTTCAATACCGCGTTGATGGTGGAATTCTGGAATTGCGGCTCGTGGAACCGGTGGCCGCCGCTGACTTCGGTGAAATCATTGAACCGGATCGTCAGCGCAAATTCGCGGGCCTGCAACTGCTCGCGGCGCAACTGGCCGACCAGTCGCGTCGCCTCGCTCAGCGTGAACGTCAGCGCCGCTTCGTAACTCGGCTCATCGTACGGCAGCGTGGTATTGCTGGAAATCGTCGTGCGGTCCTTGACCTCGAGCAGCAGCGGTTCGTTCCAGAGGCCGTTGGCAAACAGCCAGAGCTGCTGGCCCCAGATGCCGAACTTCTGCCGGAGCAGCGGCGACGGCAGGTTCGCCACGTGGCCGAACGTCAGCGCCCCCAGCGCGGCCAGGGCGCGCTGCCGGTTTTTGCCGATGCCGGACATTTCGCGCACGGACCGGTCCTGGAGAAATTCCTTCTCTTCACCGGGCTTGATTTCGATGAATCCGGGCTTGGCGGCGTCGGTGGCCAGCTTGGCCAGGCGCGCCGAATTGGCCAGGCCGGCGGACACGGGCAATTTCACCTCGCGCCGGATCCGGTCGCAGATTTCCTGCACGTACTTTTCCGGCGTGGTGTGGCGCCAGACGTGGCGGTCCATCGTGGTGAAATCCAGGAACCCTTCGTCAATCGAGATGGGCACCAGCGTAGGTGAATACTCTTCGAGGATGTGGAACATCTCCGCCGACAGCCGGCGGTACTCGTCGTAGTGCGGACGGCAGAGCACGCCGCGCGGACAGAGCCGGGCCGCCTCGAAGCACGCCATGCCGGTCATGACGCCAAACTGTTTGGCCTGGCGATTGGCGGCGATGACGATCCCGTCGCCGCGCCGGCCGCCGCCGACCCAGACGGGGCGGCCCTGCAATTTCTCGTCAAGGGCGATCTCGCAACTGGCGAAGAAGCTGTCGCCGTCCACGTGCAGGATGCGGTTAGGGGCTCTGGCGCTCACGGGCAGGTTTTAATTTACCACGAAATACACAAAACACACGAAAGCAAAAAGGGAAAGGCCGGATGGCTTCATTTGACTGTAGCATCGAGCTTGTGGCTCGATGCTTTTTCCGCCCACCGGCCGGACGCTACAACAACTTTTCCTGTCCATCCGTGCATTTCGCGGTTTCAATTCCGGCCCAATCCTGGCACAAGGGGTAGGACAAAGACGGTCCAAGGCCAATGCGCGTGGCACAGACGTCCTCATCTGTGTTTTCCCTCACAGGCCAGAGCCCTATGCCACCAATAAAAACCGGCGCGGAGAAAAATCCGCGCCGCTGGCAGTTTCAAAATCCGGCTACGTCAAAACGATCTTGTCGCCTTCCTTGAGGGTGACGATGGCTTTTTTCCAGCCCGGCGCCTGGCCGGCCTGGTGGGTGCGCTGGCGGCGCAGTTTGCCGCGGACGTTCAGCGTATTGACCTTGATGACCTTGACCTTGAAGAGTTCCTGCACGGCCTGCCGGATCTCCGTCTTGTTGGCGCGGCGGTCAGCCACCACGGTGTATTGATTGTATTTTTCGCCCTGGCGCGTCCCCTTTTCCGTCAGGCGGGCGGTCTTGATGACTTCAAAAGCGTTCATTTTAGTTTTGAATTTTTGATTTTGAGTTTTGAGTTGAACTAAAAATTCAAAACTCAATACTTAAAACTGATCTTATTCTCTGGCCAGCCGGGCCTCGACCTTCTCAAACGCGCTCCTGGTGAAGAGCAGCTTGTCGGGCCGCAAAATGTCGTAGGTGTTCAATGCCTCGCTGGTCGTCAGCGAAACAACCGGAATGTTGCGGGAGGCAAGGCTCAGGTTCTTGTCCGCTCCGGCGGACACCACCAGCGTCGTGCCGGTCAACTCGAGCGTGGACAGCACGCCGACGAAATCCTTTGTCTTCGGCGAGGCGAGCTTCAAATCGTCCACCACCACCACGTCGCCGGCCTTGAGCCGTTCGCTCAGCGCCTTGCGTAACGCGAGCTGGCGGGTGCGCTTGGAGACCTTCTTGGCAAAATCGCGGGGCTTGGGTCCGAAGACCACGCCGCCGCCAACCCACAGCGGCGACTGAAACGACCCGGCCCGCGCCCGGCCGGTGCCTTTCTGGCGCCACGGCTTTTTGTTCGTGCCGGCGACTTCGCCGACGTTTTTGGTGCAGGCGGTGCCGCTGCGCTGGGCCGCCTGATAGGCGACCACGACGTCGTGCACGGCTTGCGTGCCCCGGCCGTCTTCAATCAGCGGAAACTTCACTTCCAGTTCGCCGTGCGATTTTCCGGAGATGTCTTTGATGGCAATTTTCATTGTAATCGTTGGTAGGGCCGACCTGCCGGTCGGCCGGACGCGCGGCAGCGCGTCCCTACCGATTAATTATTTCTTGGCTTCCGCGGCTGGCGCGACGGCCGGTTTCTTCTCGGCGGCGCCTTTTTTCTTCATCGGCGCCTGGCTGACCGGCGGCTTCCAGCCCTTGGGCCGTTTCTTGGATTCGCGGATGACCACGTAATCGCCCTCCGCTCCCGGTATGCCGCCCTTGACGAGCAGCAAGTGGTCGGCTTCGCGCACCTGGATGACTTCCAGATTCTGGACCGTGCGCCGCACCTGGCCCATGTGACCGGGCATTTTCATGCCCCGCATGACGGTGCCGGGGAACAGGCGCTGGCCAATGGCGCCGACGCGCCGGTGCCAGCCCTTGTGACCGTGCGTGGAAGGACCGCCACCGTGGCCATGCCGCTTCATGACGCCTTCAAAGCCACGACCCTTGGTAACGCCGATGGCGTCCACGAAATCGCCGACAGCGAACAACGTCGGGCCGACGACGTCGCCGGGCTTCACTTCCTTTGAGAAGTTCCGGAATTCCTTGATGCGTTTCACGGCCGCGCCGTTGTGCTTTTTGATGTGGCCGAGCAGCGGCTTGGCAACGCGTTGTTCCTTTTGATCGTCGAACCCGAGCTGGACGGCGTTGTAGCCATCCTTGCCCGCCTGGGTTTTGACCTGGAGGACGCGATTGGGGCCGGCGAGCACGACCGTGACCGGCGTCATGACGCCGCGTGCATCATAGACGCGCGTGTGGCCGAGTTTCTTACCTAAAAGTCCGAGAGGCATGGTCGTTCTCCTTAAATCTTGATGGTGATGTCCACGCCGGCCGGGAGATTGAGCTTTTTCAATTCATCCACGGTCTTGGCGGTCGGGTCGAGGATGTCGATCAGCCGCTTGTGCGTGCGCTGCTCGAAGGTCTCCTGCGATTTTTTGTCCGCGTGCGGCGACCGCTGCACGGTGAAGCGCTCGACACGGGTCGGAAGCGGGATGGGTCCGGCGACGCGCGCGCCGGTGCGTTTGACGGTGTCGGCGATTTCGCGCGCCGACTGGTCTATGACGCGGTGGTCATAGGCCTTAAGTCGAATTCGAATGCGTTGGGCAGCCATACAAAGAACAATTGTCTGTTAATGGTCTCAATTATTTTACCGCTTCCAACTTTGAAAGCGGACGGGGAGTATAGCAATGAACCCACTCCGCGCAACAAGTTTTTTTGGGCCTAGGTCCGGGCCGCCGGCTTCTTGGCCGCCTGGTCCAGAATGCCGTCCAGCACGCCCTTGGGCACCTGCTCGAACGTCAGCGGCTCCATCGAATACGAAGCGCGGCCTTTCGACAGCGACCGGATGGCCGTGGCGTAACCGAACATCTCGGCCAGCGGCACCTGCGCATTCAAAATCGTCTGGCCCTGCTTGGCTTCAATGCTGACGATGTGGCCGCGCCGGCGGCTGATGTCGCCAAGCAGGTCGCCCTGGTATTCGTCGGGCGTGGTCACTTCAACCTTCATGATGGGCTCCAGCAGAATCGGCGCCGCCTTCTTGAAGGCGTCCTTGAGGGCGAAGATGCCGGCCATCTTGAACGCCAGCTCGTTCGAGTCCACTTCGTGGAATGTGCCGTCCGTCACCTGCGCCTTGAGGTCGATGACCTGGTAACCGGCATATACGCCGCCCTTGATGGCTTCTTCGATGCCGTCAATGACCGCCGGGATGTATTCCTTGGGAATGGCGCCGCCGACGATCTTGTTTTCGATCTCGATGCCCTTGCCCCGTTCGTTGGGCTGGATCTGGATGCAGGCGTGGCCGTATTGCCCGCGGCCGCCCGACTGGCGGATGAACTTGCCTTCGCCATCGGCCGCCTTGGTGATGGTCTCGCGGTAAGCGATCTGCGGCGCGCCGGTGTTGGCATCCACCTTGAACTCGCGCTTGAGCCGGTCGCAAATGATTTCCAGGTGCAGCTCGCCCATGCCGGCGATGATGAGCTGGCCGGTCTCCTCGTTGGTGAAGCAACGGAACGTGGGGTCCTCCTCCGCCAGCCGCTGCAGACCCTCGGACATCTTGTCGCGGTCGGCACGCGTCTTCGGCTCGACCGCCATGCTGATGACCGGCTCGGGAAACGTCGGCGGCTCGAGGGTCACATCAAACTCCTCGTCGCACAGCGTGTCGCCAGTGGTGATGTTGCGCAACCCCACCAGCGCGGCGATGTCGCCGGCGTTGACCTGGCTGATATCCTTGCGTTCGCTGCCCTGGATGATCATCAGGCGGCTGACCCGTTCGCGTTTGCGGGTGCGGGGATTGTAGATCGTGTCGCCCTTCTTGAGCTGGCCGGAATAGACCCGGAAAAACACGAGCTTGCCCGCGTAGGTGTCGGTCCACAGCTTGAAGGCCAGCGAGCAAAACTTGTTGCTGTCGCTGGTCTCCACCACCACCTTGGTTTCCGTGCCCGGTTCCATGCCCTCGGCGGGCGGCACGTCCAGGGGACCGGGCAGGTAATCCACCACCGCGTCAATCAGCGGCTGGACGCCCTTCTTCTTGAAGGCCGAGCCGCACAACACCGGCACCAGTTCGATCTTGCACGTCAGCCGGCGGATGGCCGCTTTGAGCACTTCCGGCGTAATCGGCTTGTTTTCGATAACGAGTTCGGCGATGGCGTCGTCCTTGTTGGAAACAGCGTCAGTCAATTCCGCCAGCGCGGCCTTGGCGCGTTCCTGGTGCTCGGGCGGAATGTCCTTGATCTCATAATTCAGGCCTTCGTTGACGACGTCGCCCGGGCCCCAGACGATGGCCTTCTGGTTGACCACGTCAATCACGCCGGCGAACCGGTCCTCGGCGCCGATGGGCAGGAAAATCGGATAGGCATACGCCTTGAGCTTGTTGCGCATGTCGGCCAGCGCGTTCTCAAAATTCGCGCCGGTGCGGTCCATCTTGTTGACGAAGGCGATGCGCGGGACCTTGTACTTGGTCGCCTGGCGCCAGACGGTTTCCGATTGCGGCTGCACGCCGGCCACGCCGCAGAACACGGCCACCGCGCCGTCCAGCACGCGCATCGAGCGCTCGACTTCGGCCGTGAAATCCACGTGGCCGGGAGTGTCGATGATGTTGATCCGGTGCGGCACGTCCTTGAACGCCTTGTACAGACCGGCCTCCCCCGGCTTGGTCTGCTTCTGGGTCCAGTAACAAGTGACGGCGGCGGAGGTGATGGTGATGCCGCGTTCGCGCTCCTGCTCCATCCAGTCGGTCACCGTGTTGCCGTCGTCCACGTCGCCGATTTTGTGGATGAGGCCGGTGTAAAAGAGAATCCGCTCGGTCGTGGTGGTCTTGCCCGCGTCGATGTGCGCCGCGATGCCGATGTTGCGCGTGCGCTCGAGGGTGTACTCGCGATCGGGCGCATTGACCGGTTTCGTTTTTTCTGCCGCTGCTTGCATGTTTAACTTCTTCTACTTTCCTTTATCAAAAATAAAAATGCCCCGAAGCGTGACGGTCGGGGCGGGTTCAAATGGAATTCTACCAGCGGAAATGAGCGAACGCCTTGTTGGCCTGGGCCATCTTGTGGACTTCGTCGCGCTTGCGGATGGCGTTCCCCTGCCCCTGGTAGGCTTCGAGGATTTCCGCCGCCAGCGCTTCGCGCATGGGCGTACCCTTGCGGGCGTCGGCAAAATCCACGATCCAGCGCAGGGCCAGCGCGGCCTGCCGGTCCGCGGGCACTTCCAGCGGCACCTGGTAGGTGGCGCCGCCGACGCGGCGGGCCTTGGTTTCGATGCGCGGCTTGGCGTTGTCCACCGCGCGCTGCAAAATTTCGACCGGGTTGCTGGCCGGGTTTTTCTGGGAAATGCTGTCGAAGGCGCCGTAAACAATCCGCTGCGCGGTGCTCTTCTTGCCGCACAGCATGATGGTGTTGACGAGGCGCGATACCAGAACGCTCTGAAACTTGCCGTCCTTGGCAATCGTCCGTCGGGTGGCTTGTCGTCTGCGGGACATGGATTCGTTGAATGGTTAAATCGTTGAATAGTTAAACCGGGTTACGCCGCGGGGGCTTCGGCCGGGGCGGCAGCCGGGGCGGCCGGTTTGGAACCCGGCTTCGGGCGTTTCACGCCGTACTTCGAGCGGCTGACGCGCCGCTTTTCCACGCCGGCGGCGTCGAGCCGGCCGCGGACGATGTGATACCGCACACCGGGCAAATCCTTCACGCGCCCGCCGCGCACCATGACGATGGAGTGTTCCTGCAAATTGTGGCCTTCGTCCGGGATGTAGGCGATGACCTCGTAGCCGTTGGTCAGGCGCACCTTGGCCACCTTGCGCATGGCCGAGTTCGGCTTCTTGGGCGTGCGCGTCATCACCTGGATGCACACGCCGCGTCGAAACGGCGAGTTCTCCAAGGCGGGCGACTTGGACTTGTACTTTACTTTGCGGCGACCCTTGCGGATCAACTGGTTGATTGTCGGCATTTCGTCTTAAAAAATGGAACGTGGAATATAGCAAACCAAATCCCGGTTGCAACAACATTTTCGCTCGATTTTAGGGCTGTTCCTCCAACAAAAAACCGGAGGAACGGGAACAAAAAAGAGGCGAATGCCAGCTGATCGTTCTTGTTCTCTTCCTCGTCCTCGATTGGCTCCGGTTTCGATTACCAGAACGAGGACGAGGAGGACGACGATTGAATCACGCGAACATGTCGGAAACGGGCACCAGCAACAGCCAGAAGGCCAGCAGGGAACAGGCGCTGGCGATCAGGGCGGCATACCAGCATTCCGCCAAGGGGGGCGGCGTCAGGTACAGCGGCGACGGCGCGCGCCGGCAAATCTGGCAGACCAGCCAGCCTTCCGCCAAAACCACCAACACTTCGGCCAGGGCGACGGTAAAATCTTGAAACACCGGCTGGAGCAGCCATACCGCACCCACCAACAGCGGAAACGTCAGGAGGTGCGTTCCCAGGACCCAAAGCGCGAAAAAGCGGGGATGCCGGTAGGGACGGAGCAACCACGCCACACAGACCGCCTCGAGGCAAAAAGTGGCGGCGATGTAGCCGGCGAGCACATTGTTTTGCACCCGCCCGGGAAAGACCGTCGGTGCGGCCTGAAGCGCCGGCGCAAAGCAGAACAGGACGACCAGAAATCCCAGGGAGCGCAGGCGATGAAACATCGTTCGTGGAAAGGGCGTGTTCATCTCAACGGTTGACGGCCATCGGTTCTGAGCCACGTTGCACGGGGAAAGATTTGTGGCGACCCGACGCCGATGGCAAGCAGTTTTTGCGAGAGAGTTGCCCGCAGCGATTTCTTCGGCGCCGCGCTCACCCATCGGATTGCCCTGTTCCGACATTGGAACATTTCATTCCTACACGGGACAATTCCCGTCCGATACGGATTTCAGACAGGATGGGCAGGATTTTGCGGGATTTTACAGAATGGACCCGCTCGCGCCCGCTCGCTCGGCCCGGGCGGACCTTCCCCTTCGGCCGAATACCTTTCGCCGCTACCCCAACGGCTCAAGTCTGTGACTCCACTCAATCCTGTTTTTCATTTTCGGGTGCGTGTATGAAATCAGGGCGTCGCGGAGCTCCGCCATCCGAAAATGACAAGGGCGCCTGAGGTTGTCAGACGCCCGTGAATGATCTCCGGCCACGGCTCAGGCCAGCAGCGGATTTTCCGCCGGGGCCGCCGGTTCGGCCGGCTGTTCCGGCTCAGGCACGTCTTCAATTTCCACCAGCGGTTTGAGCCGCGCCTTGCGGTGCAGGTCAAAGCCGGTGCCGGCCGGGATGATGTGGCCCATGATGACGTTTTCCTTGAAACCGCGCAGGTAGTCCACGCGCGACCGCGTGGACGCCTCGGTGAGCACACGGGTCGTGTCCTGGAACGATGCGGCGCTGAGGAAGCTGTCGGTTTCGAGCGATGCCTTGGTGATGCCGAGCAGCACCGGCGAAGCCTCGGCGGGCTTGCCGCCCATCTTTTCCACCCGCTCGTTCTCCTCTTCGAAGTCGAGCTTGTCCACCTGTTCACCCCACAGGAACGTGGTGTCGCCCGGCTCGGTGATGCGCACCTTGCGCAGCATCTGGCGGACAATGATCTCGATGTGCTTGTCGTTGATGGTCACACCCTGGAGGCGATAGACCTCCTGGACTTCGCTGACGAGGTGCTCCTGCAATTCCTGCGGGCCGCAGACTTCGAGGATTTCGTGCGGGTCCATCGGGCCTTCGGTCAATTGCTGGCCCTTCTTCACCATGTCGCCCTTGAACACGATGACGTGTTTCCCGATGGGGATGAGGTGTTCCTCCTCCGCCTGGGTCTTCGGGTCCTTGATGACAACGCAGCGCTTGCCGCGCACGCTCGCGCCAAAGTCCACGATGCCGTCAATCTTGGAAATTTCCGCGGCGTCCTTGGGCCGGCGGGCTTCGAACAATTCCGCGACCCGCGGCAGACCGCCGGTGATGTCCTTGGTCTTGGACGTCTTGCGCGGCGTCTTGGCCATCAGGGTGCCGGCAACGATCCGGGCGCCTTCGGCCACGACGATGTGCGCGCCGGACGGGATGGGATAATTCGCCACGGGCTCGCCGGTGTCGTCGCTGATGATGATTTGGGGGTGGAGGTCTTCCTTGTGCTCGACCACCACCATGGCCTCCTGGCCGGTGGTCTCGTCCATCTCCTGCTTCATCGTCACCCCTTCGATGATGTCGTGGAATTTCACCTTGCCGGCCTTTTCCGAAAGAATGGGCACATTGTACGGGTCCCATTGCACGAAGGTCTCACCCTTCTTCACCTTGCTGCCGTCTTTGAAGGAGATGACGGCGCCGATAACGACGGGGTGATTTTCCAGTTCGCGGCCGTCATCGGCCAGGATGGACACAGAGCCATTCTTGTTCAGGACGATGTTGTTGCCGTCCTCGAGCTCGACGAGGCGGAGCTCATTGTAATGAATGGTGCCGTCGTGCTTGGCCTTGATCTGCGGAATTTTGAACACCTGTGCCGCCGTCCCGCCGATGTGGAAGGTCCGCATGGTGAGCTGCGTGCCGGGCTCGCCGATCGACTGGGCGGCGATGATACCCACGGCTTCGCCGAGCTTGACCGGGCCGCCGGTGGCGAGGTTGCGACCGTAGCAATTAATGCAGATGCCGTGCTTGCTTTCGCAGGTGAGCACCGAGCGGATGCGGACGCGCTCGATGCCGGCGGCTTCAATGCGCTTGGCCTTTTCCTCGTCGATGTCTTCGTTGGCGTGGATCAGGTACTCCTTCGGACTGGTCGGGTTGAGAATGTCGTCGCACGCGAACCGGCCCACGAGCCGGTCGGCGAGCTTGACCACCTCGTCTTCGCCTTCATAGACGGCGGAGACCCAGATGCCGTTGGTGGTGCCGCAATCGTCCTCCTGCACGATGACGTCCTGGGCCACGTCCACGAGTTTGCGGGTCATGTAGCCGGAGTCGGCGGTTTTGAGGGCGGTGTCGGCCAGACCCTTGCGCGCGCCGTGCGTGGAGATGAAGTATTCCAGCACGGAGAGGCCTTCGCGGAAGTTCGCGAGAATCGGCTTCTCGATGATGTCGCCACTGGGCTTGGCCATGAGGCCGCGGAGGCCGGCGAGCTGGCGGACCTGCTGTTTGTTGCCGCGCGCGCCGGAATCCACCATCAGAAAGACCGGGTTGAACTCGGGCTTGCCCTGGTTCTGTTCGAGCGTGCGGAACATGACGCCGGAAATCATGTCGGTGCAATGGGTCCAGATGTCCACGATTTTGTTGTAACGTTCGCCGGGGGTGATGACCCCCTTGCGATACTGTTTCTCGACTTCCTTGATCTGCTTTTGCGCGGCGTCAATCTGCTCGTCGCGTTCCTTGGGCACGATCATGTCGTCAATGCCAATGGAAGCGCCCGACTTGGTCGCTTCGCGGAAGCCGAGCTCCTTGAGCTTGTCGAGCATCGCGACGGTTTTTTCGTGACCGGCGACCTTGTAACATTTCCAGATCAAATCGCCGAGCTGGCTCTTGCCGGCGGGCTTGTTGTAAAAGCCGAGTTCCGGCGGCCAGATTTCGCTGAAGATGACGCGGCCCACCGTGGTCTCGATGATCTTCTTGTTCGCGTCGCCGTAGACGGTCGGCCGGCCGAAGTCGGGGTTCGCCAGGCGGACGCGGTCGTGGGTCTTCAACGCGCCGTCGTCGTAGGCAAAAATGACTTCGTCCTTCGCGCCGAACAGCGGCAGCTTGTTCAGGTCGGACGGCGCCGGTGTGCGCGGCTCGGCGGTGAGATAATAACAGCCGAGCGTGATATCCTGCGTCGGCGTGATGATGGGCTTGCCCGACGACGGGCTGAAGATGTTATTCGTCGCCATCATCAGCAGGCGCGCCTCCATCTGGGCTTCGACGGACAGCGGCACATGCACGGCCATCTGGTCGCCGTCGAAGTCGGCGTTGTAGGCGGTGCAGACCAGCGGGTGAATGCGGATGGCCTCGCCTTCGATGAGCTGCGGCTCGAACGCCTGCACGGAGAGGCGGTGCAGCGTCGGCGCGCGGTTGAGCAGCACCGGGTGGCCCTTGGTGACTTCCTCGAGCACGTCCCACACTTCCTTGGTCTGGCGCTCGATCATCTTCTTGGCGCTGCGGACGGTGTGAACGTAGCCGAGTTCCTTCAGGCGGCGGATGATAAACGGCTCGAACAGCACGAGCGCGATCTTCTTGGGCAGCCCGCACTGGTTGAGCTTGAGTTCGGGGCCGATGACGATGACCGAGCGGCCGGAATAATCGACGCGCTTGCCGAGCAGGTTCTGGCGGAAACGCCCGCCCTTGCCCTTGAGCATGTCGGACAGCGACTTGAGGGCGCGGTTGCCGGCGCCGGTGACCGGCCGGCCGTGGCGGCCGTTGTCGAACAATGCGTCGACGGCCTCCTGCAACATGCGCTTTTCGTTGCGGATGATCACCTCGGGCGTCTTGAGCTGGAGCAGCGTCTTGAGCCGGTTGTTCCGGTTGATGACGCGGCGATACAAATCATTCAGGTCGGACGTCGCGAAGCGGCCGCCTTCGAGCGGCACGAGCGGGCGCAGGTCGGGCGGAATGACCGGCAGCACCGTGAGAATCATCCATTCCGGTCGGCTCTTGGACGCCATGAGTCCCTGGAGCAGCTTGATGCGCTTGGCGAGTTTCTTGCGGATCTGTTTGCTCTTGGTCTCGGTCATGGCCTGCTGCAACTGGTCGGCCTGCTTGGCCAGGTCCACTTTGGCCAGCGCGTCGCGCACGGCTTCGGCGCCCATTTTGGCGGTGAACGAGTCGGCGCCGTAGGTTTCGCGGGCTTCGCGGTACTCGTGCTCGTTGAGCAACTGGTTTTGCTTGAGCGGCGTGTTGCCGGGATCAATGACGAGGTAATCCTCGTAATAAATCACCCGTTCGAGGTTGCGGGCTGTCACGTCGAGCACCAGGCCGATGCGCGAGGGCATGCACTTGAAGAACCAGATATGGCAGGTGGGCACGGCCAGTTCAATGTGGCCCATGCGCTCGCGCCGCACGCGGGCGAGCGTCACTTCCACGCCGCACCGGTCGCAAACGATGCCGCGGTGCTTGATGCGCTTGTACTTGCCGCAGGAGCATTCCCAGTCCTTGACCGGGCCGAAAATGCGTTCACAAAAGAGACCGCCCTTTTCCGGCTTGAACGTCCGGTAATTGATGGTCTCGGGATTTTTGACTTCGCCTTTGCTCCAGGACCGGATGGCCTCAGGGGACGCGACGGTGATCGCCACGTAATCCACCTGGTTGACCTTGTCCAGTCCGAGCAACTCCCGTGCGCTTTCTTTTGAGCTTGAGCTAATCATACAATTTCAATTTGCGATGGTTCGCGCCGATGGGGTTAAACCGATGCCAGCGTGGCGGCGGCGGCCGAGGCGGCGCTGTCGCCGTTGGTGTGTTCAATCGGGTTCGAGTACCCAACCTTCACGTCCAGGCCGAGCGACTGCATTTCCTTGACGAGCACGTTGAACGACTCGGGAATGCCGGCTTCGAGGGCGTTGTCGCCCTTGACGATGCTTTCGTAGATGCGGGTGCGGCCCTGCACGTCGTCGGACTTGACGGTGAGCAATTCCTGCAGCGTGTACGCCGCGCCATAGGCTTCCATGGCCCACACTTCCATTTCGCCGAAGCGCTGGCCGCCGTACTGCGCCTTGCCACCCAGCGGCTGCTGGGTGACGAGCGAGTACGGTCCGACCGCGCGGGCGTGAATCTTGTCCGCGACCAAATGGCCGAGCTTCATCATGTAGATGTAGCCGACGACAATCTCCTGGTCGAAGGGGTTCCCGGTGCAGCCGTCGTACAGCAGGGTCTTGCCGTGCTCCGGCAGCTTCGCTTCCTTGAGGTAACCGCGGATGTCCTTTTCCCGGATTCCGTCGAAGACCGGCGTGGCGAATTTCAGGCCGAGAATTTTCGCCGCCCAGCCGAGGTGGGTTTCGAGCACCTGGCCGACATTCATGCGCGAGGGCACGCCCAGCGGATTGAGGACGATGTCCACCGGCGTTCCGTCCGCAAGGAACGGCATGTCCTCCTCCTTCACGATGCGCGCCACCACGCCCTTGTTGCCGTGGCGGCCGGCCATCTTGTCCCCGACGGACAGCTTCCGTTTGGAGGCGATGTAGACCTTGACGGACTTGACGATGCCGGTTTCCACGCCCTCGCCGGCCTCGGCCCGTTCGATCTCCTCGTCGTACTGCATCTGCAAATCGTCGAACTTCTTTTTGAAGCTGCCAATGATCTCATTGATCTTGTTGCGGATGGGCGACGGATCGATCTCGATGCGGTCATAGACCGTGGCCAGTTTGCGCAGGAGCGTCTTGGTGATTTTGCGGTTGGCCGGGATGATGATTTCGCCGGTCTCGGAATTGACGACGTCGAGCGGAATTTTTTCGCCGAGCAAAATGTTGCTCAGCGCCTCAGTCAACTGGTCGCGGAGCTCCTCGGTCTTTTTCTTGTGCTCGTCCTCCACCTGTTTGGCGTGGCGTTTTTCCTCGTTGGCGGAAGTCTTGCTGCTGCTGCGCTCCCCTTCCTTCTTGGACGAGACTTTCACGTCCATGACGATGCCGTAGGTGCCGGAGGGAACCTTCAGCGAGGTGTCCTTCACATCGGCGGCCTTTTCACCGAAGATGGCGCGCAGGAGGCGTTCCTCCGGCGCGAGTTCGGTCTCGGACTTGGGCGTGATCTTGCCGACGAGGATGTCGCCGGGTTTCACTTCGGCGCCGACGCGGATGACGCCGTCCGGCCCGAGGTTTTTCAGCGCCTCGTCGCCGAGGTTCGGAATGTCGCGCGTGATTTCCTCGGGACCCAGCTTGGTGTCGCGGGCGGCCACTTCAAATTCGTCAATGTGAATGCTCGTGAAAATGTCCTCCTTCACAATCTTCTCACTAATGAGGATGGCGTCCTCGAAGTTGTAACCGTTCCAGGGCATGAACGCGACGAGCACGTTGCGGCCGAGCGCCAGCTCGCCGCTCTGCGTGCAGGGACCGTCGGCAATGATTTGCCCTTTTCTCACGTGTTCGCCCTTGTGGACGAGGGTTTTTTGATTGATGCAGGTGGCGGCATTGGACCGCATGAATTTGCGGATGGGATAGACCCACACGCCCTTGTCGGGGTCGTGTTTGATCTTCTTTTTCGTCTCCGGCAGCTTGCCGTCCTCCGTCACGATGACTTGGTCGCCGCTGACGGAGGCGACCTTGCCGCTTTCCTCGGCCACGGCCACCGCGCGGGAATCGCGGGCGACGCGGTCTTCGAGACCGGTGGCCACCAGCGGGGCTTCGGTCACCAGCAGCGGCACCGCCTGGCGTTGCATGTTGGAGCCCATCAGGGCGCGGTTCGCGTCGTCGTGTTCCAGGAAGGGGATCAGCGACGCCGCGATGGAGACCAGCTGCTTGGGCGAAACATCCATGTAATCCACGCGCGCCGGCTCGACGTCGATGAAATCGCCGCGGGCCCGGCAGACCACGCGGTCGGTGGTGAACCGGCCCTTGTCGTCGATCAACGAGTTGGCCTGGGCGATGATGAACTGCTCTTCGCGGTCGGCGGTCAGGAATTCAATCTTCTCGGACACCTTGCCGTTTTCCACCTTGCGATAAGGCGTTTCCAGAAAACCGAACTCGTTGATACGCGCGAACGTCGCCAGGGAGGCGATCAAACCGATGTTCGGGCCTTCCGGCGTTTCGATGGGGCAGATGCGGCCGTAGTGCGAGGGATGCACGTCACGCACTTCAAAGCCGGCGCGATCGCGGCTCAAGCCGCCCGGCCCGAGGGCGGAGAGACGGCGCTTGTGGGTCAGCTCGGCCAGCGGATTAATCTGGTCCATGAACTGGCTGAGCTGCGACCGGCCGAAGAAATCGCGAATGACGGCCGAGAGCGCCTTCGGGTTGATGAGCTTTTGGGGCGTCATGGCCTCGACGCTCTGGTCGAACAGCGTCATGCGCTCCTTGACCAGCCGCTCGGTGCGGGACAGCCCCACGCGGCACTGGTTGGCGAGCAACTCACCCACCGTGCGGATGCGGCGGCTGCCCAGGTGGTCAATGTCATCCACGCTACCTTCGCCTTTGCGGAGGCGGAGCAGATATTTTGTGGCGGCCACCAGATCGGCCTTGGTCAGAATCCGCGACTCCTCCTTGTCCTTGAGGCCCAGTTTCTGGTTGATCTTGTAGCGGCCGACGCGGCCCAAGTCGTAGCGTTTGGCGTCGAAGAAAAGGCGTTTGAGCAGCGCCTTGGCGTTTGTCGCGGTGGGCGGATCCCCGGGACGCAGCCGCCGGTAAATGTCCTTGAGGGCTTCCTCCTCGTTCTTGGCCGGGTCCTTCTTCAGGCATTTGATCATGATGCCCTCATCGCTGGTGGTGTTCACGATCTTGATCTTGTTCACCCCCAGCTCGGCGATCTGCTTGACCACCGCCTTGGACAGCGGCTCGAAAGCGCGCGCCACCACCAGTCCCTTCTCCTCGTCCACCGCATCCTGGATCAGGACGCAATTGGGCAGGTCCTCGAGTTTTTCGGCCTCCTTGACGGTCAGCTCCTCGATTTCGTAGAAGAGCCGGAGAATTTCCTCATCGGTGCCGCGCACGGCGCCGCCGTTGTCCTTTTTGGACTCCTTTTTGCCTTCGGTGTCCGCGTCGAGAAAGCTCAGCGCGCGGAAAAAGGTCGTCGTGAGAAATTTCCGGCGGCGTTTCTTGCGGTCAAGATAGACATACAACAGGTCGCTGGTGTCGAATTGCGCCTCGTACCAGGAGCCGCGGTCGGGAATGACGCGGAAGGAATACAGCTCCTTGCCATTGGGATGCAGGGTTTTTTCAAAGGCGATGCCCGGCGACCGGTGCAACTGGCTGACGACCACGCGCTCGGCGCCATTGATGACGAAGGTGCCCTGCGGGGTCATCAGCGGCAACTCGCCCATGAACACCTTTTCCTCCTTGGCGTGCTTGCTTTCCTCGACCAGTTTGAAGGTGACGTACAGGGGCGCACCGTAAGTCAGCCCTTCCCGCAGGCATTCAAGCCAGTCCAGCTTGGGTTCGCCCACTTCGTACGAATCATAGACGAGCTTGCACTTGCCGTCATAACTCTCGATCGGGAACACTTCCTGGAAAACCGCCTCCAGGCCGGTGTGTTTCAGGCGCTTTTTGGGCGCCGCGTCCGCTTGCAGAAATTCCTGGTAGGAATTGGTCTGCAATTCAATCATGTTCGGCGGGACGACGACTTCGTGAATCTTGCCGAAATTGATCCGTTCAGTGGCTCGCGATGGCATTTGGGCTTTCTGGTTGGGCCGGTAAACCACCGGCCGTTCATTTTCAATCAACAGCATGAGGCAAGCACGCTGTGTTCACAGCGAACCTGCCTGAACTCCGACCGCCTCCGGCGGTCTCCGATTTCTGCTCGTAACTAATTAGAATAATAATAAAATGTGCTTCCGCAAATGCGGCAGAGGGGTGGCGGTCCCGCGCCCGGGACCGTCACTCCCCCCAATCCGCCAATTACTTGACCTCCACCTTGGCGCCCGCTTCTTCCAGCTTCTTCTTGGCCGCGTCGGCGTCGGCCTTCGGAGCGCCTTCCAGGATGGGCTTGGGTGCGCCTTCCACCAGCGCCTTGGCTTCCGCCAGGCCGAGACCGGCCTTGACTTCGCGGACGGCTTTGATGGTGGCAATCTTCTTGTCCGCCGGAGCGGACACGAGAATCACGTCAAACGTGGTCTTGGCTTCCGCCGCCGGAGCCGCCGCTCCGCCCGCCGCGGGTGCCGCAGCCACCGCCACCGGCGCGGCGGCGGTCACGCCCCACTTTTCTTCGAGTTTCTTTACCAGGTCGGCGGCTTCAATCACCGTCAACTTGCTCAACTCCTCTACGAGGTTTCCAATGTCAGCCATGTTTCCTTTCTTGTCGTCTCGTCGTTTGCCGTAGGACAGGCGTCCCGCCTGTCTCCAACCGCTTGTTCCGCTTAAGCGGCCTGGTTTTAATTGCGACAGGCAAGATGCCTGTCCTACTTCAATTTTAAGTCCATTCCCGGACCGACGATTTACGTTGTTGTTGGTTGTTTCTCCCCGCTGCCGGCTAAAGCAGAGGGGAAATGGTATCAGCCTTTGTCCACCTTGGCTTTGATGACGCGGGCGAGTTGCGACGCCGGCGTGTTCAAGAGAACGACCAGTTTGGTGGCCGGCGCGTTCAATAGTCCCAGCAGTTTGGCGCGCAACACGTCCAAACTGGGCAAATCGGCCAGGGCTACAATCGCCGCCGGCGCCAGACGCTGGTTGTCCAGATAGCCAAACTGCACCTGCAGCCGGTCGAACTCGGCTCCGAAATTCTTTACCACCTTCGCGGCAGCGGAAATGTCCTTCTGCCCGGTCACCACGGCGAGCTGCCCGCCCAGCGCACCGTTCAATTCGCCGACCCCGGCTTCCTTGGCCGCGATCGAGAAGATGGAATTCTTTACGATGTGAATTTCCGCGCCGGCTTTTTGCAGGCGTTTGCGGAGCTCGGTCATGTGCGTCACCTTGAGCCCCTTGTAGTTCACCACAATAAAGAACGGCGAGGCGTTCAGCCGCGCGACGTATTCCTTCGTTAAAAGTTGTTTTTCAGCACGCATGGGTCCGTGAGTTGTTAATAGGTTAAATCGTTCAATGCGCCACAAATTCCTTGATGTCCAGACGCACCGGCGGGCTCATCGTCGCCGACAGCGTGCAGGAGTTGATGTACGTGCCTTTGAGGCTGTTCGGGCGGGCCTTGACCACCGCTTCGATGACGGCGCGCGCGTTTTCCTCGATCTGGTTGGCCGGGAACGACACCTTGCCAACCGCCACGTGCACGTTGCCCGCCTTGTCGACCTTGAACTCGACGCGGCCGGCTTTGACTTCCTTGACGGCCTTGGCGGTGTCGTCGGTTACCGTGCCGGTCTTCGGGTTGGGCATCAGGCCGCGCGGGCCGAGCACCTTGCCCAGCTTGCGCACTTCAGCCATCGCTTCCGGCGTGGCCACCGCCACATCGAAATCCGACCAGCCGCCGTTGCATTTGGCGATCATGTCTTCAAAGCCGACGTATTCCGCGCCGGCGGCCTTGGCCGCGTCGGCCGCCGCGCCGCTCTTGGCGAAGACGAGCACGCGGACGGTCTTGCCGCTGCCATGCGGCAAGGGGACCGTGCCGCGGACCATCTGGTCCGACTGTTTCGGGTCCACTCCCAGACGGAACGCAAGGTCAACGGTTTCATTGAACTTGGCTTTGGGGAACTTGGCGAGGACACCCACGGCGTCCTTCAGGGGATACGCCTTGGCGGCATCCACCACCTCGAGCGCTTTTTTGTATCGTTTACTGGGCATTTGGTTTGGTGCGGTGCAAACGGACCATCAGCGGCCCTCCCGCGGTTTTGTTTGGTTCAGCCGACGACTTCAATTCCCATGCTGCGCGCCGTGCCGGCAATGACGCGGAACGCCGCCTCCTCCGAAGTCGCATTCAAATCCTTTTGTTTCATCTTCACGATGTCCAGGACCTGCTTGCGCGTGACCTTGCCGACCTTTTCCTTGTTCGGCTCCTTGGAGCCGGCGGTGATGCCCGCGGCCTTTTTCAGGAGCACGGACGCCGGCGGCGACTTGGTGATGAACGTGAACGACTTGTCCTGGTAGACGGTAATGACGACGGGGATGATGAGCCCGGCGTCGCCCTTGGTGGCCGCGTTGAATTCCTTGCAGAACCCCATGATGTTGACGCCGTGCTGGCCGAGCGCGGGGCCGACGGGCGGCGCGGGATTGGCCTGGCCGGCCGGGATCTGCAGCTTGATGATGCCTGTGACTTTCTTTGCCATGATGTTCGTTAAATTGTAATTGGTCAAATCAGCAACTGGTTAAACGAGCCGCAACCGCTCATTTAGCAAATCACTCATTTAACCCATGTAACCAGTTGCTTTCATTACGCTTTTTCCACCTGCCAATATTCCAGTTCGACGGGCGTGTTGCGCCCGAAAATGTTGACGGTCACCTTCAGCTTACCCCGCTCGGGGTCGATTTCCTCGATCACGCCGCTGAAATTCAGGAACGGACCGTTGTTAATCTTGATGGTTTCACCCACTTCAAAATTGACCTTTGGCTTCTCCGTTTCTTCCGACGCGGAAATCTGGGCCTTGATGGACTCGACCTCCTCGGTGGGGGTCGGCACCGGCGGCTCGCTCAAGAACCCGATCACGCCCTGGGTTTCCTTGATGAAATACCAGGGCTTCTCGATGACGCGTTTATTTTCATCCAGCAGCAACATGTCCACAAACACGTAACCGGGCCACAATTTGCGGCTGGACACGGTCTTCTTCTGGTTGCGGACTTCGACGACCTTCTCCATCGGGACGAGGACCTCCTTGATGTACTCCTGCATCTCGTCGGTTTTGACGCGCTTCTCGATGCTTTCCTTGACCTTTTGTTCCTGACCGGAAAGCGTATGGATGATGAACCACTGGCTGCGCATGGTGGATTAAGCGGCTACGCCGAAGAAGATGAAGTACAGGAGGCGGTCCACCACTTCGGTGAAGACTCCCATCAACAGGATGGAAATAATGATGAGCACCGTCGAACCTTTCAGTTCGTCCCAGCTGGGCCAGGAACATTTTTTTAATTCTTCGCGCGTTTCCTGCAAATAAGCGGCGAACTGCCGGATCTGGCCCTGCCACCATAGGTAGCCAAAGGCCGCTCCGATCACTGCCGCCCAAATAATGATTGTCGTCCAGTTTCTCACAAATACTCACTCTTTCCGGCCGCGAGGCCCAAGCCCGGACCTTTGCTGCACTACTCACAGCCGGCCTGCGTCATCGCCCACGAGCGAAGACTGGCGGAGAGGGAGGGATTCGAACCCCCGTCGGGTGTTAGCCCGAAGCGGTTTTCAAGACCGCCGCGATAGACCACTCTGCCACCTCTCCGCGAAGTGACACGTGTCATGTGCCAAGTGACAAGATCCGCCACCGCGCTTGCCACGTGCCACTTGTCACTTTCACCATTCTTAATTGGCACGGCAGGAGGGAATCGAACCCCCAACCAACGGTTTTGGAGACCGCTACTCTACCAATTGAGCTACTGCCGTATCCGCCCAATCTTGTTTTAATCTGACAAACCTGGAGTCCTGGGGGTTCATCCCCCGCTCCGGTGTTAAAAATCGCGGTCAGGCGATGACTTCCGACACGCGGCCGGCGCCGATCGTGCGCCCGCCTTCACGGATCGCGAATCGCTGGCCTTTTTCCATGGCCACCGGCGAGATCACTTTGACCTCCACCGAGACGTTGTCGCCGGGCATCACCATTTCGACGCCCTTGGCCAGCGTGACCGTGCCGGTCACGTCAGTGGTGCGGAAATAAAACTGCGGACGGTAATTGGTAAAGAACGGCGTGTGGCGTCCGCCTTCTTCCTTGGACAACACATAGACTTCCGCCTTGAAGTTTGTGTGCGGGGTGATGCTGCCGGGTTTGGCCAGCACCATGCCGCGCTCGACTTCTTCCTTCTTGGTGCCGCGCAGCAACACGCCCACGTTGTCGCCCGCCGTCGCCTTGTCCAGCAGCTTGCGGAACATTTCAATGTCCGTCGCCACCGTCTTGCGGGTATCCTTGATGCCGACGATTTCGACGTCGGACATGCGTTCGAGCACGCCGCGTTCGACGCGGCCGGTCACGACGGTACCGCGGCCTTCAATGTTGAACACGTCTTCGATGCACATCAGGAACGGCTTGTCCACTTCGCGGGTCGGCAGCGGAATGAACGCGTCGATGGCCTCCATCAGCTTCTGGATGGAGTCCTCGGCTTCCTTGTCGCCGGCGAGGGCGCCTTTGGCGCTGCCGCGGACGATGGGCGTCTTGTCGCCGGGAAATTCATACTTGGTCAACAGGTCGCGGATTTCCATTTCCACGAGATCGAGCAATTCCTTGTCGTCCACGAGGTCCACCTTGTTCAGGTAAACGACGATGGCGGGCACGCCGACCTGGCGGGCGAGCAGGACGTGCTCCTTGGTCTGGGGCATCGGGCCTTCCGACGCGTCCACAACCAGGATGGCGCCGTCCATCTGGGCCGCGCCGGTAATCATGTTTTTGATGAAGTCGGCATGGCCGGGGCAGTCGATGTGGGCGTAATGGCGTTTGTCGCTCTGGTACTCGACGTGGGAGACAGCGATGGTCACCGTCTTGGTTTCGTCACGCACGGTGCCGCCCTTGGTAATGTCCGCATAAGAAATCGGTTTGGCCAGGCCTTTGCGGGCCTGGGTGGCGACGATGGCGGCGGTCAGGGTGGATTTGCCGTGGTCGATGTGGCCGATGGTGCCGACATTGACGTGCGGTTTCGTTCGTTGGAATTGCTCTTTAGCCATTGTTATCTCCTGCGTTGATGTCGTTGGTTTTTGGTCAAATCAATTTAGATGGAGCCCATGATCAGGATTGAACTGATGACCTCGTCCTTACCAAGGACGCGCTCTACCGACTGAGCTACATGGGCGCATAAAAATCATTCGTTCGATCCGATACATACAAAACGACAAAAACCCGTTACCCCCTCATTTTCTTTTGAAAATCCAAGGGGCCACTGGCTTTATGTCTTTACTACGGCTCTACTCTCTAGCGACTAGCGGCCGCAAAGTATGAAACCGCCAGGACCCTGTCAACAGGTTTTTTAAGATATTTCCGACCGGGGTCTGGCCTCAATCCAAAGCCGCTTCAACCAGACCCCGAACCCACGCCAGACAGCGCACGACCTACAGGACGAACGCAACAGGCGCGGACGGAGACATCAGGGTCATTTTGGCTGTTTACCGGCTCGTGCCGCTTGGATCATCTGGTCGCCCGTACGGTCAAATTTACCCAAAAACGGTTCCAGAAACAAGCCGTGGCATCAGGGACCACCATACACTCTGGGCAGGGGTGCACCCACGGGTAGCCACTTGGGGGCGGGATAAAGGTGTCATCTTCATCTTCATTTTCAGGAGAAGACGAAAGCGATTCAAACAACGACGAGGGACAGTGTGACCTTCTGTCCTTCTTGTCCCTTTTGTCCTTCGGTCTCGTTTGGTTCAAGTTTCAAGAACGGCGGAGAGATTTGGCAATCGCCAAACCGGCATCCTGCCGCCGGCGGAAAAGAATTGAATTTCCCGCTCGATGCTCCAACATCTGCCCAGACTGAGAACATTTTTCCCAGTGATTTTTGAAATTTTATGCAATTCGAAGCTTTAAACGCAGGAAATTGGTTCCGTGTCAACGGGTTGTCGCAAGACCCGGGACCGACCGGAATGTCTGCGTGAAGGCAACGCCATGGATCTTTCTTCGACAACCTTGTTGACCCTGGCTTTGCTGGGGTACGTCGCTGGCAGCCTGGCCGGACTGGTGTTTTGTCGTTGGGAACGGCTGGCCAACTGCCTCTCGTTCGGCGGCGCGACGCTGGCGGCGGGCTGCGGTACAGTGGCTTGTGCCCGGTTGCTGGCCACCGGCGGAACGGTCGCTCCCGTCCAACTCCAACTGCTGCCGACGCTGGTTCCCTACGTGCAGTTCACCGCGCGACTCGATTCGCTGTCGGTCTTTTTCGGATTGATCGTTTCAGTGCTCGGGTTTGCGCTGTCCCTGTATTCGCTGGGCTACGCGCGCGGGTTTTTTGGACACAAGAACGTCGGCGTGCTGGGCGCGTTCTTCAACCTGATGCTGCTCGCCACCAACCTGGTGTTTTTGTCCGACAACGCGTTCTTCTTTCTTATCGCCTGGGAAATCATGGCGCTCTCGGCCTATTGCCTGGTCAGTTTCGAACATGAAAAACCCGAGACGCGCAGCGCCGGGGTCTTCTATTTTGTCATGTCCCACATCGGCACCGGCTGCCTCATCCTGGGTTTTCTGTTGCTGTTCCAAGCCTCCGGCGGTTATGGTTTCGACGGCTTTCATGCGCTCGGCGACAAGATGTCGCCCGGTTCGCGCAACGCCGCCTTTCTGCTCTTCCTGATCGGTTTCGGCGTCAAGGCGGGCATCGTGCCGTTGCACACCTGGCTGCCGGAGGCGCATCCGGTGGCGCCCAGCAATGTCTCCGCGTTCATGTCCGGCGTGCTCATCAAGACCGGCATCTACGGTCTGGCGCGCGTGTTCTTCGATTTCCTCGGCACGCCGCCGATGTGGTGGGGGGTGACCGTGTTGGCCATCGGAACAATTTCCGCCGTGCTGGGGGTGTTGTATGCCCTGATGCAACATGACCTGAAGCGGCTGTTGGCCTATCACAGCATCGAAAACATCGGCATCATTCTGATGGGTTTCGGCGCGTCGCTGATGTTCCTGAACACGGGCCACCCGCTGCTGTCCACGCTGGCGCTCATCGCGGGTTTGTATCACACCCTCAATCACGCCCTGTTCAAGGGCCTGCTGTTCCTCGGCGCCGGCGCGGTCCTGCACGCCACCCGCACGCGCGACATGGAGCACCTGGGTGGACTCGCGAAACGGATGCCGCAGACGGCGTTTTTTTTCCTGATCGGCGCCGTGGCCATCTCCGCCTTGCCGCCACTCAACGGCTTTGTCAGCGAATGGCTCACCTATCAGTCGTTGTTGCAGGGGTTCGGCACCACGGAGAGTTTGTTGCGGCTCATGTTCCCGATCGGCGGCGCGTTGCTGGCGTTGACCGGCGCGCTGGCGGCGGCGTGCTTCGTGAAGGCGTTCGGCATCACTTTCCTGGCCCAGCCCCGCAGCGAAGCCGCGGCCCAGGCGCACGAGGCCTCATTCACGATGTTGTTGGGCCAGGCGGTCCTCGTGGCGGCCTGCGTGTTCCTCGGCCTGTTCCCCACCCTGTTCCTGAAGCTTCTCGACCCGTTGACGCAACAGCTCACCGGCCTCCAAATCAGCAGCCAACTGACCCTGGCCAACGGGCTGGTGCTGGCGGGCACGAATCCGGCCGGGGGCACCGTCTCGACTTTGGGCATCGCGGTGCTGGGCATCGCGTTGCTGGCCGTCCCGTTCGCGCTGTGGCTGATGCTCGGGCGACAAACGAGGGTCCGCATCGGGCCGACCTGGGATTGCGGCCTCCAGGGCCTGACGCCACGCATGGAATACACCGCCACCGGTTTTTCCAAACCGATCCGGATGATTTTCAAGGCGCTCTTCCGGCCGCGCCGCGAGGTGCAGCGGGAGTACGATTTTTCACCTTACTTCGCCACCAACATCCGCTTCGAAGCCCACGTCGAGGAGATTTTTGAAACGCGAATCTACCGGCCGCTGAACCGGTGGGTGCTGTGGCTGTCGCGCCGGATGCGCGCGTTGCAGGCCGGCAGCATCCAGGCGTACCTCATTTACATCTTCATCACCTTGCTGTTGCTGCTCCTGTTCGCGTTATGAATCCCGACTTTACAGGCATTGCGTTGCAGACGGCGCTGTTGCTGTTGCTGGCGCCGCTGATCACCGGTTGCATCCGGAATTGGAAAGCCCGGCTGCAAAACCGCCGCGGCCCGCGCCTCTGGCAGCCGTATTTCGACCTGGTGAAATTTTTGCGCAAGGACATGGTCATTTCCGAACACGCGTCCTGGGTGTTCTCGGCCGCTCCGTACGTGGTCTTCATTACGGCATTGCTGACGGGGTTGATGGTGCCATTGGCCTCGACGCAGGCGCCGCTGAGCCTGTTCGGCGGCGTGCTGGCGGTGGTCGGGTTGCTGGCGCTCGGACGGTTTTTCATGGCCCTGGGCGGACTCGACCCGGCGAGCGCGTTTGGCGGCATGGGCAGCAGCCGCGAAATGACCATCGCCGCCCTCGCCGAGCCGGCGCTGATGCTGGCCATTTTCACCGTGGCCATCACGGCCGGTTCCACCGACTTCAGCCGCATCGTCACCTCCGCCCAACAGTCGGGCTGGGACCTGTTGAACCCGGCGCGGCTCATGGCCTTTGCGGCGCTGTTCATCGTGCTGCTGGCCGAGACCGGCCGGGTACCCATTGACAATCCGGCGACGCACCTGGAATTGACCATGATTCATGAGGCGATGCTGCTGGAATACTCGGGCCGGCATCTGGCATTGATGGAATGGGGCGCCTCCATCAAGCAACTGGTGCTGATGGCGATTCTGGTCAACGTCTTCCTGCCCGTCGGCTTGATCGCCGATCATTCGGCGGCGATGCTCGGGTTGGGACTGGCCGTTTTCATTGGCAAGATTCTCTTGTTATCGGCCGCCGTGGCGCTGGTGGAAACCGTCAATGCCAAGCTGCGCCTGTTCCGCGTGCCGGACCTGTTAAGCGCGGCGTTCGTGCTCGCCGCCATGGCGTTATTGTCGATGTTCCTCTTCCATTAACCATGAACAACCCCATTCCCATCGAAATCGGTTCGCAACTGATCATGCTGTTTGCGGCGTTGATGCTGGTGCTGCAACTGCTCCTGGTGGTGCAGAAAATGTTGCTGACCAACGTCCGGCTCTTTGCGCTGCAGTCCCTCATGCTCTCCGCCATCGCGACCGTCGTCGCCGGGTATTACAGCGCCACGCACATCTACATCGTCGCCGTGCTGACGCTCCTCGGCAAGGTCATCTTCCTGCCCTGGCTGCTCAACCGGATCGTGCGCCGCATCAACATCGTTCAGGAAATCGAGCCGCTGTTCAACGCGCCCACTTCGATGCTCATCTGCGGCGGCCTGACCCTGCTGAGTTACCTGGTGGCGCGGCCGTTCACGACGCTGCACAAGCTGGGCAACAACACGCTGGCCATCGCCATCGCCCTCCTGCTCACCGGCTTTTTCCTCATGATCAACCGCCGGAAAGCCATTTCCCAGGTGCTCGCCCTGCTCACGATTGAAAACGGCGTCATGCTCGCCGCCGTGGCGCTCACCACCTACGGCATGCCGCTGGTGGTCGAACTGGGCATCTTCTTCGACGTGATGGTGGCGGTGATGGTGCTGGGCATCCTGGTCTACCGCATCCGCGAATCGTTCGCTTCGATGGACACGGGCAAGCTGACGCAATTGAAAGGATGACGTGCCGCTGTTGACTCTCATTGTTCTGCTTCCGCCCGCCGCCGCGCTGCTTTGTCTGCTCGTGCGGTGGCGGTGGCTCATGGAGGGCCTGAATCTGCTGGCGTTCGCCGCCACGCTGGCGCTGGGCATCCGCCTGCTTCCCGAAGTCCTGGCCTGCCACGCCGTGACGGAAGGAAACGGCTTCCTGTACGCCGATGCGCTGAGCGCGTGGATGGTGCTGCTGATTTCAGCCGTGTCGCTGGGCACCTCGTTTTACGCCGGACGTTACTTTCGCCGCGATCTCGCCGCCGGCGCGGTCACCCCCGGTCGCGTTAAGGAATTTTTTGTGCTCACCCCGTTGTTTTCCACCGGCATGTTTCTGGCGGTCCTGGCCAATAACCTGGGGGTGATGTGGTTCGCGCTTGAAGCCACGGCGCTGTCGTCGGTATTGCTGGTGGCGCTGTACAACCGCAAAACGTCGCTCGAAGCGGCGTGGAAGTATGTCATGCTCGGCAGTTTGGGGCTGGCGCTGGCGCTGTTCGGCACGGTGTTCACCTACGCCGCGGCAATCAACCAGAATTCGGCCGAACATTTGCCGAGTTTCAACTGGTCGCATCTGATGACCGTGGCGGACCAATTCGATCCGCGGCTGATCAAGCTGGCGTTCGTTTTCGTGCTGGTCGGTTACGGCACCAAGGCCGGGCTGGCCCCCATGCACACCTGGTTGCCCGACGCCCACAGCGAAGCGCCGTCGCCGACCAGCGCCATGCTCTCCGGCGTGTCGCTGAAAGTCGCCATCTATGCCCTGCTCCGCTTTCACATCCTCACCTCGCAATGCCTGGGCCCCGAATTCAGCCGGAGGTTCCTGTTGGGCTTCGGCCTGTTTTCCATGTGCCTGGCCGCGCCGTTCATCCTGGTGCAAGGCGATCTCAAACGGATGCTCGCCTACTCCAGCCTCGAACACGTCGGCCTCATTTGCACCGCCGTCGGCCTGAACACGCCGGTGACCATTTTCGGCGCGCTGCTGCACATGGGTTATCATGCGTTGACCAAACCGGTGCTGTTCTTCGCGGCGGGCAACATCCACCAGACGTTTCACACCCTGAAACTGCGCGTCATCGGACCCGGCGTGGCGCAGGTGCTGCCGGTGACGGTTGTGTTCATGGGGCTGGCGGCGGTGGCGGCGATGGGCCTGCCGCCCTTTGGTCTGTTTTACAGCGAACTGACGGTGCTCAGCGGCGGGTTCGCCGCGGGCCGGACCGGCATCAGCACCCTGATCCTCGTGCTGCTGATCGCGGCGTTTTGCGGTATCCTCCGGCAACTCACCCGCATCCTGTTGGGCGAGCGCGAAGCCGGTCGCACCACCGACGCGCAGGCGTGGGACGGCGTACCGGCGATGGGGCTGCTGGTGGGCGGACTGCTGGTATTCAGCGTCTGGCTTCCGATCCCACTGCGCCAGTTGCTGCATCAGGCCGCCGGAATCATCGGAGGAAAATCATGAGGAAAATGTCCGATCATCCGAACCACCGCCAGGTCTTGGAGTGCGCCAGCCCTCTGGCGCTTTGGGCAGTCACTCGCATCACCAAGGCGGTGGAGGGCCGCCGCCGCCCAAGACGCTGCCGCGCCGACGGGGCGGTTGAGTTTGTGCGGAACCGGCATTGGTTGCCGGCTGCAATCAAAAAATAAAACCATGGAATTGATGATGTTGTTGATGGTGCCGCTCGCGGCCAGCCTGCTTTGTCTCACGACTCGCTCGCGGGCGTGGTGGGAACGGCTGAACCTGGGCGCCTTCGCGCTGGTCGCCGGCCTGGCTTTCAAAGTGGCGGCCGATGTGGCCGACATCGGCCCCGTGACCGCGCTGGGCGGTTTCCTGCGCGCCGATGCCCTGAGCGCGCTGGTGCTGGCTCTCACCGGGTTCGTCGCGCTGGTCTGCTCGATCTACGCCGTCGGCTATCTGCGCCGCGAAGAAGCCAATGGCAAAGTCAGCCACGCGCAGTTGCGGCGATATTATGGGCTCACGCCGCTGTTCGTCGGCGCCATGCTGTTGGTGCCGCTGGCGGATAACCTGGGGGTGATGTGGGTGGCCATTGAAACCACCACGCTGGCCTCGGTGTTGCTGGTCACATTTTACAACCAGAAGACCTCATTCGAGGCGGGCTGGAAATACATCATCATTGGCAGCGTCGGCATTTCTCTGGCGCTGTTCGGAACGGTTTTCACGTACTACGCGGCAGTCGGCCTGCCCGGGCTGGAAACGGGCGGCGGCATGAACTGGTCGGTGCTGGTGGGCGTGGCGGGCCAATTGAATCCGCAAGCGATGCGGCTGGCGTTCGTGCTGGTACTGCTCGGCTACGGCACCAAGGCGGGTCTGGCGCCCATGCACACCTGGAAACCCGATGCCTACGCCGAGGCGCCCGTGCCTTCCGCCACACTGCTGGGCGCCGGGTTCATCAATTGCGCCATTTATGCCATCATGCGTTTCGATGTGCTGACGGAGAAATGCCTGGGCCACGAGTTTCCCGGCCGACTGCTGGCGGGTTTCGGGGTCGCTTCCATACTCGTGGCCGTTCCGTTCATCCTTGTGCAGCGGAATTTTCGCCGGCTGCTGGCCTATTCGAGCATCGACCATTGCGGCATCATGGTGGCCGGGCTGGGCTTTGGCGGCAAGCTCGGCGCGCTGGGTGCGGCGCTGCACATGCTGTTCCACGGGGTGACCAAGCCGCTCCTGTTCTTCTGCGCCGGCAACGTGCAGCAGCACTTTGGCACGCCGCACTTCCGGAAGGTCCATGGCGTCCTGCACACGCTGCCGTGGACGGGCGGGTTGTTTCTGCTGGCGACGCTGGCCGTCACCGGGGTGCCGCCCTTCAGCCTGTTCCAAAGCGAGTTCAACATCCTGAGCGGGGCGCTGGCGGCCCGTTGTGGCTGGACGGCTTTTCTGTTCATTGCCGGCGTCGTGGCCATCTTCGCCGGTTTCCTGGTGCACCTGTCGAAACTGAGCCTGGGCCTGCCAGCCCAGCCCGGAACGCGCGCCGCCGAATGTCCCTGGAAACTCGGAGCCATGGCCGTCGTGGCCGCGGCCGTGATCCTCCTGGGTTTTTGGCTGCCGGGTCCGCTTTACGAACTGGTGCAGGAAACCACTCTGATTATCGGGAGCCCAACCCCATGAACATTCTGCCCGCTGCGAATCACATTCTGACCGAAGTGCAACAGCGCTTCGACGACCGGCTGGATGCCGTGCGGGTCGCCCGGCCGGACGAGGTTTATTTCCACGCGCCGATGGAACTGGTCGCCGGCTTCAGCGCCCATCTTTACAAGAAGTGGGACGCGCGGCTGGTGAGCGTCTTTGCTGATGATGTTTGCGCCACGGAAAAAGTGTTTCACCTGTACTACGTATTTGCGCTCGACGGCGACCGGGTGTTTTTCATCCTGCGCGTGCCGGTGCCGCCGGAAAATCCCGGGTTCGCCTCGCTGGCCAACGCCATCCCGGCCGTGAGCTGGCAGGAACGGGAAATCCAGGACCTGTTCGGCCTGAAACTCATCGGCCATCCCAACCCGCGGCGGTGCGCATTGCACGATGACTGGCCGGATGTTCATCCGCTGCGCAAGGATTTTGACCTCCGGACCCAACTGCCGCCTTTCCAGGGCGAGCGGCACAAATTACGCGAAGTGGAGGGCGAAGGCGTGTTCCAGGTGCCGGTGGGACCCGTGCACGCCGGCATCATCGAGCCCGGCCATTTCCGCTTCAGCGTCGCGGGCGAGCCGGTGCTGTATCTGCAACTGCGCCTGTTCTACACGCACAAGGGCACCGAAAAACTCTTCGAACATCTGCCAGTGGCCCACGGTGTGCGGCTGGCCGAAAGCATTTCCGGCGACTCGAGTTTCGCCCACGCCCTGGCGTTTTGCCACGCCCTGGAACGCGCCGCGGACGTGGAGGCGCCGCCGCGGGCGCGCGCCCTGCGCACGCTCTGCCTGGAACTGGAGCGCCTCTACAACCACATCGCCGACATCGGCGCGATTGCGACCGACGTGGCGTTCGTGGTCGCCAACATGCATGCCCTGCGGCTCAAGGAACGCGTGCTGCGCCTGAACGAACTGCTGGCCGGCAACCGCCTGCTGCGCGGCATGGCCTGCCCCGGCGGCGTGCGGAGCGACTGGGACGGCGGCCAAATCCGTGCCTTGCAGGATTTGGTGGCGGCCCTCGGACCGGAATTTGATTCGCTGGTCGATCTCATCGAAAATTCGTCGTCCACCCGCGACCGCCTGGAGGGCACCGGCATTTTGAAACCCGAAGTGGCGCGCGACCTGGGCGTCGTGGGCATCGCCGGCCGCGCCTCCGGATTCGACCATGACCTGCGGCGGGATTTCCCCAATGCGGCTTACGACCGGGTGCAGTTCCGCGTGCCCGTTTACCACGTTGGCGACGTGGAACACCGGATGCAGGTGCGCATCGATGAAGTGCGCGAGTCGCTGGCCATCATCCGGCAGCTCGCGGCCGATCTTCCCGGCGGCCTCTGGCGCGCGGACCTCGGCGACCTGCCGGCCGGCCGCACCGCGCTCGGTTGGGTCGAGGGCTGGCGGGGCGAGATTTTTCACTGGATCCGCACCGCGCCGGGCAACCGGCTGGCGCGCTGCAAAGTCAAGGATCCCTCGCTGCAAAACTGGCCGGCGCTCAGCCAGGCCATCCTGGGCAACATCGTGCCGGATTTCCCGGTCGTGAATAAAAGTTTCAATCTTTCCTACTCGGGTACGGATCGCTAAGGCCATTTATGTTTGAAATTCTCCGAAAAAGTCTTCAGACCGGCATTGTCACCACCGGGTATCCGGACAGCCCGGCGGAAATCTCCCGCTCGGCCCGTGGCCGGCCGGAGATTGACTGGCGCCAGTGGACGGATGCGCGTCCGGCGGCCGCCGCCTGTCCGACCGGAGCCATCAGTTTTCAGGACAGCGGAGAGAAGCGCCGCGTGCGGCTCGATCTGGCCCAATGCACGTTCTGCGGCCTGTGCGCCGAGGCCGACAAAGCCATCCGGATGACCAATGCTTGTGAATGCGCCACGCGCCGGCGCGAGGACCTGGTGTGGGAAGGCGATTACAGCCTCAAACCCGATGGCCGGCACGAAAAACTCCTTTTGCCGCCTGGTGGCAACAAGTCCCACCTGCACAAGCCCGTTGCTCTGGACCGGGGCTCGCTGGACGGGGTCGGCCGGCAATTGAAATCGCAGATCGACCGCGTGCTGGGCCGGTCGTTGCACATTCGCGAAGTGGACGCCGGCTCCTGCAACGGTTGCGAAATCGAAATTGTCGGTCTGACCAGCCCGATTTACGACCTCGAACGGTTCGGCATTCATTTTGTCGCTTCACCCCGGCACGCCGATCTGCTGCTGGTGACCGGCCCGGTGACGCGGAACATGGAACTCGCACTGCGCAAAACCTACGACGCCATGCCGGCCCCGCGGCTGGTGGTGGCGGTGGGCGCGTGCGGTTGCAGCGGCGGCATCTTTGGCCGGAACTACGCCACCGTGGGCGGCGTGGACGCGGTATTGCCGGTGGACGTTTACATTCCCGGCTGCCCGCCCAACCCGCACGCGCTGCTGCAAGGGATCCTGCTGGCCATCGGCCGGCTGGCACCCGCAGCCCGGCCGGCACCCCAACTGTCCTGATGGGAAAATCGGCGGTTCCGACGAAAGCCGATTGAGATTCGTTCCAGGCGCTTATTGAGCAAATCAGTCAGCATGAATTCATTTCCCGGTTGCACGGCCCCGCCATTGACTTGCACCGGCTAACACCGGGAAAAAATGGGCGGCCTGTTTCTCGTCTGAAAATCAGCCGCCTCGACGGAGAAACTGACAACCATTAAAAAATCGGAGGCCAGCCGTCGTCAAATTTTTGATTTTTTCTGACCGTTGAACGCGGGGTTTGTCCTTTCTCAATCATCTTGATTTTGTCACTCAACCGATTTTGGCATTCACCGGTCATATGCTGCTGAACTGACCCGGTTGGCACGACTTAGCACGTCGGGTGCTTAACTGGAGCTGTCGTATGCAGTGTTGTAAATGTCGTACCTTCGTTCGGTCCGGTAGGCTTTCGTTTGGCAGGTTGTTGCTGACAGGTTCGCTGGTCCTCTTAATCTCATCAATTCAAGCCACCGCGGCGGTGCTTTCGGCCTGCCCATGCACGCTGGGCTGGGATGCCAGCGCGGATCCGCTCGTCACCGGTTACGCTCTCTATTATGGCGTCGCCGGTTCGGCGACCACCAATCGCGTGGATGTGGGAGCTACCAACCAGATTGTGCTCAAGAAACTGTCGGCGAACACGAAATATTTTTTCTACCTGGTGTCCTACAATGCCGGCTGCCTTGAAAGTCCTCCCTCCAGCGTGATGTATTACACGCCGCCGGTGTTATCGAGGCTGAAATTCAGCGCCCAGGCGGATGGGACGATGAATTTGCGCTTTCAGGCACCCACCGGCGCCGTTTGCCGGGTGGAATATGCCCCTACCCTCAATCCTGCGCACTGGCAATCCCTGGGCAGTTTGTTGGCGGACACCAATGGCTGTGTGGCGGCGACCGATCCGCTTACCAATCGGCCGCCAACCCGGTTTTACCGGGCCGTCGTGCCCTAATCCCATTCACGATTGGCGATTGGCGACTTACGCGGAACTTAGCCACGCGTGAAAGGACTCGTAAATCGTAAATCCACTGTCGTAGATCCGTTTAGGCCCGCGGATGCGCGGCGTCATACGCCTTCTTCAAACGCTCGGTCGTCACGTGCGTGTACACCTGGGTGGTGACCAGATGCGCGTGGCCGAGCAATTCCTGCACGCTCCGTAAATCTGCCCCCGCATCCAGCAGATGCGTCGCGTAACTGTGCCGCAATTTGTGGGGCGTCAGGCTGGGATCCAGGCCGGCGATGACGAGATATCGCTTCAGGCGACGGGACAACTGGACTGGTTGCAGGGGAGCCGGCGGTTTGGTTTCCGCAAAAAAAACCGGGGCTTCGCCGGCGGGCGGCTGTTTGAGCGTCTGCCAGTAGTTTTTAATCGCCTGCAACGCCGGTTCGCCGATCGGCACCAGCCGCTCCTTTTTGCCCTTGCCGCGCACACGCACCAGTTGTTCGTTCCAGTCGATGTCCTCCGCCCGCAGGCCGCACAGCTCGCTGACGCGCAGGCCGCAGGAGTAAATGGTTTCCAGCACCGCCACGTCGCGCAAGCAGGCGCCGGCCGAGAGGGGCCGGCCCGCGCCCTCCTGCCGGTGCGAGTGCAGCAGCTTGAGCGGCGCGCCGAGCAAATCCACCATCTGCCGGAGGGTGAGATATTTGGGCAGACGCCGGCCCGGCTTGGGGAGGGACAGGTTTTTGATGGGCGACACAGCGACGGCTCCATGCCGGATCAAGAAGCGGTAAAAGGTCCGCAGCGCCGAGAACCGCAGTTGGATGGCCGCCTGGCTCAGTTGTTGCCGGCCCAGGAATCGCAGGTAACCGCGGAAATCGTCGCGCTGGAGATTTTCCCATTCGGGATTCTGCTGCCGCTCCTGCTGGTGCCAGGAAAAAAACTCCCACAGCGCCTGCCGGTAATTGCGCTGGGTGTACACCGAAGCGCCCCGGTCCGTGCCCAGGTGGGTGAGGAATCTCCGGATCCAGCGGTCCTGGGTCTCGACGGCGGGTTTGATGGGCTCATCCATTGTTCGAACAAGTTACGCTGGAGGCGGCGCCGATTCAATCGTCACGAGTGGCCCTGGGAGCGCCGGCGTCTCGCCGGCTTGTCTTAACACATTTTCCCCTCATCCTGCCGGCGGGACGCCGGCGCTCCCAGGAATGCGTTAGGGAATGACTCTCTCCTGGTCGCGGGTCTGGGCCGGGAAAGGCACATCCGACTCAACGACCGGTTGTTTGGCCCGGTTGAGCGTGTTGCCTTCCAAAGTAACATTCTTCAATTCGCCGGGTGGAACGGAAAGAAAAGTGCCCGTGCCGGCAAACGCGCGACAGCCCCGCACCGCGGCACCGGGACAGTGTTCGAGCCGGATCACCGGCGCGTCGGCCGGCGGCTGGCGCGCGGTGATGTCGTCCAGCTCCGGCTGGCGGGCATCCTGGACCCAAAATGCCGGACCGTTCTCCGCATTCACCTGCACATTGTGCAACTCCATCGCATCGGTGAACGCGCTGCGCATCCCGGCCTTCGCCGAAGCGATGACGTCGCTGATCCGCAGCCCGGAGACCGGCATTTCCGGCAAGCCAACGATGTCAATCGCCAGCTTCGCCCGGCGGATGGTCATGCCGCTGATGGCGATATTGCGGAAAACCGGCGTGCGCTTTGAAACCGGTTCCTCCGACGTTTTCTTCTCCCCTTCCATCTGGTAGTCCATTGTCACGCTGATGCCTTCGCCCACGTCTTCCATCGTCCAGTTGTTGAACCGCACATCCTCCACAAAACCGCCGCGGCCGCGTCGGCTCTTGATGCGGACGCCGATGTCGGTGCCCTGGCAGGAGAGGTTGTCCGCCACCACGTTGCGGATGCCGCCGGCAATTTCGCTGCCCAGCGTGACCGCGCCGTGCGCGCGATGCACGGTGCAATTGGCGATGGATACGTTCTCGGTCGGCCGGTTCACGCGCCGGCCATCGGCGTCCTTGCCGGATTTGAGCACGATGCCGTCGTCGCCGGTGTCGATGTAGCAATTGGCAATGCGCACGTTGCGGCTGGAATCCACGGCGATGCCGTCGGTGTGCACGCCCGGAAAAGTTTCGATGTTGACGTTTTGAACGACGGCGTTGTCGGAATACAACAAGTGAACTGTCCACATGGGTGAACCGACAAAATGGATTCCCTCAAGCAGGATGTTCGTGCAGTTCATGAACCGGACGAATGAAGGCCGGAGCTCCGGCGCGGCGTTTTCGTAATCCGCATCCGGCGTGGGTGTTTTGCCTTCGAGGTCTTGGAGCAGGCGCTGCCAGTTGGGTCCGTTGGCTGAGCCGGGATCATCGCCGGACGCCATGGTGCGGGGCATGAGCTTGAGCCATTCGGCGTTGTCCGTGGTGACCAAACCGCGCCCGGTGAGGGTGACGTTATGCAAATCGTGTCCGCCGATCAGCGGAACCGGGGTGAGGCACTCGATGCCCTGTTGCCGGCCCCGGGTGAACGGCAGCCGGGCCGCCGGAAACCGCAGCACCGCGCCGGCGTCGAGCTGGAACACCAGGTCGCTCGTGAGTTCAATCGGCCCGGTGACGTAATTCCCGGCCGGAACGAACACCGTTCCGCCGCCCGCCGCTTTCGCCGCTTGAATGGCGGCACGAAAGGCCTCGGTTGAATTCGTCGAGGCGTCAGGATGCGCGCCATAATCAAGAATGTTGAAAACCGGCCCGGCCACAGACGAATTGAGGCCTAGACCGACCAGTGCGAACAGGAGGAGTTGGGGAAGAAAAGGCGAGCGCATGGGATCACATGGTTTTGCCGAGCATACGCCGAGGGGCGTGGAAAACTCAATCTCGCGGTAGCTGGCCGGGGAGCGCTGGCGTCTCACTGGCACATTTCCATCGACCCGCCGTAGGACGGCGGTGCTCCCAGGAAATTGCGGGCGGTCCCGGCCTAATTCTCTTCGCGCGGGGGAAACTCGAACGTGACCTTGCCTTTGTCGTCCATCACCAGGTACGCCGGGAAAGGCTTGCCGGCCTTGGAAATGAACTGTTGCAGCAAATCGGTCCTGCGCGCGGCTAATAGCTTTTGCGCCTGTTCCGGCTCGATCGGCTGCTGCAAAATCTCGCGGCTGATCTTGAACTTGCACGGCTTGCTGTCGGCCTGGGATTTCTCGCACAGGTACCCGGCTTCGGTGTCGAAGACCCGGCTGCCGCACTTGGGGCATTGGCCCAGCGGCGTCTTGCCGGTGAAATCCATTTTCGGCAACGGCTCTTTGGCCTTCGTCTCCCTTGCCCTGGCCTTCCGCGCGCGCGGCGGAAATTCAAACGCCGTGCCGCCGTCCTTGACCACCAGGAACGCCTCAAACTTGCGGTTGGTTTTCTTGGAAACGAAGCCTTTGAGCAAATCGGTTTTGCCCTCGCCGAGCAGCTTCCTCACCTGGTCGGGCGAAATTTCCTGCTGCAAGATGATCTTGCCGGTGCGGAACGTGCAGGTCCTGGCCGGACCCGTCGCCTTCTCGCAAAGGTAATTCATGCCAGCATCGAAAACCCGGCTGCCGCACTTCGGGCATTGGCCCAGCGGGTCCTTGCCGGTGAAATCCACCGGGGCGGCCGCTTCGCCGTTCTCGGTTTTCTGATCGTTGCCAAAATCGAATTCGATTTTGAACTCCGGTGTCAGCTTCAGCACGGCGGCGAACGGCTTGCCCAGCTTGCTGCGGAATCCCTGCAACGGGCCCACCTGCCGGTCGGTGATGAGCCGCTCGACTTCCTCCATTTCGAACATCCGGCTGCACAGCGTTTTCCAGATGGCGAAATCGCAGCCGTCCTTCACGCATTGGAACTGCTTGTACTTCTCGTGCACTTCACCGCCGCACTTCGGACACGGCGTCTTGAGGACGCCAAAATCGCCGGGGATGGTGTCGTGCTCGAATTTTTTGGCGCGCTCGACGATGTGGCGGGTCATGTCGCCTATCCCGGCCATGAACTCGTCGCGGCTTTTCTGCCGGCGCTGAATCTGGCGCAACTGGAACTCCCAGTCGCCGGTCAGCTCAGGCCTGGTCAGCTCCGGAATGCCCAGCCCGTTCAGCAGCTCCATGAGCGAAAATGCCTTGGCCGTCGCCTGCAGCTCGCGGGCGTGGCGATGGACGTAATCCTCGTAAATCAAGCCCTCGATGATCGCGGCACGGGTGGCCGGCGTGCCGAGCCCCTTCTCGCGCATGGCCTCGCGCAATTCGTCGTCCTCCACCAGTTTGCCGGCGCCTTCCATGGCGCTGAGCAGCGTCGCCTCCGTGTACCGCGCCGGCGGCTTGGTCACGTTTTGCTTCACCTCGATGCCGCTGGTTTTGACCTGCTCGTTCGGCTTTACCGGAACGAGGTTGGTGTCTTCATCCTGCGCCTCCCGGCCATACACGGCCAGCCAGCCGGGCTTGACGATCACCTTGCCCGTGCTCTTGAACGGCTCGCCTTCGACCCGCGTGATGCGCGTGGTCTCGAGAAATTCCGCCGCCGGATAGAAAATCGCCAGGAATCGCTTGGTCACCAGGTCGTACAGCTTCAGTTCCGGCTCGCTCAAATTTTTCGGCGCCACCGTGGTGGGAATGATCGCGAAGTGGTCGGACACCTTGGCGTTGTTGAAGATGCGCTTGTTGGGATGCACCCAGCCGCTCTTGAGAACTGTCTCAGCAAACGCGGCATAGCGGGTTTCCCCGAGCATCTGCATCACGCTTTTGACGGTGCCGAGGTAATCCTCCGGCAGGGCGCGCGAGTCGGTGCGCGGGTAGGTCAGCACCTTGTGCCTTTCGTATAGCGCCTGGGCAACGGCCAACGTGTTCTTGGCGCTGAACCCGAACCGCGCGTTCGCGTCGCGCTGCAAGCTGGTCAGGTCATACAGCAGCGGCGACAGCGACGTGCTCGGCTTGCTTTCCTCGGTGACAATGCCCGGCTTGCCCAGGCACTTGTCGCGGATGGTCTCGGCCCGGGATTTTTCCCAGAGGCGCTCCGGTTTGAGCTGGTCGTCGCCGTCTTTGCCCTCCGGCTTGGCAAAGGTTTCGTCAAACCAGCGGCCGGTGTACTGGCCGGCCGCGGCGTCGAACGTGCCGATGACTTCCCAGAAATCGCGCGGGACAAACTCCCGGATTTTTTTCTCGCGCTCGACCAGGATGGCGAGCGTGGGGGTCTGGACGCGGCCGACGGTGGTTTTGAAGAAGCCGCCGAGCTTGGAATTGAAGGCCGTCATCGCCCGCGTGCCGTTGATGCCCACCAGCCAGTCGGCTTCCGACCGGCTGAACGCGGCGGCGGCCAGCGGCTGCATCTCCTCGTCGTCGCGCAACTGGGCGAACCCCTCGCGGATGGCGGCCGGGGTCATGGATTGCAGCCAGAGCCGTTTGATGGGCTGTTTCGCCTTGGTATGCTTGACGATGTTGCGGAAAATCAATTCGCCTTCGCGCCCGGCGTCGCAGGCATTGATCAACAGGTCCACGTCGTCGCGTTTGATGAGCTTCTTGAGCACTCTCAGGCGGCTCTCGCTCTTCTCGATGGGCTGCAAATCGAAGTGCGGCGGAATGACCGGCAGATTGGTGAACGTCCATTTCCCCTTCTTGACCTCGTACTTTTCCGGCACGATGAGTTCGAGCAGATGGCCGACCGCCGACGAAAGGACGTAGCGGTCGCTTTCGAAGTGGTCTTCCACCTTTTTGAAGCCGCCGAGCGCCTTGGCGATGTCGCCGGCGACGGACGGCTTCTCCGCGATGATGAGAGCTTTGCCCATTTGTTGCCCAGCGCTTGTACACCGGGTGCGGCCAACATGCGAAGAAAAAATTTTTTGTCAAATCGGAACCGGCACGATTTCAACCGTGGATGGCCGCGGGTGGACACGGGTTTTCAGATCACGAACTCCGATAAATCACGGGCAGGATGCCCGAGAGACACGAATTGAAAGCGCGCAGGGCTGATGGAAAGCAGCCCGGGGCAACGCCCCGGGAAAAGTCCCTTCAAATCATTTCCCGGACCTGAGCGGGCGACAAAAGATTTGGCGCAGAAACCGCGCACCGATGATCACCGCTCCGGCAGCGCCATCCTCAGCCCAAGGCCAGGCCGGGCTGAATGTCCGCATCCAGGGGTGTTTCCGCCCCGCCGTGTTGCAGCTTGAATTCCGCCAGCACGCCCACCATGGCGGCGTTGTCGGTGCAGAACGAGTTTTCCGCCAGGCGCAGCTCAAAACCTTCGCGCTCGCAGGCCCGCGCCAGCTCGCGGCGCAACGCGCGGTTGCAGGTGACCCCGCCGGACGCGGTCACGCAACGCACGCGGTTGCGTTTCGCCGCCCGGATGGTTTTGGTCACCAGCACCTCGACGATGGCCGCCTGGATGCCGGCGCACAGGTCCCGGACGTGCTGCGGGTCGTCCAGCAATTGCGGATGGTCCCGAAGAAAATAGCGGACCGAAGTCTTCAGGCCGCTGAAGCTGAAATCGTCGCCGGGATCGTTGAGCAGCGGGCGCGGGAAATCAAATGCGGCGGGATTCCCCTGTTCCGCCAGCCGGTCGATTTGCGGTCCGGCGGGATACGGCAAACCCATCAACTTGCCGGTTTTGTCGAAGCATTCGCCGGCCGCATCGTCCACGGTCGAGCCGAGCACGCGATGTTTCAGCACCGATTCCACCTGCACCAGCAGGGTGTGGCCGCCGCTGACGACGAGGGAGACGTTGGGCTGAAAGGCGGAAAAGCCGGCGGCAAAGCCGTCACCGCTGCGGACAATCCACGGCGAGTACAGGTGCGCCTCGTGGTGATGGATGCCGAGGAACGGTTTTTGCAGGGTGAACGCGATGGCTTGGGCGGCCTTGAAGCCGATCAGCAAAGCCGTTGGCAACCCCGGGCCTTGCGTGGCGGCGACGGCATCGAGCTGATCCGGCGGCACGTTCGCCTCCTGCAAGGCGGCGTGGGTGACGGGCGTCAGGTTGCGCAGGTGTTCGCGGGCGGCGAGCTCCGGCACCACCCCGCCGTATTCCGCGTGCAGCTTGATCTGGGAGGAAATCACATTGGACAAAACCCGGCCCTCGCGCACAACCGCGGCGCTGGTCTCGTCGCAGGAGGTTTCGATGGCCAGAATTGTCATGTGTTGGACTGTTGAATCGTCAAATCGGTTCGCGATTCAACGATTCAATCCGTCAGCGAATTCATTTCTTCGCTGTTTTCGCCGCGACGGCCGAGGGCGCCGAATCGTTGAGGGCGTCGCACTGTAACAGGTCCCGCAACAGATCCTGCGCGCGCTCCAGTTGCACATCGGGAACGTGGGCGAGACTGAGGCGGTTGGTCTCGCTGAGCGACTCGAGCCCGGCGGGGGCGCGCTTCAACAACAAGGCGGCTTCCTGCTCCTCGGTCATGGGCACTTGAATATCGGGCGTGATCCCGTGCTGATGAATGACCTTGTGGCTGGGCGTGTAGTACTTGGCCGTGGTGAGTTTGAGTGCCGAGCCGTCGCTGAGCGGGAAAATACTCTGCACGGACCCCTTGCCGAACGTCTTGCCGCCCAGGATGACCGCCCGGCATTTCCCCAGCGCCGTGCAGTCCTGCAGACAGCCGGACACAATTTCGGCCGCGCTGGCGGTGCCCAGATTCACGAGCACCACCACCGGCATGCCGTTCACTTCGTCGCCGTGGCCGCTGACGCGATGGATGGCGTTTTCAGCAGGGTCGCGCCCTTCAGTGGTGACCACCAGCTGCCCGCGCGGGAGAAATTTTCCGCACACCTCCACCGCCTCATCCAGCAGGCCGCCGGGATTCCATCGCAAATCCAGAATCAACGCCCGCATCCCCTGCGCCTTCAACTTGTCCAGCGCCCCTTCGAGCTCCTCGCCGGCCCGGTCGCCGAATTCCGTGATCCGGACATAGCCGATCTTGTCATCGCCCAGGGGAAACAACTTCTTGCCATTGATGTCCTTGACCATGTCCGTCTTGATGACGGCGCGCGTGAGGGTGTAGTTTTTGACCAGGCCCGACGCCGGACGCTCAATGGTCACCGTCACCTGGGTTCCCGGCTTGCCCCGCAGCAGTTTCACCACATCCGGCAACGACAGCTTTTCCACGCTTCTGCCGTCCACCCGGAGGATGCGGTCGCCGGTCAGGATGCCGGCGCGGAAACCCGGCGTATCCTCCATGGGCGCGATGACGGTCACGAAATTATCTCGCAGGGTCACGAAGAGCCCCAGCCCCCCGAACTGGCCCTCGGTGTCATTTTGCAGCTGCTGATAATCCTCCGCGTCCATAAATTCGCTGTGCGGATCCAGCGAGCCGACCATGCCTTTGAGCGAAGCGTACACCAGATCGCGGTAGGTCAGGTCCGGCCCGTCCACGTATTGCTTGCGCACCTTGTCCAGCACGTCAGTGTACAATTCAAGATTCGGATACAAGGTGTCCTGTTTGGCCGCGGCCCGGGCGGAACC
>Ga0335071_10000339_pt1 | contig 52921 bp, 56 predicted proteins | sample Lox_Sample_15_FD_206724 | JGI IMG/M metagenome (GOLD analysis project Ga0335071, IMG submission 206724) | Soil microbial communities from Loxahatchee National Wildlife Refuge, Florida, United States - Lox_Sample_1.5 | ecosystem: Environmental > Terrestrial > Soil > Wetlands | place: USA... | reverse complement strand
CTTCCGCATTGCGCGCAAAATCCGAGGAAGCCGGATCGATACTGGAATGGAGCGGCATGGCCACCTCAGGCAGAAGGGAGACCGGCGGCCGTCGTCAATGGGTCCAGGGTTCGCCGCGCCGGAATGAAAAATTGTCGGCATAGGCGATCTGCCGACGCACCGATTCCTTGGGCTCGATCACCTGGTAAGGGATGCCCTTGCGCTCGCAATAGGCGACGGCGTCTTCCCTGGTCTCGAAATGCAGGGTGAGCTGCTGCTTCATGTCACCAGAGGAGGTCCAGCCCATCAGCGGCTCGATGGCGCGCGGCTGCTCCGGTTCGTAGTCGAGTTGCCACTCCCGGGTCTTGGCCCTTCCCGATTGCATCGCGTTTTTGGCGGGCTTAAAAATGCGAGCGGTCATGGATGGCGGTGCTCCCTGGGACATGCGATAGTGAACGCGTGGTGGATGCATCCGGGACGGGATCGGTCGAGCGGCGACTCCAGCCTTGGACGCGGCCTTTTCAGGACCGGTATAGTCACTATGCCGCGCTGTGACAATCTCCGGCAATTTGCCATGGCGGGGACGGCCGGCCTCCGGCGAAATCCTTTTGACGAGAGCATAACGAAACAGGCCCCATGAAAATCAACGCAACCCTGCCCGAGAAGGGACGTGACCTCCGGCTCGACCTGTTTCGCGGAATCGCGAACTGGGCGATTTTCCTGGACCACATTCCCGACAACGTCGTGAACTGGATCACGACCCGCAATTACGGTTTCAGCGACGCGGCCGACCTGTTCGTCTTCATCTCCGGCTATACGGCCTCCTTCGTCTATGCGCGGATGATGATCGAGCGCGGCTTCATCGTCGGCGCCACGCGGCTGTTCAAGCGGGTCTGGCAGCTCTATGTCGCCCATATCGTCCTGTTCGTGATCTACATCGTCGCCATCGCCTTCCTCGCGGTCCGCTTCGGCGATTCGGAGATCATCAACGAGTTCAACGTCGCCGGCCTGATCGACCACGCCACCGATACGCTCGGCCAGGGACTCCTGCTGAAGTTCAAGCCGGTCAATCTCGACGTGCTGCCGCTCTACATCGTCTTGATGGGTTTCTTCCCGCCCGTCCTGTGGATGATGCTGCGCCAGCCGGACCTCACCATGCTGGCCTCCATCGCGCTGTGGCTGCTGGCGCGGCATTTCGGCTGGAATTTTCGCGCCTATCCGGCGGGCACCTGGTATTTCGACCCGTACGCCTGGCAGGTGCTGTTCCTGTTCGGCTCCTGGTGCGCGCTCGGCGGGGCGCGGCGCTCCATGAACCTGATCATGGCGCCGATCACGCTGTACCTCTGTATCGCCTATCTGCTGTTTGCCCTGGTCATGACCATGGCCGGCCGCTTCGCGGATTTTGGCGCGATGTTCCCGGACTGGCTCTATTCGGCGTTCAACCCGAACGACAAGACCTATCTCGCGCCCTATCGCTTCATCCATTTCGTGGTGATCGTCATCATGGTGATCCGCTTCATCCCCAAGGACTGGCCGCCGCTGGAATGGAAGGCGTTCGATCCGCCGATCGTGTGCGGACAGCAGTCGCTGGCGGTGTTCTGCGTCGGCGTCTTCCTGTCCTTCGTCGCACACTTCCTGCTCAGCCTGAGCTCAGGCTCGATCTTCGTGCAGATCCTGGTCAGCCTCGCCGGTATCGCGATCATGACCACGGTGGCCTATTACATCTCCTGGTCGAAGCGGCAGGACAAGGCGCCGAAGGCTGTGGCCCCAAAACCTGCGGTCGCCTCGGGCGCGACCTGACGGGGCAATCACCGCTTCGGCTTTGGGGCCGGGTTGGCTGGCGCTTTCGGCTTGGCGATCACCCGGCCCTGCGATGCAAAGCCGCCCCAGGCGGCGGAGAAGCCGACCTCGGCAACGTCAGCCGGCGCGGCGCGGGCCCCCTCGCCCCGCGGTCCGCGCAGCGCGAACATCGCACCCTGAGGGTCGATGCACCTGACCATCGAGAGGCCGCCCGCCAGTTCCGCCGGACCGTGCACCACCTGCCCGCCGCCCGCCTTGACGGACGCCATCGCGCGGTCGAGATCCCCGACATTGAAGTAGTAGAGCCAGAACGGCACCGGCACGCGCGCCAGCTTGTTGAACATGCCGCCCAGCGCCTGGCCGCCGGCGGCGAACAGCCGGTAGCCGTCGATCATTTCAGCCTCGCCCTCGGCGTTCTGCCAGCCAAAAATGCCGGCGTAGAAGGCGAACGCCTTGCCGGAGTCGGCGGCGAACAGTTCATGCCATCCCACGCACCCCATCTCGTCGAGGCCGCGAGGCCGCGCTTCGGCCAGCTTGAACCCCTCGACCACCGCGAGTGTTGCGGTTTGCGGGTCTGCGACGATCGAGATGCGGCCGATATTGCTGTCGGTCGGCGGCACATAGACGGCTCCCCCGCTGCTCCTGACCTGCTCGGCAGCGGCCTGCGCATCGTCGACGGCGACATAGCCGACCCAGCGCGGCCGCGCCCCCATCCTGCGGCCCTCGAGCGGCAGCTCCATCAGCCCACACACCGGCTCCCCTCCCGCCGCCAGGACGGCATAGGCAAGGCCCGCCGTCGATGCGTCGCGCTCGCTCCAGCCCAGGACGTCGCGGTAGAACGTCGCCGCACCCGCGGTGTCCGTGCTCAGCAGCTCGTACCAGACGAAGCGACCGCGATGTTCGCTCATGTCGATGTCTTCGCTCCCTGCGTGGACTGGATCGGCCAAGGGCGGTTCAGCACGTGCCGGGTGCGGAAGTCAAACGCACGCCGCGCTTGTGCTGTCCGGCCCCGCCGGACCGACGCGCGCCAGATGACACGGAATTTAGAAACGGGACATCAGCGTGACATGATTTTGCGGCATCGCACTCAGCGCGCCCGCTCCAGCAAACAGCGAAGAACGTCCGATTTTATCGAACGATCTCGCGCTCTCAGCGTTCATCAAGATGAATAGCAACAGATATCACGAAGTCGGGTTCGCAGCGCAAGACAGCAGCCTTGCAGGCCATATTCGCCAAGCGTAGAATTGTCCTCAGGGTGGACTCGAAAACAGATCTCTCTTCTCTCTCTAAAGGTATGGAGGATGCGACTATGCCACGGGTGAAGCAAGCTTCTCAAAGGAAGCGTGTGACCAAGGCTGCGGTGCCGGCGCTCGGTGCCGCCGGACTGACTTTCGGATTGGTGGGAGGTGCATCGGCGACCACCACGAATCTCGATACCCCCCAAAAGTTCGAGTTCTCACCGAGCCACGCCGTCACCCTCGGCGAGGAAGAGATCGCCGATGTGAGTCTGGCGACGTTCCACCTGTTCGACAAGGAGAACACCGGCAATTTCGTGCAGGTCGCGCGCGGTTGCGGCGGCTGCGGCTGCCATGGTTGCCGGGGATGCGGCTGTCGCGGTTGCCGCGGGTGCCGCTGCGGTTGTGGCGGGTGTGCCGGCTGCGGTCCGTGCTGTCTGTCCTGGGGTGCGTGCCGCCTGTGCTGAGCGGACCTCTTTGCGGACACATTGTTTGACGAAAGGCATAAGGCCGGGCTCGATGACGTCGACCCGGCCGCTTCTTATCCTGATAGACCCTCTCTCGCTTCCGGCTCCCCGCGCTCATCCGGCATTCATTTTGATCCGATAAAAGCGTGCAGGGCCTTCAACTCCCAGCGGACCATGGCAACGCGCAAAGCACTCGAGAAGATTCCGACATCCGGGGCCAATGCCTCGCGGCGCCGGCCGTCGGCGGCCAAGACGGCGCCCAAGGGGACTCCCAAGGCAGCGCAAAAGACAGCACCCAAGCCGGGCGCGAAAGTGGTCGCGATGACCAGCGGCAAGAATGGCGCGGCACGGCAGGCGCCCAAGGACGCGCTGCAATTCGCGCCGAATTTTTCGGCCTATCTGTTGCCCGGCACGGTCTGCTTCTACTCCGAGGATCGCAAATTCTTCCTGCATGGCGACTTGTTCTGCGCGCTCGTCGCCGAGATCGCAAAGGGCGGAAAGAGCGCGCGCCAGCTGATCGATACGCTCGGCCGGACGTTTCCGCCCGACAAGGTGGAGGAAGCACTGGGGCGCCTGCTCGAACGGCGCTATGTCCTGCCATCATCGCAAGTGACCGATGGCGTCGTGGCGGGCTATTGGGCGAGCCTCGGGCTGCCGCCGCAGGAGGCCGAGAAGAATCTCGCGAGCTACCGCGTGCGCATCCAGTCGATCGACGTCAAGGGCGGCGCGGAGCTCGCCGCAGCCCTTGGCCGGCTCGGCGTGCGGACGGTGACGCGTGCGCCGGACCTGACCGTCACACTGGTCAACGACTATCTCGAGCAGCAGCTCGCCGAGCTCAATCGCGAGCGCGTCGCCGACAAGTCGCCCTGGCTCCTGGTGCAGCCTTCAGGCATCTTTCCGCTGGTCGGACCGGTGTTCAGACCGGATCATTCCGGCTGCTGGACATGCCTGTTCGACCGCATGATCCGCAACCGCGAGGTCAAGGGGTTTCTCGACCGCGGCACCGCGCAGGCGGTTGCCGTCTCGCCTTTGACCCAGAACCCCCTCGGCCAGAGCGGCATCCAGTTTGCCGCGATCGAGATTGCGAAAGCCATTGCGTCGGGATTCCGCACCGACCTGAACAATCACATCCTGAGCCTCGACCTCACCGGCGCGACCATCGCCAAGCATTTTGTGGCGCAACGTCCGCAATGCCCGACCTGCGGCGACAAGAAGCTGCTCAATCCGCGCAGAGCCGCCGAGCCGATCCCGCTCGGCGCGGGCGCAAAACTGCTGGTGACCTCGGGCGGCTATCGCACGGTCGCCTCGCGCGCGACCGTTGCCCGCTTCAGGAAGCACGTCAGCCCGCTCACCGGCGTGGTCAAACGGCTCGAGCGGATCGAAGCCGATCTGCCGATGAACACCAATTTCTTCGCCTCCCACAATTTTTCGGCGCCGGCGCAGAACGTCGATCAGCTGCGAATGGGACTGAGCGGCGGCAGTTTTGGCAAGGGCTCGACCGCCGAGCAGGGCGAAGCCAGCGCCCTGATGGAAGCGATCGAGCGTTATTCCGGCATCTTCCAGGGCGACGAGATCCGCCAGCTGAAGCGCTTTGCCGATTTCGCGCCCGGCGAGGCGATCAAGCCGAACGACGTCCTGCTCTACAGCGATGCGCAATATCTGGCGCGCCATTCGCACGACGAGCATGAGAACCACCAGCCGGCTCCCGATCCGTTCGACCCGACCGCCAAGATCGAGTGGTCGCCGGTGTGGTCGCTGCGCGACAACAAGTTCAAATACGTTCCGACCAGCCAGCTGTATTTCTTCTACAGCGGGCCTGCCGCCTTCAACGCCGACTCCAACGGCTGCGCTGCCGGCAACACGCTCGAGGAGGCGATCGTCCAGGGCTTTCTCGAGCTCGTGGAACGCGATTCCTACGCGATCTGGTGGTACAACCGCTCACAGCGGGCCGAGGTCGACCTCGGTAAGTTCGAGGATTCCTACGTTCGCGACCTGCAGTCCCAGTTCGCTGAGGCCGGGCGAAAACTCTGGGTCCTCGACATCACCACCGACCTCGGCGTGCCGAGCTATGTCGCCATGATGCACTGGATGCAGAACGGCCAGGAGAACATCGAGTTTGGCTCCGGCGCGCATTTTGATCCTCGTATTGCGCTGTTGCGCGCCTTGACCGAGCTCAGCCAGTTCCTCGCGATCGGACTGATGGGCGGCGGCAGCGGCGAAAAGCCGTCGCTCGACGGCACCACGTCGCTGCGTCTCGAAAACTACCCGTTCCTGCTGCCCGCCGCGCATCCCATCAAGGCGCCGGAACTCGGCATGCCGATCCCGCGCGACACCACCCGCCAGCAGGTCGACGCCTGTGTCGAGATCGCGCGCCGCGCGGGCTATGATTTCATGGCACTCGACCAGACCCGGCCGGATGTCGAGGTGTCGGTCGCCCGGGTGATCGTCCCCGGACTGCGGCATTTCTATCGCCGTTTTGCGCCGGGCCGGTTGTATGATGTGCCGGTCAAGCTCGGCTTGCGCGATCAGCCGATCCCGGAGCAGGAGCTGACGCCCTTCCCACCCCACACCTGACCATGGCCAAGGCAATCGCCAACGGGAAAAAACTCTCGCGCTCGAAACGACCGGGCGCGCGGGATTCGAAAAAGGCGCAGCCTAAGAAAATATTGAAGAAACCATCCAAGACGCCGCCGGCGCGGGCCGCGCGCGGCAAGGCCGCAGCGGGTGGCGCGCAGGCCATCCTGGCGGCGCGGCTCAATCCGCAGGTGAGCCTGCAGCTTCAGAGCGGCGGCGCGCTCGCGGCCTGTTTCAACGACTATTCGATCGAGCTCGGCACCTTCAGCGCCCGCGCGATCGATGCGGCCGAAGCCCTTTACGATGGTCTGCCACTGTCGTTCCTTGCCAAAGCCGATGCCCTCGCCCGCGAGGTCCATCAGCTGGCAAAGCGCCTGGCCATGTTCGGCCTGATGGAGTTTCCGTTCGCGCAAGGCGACTCCGAGCTGTTCGTCATCGAGCCGCAGACGGCGGACTATTGGCCAGAGCCGGCCAAGATTGGCGCCGCAGACACCATCGTGCTGTCGCGCTTTGCCTATATGCGCCGGCGCGGCGACGAACTGGTGCTGGAATCGCCGCGCTCGAGCGCGCTATTCCGCGTGTCAGCGCCGACCGCGGCCGCGCTCGCGATCCTGTCAAACCCGCAACCCGTCAGGAAGCTCAGGGAGCTTGCCGGCTTTCCCGGCGACGATCTCCTCGGTCTGCTCCTCGACAGCCAGATCCTGTTCAAGGTCGACGCCAAACGCGAGGACGGCCGCCGCGGCGAGGGCGACGACGATCTGGTGCTGTGGGATTTTCACGACCTGTTGTTTCATACGCGCAGCACCGAGGGCCGGCACGCCAATCCGCTCGGCGGCGTCTATCCCCATGTCGACCACATCGCCCCCCTGCCCGCGGTGCGGCCGCCGTGGAAGGGCGAAAGAATCGAGCTCACTGGATTTGAGGCCGCACAGCGCGAGCCGGTTGCACCGTTCGCGGCGCTGCTGCAGGCCCGCCACTCGGTGCGCGACTATGACGATGCCCACCCGATCAATGTGACCGAGCTCGCCACCTTGCTCGAACGCACCGCGCGGATTCGCACGCGTTGGGACAGCGACGATTTCGGCCCGGACGGTCCCGTCTTGAGCTACACGTCGCGGCCCTATCCCTCCGGCGGCAGCGCCTACGCGCTCGAGCTCTATCTAGCGATCGGCAAATGCGACGGGCTCGCCCGCGGCTTCTATCACTACGACGCCTCGGCCCATGCACTGGTGCGGCTTGACGTCGCCGGGCAGCAGGTGGACGAAATGATCGGCGCCGCCGTCTATGCGATGGATGCCGAGAGCTCGCCGCAGGTTCTCTTCACGATCGCGGCGCGCTTCGGCCGCGTCTCCTGGAAATATGCCTCGCTCGCCTACGCGCTGATCCTGAAGGATGTCGGCGCCCTCACGCAGACGCTCTATCTTGCCGCGACCGACATGGGTCTCGGCGGTTGTGCCATCGGAACCGGCAACATCGACCAGTTCGCCAAGATGACCGGACTCGCCATTCATGTCGAAGGCCCCGTCGGCCACTTCGCGCTCGGCCGGCCCGCGCCGCAGCCGCCCGAGCCGTCGTCCGCTCCCAGCGGTTGACCTGAATCAAGCCGAGGCAAGAGCACCAGCGGTATTTTGGGTTACTACTGCGTCAGAGGTGGCGACGCGCGTATTTGCGCCCTCTCCCCGCTGGGGAGAGGGGCTGCACTGCGCGCTCAACAATCTCGGTCGGGTGAGGGCCCCTCACCCATCCGTCTTCGTTGACGCTGCGAGTAGCCCTCTCCCCGGCGGGGAGAGGGCACAGTCACGACCACCGCGTCTTGTGGCGTGCCCAAAAACTTTGTGACACAATAAGATTAGCACATCAGCGGCCCGAAGCGAGCGGTCATGCAGCAGCTCAGGGGCTAGCCGCCGCGGCAAGAACTCAGCAAGGACAGCGCCAATGCCGACACATTTTCACGCCGTGGTCTGGATCGACCATTCGCAGGCCCGAATTTTCCACGTCGGTCTGACTGGCTCCGATGAAATGACACTGCATCCCCATCTGCCCACGCGGCATCTTCACCACAAGGCCAATACGATCGGCAGTGGCCACGCCGCGCCGGACAAGGAATTTCTGGCTGAGATCGCAAGCACGCTCGCCGATGCCGGAGAGATCCTGATCCTCGGTCCGGCCGGCGCCAAGACCGATCTCGCCAAATTCCTCCGCGAGAAACACCCTGCGATCGGCGCCCGCATCGCAGCGGTCGAAGCCGCCGACCATCCGACGGATGGGCAGATCGTTGCCTACGCCAGGCAGCATTTCCGGATGGCTCCCGCGAGGGTGACGGCCGGCGGATAGTCACAGGCCGATCCGACACGATCTCGACCTTGCGTCGCGGATGCGCTGCCAGACCCGCGTCGCGGACGGCCACCTGACGTAGGACGACAACCTCGCGCCACGTCCGGCGCCGTGAATTCCCTGCTCAACGTCGACGGGCTCCGCGATTGATCCAGCGCAAAGACGCCCGGCAAAATTTCGTCTGTTGTTTCCGTGGCGGATGTCCCTCCCCGGACTAATCTGCTCAACTCTTCGGATGCTCCCGGCCTCTCCCGGGCAGCATCCGATTTTCGTCTGTCCGCGCCGGACCGCCCTCCCATCTCGATGTGCAGGACACGCCGACGGGTCGCCGCCGCGGGCATAGCCTTTGGTCGTGCGCCGCATGTCGAAGAGTTAATACGCGGGAAAGGACGCCTTCATGTTGACCCTCTATGTCTCGCTGCAAGGGGCATTGAGCGGTTCAATCCTGGAGAGCATTCGTGATGACAGACAATGTACATCGTCCACAGCAACCAAAGCTGATGTCGGCGCGGCGCCTGACGCTGCTCGGCTCCGTCGCCGTGGTCGGCGCAGCCCTCGCATTCGGCGGCCCGGCGAGCTTCGACCACCATGGCCAATCGTTCTGGACCGCCGCCCAGGCGGCCGAGTCTTCCCAGCAGGGTCCGGCCGGCTTTGCCGACCTGGTCGCAAGAGTGAAGCCTGCCGTCATTTCGGTCAGCGTCAAGATCGATGAAGACGCCGGCGCCTCCTCCATGTCGAACGACGAACAGCAGACACTGCCGCCGTCGATGCGCGGCACCCCCTTCGAGAAATTCTTCCGCCAGTTCGGCGAGGATGGCACGCCGCCCGGACTGCAGCGGCACCAGATCATCACCGGCCAGGGCTCGGGCTTCTTCATCTCGGCCGACGGCTACGCGGTGACGAACAACCATGTCGTCGATCACGCAAAATCAGTGCAAGTGACGACCGATGACGGCACCAAATACACCGCCAAGGTCATCGGCACCGATCCGAAGACCGATCTCGCGCTGATCAAGGTCGAGAACGGCAGCAATTTCACCTATGTCAATTTCGGTGACCATGCACCGCGGGTCGGCGACTGGGTCGTCGCCGTCGGCAATCCCTTCGGACTCGGAGGCACGGTGACTGCAGGCATCGTCTCGGCGCAGGGACGCAACATCGGTTCGGGCGCCTACGATTATCTGCAGATCGACGCGCCGATCAACAAGGGCAACTCCGGTGGTCCGGCCTTCGACATGAACGGCAATGTCGTGGGCATCAACACCGCGATCTTCTCGCCGTCCGGCGGGTCTGTCGGCATCGGCTTCGACGTGCCGGCCGAGACCGCGAAATCGGTCATCGCCCAGCTCAAGGACAAGGGCGTGGTGACGCGCGGCTATCTCGGCGTGCAGATCCAGCCGGTCTCCCAGGGCATCGCCGACAGCCTCGGCCTGAAGAAGGCCGAAGGCGCGCTGGTTGACGAGGCGCAGGCGGACAGCCCGGCAGCGAAGGCCGGGATTGAGTCTGGCGACGTGATCACCGCCGTCAATGGCACCACGATCAAGGACTCCCGCGATCTCGCGCGCCAGATCGCAGCGCTCGCGCCCAACAGCTCGGTCAAGCTCGATGTGACGCGTAAGGGCGAGAACAAGACCGTGACGGTCGCGCTTGGCACGATGCCGAACCAGCGCGAGGCCAGTGCCGACCACGAGCGCTACGGTTCGCAACGCGGCGTGGGCGCACATCTCGGCCTCTCCGTCGCACCGGCCAGCGAAGTCGCCGGCTCCGGCGACAAGGGCGTGGTCGTCACGGGTGTCGATCCGGACGGTCCCGCCGCTGAGCACGGCATGCAGACCGGCGACGTCATTCTCGATGTCGGTGGCAAGACCGTCAGCAACGCGGGCGACATCCGCGAGGCGCTCTCCAAGGCCAAGGCCGACGGCAAGCACGACGTGCTGATGCGGGTCAAATCTGCTGACAACACCCGATACGTGGCGGTGCCGGTCGGTTAAGGAGCACATGCGCCGCATTTGTCGACTGATTGAAATCGGGGCGGGCCCATCGCGGCCTGCCCCTTTCGTCTATGGGAACCTCTTCGGCATTCGTTCGTTCGATAGGGTCAAGCAACCTAGCGGAGGTTCCCCATGATCGCGAGACGAGCGGCGTGGCCGCGGCGCGAGTCCGCGCTTGACCTCTACACGCTGGCCTGCGGCGTGTTTCTGCTGAGCGCCCCGTGGCTGTTCGGCTTCGTCCGTCCCTCGGGGCGGCTCGACGCGGAGTTGGTCGGAGCGGCCGTCATCGTGCTCTCGATCGCTGCCGTCTTCATGTTCGCCGACTGGGAAGAGTGGCTGAAGGTGGCCCTTGGTCTCTGGCTGATCGCGGCGCCGTGGGTGCTCGGCTTTGCGCACACGTCCGCGATGCACGTCAGCATCGCCGTGGGCGTGGCTGTCACATTTTTCGCGTTGCTCGAGCTCTGGGTCGTGCACGATCGCGATTATGCGACCGGCGTACGCTGAGTCTCCGGAAGCCTGCCCGCTCGTTCCACGATGACGACGGCATGGAGTCATGTCGCGCTGTCGGCGTCGCGGCGCGACTAAAGTCTATTCGCGCAAAGTCTAATGTATCTGCCTGTTTCTTCACATCTCGTTGAGTCCAGCAACTTCGGGCTTATCACAAGATAATTCTTTGCTTAGGAATTTCGTCCTCCATTGAGGCCAGCGAATGTCTTGCAGACTTTGCGCCGAGCCGAGCTCAGTGTTCGATTCTTACCCGAGAGGTCGTGACGCATGCGCGCCTTGCTTTTTGCCGCTGCTCTTCTCACCCTGAACGCTCCCGTCTTTGCCAAGGACGCCGATCCAAATCCGGTCCAGGGCCTGTGGCTCGCCACCGACTATCCGGCGCTGCAGATCCGCGCCGGCGAAGACACCACGCTGCCGCTCACGATCTACAATTACGGCCTGCCGCCGCAGCGCACGAGCCTCAGCATCGCCGACAAGCCGGCGGACTGGACCGCGGAGATCGATGGCGGAGGCAAGCCGGTCTCGGCGGCCTTTGTCGATCACGACGGCCGCGCCAGTCTTTCGCTCAAGCTGAAAATTCCGGCTTCGGCGAAACCCGGCGATTACAAGCTGATGCTGCACGCCGACGGCGACAGCGCAAGATCCGATCTGCCGATCGCGGTCACGCTCGCCGCACCGCTTGCTGCAAAACTCACGGCGACGCCGAAATTTCCGGTGCTGAAAGGCACGCCGAAATCATCGTTCGACTTCAACGTCACGGTGAAGAACGACTCGGGCTCCGACATGCTGGTGAATCTGGTCGCCGATGCGCCCGAAGGTTTTACGACGACCTTCAAGGAAGGCTATGGTGCGCAGGAGCTGACCAGCCTGCCCTTCAAGGCCGGCGAGTCGAAGGACCTGACGGTGTCGATCAAGCCCGGCCCCGACACGCCGGCCGGCGCGGTCGCCGTCGTCATGCATGCCAATGGCGAGAAGGCGCAGGCCACGACCAAGCTGACGCTCGACATCGCCGGACAACCCTCATTCACGCTGTCGGGTCCGGACGGCCGGCTGTCCGGCGACGCGCATGCCGGCGAGGAGAAGAGCTTTCCGCTTGTCCTGCATAACAGCGGCACGGCCCCCGCACGCGACGTCGCGCTGAGCGCGTCGCCGCCGAGCGGATGGAAGGTCACCTTCGATCCAAAACAGGTGCCCGAAATCGCCGTCGATGGCGACCAGAAGGTCACCGCGCTGGTGACGCCCGCGCCGAAGGCGCTGGCCGGCGACTACATGGTGACGATGCGTGCCTCCGGCAGCGGCCAGTCGCAATCCGCCGACTATCGCGTCTCGGTGACGACGTCGACGCTGTGGGGCATGGCGGGCGTCGGCGTCATCGGCGCGGCGCTGCTGGTTCTGGTCGGTGCAGTCGGCAGGTTCGGACGGCGATGAGCGAAGCGATCATCATTGCCGAGCAGCTCACCAAGGCCTATGGCCGGGCCATCGCGGTCGATCATCTCGATCTCGCGATCGAACAGGGCGAAGTGTTCGGACTGCTCGGCCCGAACGGCGCCGGCAAGACCACCACCATCCTGATGCTGCTCGGACTGACCGAGCCGACATCGGGGCGCGCCCGCGTCGCGGGGTTCGATCCGCTGCGCCAGCCGCTCGAGGTCAAGCGCCGGGTCGGCTACATGCCCGACCAGGTCGGGTTCTACGACAATCTCTCGGGCCTCGTGAACCTGCGCTACACCGCGCGGCTGTCCGGCATTCCCGCCGGCGAGATCGAGTCCCGCATCGATGCCGCGCTGAGCCGTGTCGGTCTCGCAGAGGTTGCGGCCAAGGCCGTCAAAACCTATTCACGCGGCATGCGCCAGCGGCTCGCCATTGCCGAGATTTTGATGAAGCAGGCACAGATCGCCATCCTCGACGAGCCGACCGGCGGCCTCGACCCGCAGGCAACGCGGGAATTCCTCGAACTGATCCGCTCGCTGAAGCACGACGGCATGACCATCCTGTTGTCGTCACATCTGCTCGACCTCGTGCAGTCGGTCTGCGACCGCGTCGCCTTGTTCAACGCCGGCAGGCTCGGCCTGATCGGGCGCGTCGACGATCTCCTGCGCGATGTGCTCGGCGGCTCGCATGTGCTGCGGCTCGAGGCGACCGGCCATGGCCTCGACGATGCGATCCGCGCGGTGCCCGGCGTCAAGCGCGTGTCGGTCGAACAGGACATCGTCTTCCGGATCGAAACCTCCGATGACCTCCGGCCCGAGATTGCCCGCGCGGTGGTCCGCGCCGGCGGCGGCCTGATCTCGATCGCGGCCGGACATGCCAGTCTCGAGGAAGTCTACACCCGGTATTTCGAGGGAGTCCGCGATGCGGCGTGAAGGCTCGGCACTCAGCGGCGTCGGCACCGTGCTCCTGAAGGAGCTCGCCGACAATCTGACATCGACGCGGATGCGGCTGCTCGAACTCCTGATCTTCGTCACCGGCGCCGGCGCGGCCTATTCCACGATCGGCGCGGTGAAGGACCAGATCAGCGAATATCCGTTCGTCTTCCTGCTGATCTTCACGACGGCGCACGAGCCGCTGCCCTCCTTCGTGGGTTTCCTCGGCTTCCTGATTCCGATCGTCGCCATCGCGCTCGGCTTCGATGCCGTCAACAGCGAGTTCAACCGCCGCACCATGAGCCGAATCCTGGCGCAGCCGATCTATCGCGACGCGCTGCTGATCGGCAAATTCCTGGCCGGGCTGCTCACGCTCGCCGTGGTGCTGTCGGCGCTGTGGCTTTTGGTGCTCGGCCTCGGCATCCTGCTGCTCGGGCTGCCGCCGAACACCGACGAGGTGCTGCGCGGCTTTGCGTTCCTGATCGCAGCCATCGCCTATGGCGGGGTCTGGCTCGCGCTCGCGATGCTGTTTTCGGTAATCTTCCGCTCGGCGGCGACGGCCGCTTTGGCGGGCCTTGCGGTCTGGCTGCTGTTTGCCTTCTTCTGGGAGATGCTGGTGCCGATCGTGACCATGGCGGTGGCGCCGCCCGATCCCTACGATCCGCTGTCGGCGCTGCGCACCATCGATGTCGGCATGGACATCTCCCGCATCTCGCCGAACACGCTGTTCTCGGAAGCGACCCTCGCGTTCCTCAGTCCGACCACCCGCGCGCTCGGACCGGTGCTCTCGTCGCAGGTGCAGGGCTCGATCCGCGGCGCGCCGCTGCCGCTTGCCGACAGCCTGATGATGGTGTGGCCGCAACTGACGGCGCTGCTGGCCTCCGTGATCCTGCTGTTCGTGATCGCCTACGTCCTGTTTCAGCGCCAGGAAGTGCGGGCCTGATTCCATCAGGTCGATGGCGCGAATCACCACGCGCGGGGCATCGCAAACGGTTGCGAAGATAGTTATCCACAGGCCTGGAGCGTGCCGGCATCCTGATTCGGAGCCGGCTGGCTGAGGCAGGCAAGAGTACGGCGCGGGTCCGCCGCCCCGCGCCTCACTCAATGGGCCAACGGAAAACAAACAAAACGTCGACCCTTGCCGACCGCTTCCAATTGCCCTGCAGTGAGGAACAGCGCAGGCGATCGACCGTTGCAGAACACCGCTGGCGCGGAGAAATTCCCGCTGGTCGGCGCGCGGACTGCTGAATCGGACTACGGGGACAGTCCCGATCGGTAGCTGCCGCACAAGCCTTTGATTTTGTTGGTCGGGGCAGCTGGATTCGAACCAACGACCTGCAGTACCCAAAACTGCCGCGCTACCAGGCTGCGCTATACCCCGGGATGCCAAAGGGAGGCTTTGGGCGATGTCGATACACGCTCGCAGCGCCGGCAGCAAGGCATGGCCGGCGCGCACATGCGCCTCCCAGCCGCCCCCGGAACGCACGCTGCAATCGATATTTTTCGGCCGATCAGTGCGAGGCGACAGGCGATCCCGTCTCCGGGTGGATCTCGGCCGCCATCATGCCCTTGGAGCCCGGCCCGTAGCGCACCAGCACGTATTGGCCGGGGCGCAGCTCGGTCATGCCGAAACGTCTGAGCGTCTCCATGTGGACGAAGATGTCGGGCGTCCCCTCGCCGCAGGTGAGGAAGCCAAAACCGCGCAGCCGATTGAACCACTTGACCTGTGCACGTTCCAGCCCGCTGGTCGGCGTGACGGTGACATGGGTTCGCGGTGGCAGCATCTGGGCCGGATGGATCGCGGTCGATTCATCCATCGAGAGGATGCGGAAGGCCTGGTAGCCCTTGGCTCGCTGCACGCATTCGCAGACCAGCCGCGCGCCCTCATAGGCCGTCTGGTAACCGTCGCGCCTGAGCACGGTGACGTGCAGAAGCACATCCGGCGAGCCATTGTCGGGCACGATGAACCCATAACCTTTGGATGCATCGAACCATTTGATCACGCCGGCGATTTCAACGAGCTGCTCGCCGAGCCCCGAGAAGGCATCGATGGCCGGATCGCGCGCGGCGCCGGTCGAAAACTCTCCCGCGCCAAGCCTGTTCTGGGAGGTCCCGCCTGACACAGGTCCCCCGAGCTTCTTGGACTCAAATCCGTCCGACCCCATAACCCCGGACCTCACACATCAATTGTGGCCTGCGCCGAAAGCGACGAGGCCCAAACAGCGCGATCGACATCAGCCCCTGATGAAACCGCGCGAATCTCTGGAATTAAAGATAGCACTCCCGCCTCCCACGCATAGATAAAAAACAGATTTATGGAAACCTATGAACAGCTTGCACAGGTACGAATCAAACGGACTCAGTTACCGATGAAGGGCCCCAAGGTCTCCCCAATGTCGTGTCGAACGACCAGATCGGCAACATCGTCCTGATCGGTCGGCTCCCGATTGATAATGACAAGGCGGGCGCCGCAGTTCCGCGCCATCAGCGGGAATCCTGCGGCCGGCCACACCACCAGCGAGGATCCGATCGCGAGGAAGAGATCGCAATGCTGCGCGAGACCGGCGGCGCGTTGCATGGCCTCTTCCGGCATCGCCTGCCCGAATGAGATCGTCGCAGTCTTCACCGGCTCGTCGCAATCGGCGCAGTCCGGCGCGCCGCCCTCGTCATCAAAACGCTGCTTCACCCAATCGAGCTCATAACTCTTGCCGCAGCCGATGCAGCGCGCATAGGTCGTATTGCCGTGAAGCTCGACGACATGATCGGATGCAAAGCCCGACATCTGGTGCAGATTGTCGATGTTCTGGGTGATGACCGCGGGAATCTTGCCGGCGCGATAGAGCGAGGCAAGCGCGCGATGGCCGCGTCCGGGCCGCGCCTCGGCAAACGTCGCCTGCATCGCGAAGCGCCGGCGCCATGCTTCGTCGCGCGCCTCCCGGCTCGCGACAAACTCGTCATAGGGTATAGGCCGGTTCCGGGTCCACACGCCACCCGGCGAGCGGAAATCGGGAATGCCGCATTCGGTCGAGATGCCGGCGCCGGTGAAGGGAATGATGGTGGAGGCATTGGCGATCATTTCGCCGAGCTGCTCCACACCGCTACGAAGATCCGTTGCAATCATTTACAAAACTCAGGGCCACCGGCCCGGCACAGCGATCTATTTTGCCATCGATTGAAGCAATCGCCAAGCTGCATCCGGTCGCCTCGGCAACCCTTTCGGGCACGGAATCGACCACTTTTCGGCGTTAACCGGTTCCGCATTTCCCGGTGCGCATCGCGCTCCGGCGCCGCGGATTCCGCAATCGCGCCGCAATCAGGACTCTATCTGCGAGCGGCATGGGATCTGGTGATTCGAGGGAACTGGATGAGCACCGCAGACGAGCAGGACCGCCCCGCCAATGTGCGGGAAGAGATCGCGGCGCGCGTTGCGCGCTTCAAGGCGACGCAGGAAAAATTCGCGCGCGAACGCCAGGAGTTTTATGCCGCGACCATGGAGCGCGCGCTGACCGACAAGCCGCAGCCGAAATCGGCGACCTCGAAGCGGCGGCACTGAAGCACGCCGCGTTCGCGCGCGACATGCCCTCGGCGTCTTCAGTGTGATCCGGCGGAACGTGGCACGTTGGCGCGACATGACGCCGCCGTCGGCCAAGCCGCATTCGGATACGGCGCAAGCCACACAAGACAGCACAACCGATCGTGCGCAAATAAAAAGGCCCCCGTGCAACGGGGGCCTTTCCGTTTTGGCGGCGCCGTCGCGCGGCTTACACCGCGTCCTTGGCGGCCTTGACCGGCCTTGCGCGGACGATCTTCCGGGCCGGCTTGGCCTTGAACATCATCTCCTCGCCGGTGAACGGATTGGTGCCTTTCCGTGCCTTGGTCGCTGGCTTCTTGACGACGACGAACTTGGCGAAGCCGGGCACCAGAAACACCCCGTTCTTCTTCAGCTCCTTGTGGCCGACATCAGTCAGCGTATCCATGACGTTCTTGACGTCGCGCTTGGAAAGCTCGGTGGTGGTCGCAATCCTCTCGACCAGCTGCGACTTGGACATTTGGGCAGGCATTGTGTCTCCTCATTGATTCGTACCGGGGAGCGACATTAAACGAACAGGCGGAAATTACAGGCTTTCTGCACAGTTTTGTTGGGTCTTGGAGGCAAAAAACCGCTGTTTTCCGCAGTAAATCGACGAATTCCGGCCGCGCGGCGCATGCACCGCACCAAAATCCCTTGAATTTACGGGATTTGCGGGCTCGTCGGCATGGCCTTGGACGGCCTGCGGCAGCCCGACGGCCCGCGTCGCGCCGCCGCGATTTTTCTTTGAACCTTGTGGCACTTGGCGAGACGTAATGTGTGCTGGGGATTTAAGGGCCCAGCCTTTGGGCAGCGTCACCTAGCGAATATATTCCGCATAGGTGGCGCTGTTGCCCTTTTTGCTTTACACTGTTCATGTTGCTGGCGGCGCTCCCGCCCTTAAGTAAATCCCCAGACGCTGTCGGCCTGAAAACCCCGCGCTTCGTTTTCCACGCGGGGTTTTCTTTTGCCAGCGAGGCGTTCCAGGCTGCGCGCACGCACAAAGCATTGATCGGCCTGCCCGGGCGGCGCGGCGCAGACCCCCTGCCCGGCCGGGCGTTTTGCTGCTATTTCCTGTTGCCCGCCGACCGCTCTGCCCAACAACCCAAGTCTTCCGAACGGACTCTCAGGGAGTAGAAAAAAATGCGTTTCCTCCACACCATGCTGCGCGTGCGCAATCTCGACACCGCGCTGAAATTTTATCGCGATGCGCTGGGACTGAAGGAGGTCCGCCGCATCGACAACGACAAGGCCAAATTCACACTGGTGTTCCTCTGCGCCCCCGAGGACGAGGAGGCGCTGAGGAAACAGCCCTCGACGCGCGGCGCGCCGCTGGTCGAACTCACCTATAATTGGGACGAGGAGAAGTATGGCGAGGATCGCTATTTCGGCCATCTCGCCTACGAGGTCGACGACATCTATGCGACCTGCGATCGCCTGATGAAGCAGGGCATCACCATCAACCGCCCGCCGCGCGACGGCAACATGGCCTTCGTCCGCTCGCCCGATTTGCATTCGATCGAGCTGCTGCAGAAGGGCGATCCAAAGCCGCCGGCCGAGCCCTGGACCTCGATGCCGAACACCGGGCACTGGTGATATCTCGTCGTGCCCGGCCTTGTGCCGGGCATCCACGACCTTCTCGCTCGGTGCTGTAAAGACGTGGATGGCCGGGACCAGCCGGCCATGACGATCGGGAAACGCCCGTACAGACCTCTGCCGCTTCCGGGCGGGCTGAACCGCGTGCGAGGCTTCATCGCGATTCAAACAATAAAGGAGCGAGAACGTGCCTGAGATCAGCGAGGGACAATTGACCATCTGGGGCCGGCCCAATTCGGTCAACGTGCAAAAAGTGCTGTGGTGCCTCGCCGAGCTCGATCTTCCGTTTCGGCGCATCGATGCCGGCATGCAGTATGGCCGCAACACCGAGGCGGATTATCTGGCGATGAACCCGAACGGGCGCGTGCCGACGCTGGTCGATGGCGATTACGTGCTGTGGGAATCCAATTCGATCATGCGCTATCTGTGCATGGCCTATGGTGCGGATCATCCGATCTACCCGGCCGCGCCGCGGCGGCGCGCCGCAATCGACCGCTGGCTCGACTGGACGCTGTCGACGGTGCAGCCAGTCGACCGTCCGGTGTTCTGGGCGCTGGTGCGCACCACGCGCGAGAAACGCGACATGGTTCAGATCCAGAAGGACGCCGATGCGGAGGCCGAGGTCTGGAAGATCGTGGACGCGCAGCTCGGGACGCGCACCTACATCGAGGGCGAGGCCTTCTCGCTGGCCGACATCGCGCTCGGCGCCTATGCGCGGCGCTGGCTCGGCGTCGAGGGCATCGAGCGGCCAGTCCTGACGCATCTCGATCGCTGGTTCGCGCGCCTTGCCGAACGTCCGGGTTTTGTGCGGTTCATCGCGCCGCCGATGTCGTGAGGCCCGCGCACAAGCGGCTCAGAACCCGCCATGCGCGACCTGCAGCACGCCAAAGATCACCAGCAGCGTGATGGCGCAGGCCCCGAACCAGGCGATCCAGCGCAGGCCGCGCCCGACCAGCCACAGGATGGCGCAGCCGAGCACGACGGGAACGAGAGTTTCGAGATGCAAGGGGTCCATCGGCACCGACGCGGTTGGTTCCGTTTCGGCCGGGATCGAAGCAGGGAAATTAGACGAATTTAACGCCGGCGGAATTGTCGCGCCGCCATACCACCTGGCAGGTCCGCCCGGTCCGCGCGTCGCGCGCAAAGGCGAGTTTGAGCCGCGCCGGCAACGACGCTGCGCCCTCGATCCGGATCTTTGCGCCGGCCGAGGAGATGTCGTGCACCACGCATTGGCGGGCGGCAAAGCCGCCCTCGAGCGTAATCCAGGCTTCCCGGCCCAGCAGTTTGCGAGACTCGCGTTTCTTCTGTGCGGCCATCAAGGTCCTCCACCCGTGAGAAGCGTTACCCCGGGCGCCTCTAACAAAGCGTTGATCCGATTGCAGACTCGCGTCCCCTGAGCTCATCCCCCACAGCAGGCCACCCATGCCGGCTTGCCCGCCCGCGCAAACGCCTCTATACGTTCGCCCGTCCGAGGCTTGGCCGCGAATCCCGCGGCCCAGCGCCGGCACGTGAAGTTTTTGGCATAGCGCCTTGATTTCACAGCTATTTTTCAAATAGCCGTGCGAGACGGTCGGCTGCCTGCGGGAATCCGCGGACCAAGCGGCGGTTTTGCTCCCTTCGTCTATCGGTCAGGACGCCACCCTTTCACGGTGGAGAGAGCGGTTCGATTCCGCTAGGGAGCGCCACCCCTGAACAGGATCGGCCAATGCGGACCTTCGTCCTCGCCATGCTCATCGCCGTCCTGTCGGCTTCATCCGTTCTGGCCGCGTCAGCCGGCCATCCGAAGCTGGACACCACGACGCCCCCCGACCGGCTTCCACCTCCGAAGCGCGCCACCGGTAACCCCTGTGCGGCGTACGGTGCCGGCTTTGTCAAAGTCGAGGGGACGGATACCTGCATGAGAATCGGCGGCTCCCTCGATGTCGGTATCGGCGGCGCTGTCCGGCCGCGTTGATCGAGCAGGAAAGCGCCAAAAACAGCTTCGCCATAGGCGAAAGCGCAGGCAGACGGCGCCTTTTCGGCCTAACCGCCATCGCGGACGGTCAGCCGCGAGTCCAGCTCCCGCAGCGCCGCATCGAGGATCTGTCTGCGCTCATCGTCCGTGAAATGCTTGATGGTGTCCCGCACGTAGCCGGCAGCTTCCTCGATTGCGCGAGGCATGTTCGGGGCGCTGCTCATTGCAATGACCTTCCTGGTTTCGAGGATGGGGGACCGATGCCCGCCGGCCAGAGTGTGCCGTGGATGCAACAACAGCGTGCAGGAATGCGCCCGGCCTCAAATTGCGCGCATGCACGCCCGCGTGCAGCCACTTTTGAAACGCGAGTTAGCCGGGCCAGAAACGACGCGCTCATTGCGCAATCGCGGCAGCGGCACAAGGACGGATTCGATGATTGCGGTGGCACTTTTCGGGTTGTTTAGCACAGGCATTTTCCTCGCTCACGCCGTGGACGCCTATCACGCTCAATAGACGTGGGAGGCCTCAGCCATGAGCAATATTCCTCTCGATCTGCAACGAAAGTGCGAACAGCGGTGGGCTGCCAGATTCCTGAGGCCGGCCCCGGCGGTTGGCTCCGGCTTTCAGGGCGCTGCCCTGGCGGAGTTGCCGACGGAGGCCGAGCCAAAGCCTGCGGAAAAGCCGGCGGGCTGACACGGCGGTGTCGAGGTCCGCACCGGCCTTTGTGAGGTAGCGGCCGAAGCCCTGGCAATGAAACTCCGGCACGATCCCCGCCGGCGCCAGCCTTTGGCTTCCAGCCTCGCTATTGTCCGGATGCCCCCCTTGCATCGAGGCGGGAATACGATTTCTCCTGAAGCGGTCACTTCAGCGGCGTCAGGCGCCCCGAGCGGACTTGCCCAGGGAGCGCCAGCGCTGTCACTGTGGCAAGAAACGCCGCGGCCACACCACATTGCTGGGGGGACGAGGTTGAACGACGCGCCAACCAAGAACGTGAACCTCGCGCTGCAGGGCGGCGGCGCGCATGGCGCGATCGTCTGGGGCGTGGTCGACCGCCTGCTCGAGGACGGCAGGCTGGGGGTCGAGGCGATCAGTGCAACCAGCGCAGGCGCCATGAATGCGGTTTCGCTTGCATCGGGCCTCGCCAAGGGCGGGTCCGAGGCAGCGCGGCAAACGCTGCACGATTTCTGGTACGCCGTCTCGCGGCTCGATGTGATGTTCGACCTGTTTTCGCGCTGGAACCAGTGGCTCCAGGCGCTGAAGCTGCCGCCGGAATATCACCCCTATCACGCGGTCATCCACACCCTGACGCACACGCTGCCGCCAAACCTGCTCAACCCGCTCAACTTCAATCCGCTGCGCGACGTGCTGCTGAAAACCGTCGATTTCGAACGGCTCAACCGTTCGCCTGCTCCACATCTATTCTTGAACGCGACCAATATCCGCACCGGCAAGATCAAGATGTTCGAGACGCCGCAGATCTCGGTCGACGCGGTGCTCGCCTCCGCCTGCCTGCCGCCCTATTTCCAGGCGGTCGAGATCGACGGCGAGCATTATTGGGACGGCGGCTATCTCGGCAACCCCGCGATCTTTCCGCTGATCTATCGCCGGCGTTCCAAGGACGTCATCATCGTGCAGGTGACCGCGATCACCCGCGACGAGATCCCGACCAGCGCGGCCGATGTCCTGCACCGCATCACCGAGATCAGCTTCAACTCATCGCTGATGCGGGAAATGCGTGCGATCGCCTTTGCCACCGGACTGATCGACAATGGCGAGCTCGATCAGACCAAGCACAGCCGCATGTTCATGCACTGGATCGGCAATGACCGCCTGATGTCGGAGCTCGGAACGGGAACGCATTTCCACCCGGAATGGGGCCTGCTCTGCCGGCTGCGCGACGCCGGGCGCGAGGCCGCGGGAAAATGGCTCGATCAGCATTTTGATGATGTCGGCGCCCGCTCCACGCTCGATATTGCAAAAATGTTCTTGTGACGGTCGAATGGTCTCGACCGCGGCCTGCGTCACGACCGGCAGGCCTGGCGCCGGCCGGAATAGTCGACATAGGTCCCTGAACTCGCATCAAAGCTTCGAAAACGCGTACAGCCGGGTGGACCCGCGCTGCCCTCTCGTGCGGGTAGAGCCGCCTTGCCCTCACGTGGTTTCCTTGGCTCCCGCGAAGGCCTGGCCGGTTGCGGCGCAGGTGTGACCGTCGCGGTCGTGGCTGCGTCGGCCTCGGGCCGTTTCGGGGCGCTCTTGTCGCCAGCACCGGTCCCGGCGTCCTTGGGCTTTGTATCGGTGGCGGCACGCTGCGCCTCGGCAGCAGCCGGAGTCATGCCCCGCGCCTCCTTTGCGGCTTCGGCCGCGGGTGCGGCCTTCGGTGCGACATCCTCCGGCGGTGTCGCGGCGCGCTTGTCTTCGCTCTTGGGCGGTCCATCCCCGGCGACCGGCTTTTCGCTGGCCCCGGTCGGCTTCTGGTTTGCAGCCTTGTGCTGCTCGATAAAGCCCTTGCAGAGAAACGGGAAGACGACTTCGCCTGAGGCCGTGACGCCGATCGGCATGCAGCCGCCCGGCGGCGGCTCGTCCTTGGCGGCGGACTCGGTTCGGTCGCCGGGATTGATCGCGCCGGTGGTCTGTGCGCGCACCTGCGGGCCCGCCGTCGTGAGAAGCAATACGGCGCCAAGCCAGGCCAAAACGCCAGACAACACAGAAGGAGATTTCATCTGACCGTAAAGCCCCTTGGCGCGACTTGAAACTCGACCGTCGCGGCAGCGGGCACTGTTACGCCACAGCAATGGCGCTTTGATGGCGACAATAGCGGTATCATATGGCGCAGCGGCAGGGCGACCGTGCTGATTACATCGACCCGCCGCCACCGCCGCCGCCAAATTGTCGGGAGCGGATGAAGTCCTGATCGGAAATGCCCGGCGCCGCATAGCCGAAAGCGTTCGGATAACCTGTCTTCGATCGCGCGCCGGCCAGCGTGTGACGCTGGCGCGCTTGAGCGGATACGCCGGCGTGATGTGTCTTCGCCACGTGATGCCGCATGGCAGGCGTGTCGCGCGACCAAGTCGCTGCCGGCGCGGCGGACGCCAATGACACGAGAGCGGCGGCGGACAATGCGATGATCGCGGTCTTCACCATGCGGTCCTCTCCTCGTTCTGACGATGAGACCCCGCGCCGCGAACATAATTTCGCCGCTGCGCGACGGCGCCGCATCACGCTGTGGTGAGAGCGAAGATCCGTGCAGGTTATCCCGGACTTTGTCGTCAGGCGGGCGAGGCCAACGGCTTGCCCTTCTCCACGACATAGGTGCTCGCAATCCTGGTTTTCTTGTCGCCGTTCTTGCCGCCCGCATGCGGCGTGTTCGGCGGAATCACCACGGCATCTCCGGCTTTCATCGTCCGTGTCGGCTGGCCCTCGATCGGAAGCTCGAAACCGCCTTCGAGAATATAGGCCGACTCGATCCCGGGATGGGTGTGCCGCGCCACCGTTACGCCGGGCTCGATCTCGGCTTCGACCGAGATGGTCACGTAGCCCGGCGTCGGACCATCGATCTGCGACAGGATTTTTCGCGTGACGCCGGGCGTCGTTGCCGCCGGCGTCCCCTGCGCCAAAACTTCGCTCGCCGCAAACTCGCTCACTGCGCAGATCGCGCAGGACGCCAGCGTCGCAAAATCGCGTCGTGTCAGCATGGCTCCCTCCCAAATGTATCGTTGCGATCCTGAACGACTTTCATCGTCCAGATGTCGTGCAACCCAAAGTTTTTCACTGCAAGGCGGGCTTTGCAAGTTCGACGGAGGACGCTCGCAGTTCGACTCGCGCTGCAACTGATTCGCCCGACGGGCAGTTTTCGCGCCGCGATCCGGCCGCCGCGCCCCGCAGCCATGGCAAAATCACATCAGCGCGGCGATGAAATTCGCGTGTCATTTCAACGCCAAGATCGACGTGACGACGTCGGCGCGAAAATATCTCTTTCGTTTTTCAGAAATCTATGGTTCACTCCCGCCATCCCGGCCCGCATGAGGGGCGTTTCGCGATCGTCACGAACGTTGGGCCGGAGATGCGGTGGACGCGATGAGGTTGCCGGACGAGCAGCATCGTCGCGTACGACAAAGCCGTGTGGTCCTGGTCTCCCGACGCTGAGACCAAGTCGTGCGAAGCGAAGGTTTTGCGCGGCGATGGGGGCAAGAAAGCCCGGTCCCCAGGGAGAGCGCGTTATAAGTCGTAAAGCCATCGCGCAGGGAAGGCCGGACTGTTCCGTCCTCACCTGTGGTTCCTTCCCCGTGCTTTTTTTACGCACGGGGGCCGCGGGTGTGGCGGACACCCGGCCTTCCCTGCGCCCTCTGTTTTCAGAGGGACAGATTTTCTCGCAAGACTCGGACGCGTCAGCGCCGCGAGAATGATGAAGCTCATCCCGTGACATGCACAATATGTTCAGTGCACTCGTCGACGCCCGCTCGAAGCTCGCGTCGCCAGAACGAAAGAGGCCGTCCCGGCAAAATGCCGAGACGGCCATGGATCGCGTCGAGGGGAAGCCGACGGCGATCGATTCATTGACGATGCCCTCGTCGTGCAATGGTTTGACCTGCGAGTTCTTTCCGTGAAACTCCGGCGTTTCCTCGCATTTTATCGACCGGCAACAAAATCCCTATCGTCGGTTGCAGGACACCGCCCTGCGCGGATCGCGCGACGTCCATCGTCGACGCCGATGATTGCAGGCCGGCGTCAAATCAGCGCCACAAGGCTGATGCCCACTGCAATTCAAAGGGAGCAATTTGATGCGCATCGTCTTGGCCACCATCCTGATCGCGACATGGGCCGGAGCGGCTCTCGCGCAGGACAACCACGTGCCGCGCTATGGTGAGGAGGACAAGGATAAAACACCCGGCCAGATCGAGTCCGACAAAGCCGCGGGCGACGCCTACCGAAAATCGCTCGGCAACATCCCCAACAAGGGACCGACCGACCCCTGGGGCGCGGTACGCAGCGATGGCGGCGCAAAAGCCACCGTCGCCACCGCAAAGCCGAGGAAAACGAGGACCGGCGGCGCCGACGTCAAACCGTGAGCGCGCCGCCCGCCGGCTAGCGCAGTTCGAGCGTCTGCGAGCGCTCCAGCGCCTGCGAGCGCTCCGCAATCGGCGCGCGCTCCGCGGCCGTCCTGTGGCCCGTGAAGAAAAGGTACAGCAGACACACGTCGACCAGGATGGTGGCGGCCATCACGCTGTAGGCCCATGGGCTTTGCATCAGATTGAGTTCGACCAGCACGCGCGACAGGCCGAAGCCGACCACCCAGGCGTCAAAACTCATGCAGATCCGGCGGAACGTCTCGGCGTCAAGCCGGCGGATCACGTAGGCGCCACAGGGAATGCCAACCAGCACGCTCGGAATCAGCACCAGCATCAGGCTGCTGCTCTCCTGGATGAACAGGCCGAGCTTGTAATACGCAATCGCGGTCACGGTCGATTCCACGACTCGCACCAATGCGAGACCGGCACGAAACTCGTTTTTGACGAGCCCCTGATTGTTGAACAGGATGGCCAGCGGCGGCCCCGAGATGGTCGTCACCGAGTAGAGAACGCCCAGCATCGATCCGAAGGGAAGGCCGACCATCCAGGTCGATTCGATCGGCCTGCGCCAGCCGGCGGCCTGCAGCAGGATCAGCGGCAGCAGCACGGTGTAGGTGCAGAACTTGATCCAGCCCGGCTGCAGTGCGGCGAGCGCAAAGGAGCCGATGGCAATGCCGGGAAGCAGCCCGATCAGGATCGGCATCACCCGCCGCCAGACCGACGGCACGCCCTTCAGATTGATGAAGAGGACGTAGAAGTTGATGAGAACCTCGACGACCACGATCGCGGGATTGAGGACGCGGTTGGTATAAAAGACCAGCGCCAGCGGCACCGTGAGCGAGGAGAAGCCGTAACCGATCGCGCCGTTCACGAAGGCCGCCGACAGGGCGATCCCGGCAAGAACCAGCGCAGCAAGATCGAAGGAAGACATGTATCGCCTTTCAGATCACCCGCCGACGGACTGCGCGGGCTGCAGCGCAGGCTTCGCGTACACCTCAACGCGACACAACGCGATCAAGCAGCCGCCATTTTTCGGCTCCGGACCAAAGATCAGGTCGTCATCCCAGCGCATCTTGCTCCCCTGGCCGTTGGCGCGCCGCAACAAATGCATTCTGTTCCCGGCAAATTCAAGAATGCGTTGATAAGATTGGATGATTCTGATCTGCTCCGGCCCCGGAACGCCGTTGATATGCCAAGGCGGGGACAAAACGGAGATTCCTGTTCTCGTTACCTTTCTGCTGAGACTGCCAGATCATCAACGACATGGGGGATGGGCGGCGGATTGGAAGGGGCGCACGATCCGGAATTCGCCTCCGGGAAGTTGCGGAACCGGTCGCGCCCGGAGAACCCCGGTCATGGCACAGAGCAGATACTTTCGAGCTGGATACAATTCGCCGATGCGCAAATGCCGCTCGTCAAGGCATCCCTTGCGGCAGCGCGCCGCTCTCCCATTTGCAGTAGATCGTTCGAAAAAAGGACATATCCTGCCGTCTTGATGAACATCCTGGAGTCCCTCCCCACCGTCATCGGGACCGCCGCGGTCGCGCCCGCCCTGCTGATGCTGTGGATTGTCATCGCGGCCGGAGAGAATCCCGGTTCGCCCGTCAAGGTGTGGCTGGCCTTTCTCCTGGGCGCCACCAGCATTTCCCTGCTTGGACTGGTCCGCGCGCCCTTTGCCCGGCTGGTGGCAGCGCCGGAGACACCCTGGCTGGCGCAGGCCATGCATTCGGTGTTCGGTGTCGCGTTGCCGGAAGAGGCGGTCAAGATCCTGGTGATCGCCGCAGTCTCCGCGCGGCGCCGGCCTTTCGCGGATCCGATGGACACGGTCGTCTATGGCGCGGCGGCTGGTCTTGGCTTCGCCGCCTATGAGAATCTCGCTTATCTGGTGCAGCACGCCGAGATGTGGCGCTCGCTGGCCGCGCTGCGCACGGTGCTGACCGTGCCGTTTCATGGCGCGCTCGGCATCATTGCCGGAGCCTATATGGCGATCGCACGATCCGGCACGGCACTCGGCGCCAACCGGCGTCACCGCGACTGGGCGCGCCTCTCGAGCTGGACCCTCATGTTGATGGGGCCGCTGGCGCTGCATGCCGCCTTCGACTTTCCGCTGCTGACGCTGCAGAAAAATCCGGACCTCGACGCCTCAACGAGGCTCTGGCTCGGGCTGAGCAGCATGCTGGTCGGCTTTTCCTCCATCGGGTTCGCCGCGCGGCTGGTCCGGCGGGTCGCCCGCCACCACGCCCCCCGCACCGACGTCGCGCGTGAGCGGCTGAGCCGCCTGCGCAAACTGTGGGCATTGCTGCTGGCCGGCGGCGGCGCCGGATTTGTCGGCCTCGCCTTCGTGCTGACGTCCCTGCACCACTGGCTGGTCAATCCCGAGCGCAACGTGACGCTGGTCCTCGTTCCCATCGGACTGACCTCGATCCTGCTCGGTACCGCCCTACTTGTTGTCACGACCGCAATCTATGTTCTGGGTCGCAACCGGATACGGACAGCCGAGGGCTTTTCGTCCCTGCCCGGTCGGGGTTAGAGTAGTAGCGGGACACCTCCGGGAGATAACGATGACCCTTCCCCAGGATATTGAGAGACTGCAATCCGACATGCGTGCCGCCGTGCGCGAACACTGGAAGGCTTTTCTGATCGAAGGAATCCTGCTGGTGCTCCTCGGCCTCGCCGCCATCATCCTGCCGCCGCTGGCGAGCCTGGCCGTCACGATCTTTCTGGGCTGGATGTTCCTCATCAGCGGCATCGCCGGTCTCGCGCTGACCCTGTGGGCACGCGGGACACCCGGCCTCTGGTGGTCGCTGCTATCGGCGGTGCTGGCGATCGCCGCCGGCATCATTCTGTTGTGGCAGCCGATCCAGGGTACGTTGACGCTGACGATCGTGGTCGGCGTCTACTTTCTCGCCGAGGGCGTCGCGACCATCATGTATGCCCTGGAGCATCGCCGCGAGCTGTCCGAACGCTGGTCCTGGCTGTTGATCGCAGGCCTCGTCGACGTGGTGATTGCCGGCATCATCATCACGGGGCTGCCTGGCTCGGCGCTGTGGGCAGTGGGCCTTTTGGTCGGCATCAACCTCGTGATCGGCGGCGCATCGATGATCGGGATGGCGCTCGCCGTGCGCGGGACTTGAGGCCGCAAAATCCGGTTCGCAAGCCCGAGCGGCGCTTCACGAACCGGCTCTGCGCCGCAGCTCGCGATGGCGTCAGCAGCCGCGGCAGATGCTCTTGATCTTGCGATCGAGGGCAGCGTCTTCCTTGTTCATCGGATCGCTCGGACTGCTCAGATTCTTTTCGTCCGGGACGTCGCTGGTGCGCGGCTGACGATGGCCGACCGGCGCTTCCGTCATCGGCCGGTTGCTCATGGAATCCGACATAGACCCCTTGTTGCGTCCGCTCTGCGCGAATGCGGCGGCGTTTGCGGCAAGCGCCAAGGCCGCGGCCGCGATGATCCATTTCGTCATGTTTCTCCTCCCATCTCCAAAGCGGACAGCCGGCGTTGAAGCCGAATGCTCATCGGCCCGTCCGTCCATCAAGGTGCCGGTGGGTAGACATGCACCTCACCACAATAGTCGGCGATACGATAACGGGTTTCTTGCGACGGTTCACGCTCGCCGGAAAAAGATTCTTCCTGTGTCAGATAACTCGGTCCGACCGGCGACTTGCCGTAGCCGCCGGGAATATCCAGCACATATTCGGGCTGACACAGTCCGGACACACGTCCCCGCAACGCGCGCATCAGCTCCTGTCCACGCGCCAAACTGGTCCGCAGATGCGCCGTCCCGGGCGCCAGATCGCCATGATGCAGATAATAGGGTTTGATCCGGCATTCAACGAACGCCCGCATCAAGGCTTCAAGCGTCGCAGGATCGTCATTGACACCGCGGAGCAGCACCGACTGGCTCACCATGGGGATGCCTGCGTCAACCAGTCGCGCACAGGCGGCGCGCGCCGTCGCGGTCAACTCCCGGGCATGATTGGCATGCAATGCGACCCAGGTCGTCACGCCCTGGCATTTCAGCGCCGCGACCAGTTCATCGCTGATGCGCGAGGGCTCCGCGACCGGCACACGGGTGTGAATGCGAACGATCTTCACATGATCGACGCGCGCCAGATCCGTCACGATCTCGGCGAGCCGCCGCGGCGACAGCATCAGCGGATCGCCGCCGGTGAGGATGACCTCCCAGATCTCCCGACGGCTGCGGATATAGCCGAGCGCGGCGGCATAGGCGGCTTCCGACAGCGCGCTCTCCTTGCCTGGCCCGACCATCTCGCGCCGAAAGCAGAACCGGCAATAGACGGCGCAGACATGCAGGAGCTTGAACAGCACGCGATCCGGGTAGCGGTGCACGATGCCCGGCATCGGAGAATAGGCGTCATCGCCGATCGGATCGGCACGTTCGCCCGGCGCGCTGTCGCGCTCTGCGGCAGTCGGAATGAATTGCCGCGCAATCGGATCTTCCGGATCGCTCGCGTCGATCAGGGCGGCGAGATCGGGCGTCACCGCGACTGCGTAGCGCGAGGCGACCTCTTCCAGAACGTCAAGATCGTCCGCCCGCGCAAAACCGCGGGCGACGATCTGCTTCGGCTCACGCAACGTGATTGTCACTGTCATTCCCTCATCCGAGGCTCACGCGTCACTTGGCGGTGGCGTCCAGACCACCTGGTCGATCCGGAGTGCGCCGCTCGCCAGCATCACCAGCCGGTCAAAACCGAGCGCGACCCCGCTTGCCTGCGGCATGTGCCCGACCGCGTCGAGAAAATCCTCATCGAGCGGATAGCGTTCGCCATAGCGCCGCTCCTTCTCATCCATCGACAAGGTGAAGCGGCGACGCTGTTCGTGCGGGTCCGTCAACTCGGAAAAACCATTGGCGAGTTCGACCCCGCAGGCATAGACCTCAAAACGCTCGGCGACACGGGAATCCGACGCTTTCACGCGCGCCAGCGCCGCCTCCGGCGTCGGATACTCGAACAGAATTGTCAAACGCCCCTGCCCCAGCCGGGGTTCGATGTGTTCAACCAGAATCTTGCTGAAGATGTCGGACCAGGTGTCGTCCTCGGCAAGGCGGACCTTCTGCGCCGCGGCTCGGGCGAGGCTCGCGCGATCGCCCTCGCCGCCGGCGATGGTCGCGAGCAGATCGATCCCCGCAAAGCGTTCGAAGGCCTGTGCGACGCTCAGCAGTTCCGGCTCGGCGAAAGGATCGGCGGTCCGACCACGGAACGCAAACTGCCCGATGCCAGTCGCCTCGGCCGCCTTGGCAATCACGACGATGGTGTCGGCCATGACGGCGTCATAGGCCGTATCGGCGCGGTACCACTCCAGCATCGTGAACTCGGGCAGATGCAGATCGCCACGTTCCCGGTCGCGAAAAACCCGCGCAAACTCGAAGATCCGGCTTTCCCCGGCCGCCAGGAGCTTCTTGCAGGCGAATTCGGGCGAGGTTCGCAGATAGCGCGTGACACGCTGGCCGTCGATCCCGGTAAACTCGGCCTTGGGCGCGTGCAGATGGGTTTCATTGCCGGGCGAAACCTGGGCTATTCCGGTCTCGACCTCGGTAAATCCGTGGGTCTCGAACCAGGATCGCAAGGCCCGCGTTATCTGGGCACGGGCCTTCAGAAACGGCCGCGAATCCGCGTGCCGGTCGGCCGACCACCAGGGTGAACCGGGGGCGCCGACGGTCATTGGAGGACGGTCCGGGACGCCCGCAAAATGCTAGCGCAGGTCGGCAAAATCAGTATGTTGCGGCCCGAAACCGCGTCAGCCGCCGCCGGGTCCTTTTTTGTCCGGTCCGGACCCAGAACATCAGGAAAAACAGCTTTGAGAGTCATCGCCAGTTCTATTCGCAAGGGCAACGTCATCGAGCAAGACGGCAAGCTTTACGTCGTCCTGAGCGCCGAAAACATCCATCCCGGCAAGGGAACGCCGGTCAGTCAGATCGAAATGCGCCGAATCAGCGACGGCGTGAAGGTGTCCGAGCGCTACAAGACCACCGACCAGGTCGAAAAGGCCACCATCGAGGAGCGCAACTACAATTACCTCTACGAGGACGCCGACGGCTTTCACTTCATGAACAACGAGACCTATGACCAGATCCAGGTGCCAAAGGACGTGGTCGGCTCGGGGGCGTCTTATCTGCAGGAAAACATGACGGTCAAGCTCTCGATGCACGATGCCACGCCGGTCGCCATTCAGCTGCCGCAGCGCGTGACGCTCGAGGTGGTGGAGACCGAGCCGGTCACCAAGGGCCAGACCGCGTCCTCCTCCTACAAGCCGGCCGTGCTGTCGAACGGGCTGCGGACGGCGGTGCCGCCGCACATCTCCGTCGGAACACGGATCGTGGTCTTGACCGAAGACGGATCGTACTCCGAGCGCGCCAAGGACTAGCTCCGGACTGGCGGCAGCAGGCGATGGCTGCCGCCTCCAGCCACGCTCGTTCCGGCTGTGGCGTGCGCGCTTCATTACTTCAAATCGAAAACTTTGCCCGGGCGATTGCATCTTGTGTGCAATCTGCGACCGACCGGGCTCGCGCGGTGTTGACGAACTTCGGAAATGAGGCACTACTTGTGCCCTGCTTCCGAAGCTGCGCGGTTTTTGGCGATTGTTCCAATTTGCCGCAAGACTCCGGAAAGCGGGGGGCCTTTGAACGTCGCTGAAAGGCGAATCGTCGCCTGCAGCGGGGGGCGTTCAAATCGGCGCCAAGCGCCGGGAGAGCGAGGCGGTGAGAAGGAAAGCTGTCAGGTACGTCGCGTTGACGCTGGCATCTTTCGCCCTGTTCAAGGCCGGCACAGCCTTCGCGACCGATCAATTCCGCACACCTGCACTCTCGGCAGTCCGCGTCGAATGGCGAGCGGCGCTCGACCAGTTCCGTGCGGAGATTGGTGCCGCGCCTTCGGCTTCCGATTTCACCTTCGCGACACAGCGGCACCTTCGCCCGCTCGGTCCGAGATCGATGCCGGCTTTCGTGCAGCTGAACGCCGCGACCTCGGCGATGTTTCCCGGAATCAGCCGCAGCCCGGTGCCTGTCCTGTTGCCATTCGACGTCTCGAACTGGCTTGAGGCAGGCGGCAATCGCCTGCCGGCGGGCATCGCGCGCTACCAGGCGGATTTCCGTGCCGTCGACTTCTTCGATGCCGGCCCGTCGGGCTACGACGCCGTGTTCTCGCTCGAGCCCGGCGCCGGCGAGGGATTGCCACAACGCACCTTCGCCCGTCCGATCGAGGTTCAGATCACCGGCTCGCGATTGATCTACGACATCACGGATCCTGCCGGCGGCAAGGGCGAGCCCGTCAAGGCGTTGTCGGCACAGTACCCGGACCTGCGCCGCTTCATCCGGGAAGGGTACGTCCGCTACGCCTTCACCCGGTTCGGCGTCCCCTATGTCGTCTCGATTCAATGTCTCGACAGTGTGCCGCGGCCGCGCAGGCTCGCCTGTCGCGAGGCCTATCCGGTTGCGGAACGATTTATTCGGGCGTTGCGAATTGCCGGCGGCCAGCCATCGCAGCCACGGAGCAATATTCTGCCGGGATTTGCCGACCGTCCGCCGAACTATGCCACCGATTTCACCTACCGGCCGGTCGGCGACATCCTCGCCAGGAGCGGCCCGCGCGGACAGACCGGCAATGCCGACCTGACGAGCTATTCGCAGATCCGCTTTCCGCTGGACGCGCCCGCCTTCATCCACTCGCAATCGTTCGGCCGCCGGCAATCGAGCGACAGCTCCGACCGGCCCTCCGGGCTCTATCCATGGCGCGACAATTTCTGCGAGGCGCGCAGCTTCAATGTCGGGCAATGCGCCGGCGGACATGGTCACCAGGGCGAAGACCTCCGCGCGGGTGCCTGCCCAGCCCCTGGCGACCCGTCTAATCCTTGTGACCCCAAACAGCAGCCGGTTTTCGCCGTGCGCGACGGCGTGCTGATCCGTTCGCGACAGCAGCAGGCGGCCACGCTGCAGATCGACACGCTGACCGAACATATCCGCTTCCGCTACATGCACATGAACCCGGCCAGCATGGACGCCGACGGCATCCTCAACGGCCGCATCGTCGCCGAAGGCGAGAAGATCGGCGTGGTCTCGAACTATCTCGACCACCCGAACGGCACCTCGCGCCACCTGCATTTCGACGTCCAGGTCTTCACCCGCGACGGCTGGATCTGGGTCAGCCCGTACATCACGCTGGTCTCCGCCTATGAGCGGCTGATCCGCGCGCGCGGACGCGAGATCGGACCGCTGATCGCGGCCTCTCCGATCGCCGCGCGAAGCCCGCCGGATGATGCCATCCGTTCCGACCCGCAGGAGGGCGGCGAGAACTAGCAAAGCCGCGCGGTTCCACACCACGGTGAGTTCCCCCGACGCGATGGCCCTGCCCCTGGCGCCATCCTGAGGCTAAACTGCACCGCATGGAACGATCTGATTCCCTGTACAGGCCGACGCGGCGGACGCTGCTGCTGACAGCAATGGGCGGAACGGCGGTCCTGGCGCTGCCCTTTGGCGCACATGCCGCGCCGCCGGGCTTTGATGCCTGGCGCGACGGTTTTCGCACACGGGCGCTCGCAAAAGGCATTTCGGAAGCGACGTGGACTCGCGCGATGGCGCATGTCGAGCCCGACATGAGCGTGTTCAAGGAGCTCAGGAATCAGCCGGAGTTCAATGAACAGATCTGGCAATACATCAACCGCCGCGTCTCCGACTGGCGCATCATCAACGGCAAGGAAGCGCTGAAGAACAACGAGAAGCTGTTCGCGCGCATCGAGAAGGATTTTGGTGTCGAGCGCGGCACGCTTTTGGCACTGTGGGGCGTGGAGTCCGCCTTCGGCGATCCCCTGGTGCAGCAGAACCACATGCGGCCGGTGTTTCCCTCGCTCGCGGCGCTCGCCTGGAACGAGCCGCGCCGCAAGGCCTATTGGGAAAGCGAGCTGATCAACGCCTTGAAAATCGTCGATCGCGGTTTTGGCACGCCGGAGGAAATGCGCGGCTCCTGGGCCGGCGCGATGGGGCATACCCAGTGGATGCCGGAAGTCTGGCTCAATGTCGGTTTCGACTATGATGGCGATGGAAAAATCTCGCCGTTCGGCAAGCCGGATGATGCGCTCGGATCGACCGCGCGCTTTCTGGTCAACCGAGGCAAGTATCATCGCGGTGAGCATTGGGGTTATGAGGTGCGCGCCAGCGGCGCTGCGAGCGGTGGCCGCAGCTATGCGGCCTGGCAGGCCGCGGGCGTGACGCGCGCCGACGGCGAGGCCTTTCCGCAACCGAATGCGACCGCGCAGCTCTGGATTCCCGTGCCCGGCGGTCCGGCGTTTCTGCTGGGTCCGAATTTCTATGCGGTCAAGAGCTACAATCCGTCGATGAACTATGCGCTGGCGATCTGCCATCTCGGCGACCGCATCCTTGGCGGCGGCCCCTTCATTCAGCCGTTCCCCGGCTCCGAGCGCGCGCTGACGCTCGCCGAAGTGCAGGAAATGCAGACCCGCCTGACCAAGGCCGGTTTTGACACCGGTGGCACCGACGGGCGCGTCGGCAACGACACCATGAAAGCGATCCGCGACTTCCAGCAAAAGGCGGGGCTTGCGCCCGCCGACGGCTATGGCGGCCTGAAAGTGCTGGCGCGGCTGCGGCAAGGCGGTTAGCCCTGCGGCGGCCGGCGTGCGACGGCACCTGCGAACATGCCGCCATCGATGACGAGCTCCGTTCCGGTGACGTAGCTCGACGCATCGGATGCCAGATACAGCACCCCGTTCGCAACATCGCGCGCCTGGCCGGCGCGCCCAAGCGGCGCTGCGAGTCGCGCCAGCTCTTCGATATCGAGTGGCGCATTCTGGCCGCTGCTCTGGACGCCCATGGAATCCTTGCGCCAGATCGGCGTGTCGATGATGCCGGGATGGACCGAGTTCACGCGGATGCCGTCGCCTGCGGCGGCACATTCCATCGCGACCGACTTGGCGAGCAGCCGCACGCCGCCCTTGGTCGCGGAGTAGCCGGCGAGCGTCGCGCTGCCGCGCAGGCCGGCCAGCGACGACATCATGATGACCGAGCCGCCACCGTGCTTGCGCATCAGCGGCAGGCTATATTTCACCGACAGGAAGACGCCGTCGAGATTGACGGCGGTCTGGCGGCGCCAGTCTTCGAGCGACATCTCGACGATCGACGGCGCGACGATGCCAATTCCGGCATTCGAGACCAAAATATCCAGCCGGCCAAAGCGTTGCTCGATCTCGGAAACAACTTCCGCCCAGCGCGTCTCGCTGGTGACGTCCTGCTGAACAAAGATCGCGTCGCGGCCGGCCTTCTTCAGTTTGGCGGCGAGCTCCGGCCCCATCAATTCGTCGACATCGCTGATGACGACGGATGCGCCCTCCAGCGCCAACACCTCCGCGACGGCAGCGCCGATGCCCGACGCCCCGCCCGTAACCAGCGCAACCTTGCCTTCAACCTGCCCTGCCATTTTCTCTTCCCACCAAACTATACGCGACAAGCCTACCTGATCAGCGCCGGTCCCTGGTCCGGCACGGCGACGTCGATGACGCGGAACTGCACTCGCTCGCTGCCCTGGTAGCGATCGACGGCGAGCGAGCCTGCCACATGCAGCGCCTGTCCGCGATGGTCCGCCAAGGCATTGCCGAGCCGCTGACCGATGGAACGAAATGCGATGCCGTTGACAACGGCGCCATCGCCCGCCTTGAAGCGCACGCGCAGATGCGCCTGCCCGACCTCTTCCGCATAGACCAGCTGATGCGAGGGCAGCGCCACGACGGGCTCGGGATTGCCGCTGCCGAACGGACCCGCCCGGTTCAGCGTCGCGGCGAATTCGGGCGTGACGCCGCGCGCGCTGACCGCGCCATCGACAAAAAGCTCGTTGACATGGCGAGCCTCGGCGACGTCGCGCGCCAGCGCGCTTTCGAGGTAAGCGCGGAACTCCGCAAGCCTCTCCTTGCGCAGCGTGACACCGGCGGCCATCGCATGTCCGCCGCCCTTGAGCAGCACACCGTCATGGACGGCCTGGCGCACCGCCTTGCCGAGATCGACGCCGGCAATCGAGCGGCCCGATCCGGTGCCGATGCCGCCGGGCTCGAGCGCAATCGCAAAGGCCGGCCGCGCAAATTTCTCCTTCAGCCGCGCCGCAACCAGCCCGACCACGCCGGGATGCCAGCCCTCCGACGCTGTCACGATGACGGCGCCCTTGTCCTCCAGGCCGAGCGCAGCCAATGCTTCGGCTTCGGCCTGCGCCTCGGCCGCCTGCTCGATGATGCGGCGCTCGTTGTTCAGCCGGTCGAGCTCCGCGGCGATCCGCGCGGCTTCGGACGGATCACCTTCCAGGAGCAGCCGCACGCCGAGATCGGCGCGTCCGATCCGCCCGCCGGCATTGATGCGCGGGCCCAGCATGAAGCCGAGATGCCAGGCCTCCGGCGGACCATTCAGCCGCGCTACGTCCATCAGCGCGGTATGCCCGACATGGTCGCGGCGGCGCATCGCGATCAGGCCTTTTGCGACAAAAGCGCGGTTCAGCCCGATCAGCGGCGCGACATCCGCGACCGTGCCGAGCGCGACATGATGCAGCACGGACAAGAGGTCCGGCTCCGGCATCTCGCTGCTCCAGAAGCCGCGCGCCCGCAATTCGCGATTGACCGCGACCAGCGTGACCAGCACAAGGCCGACGGCGGCGAGATAGCCAAGTCCCGAGAGGTCATCTGATCGGTTCGGGTTCACCAGCGCATCGACCTCGGGCAATTCGTCGCCCACCTGGTGATGATCGATCACGACCACGGACATCCCGAGCCGTCGCGCTTCCCTGAGCGGCTCGATGCTGGTGGTGCCGCAATCGACCGTCACCAGCAGCGTCGCGCCTTTCGTGGCCAGCGCGCGCACCGCCTCGGTGTTCGGTCCATAGCCTTCGAACAGCCGGTCCGGAATATGGATCAGGGGATCGAGCCCACAATGCCGCAGATGCCAGGCCAGCAGCGCCGCTGAAGTGGCGCCGTCAACGTCATAGTCGCCGAAGATCGCGACGCGCTCGCCTCGAACCGCGGCATCCGCAATCCGCTTGGCGGCCGCCTCCATCTGCGTGACCGTAAAAGGGTCCGGCATCAGCTTGCGGATGGTCGGATCGAGAAACTCGGCAACCGCGTCGATCTCGACCTCGCGTCCCGCGAGCACGCGGGCCAGCATCTCCGGAAGCTGGTAGCGCTGCACGATCGCGAGCGCTTTTGCCGCCCCGCGCGCGTCGAGCCGGTCGCGCCAAAATTTTCCGGTCAAAGACCTGACCACACCGAGAAAGGCGGGCGGCGCTTCGACGGGCAAGGTTTTGGCGGGAAACGTCATGATTCGCGGCAGGATAGGTAGACGGCAGGCGGACGACAACGGAACCTTACCAGTTCTCCCCTCTCCTTTTGCCCCATTCGCCCGCTCCCGGCAGCGCTGTTCCGGCCGCCCGAACGCGGGGTCGGCGATCCGATCGGCGAAAAAACAGGCGTCACGCCAAAAGAAGATGCAGGTCGGAGGCCGCCAACGGTCCGATTTGTTTACCAAAACGCAAACAGGTTTCGTGCAATTTGCGCTGGCAGAAAGCATCGGAGTGTCTACGGCTCCGACCTGGGATTTCGCAAGAAACCCGGTCGCCGGCCGGACAGCAGGAAATGTCGGCCCATGGCAATCGCGCTTGACCTGAAACGGCCGAAACCGATCTCGCAAGGCCCAGCCAACGAGGACGAAGCCGATATTTCCGCCCTGATCGCGCGGCTGACCGCCGAGGTCAACACGATCGCCTGCGACAAGACCAAATCGATCCAGCAGATCACCAACCAGATGAAGATGCTGGCGCTGAACGCGCTGATCGAGAGCTCGCGCGCCGGCAGCCTCGGTGCCGGCTTTGCGGTGGTCGCGCAGGAGGTGCGCAGCGTCGGCCAGCAGGTCGAGACCATCGCCCGCGAGCTCGAAGGCCAGCTCACCAAGCGCACCGGCAGCCTGATGGATTCGATCGCGCGGATGAGCGACCGCTCGCGCGGCGAGCGCATGGTCGACCTGTCGCTGAACGCGATCGAACTGATCGACCGCAACCTCTATGAACGGACCTGCGACGTGCGCTGGTGGGCGACCGATTCCGCGGTCGTGACCTGCGCCGCCGCGCCGGACCCGGCCGGCGTCGCACATGTTTCCGAGCGGCTCGCGGTGATCCTCTCCGCCTACACCGTCTATCTCGATCTCTGGCTGTGCGATCTCGACGGCAAGGTGCTCGCGAACGGGCGTTCCAACCGCTTCAATGTCGCGGGCCAGAGCGTCGCGCACACCAAATGGTTTCGGGAGGCGCGCGGTCTGCGCTCCGGCGACGACTATGTCGCCGGCGACGTCGAATGCCAGCAACTCCTCGGCAACGCGCAGGTCGCGACCTACTGCGCAAGCGTGCGCGAAGGCGGTCAGGCGCATGGCAAGCCGATCGGCGTGCTCGCGATCCATTTCGACTGGGAGCCGCAGGCCCGCGCCATCGTCCAGGGCGTGCGGGTCGGCGCCGCCGACAAGGCGCGCGTGCTGCTGGTCGATTCGAATTTCCGGGTCATCGCCGCCTCAGACGGCCAGGGCCTCTTGAGCGAACGGCTGACGCTGAAGGTCGACGGCCGCCGCAGTGGCTTCTACCAGGATGCCCGGGGCGGGCTGATCGCATTCCACGCGACGCCAGGCTACGAGACCTATCGCGGCCTCGGCTGGCTCGGCGTGATCGTCTGCGCGGCCTGACACCGTCATTGCGAGCGAAGCGAAGCAATCCAGAAATCTCGCCCACGGGAAGACTGGATTGCTTCGGCGCTTGCGCGCCTCGCAATGACGACGCAGATATTGCGGATTTCAAGTTTCAAGCAACCACGAGGATGAGCACTGGCATGCTCGCGACGCCTGACGCCCGAGTTGTGCGAATCAGCCCGTCACTGAGTCCGGACTATCGGCCGATGGAGTTCGCTGTGATCCCTGCTCCGCCGGACGGGCGACCAGCACGTAGGCTCCCAATCCAAGGACCGAACACAGCGCCATGACCGCGCTCATTGCGAGCGCCGAGCGTCCGTCGAACAGCAGCGACACGAGCCCGCTCGAAACCGCGCCGGCTGCCAGCTGCAGGCTTCCCGCGGCGGCGCCGACCGCGCCGGCAATGTCGGGCAGAGGCTGCATCGTCGCGTTCATGACGTTCGGAACACAGAGGCCGAAGGTCAGCGCAACCACGATCAGAAGCCCGGCGACCAGGGCCGGCGATCGCAGACCGCCCATGGTGACCGCGAGCAACGCGACGGATCCGGCCATCATCAGCGTGAGACCGGCCGCAAGCACGTCGCCGGACGCGATTCCCCGGCGGCCGAGGCGCCCATCCAGAAAAGCCCCGCACATCACCGCGGCCGAGCATGCGCTGAAGATGAGACCATATTGGTCGGGACGCAGCCCAACCACGCCGACGAAGAACAGCGCCGCGCCGGTGACGTAAGCGAACACGGTCGCGCCGGCGGCGGCACCAACCAGGATGTATCCAAGCGAAACCGGATGCGTCAGCACGCGGCGATAGCTCGAGACCAGCGTTTCATTCGGGCGAGGGTTGGGACCGATCCTCGCACGCTCCGAAAAGCCGAACAGCACGGCCAGCAGCAGCACGACGCCGATCCCGGCCTGAAACGCGTAGATCGACCGCCAACTGCCGAGCATCAACAGCGCGGCGCCCGCCGTCGGCGCGATCATGGTCGCGACATTCACCGCGACCATGACGTTGGCGATCCTGATCCGCGCAGCGTTGCCGTCGAAGACATCGCGGATGATTGCAAACACCGTTCCGGTGGCGGCGGCGCCGACGCCCTGAACGACGCGGCACGCCAGCAGCACCGGCAGGGACTGCGCCGCTGCGCAGGCCATGCTGCCCGCGACAAACAGCATCATTCCGAACAGCACGATTGGCTTGCGGCCAAACCGGTCGGAGGCAGGGCCGTACAGCAGTGGCATCACTGCGAGGCTGAGCACGAAGGCACTCATCGTCAGCCCGACGTCGGACGCCCCGGCGCCCAGCGCCGCCCCGGTCGCGGCGAGCGCCGGCAGATTGATGTCGATGCCCGAATAAGGCACGGACGCGAGCAGGCCGAGCAGCAGCGTGAAGGCCAGGGAACTCGACTGGATTGGCATGGCGTGAACGTCCGACAGATTACGGATTGGTGTTGCGGCGGAGGCAATGGCCGGCTCCGCCGCATGGCGCGGCGTCGATCTAGCTGCGCTGGCCGGCACGCCGCGGCTCGCCCCTGGGGGCCGTGTCCGTCTCGCCCGCGACGAGCCGATTGACGATTCCGAGGATTTCGGATCGCGTATCGATGGCCGCAAACTCCTCGGCCATCTGCGCGGCGCGCGATCGGTAGCCGGGCTGGTCGAGCACGGTCCGCACCGCGCTGCGCAGCGCCGCCCTGCTCGGCTCGTTGGTCGCCAGATCGATGCCAGCGCCGGACCAGGCGATCCTCGCGTTGACGTCGGCCTTGTCCTCGGTCAGTCCCGCGGTGACCAGCGGAATGCCAAAACTCATGGCCTGGTTGACGCTGCCATAGCCGCCATTGGTCACCAGCACATCGACCTTCGGCAACAGCCATTCGAACGGCAGATAGCTCGACAGCCGTGCATTGGCAGGCACCGGACCGGGAATCGCATCGATGGGACGGCCACCCGCAGTCGCGACCACCAGCACATCAGGCTCATTGGCGAGGGCCGCCAAAGTCGGCGCGACCAGCAGGTTGAAATTGTGATTGGCCACTGTTCCCTGCGTCACCAGCACGACCTTGCGCGAACCGTCCAGCTCATCGGCCCAGGGTGGCAGAGGGACCTGTCCGGGAATGATCGGCGGCGTGCCGACGAAATGCACCGAGCGCGGAATGTCGCGGGGAAACTCGAAGCTCGGCACCGACAGTTGCAGATAGGCGTCGGCCAGTCCGACACTGCAATAGAACATTGGCAGTGAGGTCGGACTGGCGCCCAAATCCTTGAGAACCTGATTGAGGCGAAGCAGGACCGGTTGATCGACGGCCTCGTGATAGTTCTGAGCCAGCGCCGCGTAGCCTTCGCGTTGCTCCTGCGTTGTCGCTGGCGGTAGGCCGAGGAACATCGGCGCCCGGTCTTCGCGGGGCCAATGCAGGACAGACGTGCCGCAGAGCACGACGGGCGGCCGCTTGGAACCGGCACCGAGCAGCATAGGCAGCGCGCCGAAGAACATGTCGTCGCCGATGATGACGTCGGGACCGAAGCCCCGCAGCAGGTTTTGCAGGCCGTTGTGCTGGGCGGCGATGTTGTCAACGAAGAGCCGTTCACTGGCGATGCGCAGCCATTCGAGTCCAGGGCGCATCATCTTCAGTTCCGGGGCGCGCGCAAACGGATCTTCCAGGTCGAAATCGGCATCGGGCGGCAGCGAAAAGTGCAATCCGCCGCTGTCTTCGACACGGGCGCGGAAAGCCGCTCCCGTATAGAAGGCGACCTGATGGCCTCCTTTGATCAGAATCCGCCCGATCGCGAGCATGGGATTGACGTGGCCGTTCGCCGGCGTCGAAGCGATGAGAATCTTCACGAGACCACCCTCTTGATGTCGAAAGGGGACCGCCTCCGTCTCTGGCGGCTGTTTCGACAGGATGGCGATGCTCCGTTACGCGACCGCTTCGGCTTTCGGGGAAATCGTTACAGCGGCAACGCTTGACATGACCGACGTCATGACGTGCCGCAGTCTCGATCGCCTGGCCTCGCCGCGCATGTGGGAAAGCCCCGACTGTTTCGGGAAATGCCGATCGACGAAACTGAGCGTCGCGGAGAATTCAATCCGGCCCATGGAGCCATCGAGCCGCTCCTACTCCGTTGGGCGTCCCTGTCGAACTCGCGAATGGCGTCCATCGGCAAAGCCCAGCAATGAAGTGTCACGCGATTTGAATCGCATTCCGGCAGCGGCCCGTCTATCCTGCGCCGATGTCGCGCATTCTCAAACTATCGGGCGCAGTCCTTCTGGCACTGCTGCCGGCCATCGCGTTCTCCGCCCCCGTTCACAAGCGGCACATCGCCCGCTCGCACGGCTACGGCTTCCTGCCCGGCTATCACCAGCCGCCGAACGAGCATGTTCCCGTGTTTGGTGCGAAGGGCGCCATCACCGGCGAGCCCGACTATACGCCGCAGTATTGGAACTGGAACGGCGAGTGGCACTATTTCGGCCGGCCCCGTTTCCTGCACGGCCGCTACAATGGCGGCAGCTTTGGTCCGTGCTGGACCTATACGCCGATCGGGCTGATGTGGACCTGCGGGTAGAACCCGGATATCGCTTCGCTCATCCGGGCTACGAATCGCTATCCCGTAGCCCGCATGAGCGAAGCGACATGCGGGGTGGCTTGCTCCGATGGTTCGGTATCGACGCAACTTTTTTCCAGGCGGGACGTGGTTTTTCACGGTCACGCTCGCCGACCGCGGCTCGCGAACCCTTGTCGAACGTGTCGATGCATTGCGCGACGCATTCCGAACGGCGCGCCGCGAGCGGCCGTTCGCGATCGATGCCATCGTGGTTCTTCCGGATCACCTGCACGTCATACTAACCTTGCCTCCGGACGACGCCGACTTTTCTGCGCGCTGGCGGCGCATCAAAGGGCATTTCAGCAGCGCGCTCATCAGGGAATCCGCCTCGCTGCAGCGCCGCCCGAATGGCGAGCTTGCACTATGGCAACGACGTTTTTGGGAGCACACCATCCGCGACGATCGCGACTTCGAGCGACACGTCGACTATATCCATTTCAATCCGGTGAAACATGGATTGGCCTCGCGTGTGCGCGATTGGCAGTACTCATCATTTCATCGCTATGTTCGCGAGGGCCGGCTGCCGGAGGATTGGTCCGGTGACGCGAGTGAGAGCGGGACCGGGTTCGGGGAACCCTCCGGTTGATTCAGCGCTCGCAAGCGTATCGGTGGCGCCCAACCGACGATGGCGCATCCGAGCAGATCGAGATGTTCGGTCACCGACCCGGATGTCGGCCTCCACGTCGAACGATCCCTTAGCCGCGTCAGCGAAGCGACACGCCGGATCGCTGACCGGAGAGAGCGGCCCGGATATCGCTTCGCTCATCCGGGCTACGCATTGACGTTGCACGTCAGCACCCCATCGCGTCGGCGATGCCGCCAAAATCCTTTGCCACGATGTCCCAGTCGCCCTTGGCCTCGAAATCGTATTTCTGGTGCGGACCGTATTCGGTCGGACGGGCGACGAAGGCGGTCTTCAGGCCGAGCTTCTGCGCAGCCTTCAGATCGTGATTGTGCGCGGCGACCATCATCACCTCGCCCGGCGCCAGGCAGAGCAGTCTTGCTGCGCCGAGATAGGTCTCCGGATCGGGCTTGTAGTGCGCGAACAGCTCTGCCGACATCACGAGGTCCCACGGCAGGCCGGCGAATTTTGCCATGTTGGTCAGCAGCGCGACATTGCCGTTGGAGAGCGGCGAGATGATGTATTTCGTCTTCAGCCGCGTCAGCCCCGCGACGCTGTCCGGCCACGGATGCAGGCGGTGCCAGCCCATCGTCAGGTGATGCAGGTCGGCGTCGGTCAGTCCCGAAATGCCGAGCTGCGCGACCAGCTTCTCCAGGGAGCGCCGATGCAGCACATCGAGGATGACATAGCCGCGCTCGGGATGCTTGCGGACCTCGTCCATCGAGGCGGCGTAGACCGCGCGCCAGCCGTCGACCAAAGCGGTCCAGTCGGCCGCGATGCCGCGCGTGCTGCCCCATTCGGTGAAGTCGTCGATCAGGCTGGTGCGCCAATCGACCACGGTGCCGAACACGTCGAACACCAGGGCCTTCACCGCGGACACGTCGGATGGCATGGTTCTCTTCCCTTGCTGTTTTGGCCGACCATGGCACGTCCGTGCTATTTCGCAAAATGGTGGCCCGCGCCAATATCAACCAATACGAAACGTTCCGGCGTCCCTGCCGGACGACAAGCATAAAATTGTCCGCATCATGGGCGCGCCATGACTCTGCCAATCGCGTTCGTCCTGTTGCAGGAGCCGGCCGTACCGGACCTCTCGACGCTGCTCGAGGCGATGCGGCAGCGCTATCCAGAGCGGTCATGGACCGCGGGCTCGCCCGGTCCGAACCGGCCTCGATCGCCCTTCATTCTCTGCGGCAAGCGGATCGTGGTCCTGATGCCGGTGGAGGCGCCGCTCCCGGCCGACGACGAGATATGGGCACGCGCGGCGACGGCCTGGCCCGAGGCGCGCCAGGTTGCCGCACGTCACCGGGCGCATGTCATCGTCTCGCTGATGGGTGAGAGCGAAGGCAAGATTGAGGACGCCAAGATCGTCACCGCAGTGGTCGGCGGCCTGATCTCGGTCACCGCCGCCGCACGCGCCGTGGTGTTTTGCGGCCGGGTGGCCCGCTCGGCGCAAACCTGGCTCGAGCTGTCGGCCCGCGCATTCGCGCCCTATCCGGACTACCCGTTCGCGCTGTGGATCGACGTCGCCTCGTTTCGCGTCGGCCCGCAATCGACGGGCGCGATGACCCATGGGCTCACCCGGTTCATTGGCCGCGAGGTCGAGTTCGAGGTGCCCGGCCTGTCCGGCCCGTCCCTGTTGGAGCGCATTGCCTCACTTGCCTGCTACATGCTCGAACATGGCGATGGGATCAACGACGGCGACCTCATCGGAGACGAGGAGGCGGAGCAGATCAACGTCAAGCATCGCGTGTCGTTTCTCAATGGCGCCGGCGTGCTGCGGGTCGGCCCCGATCCGACGCCGCTGGACCCTTGACGCGTCATGCAACGGTCGCTCCTGAAGCTTGATCGTGTGAGGTTCGTGTGCGGCCACGAGTGAGGGGACCTCTCCCATAGGGAGAGGTGCACCGCACTCGTGGACGGACCAATCGAACCAGGTCTCATCAAGTTCTTAGAGCAGTTTTCTGTGCTGGATGTGCCCGAGATTGTCGGCGACATGGTCGTAGAGCTTGCGCGCGGTCGCGTTGTCCTGATGGGTCAGTAGTTGCCGACGGTCCAGCTCGAGCGGTGAAACAGATAATGGACGATGCCCGAAAGCCTGCCGCCGGCATAGGCGCCGAGCAGGAACATCGGCTCGGCGCCATCGTGGAAACGCTGCCAGGCGACGTCGGATGCGTCCGGCGCCAGCGTCGCGCGGTAGAACGCGACATAGCCGTTCCAGAGCGGCTCCCAGGCGGCGCGCTCGTCCGGACCGACCGCACGAACCGCGATGTCGTTCGGCATCAGCGGCTCAGTCGAGATGAAACTTCTCGAAATCGCGGTGCTCGGCCTTGATATAGCGCACGGTGCCGGTGACCGAGCGCATCACCACGGTCTCGGTCTCGATCACGTTCTTCCTGGTGAACTTGACGCCCGACAGCAGCGAGCCCGTGGTGACGCCGGTGGCAGCGAACAGGCAGTCACCGCGCGCCATGTCCTCGATGCCGTAGATCATTTTTGGATCGCGGATCCCCATCTTGTGGGCGCGCTCGCGCTTGTCCTCGGTGTCGAGGATGAGCCGGCACTGCATCTGGCCGCCGATGCAGCGCAGCGCCACGGCCGCAAGCACGCCCTCCGGCGCGCCGCCGGTGCCGATGTACATGTCGACGCCGGTGTTGTCGGGATCGGCGCAATGGATCACGCCGGCAACGTCGCCGTCGGTGATCAGGCGCACCGCAGCGCCGGTGGAACGCACGCCCTGGATGATGTCGGCATGGCGCAGGCGGTCGAGCACCAGGACCGTGATGGCGGAGGGATCGACGCCCTTGGCCTTGGCGAGGCGGCGCACATTGTCCGCCGGCGACGCATCGAGCTCCACCACGCCCTTGGCATAGCCGGGGCCGACGGCGAGTTTTTCCATGTAGACGTCGGGCGCATGGAGCAGCGTGCCGCCATCGGCCATCGCCATGGTCGCGATCGCGCCCGGCATGTTCTTCGCGCACAGCGTGGTGCCCTCGAGCGGGTCGACGGCGATGTCGACCTTCGGGCCGGCCTTGAGGCCCACCGTCTCGCCGATATAGAGCATCGGCGCCTCGTCGCGCTCGCCCTCGCCGATCACGACCGTGCCCTCGATCGGCAGCTTGTTGAGTTCGCGTCGCATCGCATCGACCGCGGCCTGGTCCGCCGCCTTTTCATTGCCGTGGCCGCGCAGCCGCGCGGCCGACACCGCCGCCCGCTCCGTCACTCGCACCAGTTCGAGCGTCAGGATGCGTTCGAGCAACAATTGCGGCGGAACGGAAATATGGGTCGACATCAGCAAAACTCCTCCAAGCCATGCGAGCCGAAGCTTACCCCCGCATAGCACTGCTTTACGCGCGATGTGCGCATTCAATTCTTCTCGATCCGGATCACCTGCGGCCGGCCCGAAATCACCTTGTCGCGCTGCACCGCCGAAAGCGCGCGATGCACCGCATCCTCATGAGTCGCATAGGTAATCAGGATGACCGGCACCGGCGCGGCGTTGGCCGGGACCGGCGTGGTGCTGCTGCCATTGGGATGGCGCTGCACGATCGATTCGATCGAGATCTTCTGTTCCGCAAGCCGCGTTGCAATCGTCGCCGTGGTGCCGGCATGGTCGCGCGCCAGCAGGCGGATGTAATAGCCGCCCTCGTGCCGCTCCATCGGCGCCTTTGCAGTCTCCTGCAACCGGTCGACCGGACGGCCGAACGGAGCCGCGCGAATGCCGCGTGCGACATCGGCGATGTCGGCGACCACAGCGGACGCGGTCGCGGCCCCGCCGGCGCCCGGCCCGACCAGCGTGATCGGCGGGATGCCCGTCCCATCGATGGTGACCGCATTGGTCACGCCCATCACCTGCGCGATCGACGAGGTTTTTGGCACCATGGTCGGATGCACGCGCTGCTCGATGCCCTTGGCGGTGCGCACCGCAACCCCGAGCAGTTTTAAGCGGTAGCCGAGGTCGGATGCGGCGCGAAGATCCTCGGGGGTGATGGAGGAGATCCCTTCGACATAGACGGCGCTCTGCGCAACCTTGGTGCCGAAAGCGAGGCTCGCGAGGATTGCCAGTTTTTGCGCGGTGTCATGGCCATCGATGTCGAAGGACGGATCGGCCTCGGCATAGCCGAGACGCTGGGCGTCCTTCAGGCATTCGTCGAACGACAGGCCCTCCTGTTCCATTCGGGTCAGGATGTAATTGCAGGTGCCGTTGAGAATGCCGTAGACGCGATCGATGGCCGTGGCCGCAAGTCCTTCGCGGAGCGTCTTCACCACCGGGATCGCAGCGCCGACCGCGGCCTCGAAATTCAGCGCACTGCCCTTCTGCTCCGCCAGTTTGGCGAGCCGCACGCCGTGCTTGGCCAGCAGCGCCTTGTTGGCGGTGACGACGGACTTGCCCGCTTTCAGCGCCGCCTCGACCGCCGACAGCGCCGGCTCCCCTGCTCCGCCCATCAGTTCGACGAAACAATCGATCTCAGGATCAGCGGCAAGCTCGAGCGGCGTCTTCGCCCAGGTGACGTCGGCCAGATCGAGGCCGCGCTTCTTCGCTTTCGAACGGGCGGTCACCGCCGTCACGCGCACGTTGCGGCCGCAGCGTGCCGACAAGGTGCGGGCCTGGGTCTCGATGAGGCGAACGACTTCGGCGCCCACGGTGCCGAGTCCCGCGATACCCACTTTCAGGGGTGCGACCATAACTTGAAGGACCTTGCGGAAGGCATTACCGCCGGGTGGCGAGGGGAACCACGTTGTGCAACGTTTCGATGCCGCTTTCAAGGAAGCGACGCACCCCGCGCGCGGCCTGGCGAATCCGCTGTTCGTTTTCCACCATTGCGATCCGCACAAAGCCCTCGCCGTGCTCGCCAAAACCGACGCCGGGCGAGACCACAACCCCGGACTTCTCCACCATCAGGGTTGCAAACTGCATGCTGCTGACCCCTTCAAAGGCCTTTGGCAGCGGCGCCCAGGCGAACATCGACGCCTGCGGCGGGGGAATCTCCCAGCCTGCCCGGGCAAACGATTCGACCAGGGTGTCGCGGCGCTTGCGATAGGTGTCGCGCATCTCACGGATGCAATCGTCGGGCCCGTTGAGCGCCGCGGTTGCCGCAACCTGGACCGGCGTGAACGCGCCGTAGTCGAGATAGGATTTCACCCGCGCCAGCGCCGCGATGATCCGCTCGTTGCCGACGGCAAAACCCATGCGCCAGCCGGCCATCGAATAGGTCTTTGACATCGAGGTGAATTCGACCGTGACATCGATTGCACCGGGCACCTGCAGCACCGAGGGCGGCGGATTGTTGTCGTCGAAATAGACCTCCGCATAGGCGAGGTCGGACAGAATCAGGATCTCGTGCCGCTTCGCGAACGCGACGAGATCCCGGTAGAAATCAAGGCTCGCGACATAGGCGGTCGGATTGGAGGGATAGCAGACCACGAGCGCCAGCGGCTTTGGAATCGAGTGCAGGATGGCGCGCTCGACCGCCTCGAAGAATTGCGGCGTGGGTTCGGAGGGAACCGAGCGGATGACGCCGCCGGCCATCAGGAAACCGAAGGCGTGAATGGGATAGCTCGGATTCGGACACAGGATGACGTCGCCTGGCGCCGTGATCGCCTGCGCCACGTTGGCAAAACCCTCCTTCGACCCGAGCGTCGCGACGATCTGGGTTTCGGGGTTCAGCTTGACGCCGAAACGCCGCGCGTAATAGCCGGCCTGGGCCCTGCGCAGCCCGGTGATGCCGCGCGAGGCGGAATAGCGGTCGGTCCGCGGCTTGCCGAGGGTTTCTTTCAGCTTCTCCAGCACATGGGGCGGCGCCGGCAGATCAGGGTTGCCCATGCCGAGGTCGATGATGTCGGCGCCGGCGTTCCGCGCGGCCGCCTTGGCCCGGTTGACTTGCTCGAAGACATAAGGCGGCAGGCGGCGGATACGGTAAAAATCTTCCATGGCTCCTTCACTCCGGCAACCCCGCACGTGCGCCCTTTAAGCCAAAGAGGACTGCAAGAGGTGTCGGGACGCGCCGGCGGCCCCACACAACTCATGAAAAATCAAAGGCTTAAAAGCAAGATCTGCAGACGGGAACGACATCTCCCGCCGGCGACTTTGCGGTTGTTTGATTCTTTTTAGCATGGCGGGCCTGCCTTGCCAGCGATTAGAGGCCCATCCCCGTCAATCTTCGGCCCGGTTCTCGCTCGGCGGCTTCGCCTGCCGGGTTTGCTTGGGCTGGGTGCTACCCTTGGTCGCGGGAGGAGCAGTCCCAGGCGCGGGCGCCGTCGGGCCGGCCGCCGTGGCCTGGTGGTCCCGGGCCTTGGTCAACTCGGCCTGGATCTTGGCTCGCTCCGCGAGGCTGATGACGGCCTCCTGGCGGTCGGGCGGCAGATCGTGAACCGGCAGATAAGTTCCGGGGTCGCGCGGGGCCGGCGTATCGGCCGCGGTCCCGACGGGCATATCGGCGATCGAGGTGGAACAACCGGCCAGCGCAAGCGTCATGGCGAGCACCGCGCACAGGGAAAGCACGCCGCCAAACGCTCGACCCATCACCTGACTTCGTCGATCCGCCATCATGGGCTTGTCAGAAAATCCCCTCGTTACATCCCGACCGGAGATTCATCGACCGGTCTTTGCAGCAAGGCCCGACGATTGTCGTGCCAAAATGATCGGCAGCCGAACTGAAACTTTTCGTGGGACTTTAGTTTGTTCGAACCAAGGTACTTTATCGCAATGCAACAGAAAGGCGAAGCGTCATGATGCGTCATTCACTTGATAAATACTTTGAAACATACAGGTCCTGTTGACACCACAATCCGATCAATCGCGGTGACGGACCGCCCCTGAAGCGTTAGTGTCTCATTATGAACGACGTATCGGTTGAAACACATACTGGCAAGAAGTTCGATCCGGAAGCCTTTGCGATGAATTTTGCAAAGGCGATGGAGAACAGCGGCAAGGCGCTTGCGGCCTACCTGAAGCCGCGCGAGAGCGGCGACGTCGTCGACAAGCCGCCGAACGAACTCACCGAGGTGGTCAAGACGCTGACCGCCGTCGCCGAATACTGGCTGTCCGACAACGAGCGTTCATCCGACCTGCAGACCAGGATCGCAAAAGCCTATCTCGATCTCTGGGGTTCGGCGACGCGGCGGCTGGCCGGCGAAGAGGCGCCGCCGGCGATTTCGCCGGCGCCGCGCGACAAGCGTTTTGCCGATCCGGAATGGAAGTCGAACCAGTTCTTCGATTTCGTGATGCAACTCTATCTGCTCACGACGCAATGGGCCCACGACCTCGTGCACAACGCCGAGGGACTCGATCCGCACACCCGCAAGAAGGCCGAGTTCTATGTGAACCAGATCACCAACGCGCTGTCGCCCTCGAACTTCGTGCTGACCAATCCCGAAGTGCTGCGCGAGACGATTACCTCCAGCGGCGGCAATCTGGTGCGCGGCATGCAGATGCTCGCGGAGGACATCGAGGCCGGCAAGGGCAGCCTGAAAATCCGCCAGTCCGATCCCGCCAATCTCGCGGTCGGCGTCAACATGGCGACCACGCCCGGCAAGGTGATCTTCCAGAACGATCTGATGCAGCTGATCCAGTACGCGCCGGCGACTGAGAAGGTGCTGCGCACGCCGCTCTTGATCGTGCCGCCCTGGATCAACAAATTCTACATCCTGGATCTGCGGCCGGAAAAATCCTTCATCAAATGGTGCGTCGATCAGGGCGTCACCGTGTTCGTGATCTCGTGGGTCAATCCCGACAAGTCGCTCGGGGCAAAGACCTGGGAAGACTACATGAAGGAAGGCCCGCTTACCGCGATGGACGTCATCGAAAAGGCGACCGGCGAGATGAAGGTCCATACCATGGGCTATTGCGTCGGCGGCACGATGCTCGCCACCACGCTGGCCTGGCTTGCCGAGAAGCGGCGCCAGCGCGTGGCCTCTGCGACCTTCCTCGCCGCGCAGGTCGACTTCACCCATGCCGGCGATCTCCTGGTCTTCGTCGACGAAGGCCAAATCTCCGCGCTCGAACGCGACATGCAGGAAAGCGGCGTGCTCGAAGGCAACAAGATGGCGATGGCCTTCAACATGCTGCGCTCCAACGACCTGATCTGGTCCTATGTCGTGAGCAACTATCTGAAGGGACAGTCGCCCTCGGCGTTCGATCTCCTGCACTGGAACTCCGATGCGACGCGGATGCCGGCGGCCAACCATTCCTACTATCTGCGCAACTGCTATCTGGAGAACCGCCTGACCTCCGGCAGCATGGTGCTGGACAACACGCTGCTCGACCTCGGCAAGGTCAAGGTGCCGGTCTACAATCTGGCGACGCGCGAGGACCACATCGCGCCCGCCGATTCGGTGCTGCGCGGCTCGCAGTTTTTCGGCGGCCCGGTGAAATATGTCCTCGCCGGCTCGGGCCACATCGCCGGCGTCATCAACCCGCCCGCCTCCGGAAAATATCAATACTGGACCAACGAGAACATCGCCGACATCTCGCTGGCCGACTGGATGAAGGCAGCCGACGAGCACAAGGGCTCGTGGTGGCCGGACTGGCGCGGCTGGCTCGGCCGGATCGATGCCGAGGAGGTCGAGGCCCGCAGCGTCGGCAGCGATGCGCTGCCGCCGATCGAGGATGCGCCCGGCAGCTACGTCAAGGTGCGCGCCTGAGACGGCCGGCTTTTTCTTGATGCGAGCCGGTCACGGTCTCGCCTGAACGCGCTATAGTTGGGGGAAAGCCGCCCGAGCGGCGCCACGATTATGGTGAACGTGGGAACCAGGGGCCGTCGCCCGACATATTGATTTGCATTGAGGGGAAAATCCATGACGCGTGAATTGTTCTGGCTGACACTGACGGTGATTCTGACCGGCGTGCTGTGGATTCCCTACACCATCAATCGCTCCCAGGTCCGCGGGCTGATGGGCGCGATGGCCAATCCCTCGCGCGGCGACAAGCCGCACGCGCCATGGGCGACGCGGCTGATGTTCGCGCATGACAACGCCGTCGAGAACCTCGTGATCTTCGCTCCGCTGGTGCTGATCCTCAACGCGCTCGACTATTCCACGACATGGACGGCGCTGGCCGCCGCGGTGTTCTTCTGGGCGCGCGTCGCCCATGTGATCGTCTACACGCTCGGCCTGCCGGTGTTCCGCACGGCGGCATTCACCGTCGGCTTTCTGGCGCAGGCCGTCCTCGTACTCGGAATCTTCAGGGTAGTGTGAGCCGCGCCGCTAATACAAGGGTGGGCAAAGGCGCGCAAGCGCCGTGCCCACCGGCATCTCGGCGCGCTGCGAGAATGGCGGGCTCGCTTCGCTTAGCCCACCCTTGCTACGCTTGCCCGACCTTCCGAACCGTCAGATGAAGCAGAGTGTCGGGCGTGCCGTCGAAACTTTTGATCTCGCCGGTCTCCGACGCAATGTGTTCCCAGGCGCCGGTCGCCTCATAGAGAGCCTCGAGCCATGGCCGCGATGGATAGTTGTAATAGCGGCCGAGCCCGTCGCGGCCGTCGCCCTCGCCGAGCTTGAAGCTCGCATAAAATACGCCGGCCGGCTTCAGCGCGCGGCGGATCCGCGC